>WNFC01002038.1_pt1 | contig 43039 bp, 35 predicted proteins | sample 5400541 | NCBI WGS metagenome assembly WNFC01 (sample SAMN13153342, study PRJNA577476) | soil metagenome | isolation source: 120 cm saprolite under Douglas fir tree site 2 hole 2 replicate 1 | place: USA:California | collected 2015-04-18 | reverse complement strand
TGCCGCTGCACCGTCCCGCGCAGGATGTAGAACTCACGCTCCTGGGTCAGCATGATGGCCTTGATCTTGTCCGGCTTGACCCCCTCGGCGCCCTCGATGACGATCTTGTCGATGGTCATTTTGCGGCCCTCGGCGATTCGGAACGTCACGCTGACGTCTCCGTCGGGGAGCTTGGTGACGTCGGGCGTGATACCGGCCTCGAAGTAGCCCTGCTCTTCGTAGACCTCTTTCAGCTTCTCGGCCGCGCGCGTCACCTCGACGGGGTTGTACACGGCGCCGAGCTTGAAGTCGATCTTCTCCTGGAGCTCTGCCGCATCCAGGCGCTTGTTGCCGGTGAAGGCGATGTCGCGGACGAAGGGACGCTCGGTCACCACGAAGGTGAGCTTGACGCCACCCTCGAAGTCCTCGATCTTCGCCTGGACATCGTCGAAGAACCCCAGCGCGAAGATGGCCCGGATATCGTCGGCGAGACGCGCGGGCACGAAGGGACTGCCGACCTTGGCGGAGGCGCGGCCGAGGATCACCGCCTCCTGGACGCGGCGGTTTCCCTGGACCGCGAGCTCCTTGACGATGATCTGCCCTGCGGGGGGGGCTTGGCCGAGGGCGGGGCGCACCGCGCCGCCGCCCACCCAAGGCAGGGTCAGGGCAAAAAAAATTGCGAGAGCAAGCCTCCCCCGCGTGGTCATGTTCGTCGGCCGTCCAGTCGTGGACGTGTCGCTTTAGCGTTCTGCCAACGCGAGCCTCGGCTCGGCAATCTGGATCTCGCGGAAGGTGAAATTACCCGATTCGATATCCACCTCGATGCGCGCGCCTTCCCCGAACTGCCCTCGCACGATCGCCTCGGCGAGCGGATCCTCGACGTACTTCTGGATGGTCCGCCGCAGCTGGCGCGCCCCGTAGGTCGGGTCGTACCCCTTCTGGACGAGCAGGTCCATGGCCGCTCCGGTGGGCTCGAGCTGGATGCCTTTGTCCGAGAGCTGCTTGTTGATGCGGTCGATCATGAGCTGCACGATCGCCGTGATGTGCTCCCGCGACAGGGCATGGAACACGATGATGTCGTCGATCCGGTTGATGAACTCCGGTCGGAACGCGCGCTTCAGCTCGTCGAGGACCTTCTCCTTCATCCGCTCGTGGGTCGTCTCGTCCCCTTCGGACAGGAAGCCGGGAGCCGTCCGCTTGCCGATGAAGCTGGTCCCCAGGTTCGAGGTCATGATCAGGATGGTGTTCTTGAAGTCCACGACGTGGCCTACGGAGTCGGTCAGGCGCCCGTCGTCCAGGACCTGGAGGAGCATGTTGAAGACGTCCGGATGAGCCTTCTCGATCTCGTCGAAGAGCACGACCGAATAGGGGCGACGCCTCACCTTCTCGGTCAGGAAGCCGCCCTCTTCGTAGCCGACGTAACCGGGAGGCGCCCCCAGGAGGCGCGACACGGAGAACTTCTCCATGTACTCGGACATGTCCACTCGGATGAGAGCGTTCTCGTCCCCGAAGAGGTACTCGGCCAGCGCGCGGGCCAGCTCCGTCTTGCCCACCCCCGTGGGTCCGAGGAACACGAAGGAGCCCACCGGCCGCCGGCTGTCCTTGAGCCCCGCCCGTGACCTGCGGATCGCCCGGGCCACCGCCATCACTGCGTCTTCCTGCCCGATGATACGTCCGTGCAGGGCGTCCTCCATGCGGGCGAGCTTTGCCGATTCCTTCTCTTCGAGCTTGGACAGGGGGATGCCCGTCCAGCGCGAGACGATGTACTCGATGTCGTCCTCGCCGACGGTTTGCGGCCCCTTGCCCTTGCGCTTGTCCCACTCGCGCTTCATCTCGTCGTCGCGCCCGCGGAGCAGCTTCTCCTTCTCCCGGAGGGACGCGGCCTTCTCGAACTCCTGCGCCTCCAGGTACATGTCCTTCTCGCGGACGACACGCTCGACCTCCTTGCCGATCTCCTTGATCTCGGGCGGCGGGGTGAGCGCCATGAGCCGGGTGCGCGAGGAGGCCTCGTCGATGACGTCGATGGCCTTGTCGGGCAGCTGCCGGTCGGTGATGTAACGATCGGCGAGCTTCACCGCCGCATCGATCGCCTCATCGGTGATCTTCACCCGATGATGGGCCTCGTACTTGTGGCGCAGGCCCTTGATGATCTCGATGGACTCCGGCACGGAGGGGGCGCGGACGATGACGGGCTGGAAGCGGCGCTCGAGAGCGCCGTCCTTCTCGATGTACTTGCGGTACTCGTCCAGCGTCGTGGCGCCGATGGTCTGGATCTCGCCTCGCGACAGCGCCGGCTTGAGCATATTCGAGGCATCGATCGCACCTTCCGCGGCGCCCGCCCCGATCAGCGTGTGGAGCTCGTCGAGAAACAGCACCACGTTCTCCGACTGGCGGATCTCCTTCATCACGGCCTTCAGCCGCTCCTCGAATTGCCCGCGGTATTTCGTGCCCGCGACGAGGGCGCCAAGGTCGAGCTGCAGGAGCCGCTTCTGCGCCAGCACGTCGGGCACCTCGTGCCCCACGATGCGCTGGGCGAGCCCCTCGACGATGGCCGTCTTGCCGACACCGGGCTCGCCGATGAGCACGGGATTGTTCTTGGTGCGCCGCGCGAGGATCTGGATGACACGCTCGATCTCCGTCTCGCGCCCGATCACCGGGTCGAGCTTGCTCTCCCTGGCCAGCTGCGTAAGATCCCGGGCGAACTCGTCGAGGACCGGGGTCTGCGAGCGCTTCTTGGGCCTCGGGTAGTACTGATCGCCCAGGAGCGCCAGTGTCTCCTGCCGGACTTCGTCGAGGCGCGCGCCGAGGGATTCGAGGATCTTCGCCGCGATCGACTGCCCCTCCTTCATGAGCCCGAGGAGGAGGTGCTCGGTGCCGATGTAGTTGTGGCCGAGCTGGCGGGCCTCTTCGATGCTGAGCTCGAGGACCCGTTTCGCCTGGGGCGTGAAGGGCACCTCGCCGAAGGTCAGGGTCTTGGGGAAGCCGGCCAACGCCCGCTCCACCTCCGCCTTGACCGTCTCGAGCCTGAGGCCGAGCCGCTGGAGGACGGCGGTCGCGATACCCTCGCCGTCCCGGATGAGTCCCAGCAGGATGTGCTCCGTGCCTACGAAATCGTGACGGAAGCGCCCCGCCTCTTCCCTCGCCAGGATGATGACCCGCCGCGCTCTCTCCGTAAATCTCTCGAACACTTGGAGCCCTCGCAACTTCGGGTTCGCTGCTCCAAAGGGGTTCGCTTCCCCAAAGGGTTAGAATTGCCCCTAAGCCCCACCCCCGCCTGACAAAAGTATACCCCTCAAGTCCACAGTCGGCCCAGCGTTTTCTTCTTTCCGGCTCCTCGGAAGAAGTCTAAGTGTCCGAATTCGATGACACGCCGGGAAAGCTCTCGGCGACCCTCAGGACCAGGCGATCGCCCGACCTTCCACGAGCCGGTATCCGTGATCTGCCTTGCGGGCCAGATCGTGGTTGTGCGTGGCTATGACGAAGGCCAGCCCTCGCTCCGCCTGCAGCTTCAGGAAAAGCTCCCAGATCACCTCGCTCGTCTTGGGGTCGAGGTTGCCCGTGGGCTCGTCGGCCAGGACCAGCCGCGGCTCGGCGACGAGCGCCCGGGCGATGGCAACCCGCTGCTGCTCCCCGCCCGAGAGCTCGCCCGGCCGGTGGGCGAGTCGGTCGCCCAACCCGACCTCGTGCAGAGCGGCCGCTCCGCGCTCGCGGGCCTGTAGGGTCGGGAGACGCTGGAGCAGGGCCGGCATCATCGCGTTCTCGAGAGCGGTCATCTCGCCGAGCAGGTTGTAGAACTGGAAGATGAACGCGATCTCGGTGCGCCGGAGGCGTGCCAGTGCGCTCTCGGAGCGGGCGTACATGTCTTCACCCGCGAAGAGCACCTGTCCGGCCGTGGGGCGATCGAGCCCACCGAGCAGATGGAGCAGCGTCGACTTGCCGACGCCCGAGGCCCCAATCAGCGCCACGCTCTCCCCCGCGCCCACTGCCAGGGTGACCCCCCGCAGCACGCGCACCGTCTCGGGGCCGACGCGGTATTCCCTCTCCAGATCGCGCGCCGCGACCAGGACCTCACTCATATCGGAGCACCTCGACCGGATCCAGCCGCGAAGCCCGGCGCGCCGGGGACAAAGTCGCCAGAAACGAGATCAGCAGCGTCGCGCTCGTGACCAGGGCGAAGTCGAGCCCGGTGAGCTTCATGGGAAGGTAGTCGATCTGATACACGTCACCGGCCAGCCGGATGATCTTGTAGGTGTTCTGGACCCAGATCAAACCCAGGCCGCAGAGGCTGCCCGCCGCCGTGCCGACGAGGCCGATCACCATTCCCGTAGCCAGGAAGACGCCTCCGATGCTCCGCGCGCTCGCGCCCATGGCCTTGAGGATGCCGATCTCCTTGCGCTTTTCCGCCACGAGCAGGACCAGGTGGCCGATGATGGCGAAGCCAGCGACCAGCACGATGATCGTGACGATGACGAAGAGCGCCAGCTTTTCGAGCTGGAGCGCCGCGAAGAGGTTGCGGTTCATCCCCATCCAGTCGCGGATCCAGAGCCCCGGCCCGACGGCCGCGGAGATGCGCTGCCCGATCGGCTTGGCGTCGAAGGGATCGTCCAGCTTCACCTCCACCCCCGAGACCCGGTCGCCGAGCCCGGCGAATTCCTGAGCGGCCGCGATCCCGGTGTACGCGATCGAGGCGTCGTACTCGTACAGCCCCACCTCGACATAGCCCGCCACCTCGAATCGCCGCATCCGGGGAACGAGGCCGACGGCCGTCATGGCGCTCTGGGGCGAGATCACGGTCACGTAGTCGCCGGGCACCACGCCGAGCGTCCTGGCCAGCTCCCGGCCGAGGAGGACAGCGGGCTCGCCGGAAGCGCGCAGCAGAGGGTCGAGGCTTCCGGTCTTCACTTCCGACGCGATTTGCGCGCGGACGCCGGGAGAGGCGAGATCGACGCCCCGCAAGAGCGCGCCTGTCGCCCCCCGCCCCTGGCCCGTGAAGAGCGCCTGTTGGACCACGAAGGGCGTGGCCGAGTGGACACCGGGTATGGCACGTACCCGGTCGGCGACCTCCGAAGCATTGGATACGCCGCGGCCGCCCGGGTCGAGGACCAGGATGTGCGGGTTCGCAGCGATCAACCTGTCCTTGATGCCGTCCTGGAATCCGGTCATCACGGCCAGGACCACGATGAGGGCCGTGACGCCCAGGAAGACTCCGCCCACGCCTATCCAGACGAAGAGCGAGAGATTGGCGCGCTGGCCGCGCGCGCGGAGATAGCGGAGCGCCAGGAACAGCTCGAAGGGTAGACCGCGCCCGGCCATCAGACTTCCCCGTCTTCGTCGTCGCCCACTGGGTCGTCGCCCACTGGATCGTCGCCCGCCGGCTGACCGGCCGCGCGGCGCTCGGGACGCAGGTGCGGGAACAGGATCACGTCGCGGATGGACGCGGAGTCCGTGAAGAGCATGGCCAGCCGGTCGACACCGATCCCCTCGCCCGCGGTCGGCGGCATTCCGTACTCGAGAGCGCGCACGAAGTCCTCGTCCATCCAGTGCGCCTCTTCATCGCCTCGCTCGCGCTCCCGCGCCTGCTCCTCGAAACGGCGGCGCTGGTCCAGCGGGTCGTTGAGCTCCGTGTAGGCGTTGGCGATCTCCCGCCGGCAGATGAAGAGCTCGAAGCGATCCACCAGCCTCGGGTCGGCGTCTTTTCGCTTGGAGAGCGGGGACAGCTCGATCGGGAAGTCCGTGATGAACGTGGGCTGGACCAGGGCCGGCTCGACGAGGGTGTCGAAGACGTCTTTCCAGAGGCCGACGGCGCCAAGGCCCGGCCCGGGCTCGGGCACTCCCGCGGCCACTGCCGCCTTTCGCAGGACCGCTTCATCGGTCTCGGGGCTGACGGCGCTTCCGACGGCGGTGGAAATCGCCTCGAAGAATGGCAGCCGTGGCCACGGCCCGGCGAGGTTGACCTCTTCGCCCTGGTACCGGAGGGTGGTCGCGCCTAGTATCTCGCGTCCCAGGTGAGCGAACATCTCCTCGGTCAGGACCATGAGGTCCGCGTAGTCCGCGTAGGCCTGGTAGAACTCGAGCATGGTGAACTCGGGGTTGTGCTGCGTCGAGATTCCCTCGTTGCGGAAGCTCCGGTTGATCTCGTAGACGCGGTCGAGCCCCCCGACCACCAGCCGCTTGAGGTACAGCTCCGGCGCGATGCGCAGGTAGAGCTGCATGTCGAGGGCGTTGTGGTGGGTCACGAATGGCTTGGCCGCCGCGCCGCCGGGAATCGGCTGCATCATCGGGGTCTCGACCTCGAGAAAGCCGCGCGCGTCCAGAAAAGCGCGCATCTCGCGGATCAACCGGCTCTTGAGCGCGAACGTCTCGCGCACCTGCGGGTTCATCACGAGATCAACGTAGCGCCGGCGGTACCGCGTCTCCACGTCCTTGAGCCCGTGCCACTTCTCCGGGAGTGGCCGGAGGGACTTGGCGAGGAACTCGAAGCTCCGGACGGCCACCGTCAGCTCGCCCGTTCGCGTCCGGAAGAGCTCGCCGGTCACGCCGATGAAGTCCCCGACGTCGAGATCGGTGAAGAGCGCGTAGCCCTCCCCCAGACCGTCCGCGCGGGCGTAGAGCTGTATCTGCCCGGACTGATCGCGGAGATGCGCGAAGCAGGTCTTGCCGTGGTGCCGGAGCGCGACCACCCGCCCCGCCACGGCCACCGGGCCGGCCTGCTTGAGCTCGTCCTCTCCCGCGGCGTGAAAGCGACGCCCAAGCTCGCCTGCCCAGTGCGTGACCGGGAAGCGGTGTCCGAAGGGGTCGACGCCCCTGGCCCGCAGCGCCTCCAGCTTCTCGAGGCGCCGCCGGATCAGGTCGTTTGTTTCCGGCTTGGGCGCCTCGGGCCGGGGTACCGGCGGCGGGGAAGCCACGCTAGGCCGGCTTCCCGGCGGCAAGGTACGCCTCGATGAATGGATCGATCTCGCCGTCCATGACGGCGTCCACCTTGCCGACCTCGACCCCCGTCCGGTGGTCCTTGATGATCTGGTACGGGTGGAAGGTGTAGGTCCGTATCTGGCTGCCGAAGGCGCTGTCCTTCTTCTCGCCCGTCAGCTCGGCCAGCTCCTCGCGCTGCTTCCTCTCGTAGATCTGGTACAGCCGCGCCTTGAGCACCCGCATCGCCGTGTCGCGGTTGCGGAGCTGGGAGCGCTCGTTCTGGCAGGCGACCACGATGCCCGACGGCAGGTGCGTGATGCGGACGGCCGAGTCGGCGGTATTTACTCCCTGCCCGCCCGGACCCGAAGAGCGGTACACGTCCACGCGGATGTCCTCGTCCTTCACCACGACCTCGACGTCTTCCACCTCGGGGATGACGGACACGGAGGCGAACGACGTGTGGCGCCGCTTCGAGGCGTCGAAGGGAGAGATCCGGATGAGCCGGTGCACACCGATCTCGCTCTTGAGGTAGCCGTACGCGTACTCTCCGGAGATCTCGATGGTCGCGGACTTGATGCCCGCTTCTTCGCCCGGCAGCAGATCCACCACTTCGGCTTTGAAGCCCGCCCGCTCCGCCCACCGCAGGTACATGCGCATGAGCATCTGCGCCCAGTCCTGCGATTCCGTGCCGCCCGCGCCAGGGTGAATCGAGAGAATGGCGTTTTTCCGATCCTGGGGCCCGGAGAGGACGACCTTGACCGAGAAGGCCTCGAGTTCCTTCTTGAGTGCGGCGAGCGCTTGGTCGATGCCCGCGGCCTCGGCTTCGTCGCCTGCCTCGGTCGCCATCTCCCAGAGCACTCGGAGGTCTTCGGCTTGGCCGGCCAGATCCTTGAAGCGACCGGTTGTCCGGGCCAGGTCGGCGCGCTCCTGCACGACCGCCTGGGCCTTGCGGCTGTCCTCCCAGAAGGTCGTGGCGGCCATCTCCTGGTCGATCACCGCGATGCGCGTCTCCTTCGCCTCGAGGTCAAAGATGCCCCCGGAGGTCCAGCACGCGCTTTTCGACTTCGACGAGGTCGCGCTTCAGGTCGCCTAGCATGCCGCCGGACGCCTCCTGACGGACGCCGCGGACCAGGCGGCGGCGCAGAGCCCGAGGCAGAGGTAGATGAGCCAGTCTCCGAAGCGCGAGTACAGGGTCGTGCGCGATCGCAGCGGAATCGAGGCGGAGAGGATGCCGCGATCGAAGAGCGGCAGGGTGGGCCCGACGCGCCCGTCCGGACCGACGAAAGCCGAGATGCCCGTGTTTGCCGCCCGGGCGATCGCCACCCGATTCTCGACGGCGCGGAGTGGGAGCGTGCCCAGATGCTGCGGTGGGCCGCTCGTTCGCCCGAACCACGCGTCGTTGGTGATGTTGGTCATGAAGCTCGCGCCTCCTATCACGAAACCCCTGAACAGACCCGGGGAGATTACTTCGTAACAGATCACGGTGCCGAAAGGCGCCCCGGGCAGCGGAAACACCGTCTGTCGGCTGCCGGGCGCGAAGTCCGAGATGAACTCCGCCCACTGCCTCACGAAGCCGAGGAGCCAGCCGAGGGGCACGTATTCGCCGAACGGTACGAGTCGAATCTTATCATACTTGGCTGTAATCCCCTGATCTCCCAGTAGAAAAGCGCTGTTCAGGAACTGACCGTTCGGGGCGGGAAGACGATCGATGGAGCCCACCAGGAGCGGTGCCCCGACCTCCCTGGATAGCGTCACCAAACGGGCGAGCAGGGCGGGGTCGCCGCGAAGGAAGATGGGCGCGGCCGTTTCCGGCCACACAATGAGGGCGGGCTTTTTCCCTGAAGGTTGCCGCGCGGCCTGCCGAGTGAGTTGCTCGTAGATGTCCATCGTGATCTCCCAGTTCGCGGGGTCCTCCTTGACGCTCTGCTCGATCGAGGGCTGGATGACGGAGACCCGGACGAAGCGCATCTCCCGCTCGGCCGCGGGCCCGAACTCGTGGGAAAGCGTCCACCACCCGAAGGCGAGTGAGCCCAGCAGCAGGAGAGCAGCCGCCGCCAGACCGGGGGCGGAGCGCCGCAAACCCAAGACCAGGAGACCGGCGATGCCGGCGTTCACCGCGACGAGGAGCAGCGAGACCGCGTAGACACCGCCGAGCTCGGCGACCTGGATTATCGGGAGGGCCAGGTGCTGGGAGTAGCCCAGCAGGCCCCACGGGAACCCGCCCATGAGCCAGCCGCGTACCCACTCTCCCGCCACCCAGAGAGCGGGCGCCAGCGCGAGCGCCCACCCCTGCCCTAGGCGAACGCGCAGGGTCGCGATCGCCACGCAGAGGAGTCCCGTGTACAGACCGCAGTAGGCCGCCAGAGCGGCAATGGGCAGCCACGTCACCGGCCACGGGATCGCGCTGTAGTTCTGGAACGTGTGGTCGAGCCAGCGCAGGAGCAAGACGAAGAACACCGTGCCCGCCAGCCATCCGTCGGCGAAGGCCTGTCTGGGTGGGCGCGTCAGGGCGCACACGAGGGGCAGCACCAGCCACACCCAGGCGAGGACGGACCAATCCGCCGTCGGAAACGCCATGGCCCCGGCCGCTCCCGACAGCGCGAGCGCGATTCGGCGGGCTCCAGGGCGATCGAGAAAGGGCAGTGACCTACATCCCGTGCGCGAGGCGGTCGGCGAGCGCTCGCGGCAGGCCGGCCCGGAGGATCTTGGCCGCCGCCGCCTTGTGATCGTACATCACGCGACGAAGCGTGATGCTTCGCTCGTCCTCGTCCCACACCACGTACGCGGCCCGCGGATCGCGGTCGCGCGGCTGCCCGACACTGCCAACGTTGACGATGTACCGCCGTCCGTCGTGGAAGGGGATACAGTGATCGTGCCAGGCCGGCCCCCCAAGGTCCTCGTGTGCGGGCCCGCTCGATCCCAGCGACCAGACGCCGGGTCGATGCGAATGCCCGACGAAGCACAGACGCGTTGCGAAGTCGGCAAACGCCTCGAACCCGTCCTCCGCGGAGAGCAGGTAGTCCCACTCCTCCGGGCGCCGGGGGCTTGCGTGAACGCAGGTCGCCTCCCCGAGGGCGGAAGAGAGCGGGAGCCCGGAAAGATACCCCTGGTGGTCCGCGCCCAGCTGCTCGCGCGTCCAGAGCGCCGCCGCGCGTGCCGCCGGATTGAACCAGCGGAGGTCGAGCAGGCCCAGCGCGCCGTACTCGTGGTTGCCGGCGACCATCCCGGTGGAGCGCTCTCCCAAGAGCTCGATGCAGGCGACCGGATCGGCGCCGTACCCGACGGCGTCTCCCAGGCACAGGACTCCGAGGGCGCCCTCGGAAGCCGCGTCGGCCAGCACCGCCGAGAGGGCCTCCAGGTTGCCGTGCACGTCGGAGAGCACCGCGTATCGCACGCAGGCCTCAGCCGGAGGGCCGCAGCTCTTTGTGAATGCGGTCGAGGATTCCGTTGATGAAGCGGCTCGACTCCTGCGTGCTGAACTTCTTCGCCACCTCGAGCGCCTCGTTGATGGCGACCTTGGGCGGCACGTCACCGGCCCAGAGAATCTCGAAGATGCCTTCGCGTAGGATGTTCCGGTCCACCACCGCCATGCGCTCGAGCTCCCAGTGCTGCGCGTACTGGGAGATCAGCTCGTCGATCTTCTCCTCGTGGAGCTTGGTACCGCGCACGAGGGCCTCGGCGAAATCCCGTACTTCGACGTCCACGGGATGGCGCGTCCAGAACTCGTCGAGGTGAGGCCCGGGCGAGCCCTCGCCCTGGACGTCTAGCTGGTAGAGCAGCTGGAGCGCCAGCTCGCGGGACTTGCGGCGCTTGCCCATCAGCGCCGGCGCTTCGCGGCGCGCCCGGCCCTGAGCTCCCGCCTCCAGGCCACCATCTCGAGCACCGCTCGCGCCGCCTCCTCGCCGCGGTGCCCGACGGCGCCGCCGGCGCGCTCCCACGCCTGCGCTTCGGTCAGCGAGGTGATCACGCCGAAGCCCACCGGCACCCCCGTCTCGAGCCCCACCCGCGACAGCCCGTGGGCGGCTTCCGCCGCGATGTACCCGAAGTGCGGGGTCTCGCCCCGGATCACCACGCCCACGGAGACGATGCCGGCGTACCGGCCTGTTCGCGCGAGCACCATGGCCGCCTGCGGGAGCTCGAACGAGCCGGGCACCCAGTGGATCTCGACGCGATCCTCCGGCACGCCGCCGGCTTCGAGCGCGGAGGCGGCTCCATCGGCGAGCTTCTTCGAGATGGCTTCGTTGAAGCGCGCCGCCACCACCGCGAAGCGGCCCTTGGGCGACTGGAGGACCGCCCGGTCGACGCCGTGCGCGGACCTCTCCTGCAGCCTCTTGCGGGGGGCGGCGCCGGCCATCTCAATCAGGCAGGGAAGAAAAGAGGTGGCCCATCTTCTGGCGCTTGGTCATGAGGTAGCGCTTGTTGCTCTCGGTGGGCGGAATCTCGATAGGCACGCGCTCGACCACCTGGAGGCCGTAGCCCTCGATGCCGACGATCTTCTTCGGGTTGTTCGTGAGGATGCGCAGGCGCTTCGCTCCCAGATCCACGAGGATCTGCGCGCCGATGCCGTAGTGGCGCAGATCGGCCTGGAAGCCCAGGACGTGGTTGGCCTCGACGGTGTCCTTGCCCTGGTCCTGGAGCTCGTACGCGCGGAGCTTGTTCAAGAGCCCGATCCCCCGCCCCTCCTGACGCATGTACAGGAGGATGCCGCGCCCCTCGCGCTCGATGATGTCCAGGGACTTGTGCAGCTGAGAGCCGCAGTCGCAGCGGCGGGAGCCGAACACGTCGGCGGTCAGGCACTCGGAATGGACCCGGACCAGCACCGGCTCCTCGCCGCGAACGTCGCCCATGACGAGGGCCAGGGGGAGGCGGTCGTCCACCGTGGTCTCGTAGGCGATGCAGGTGAACTCGCCGTACTCGGTCGGCAGCTGCGTCGTGGCCGCCCGCCGCACGAGTTTTTCCTTCTGGATGCGGTACTCGATCAGGTCCTTGATCGTAATGCACTTGAGCCCGTGGCGCTTCGCCAGCAGGAGCAAGTCCTGCACCCGCGCCATGCCGCCCTCGTCGTTGAGCACCTCGCAGATGACGCCGGCCGGCGCGCAGCCGGCCAGTCGGGCCAGGTCGATCGCCGCCTCCGTGTGACCCGCGCGCCGGAGGACACCGCCCGGCATCGCCCGCAGCGGGAAGATGTGCCCGGGGCGCGTCAAGTCGTCGGGGCGCGAGAGAGAATTGACGAGCGTACGGATGGTGACCGCGCGATCGTAGGCCGAGATGCCGGTGGTGACACCGCGCCGCGCGTCCACGCTGACCGTGAAGGCGGTCCCGAGGGGTGCGGTGTTGTCGTTGACCATCATGGGGATCTGCAGCTCCTCGAGCCGCTCGCCCAGCATCGGCATGCACATGAGGCCCCGCCCGTGCACGATCATGAAGTTGACGGCCTCGGGGGTGGCCTTGTCGGCCGCCATGAGGAAGTCACCCTCGTTCTCGCGGTCCTCGTCGTCCACCACGACGATGATTCGCCCGGCACGGATGTCTGCTATGGCTTCCTCGATGCTCGCGAACTCCCGCTTGCTCTCGATCGTCACCGTGGCTCCTCCCTCAAGCTCAGGGCACGCAGCACGTACTTCCCGATCACGTCCATCTCCAGGTTGACCCGACGGCCCGCCTTGAGGCCGCCCAGGGTCGTCCGCTCCAGTGTATGCGGAATGACCATGACCTCGAAAGCCCGCGCCTCGAGCGCCGCTACCGTCAGGCTGACCCCGTCCACCGCCACCGACCCCTTCAGGATGACGAGGGGGGCCAGCGCCGGGTCCTGCCACTCTACCCTTAACAGCGCCGTCTCGCTGGCATCCCGTTCCACCGCACCGACAATCCCAACGCCGTCGACGTGTCCAAGCACGAGATGCCCCCCGACGAAGCCGTCGAGCCGCATGGGGCGCTCGAGATTCACCTCATCCCCGGTCGAGAGATCCCCGAGCGCGGTCCGGGCGAGGGTCTCGGGCCCGACGTCGAAGCCGACGCTGTCGCCGTGGAGCTCCACCGCCGTCAGGCAGACACCGTTCACGGCGAGGCTCGAGCCGACCTGGCTGCCCGCGAGTGTCACACCGGCGCCAACCACGAGCCTGGCGTCGGTGCGGCGCAATACCCGGCCGGTCTCCTCGACGATTCCCGTGAACATCTCAGCGTCCGCCGCCCGCATGCCCGCTGCCCGGATGAACGACCTCGGCTTCCACCATCAAGTCGGCTCCCACGGAGCGGACGGCGACGCCCTCGAGCCGGATCGCCTCCGGCAACAGCAGGCCCGCGCCCCCGACGGCCCTGGGAGAGGCCGCGCCCCCGAGGAGCATGGGGGCCGTGAAGGCGACGAGACGATCCACGAGGCCCGCCTCGAGGAAGGCCGAGGCCAGCGTGCCACCTCCTTCGACGAGGATTCCGCTCACGTCGAGGCCGCCGAGCCTGGACACGAGGTCAGTCACGTCTACGTGTCCCTCCTGCGACTTGCACCTGAGGACGGTCACGCCCCGCGCCTCGAGTCCTCCCACCCGCTCCGCGTCGGCGGCGTCCGTCACCGCCACGAGGGCCCTCTCGGGCCTCCCCGCCTCGATGAGGCGCGCCGTCACCGGCAGACGCGCGAAGCTGTCGACGACAACCCGAAAGGGCTCGCGCGGCCACGGACTGCCGAGTCGCACGTCCAGGGCCGGGTCGTCGGCGAGGGCCGTCCCTATTCCGACGACAACGGCATCCGCTCGACTCCTCAGGCGATGCGCCTCGAGCCGCGCCTGTGTCCCCGTGACCCATCGCGAAGAGCGCCTGGAGTCGGCGGTCGCTCCGTCGAGCGTTGCGGCCCACTTGAGGGTGACGTGGGGCCGTCCACGCCGGGCCGCGGTGATGAAGACCTGGTTGAGCGCGATGGCCTCGCGCTCGCGACAACCCATCGCCACCTCGACGCCAGTCCCCGCCAGCGCGTCCGCCCCGCCCCCCGGCACCCGGGGATTTGGATCGCGCGTCCCGATGACGACGCGTTTCACTCCGGCCGTCCTGATCGCCTCCACACACGGCGGAGTCCGGCCCCTGTGATTGCAGGGTTCGAGCGTGACGTAGAGAGTCGCGCCGCGGGCCGCCGCGCCGGCCTGTGCCAACGCCCCCGCCTCGGCGTGGGAGCCGCCCGCCCTGGCGTGGAAGCCCTCGCCGGCAGCGCGGCCCGCAGCAACGAGCACGGCGCCCACGATTGGATTGGGAGAGGTCAAGCCGGCGCCACGCCCGGCCAGCTCGAGCGCGCGCCCCATCCATCGTAGGTCCTCGGGGCTCAGCGGGGACAAGAACTCGGGTCGCGGCGCGGGGACCGTCGTCATGGCGAGATGAGGCCGTCGACGAAGGTCTTGGGATCGAAGGGCTGGAGGTCTTCCACTTGCTCGCCTACGCCGATGAATTTGATCGGCACGCCGAGCTCGCGGTAGATGCGCACCACGATGCCGCCCTTGGCCGTCCCGTCGAGCTTGGTCAGCACGAGCCCCGTCAACCCTACGGCCTCGTGAAAGAGCTTTGCCTGGGCTATGGCGTTCTGCCCCGTCGACGCCTCCAGCACCATCAGGCACTCGTGCGGCGCGCCCGGCAGCTGACGGGATACGACCTTCTTGAGCTTGACGAGCTCGTCCATCAGGTTCGATTTGGTATGGAGACGCCCGGCGGTGTCTACCAGGAGCACGTCCACCCCACGGGCGGTGGCCGCCTTCACAGCGTCGAAGACTACCGCGGCCGGATCCGCGCCCGCTCCCTGCCGTATCACCTCCGCCCCGGCCCGACGGCCCCACTCCTCGAGCTGCTCCACCGCCGCGGCCCTGAAGGTGTCGGCTGCAGCCAAGAGGACGCTCTTGCCCGACGCGCGGAGCGCGGCCGCGAGCTTGCCGCTGGACGTGGTCTTGCCCGAGCCGTTGACCCCGAGCATCAGAACAACGCTCGGCGCTCCATCCAGGTTGAGCGGCGCGGCCGCACCCGCCAGAGTCTCTTCGAGGAATCGCCCGAGGAGCGCCCGGACGTCCTGACCGGACAACGCCCCCGTGCGCCTCGCTTCGGCTCGCACGCGCGACACGAACTCACTCGCCTCGCGGGCCCCGAGGTCGGAGGCGACCAGCAGCTCTTCCAGGTCCTCCAGCATGACTTCGTCGACTACCCTGCCCGACGAGAGGAGGCCGTCGAGCCCCCGGCTCATGGCCTGGCGCGAGCGGTCCAGGCCCTGCCTCAGGCGGTCGGCCAGGCCCCCGAAGAAGCCCATTACGATCCCGTTCCCTGGGTTTCCTGCGGCAGCACCAGTTTCTGGATAACCGCCCCTCTGGCTCCAAGCGGAGGCATACGCCGCCCGTTCAGATCGATCTCGAGGCCGCCCGCATTGCCCACCGTGAGGACGAACCGGCGCGCGGCCGACCATTCCCGGACGGCGCCCGCCTGCAGCAGCTCCTCCGACACCGGCCCCTCGTCCGCCTGTACTCGTATCCACGTGGGCTCGACGGCGTGAATCAGGAGTCGCTGCGCTGGAGGCCTTGGCTCGGCCGCCGGTGCCGCGACCGGCTGCGGAGGAATGGCAGGCGTGGCCACGGCCGGAGTGGTGGCCGATGAGGGGGCAGTCTCTGCGGCGTCCCGAGCCGACCCAGACGTGGCCGGCGCCGCACGCTGAGAGCTCTTGAGCCCGACTCGAAGCGCGAACAGGCTCGCGCCAAGCGCGATGAAGAGGACGAGGCTCACCACGAGCGGCCCAGCGCGGCGGGACGACGGCCCGCTGCGCAGGACGCTCTGAACGCGCTCGGGCTTCGCGGGCTCGCCCGAGGTTTCCCGGTACACCCCGAGTGCCTCGTCGGGTGAGGCGTCGAGGAAGTCGCAGTATGCCCGGATGAAGCCCTTGACGAAGACCGGCGCCGGCAGCTCGCCCCAGCTGTCCGATTCGAGGGCCTCGAGGTGCCGCCGCCCGACCCGCGTGGAGCGCGCGATGTCGTCGAGCGAGACCCCCTTGGCCTCGCGAAGCTCGCGCAGACGAATTCCCAGAGAACTCATGATGCCTCTGGGGGAGTCTACGCCCTGGGCGGGCAAAGAGTCAAAGCGGGGGCGCAGTTAGGCTTCAGTCAGCTTCACGGAAACGATGCGGGAAAGCCCGGGCTCCTCCATGGTCACGCCGTACAGGACGTCGGCGGCTTCCATGGTCTTGCGGTTGTGGGTGATGACGATGAACTGAGTCTGCGAGCAGAGCTCCCGCAGCACCCTGATGAAGCGGTGGATGTTGGCGTCGTCGAGTGGAGCGTCGACCTCGTCGAGCACGCAGAAGGGGCTCGGGCGGTAGTAGAAGATCGCGAATAGCAGCGCGAGACCGGTGAGCGCCCGCTCGCCGCCTGACATCAGCGTGACCGCCTGGAGCCGCTTGCCGCGCGGCTGGGCCATGAGCTCGACCCCCAGCTCCAGCGGGTCGTCCTCGCCTTCTTCCGGCGGCACCATGCGCAGCTCGGCCCGGCCGCCTTCGAAGAGGCGCTGAAAGATCTCCCCGAAATGCCGGTTGATCTCCTCGAAAGCCTCCTGGAAGCGGTCCTGGGCCGTTCGCGTCATGCCGCGGAGGGCGCGATCCAGGTCCTTCATGGACTGCACGAGGTCGTCGTGCTGGCTTCGAAGGAACTCGAGCCGCTCCTGGAGCTCGCGGTACTCGTCGTCCGCCACGAGGTTGACCGGGCCCATCCCTTCGAGCTTTTCTCCCAACTCCTCGTAGCGCGCTCTTCCGGCCTCGATATCGCGCGTCGGATCGTGCGCGGTGAGCAGCGTCTCCGCCCCCTCGACGGCGTGACGGCGGCCAGCCTCCTGGAGAAGCTCTTCACGGCGCACGCGGCCTTCTGTCTCCTTCAAATCCAGCTCGTGGATCCGCGAGACCAGGCCGTCCAGCCGCCGCTGCGCCTCCCGCAGCTCGTTCTCCATCGCCTGTCTCTCGTCGAGACGCCGCCCATGCTCTTCCGCGAGCACGGCGACCTCCCGCTCCTTGCGGTCGCGCTCTCCCCCGACTTCGCGGGCCCGCTCGTCGGTCCGGCCCTGTTCGCGCGTCAGATCCTGGCGCCGGTCGAAGATCTGGGAGCGCCGGCTCCCGGCTTCCTGGAGCCGCACCGCGAACTCTCCCTCCAGGTCGCCCAGGCTGTCGATCTCGCGTCCTAGGGCCTCGACGCGCTCGAGAACCGTGGCGAGATCGACACGGCAGGTCGTCGCGGCGACCACGGTGGAAGCCTCCATCGCCTGATCGGCCTCGAGGCCGGCCCGCAGCACCGTCATCTCCGACTCGATGGCCGTCTCTCGCGCCATCACCTCCGACAGCTGCGCGTCCAGCGCCTCGAGCTCGTGCGCCGCCGTTGCTGCCTCGCTCGAGAGCTGACGCCTCTCCGCCTGGAGCGTCTCGAGATGGCGCAGCACGCGCTCGGCCTCGCGGTGGGTGGCCTCGATGTCCTTCTCGCCGCTCAGCCGGGCCGACTCCTGAGCGTGGACGGAGACCTGCAAGACCTCCTGGCGGCCCCGCAGCGATTCGACTTCGCCGTCGAGGGCCTGGAGCTGCCGCACGGCGTCCTCCGCCTGAAGGGCGAGGCCGCCCAGCTCCTCCGACAGCTGGCGCAGCGCCCGCTTCCTCCCGAGCAGGGAGTGGTCATTCGCCTGTTGTTCCTTGTGCCGCCGGCCGCCCGTCAGAGCGCCCGCGGGCGACAACACCTCGCCGGCGCGGGTGACAAAGGTCGCCGCCGTTCCGTTCCGCCGCCACAAGGCCTCGGCCACGTCGAGGCTTCCGACGATCGCGACGTGCCCCAGCAGATGCCGGACCAGCTCGGGCCGCGCGCCGCCGACCAGGCGATCGGCCCAGGTGATCTCCTTGTCGTCGGTGCGTCCGCCAGCGGGTTGGCGAGCCGCGGCGATCGTCTCGAGGGCGAGGAGCGTCGCCGCCCCCACACCTTCGCGCTCGAGGTAGCCGAGCGCCGTCCGGGAATGCTCGAAGCGCTCGACGATTACCCATTGGAGCCGGTCGCCCAGCACTGCTTCCACCGCGGGTTCCAGGCCCGGTGGAACGTCGAGAAGGTCGGCGACGGTGCCTACCACGCCCGCCACGGAGGAGGCCGCCTGAGGTGAGAAGAGTGAGCGTACGCCGGCGCCGTAGCCTTCCCGCTCGCGCTCGAGGAGGTCCAGCGCTTCGCGGGCCGATTCCTTCGCGGCGATGGCCACCCGGAGCGCCGCCAGCGACTCCTGCGCATGGACGCGTCTGGCGCTCTGCCGCCCGAGCTCCTCCTCGACCTGCTCTCTTTCTCCCGTCAAGAGGGAGAGCTGGACGCCGGTTTGCTCGAAGCTCGTTTCGAGCTGTCGGCGCGCCGCCGCCAGCGCGTCGGCTTCCGCCCGGGCTGAGGCCGTTTCGGCTTCGAGCCGCTCGCGGCGGCGTTCGAGCTGGGCACCGCGCTCCCGAAGCTCGCCCGTCGAGCGCGTCAGCTCGGCGCGGTCCCCGGCCGCCCGGATCTGCTCCAGGCGCAGCGCCTCGACGGCGGCTCGGCGCCGTCCAAGCTCGACCCGGCGCTGCTCGAGGTCGGCTTCGAGAGCCTTGACCTGCCGGTCCAGCCCGGCAAAGCGCTCCCGCGCCTCGGTCAGGGCTCGTATCGCGTCCTCTCTCTTGACTCCGATCTCGCCGCGGCGCTCGGTGAGCGATCGCATCTCCTCGCCGAGCCGCAGCTCCTCCTCGCCCATCTCGCGGATCTGCGCACCCATCTGCTCTCGCCGCTCGAGCAGACGCTCCACTTCGCCCTGGAACTTTTGCGCCGATTGCCTGAGGTCGGCCAGGCGGTAGTCGCTTTCCTGTATTGCCGCGCGCAGCGTTGCCTCACGGGCCTCGACCTGAGCGATGGAGACCCGCCGTTCGCCTTCCTCCCGGCGAAGTCTGGCGCCCTCCTGAGCCAGCGCCTCGTGCGCGGCGGTCAGGCCCGCGAAGTCGGCCGCCAGCATGGCCAGGTCGAGAGCCTGCCGCTCCTGGTGGAGCGCCTTGTACTGCTGGGCCTTCTTCGCCTGGCGCTCGAGCGAGCCGACCTGGCGCTTGACCTCGTCCATCACGTCCCGGACGCGCTGCAGGTTCTGGCGGGTGGCGTCGAGCTTGCCCTGAGTCTCGGCTCGCTGCTGCTTGTAGCGCGCGACACCGGCCGCCTCCTCGATGAAGATGCGCCGCTCCCAGGGCTTGGCGGTCAGGACGTGGTTGAGCCGGTCCTGGTCCATGAGAGCGTAGGCCTTGGGATTCACGCCGGTGCCGGCGAAGAGGTCCTGGATATCGCGGAGACGGCAGACGCCCTTGTTGAGTACGTATTCGCTCTCGCCGGTCCGGTAGAGCCGCCGGGCCACACCGACTTCGCTCCACGGCACGTCGAGGCCGCCGTCGTTGTTGAAGACAAGGCCGACCTCGGCCAGCCCCACCGCCTTGCGCGAAGACGCGCCGTGGAAGATCACGTCCTCCATCTTCTGGCCGCGCAGAGTCTTCGGGCTCTGCTCGCCGAGGGCCCACCGGACGGCGTCGGCGACATTGGACTTGCCGCAACCGTTCGGGCCGACGATGCAGGTGACGCCGGGGAAGACCTTGATCTCCGTCTTCTCGGCGAAGGACTTGAAGCCCTGGATCACGATGAGTTCAAGGCGCATACGCTTGCCGGACTTCGGCACTCACAGATAACACGGCTCGGGCGCGGGGTACAAGAAAAAACCCCATGGGAGGGGGTTTCTGAACCGTCCGGGCACCAGATGCTGGGTCGAGGCGGGTCAGGCGCCCTTGAGGAGGCAGCACTTCTTGTACTTCTTGCCGGACCCGCACGGACACGCGTCGTTGCGTCCCACCTTTGCCCCGGCCAGCATGCGCGGCTCGTTGGGCATGGCCTCCCCGTTGGTGCCGTGAATCTCGCGCCATGCCGGCTTCGGCGCGATCGCGGGCGCCGCGGCGGGCGCGGGAGCCAGGTCGGCGTTGCCGATCCGGACCTTGAAGAGCTGCTCGAGCACGACTTCCTTCAGGTGGTCCATCATCTCCTGGAACATGTCGAAGGCTTCCTTCTTGTACTCGGTCAGCGGGTCGCGCTGGCCGTAGCCGCGGAGCCCGATGCCTTCCTTCAGGTGATCCATGTTCAGCAGATGGTCTTTCCACAGCTGGTCGATTCCGCGAAACTCGCCATCCTCCCACCGCAGCCCCAGCAGGATCCAGCGCTCGAGCCGGTGGAGGAGCTCGGGTCCGACCTGCCGCTCGCGCTCCCGGTACAGCGCTTCCACCACCTCCTGGACGGCGGCGTCGAGTGCCTCGGCCGACCCGGTCTCCAGCGCCCCCTCGGTCTTGTCGCCCGTCAGGCGTAGATCGAATTGCCGGTAGAGCGCTTCGTTGAGGCCGGCCAGGTCCCAGTCCTCGGCGTGGGCGTCGCGGGGGGCGAAGCGCTCCACTATGCCCTCGGCGACCTCGCCCGCCCACTCGAGGATCCGCTCCTCCTGACTCTCGCCCTCGAGGATATCGCGGCGGAGGCCGTAGACGATCTCGCGCTGCTTGTTCATCACGTCGTCGTATTCGAGGAGGTGCTTGCGAATCTCGAAGTTGCGCGTCTCGACGCGCTTCTGGGCTGTGCTGATGGCGCGCGTGACGAGCTTGTGCTCGATGGGCTCGCCCTCCTCCATCCCCAGCCGCTCCATGATGCGCTGGATGCGCTCGGAGCCGAAGATGCGGAGCAGGTCGTCCTCGAGGGAGAGGTAGAAGCGCGAGGAGCCGGGGTCGCCCTGCCGTCCCGATCGGCCCCGCAGCTGGTTGTCGATTCGCCGGGATTCGTGGCGCTCCGTGCCGATGATGTGAAGCCCCCCGAGCTTCACGACACGCTCGTGCTCGGGCTGCGTGACGGTGTTGGCCTCCGTCCAGGCGCTCTCGCGAGCTTCGAGAGGCGCCAGCGCCGGGTCCAGACCCTTCTTCCTCAGCAGCTCCTTGGCCAGGAAATCCGGGTTGCCGCCCAACAGGATGTCCGTGCCCCGCCCGGCCATGTTCGTGGCGATGGTGACCGCGTTCTCACGGCCGGCCTGGGCGACGATTTCAGCCTCGCGCTCGTGGTACTTGGCGTTGAGCACCTGGTGCGGGATGCCGCGTTTCTTCAGGAGCCGCGAGAGGAGCTCGGACTTCTCGATGGAGACCGTGCCCACGAGCGCGGGCTGGCCTTTCTCGTGAAGCGCGGCGATCTCGGCGCTGACCGCCTCGAACTTCTCCCGCTCCGTCTTGTAGACCACGTCCGGGAAGTTGACGCGGGACATCGGCTGATTGGTGGGGACGACGGTGACGTCGAGCTCGTAGATTTTGGCGAACTCGTCGGCCTCCGTGGCCGCCGTGCCCGTCATGCCCGCCAGCTTGTCGTACATCCTGAAGTAATTCTGCAGAGTAATGGTGGCAAGTGTCTGATTTTCAGACTCGATCTTGACGCCTTCCTTGGCTTCGACGGCCTGGTGAAGCCCGTCCGACCAGCGGCGTCCCGGCATCATGCGCCCGGTGAACTCGTCCACGATGATGACCTGGCCGTCCTTGATCACATAGTCCACGTCCCTCTTGAAAAGGGCGTGGGCCTTGAGCGCCTGGCTGATGTGGTGGAGCACGTCCATCTGCGAAGGGTCGTAGAGATTCTCGACGTCCATCTGCGAAGGGTCGTAGAGATTCTCGATGTTCAGGAGCCGCTCGCAGTGCGTGATGCCCTGCTCGGTCAGCGACACCGCCCGCGACTTCTCGTCCACGATGTAGTCGCCCGGCGCCGTGGCCTCGATCTCCGAGAGTTTCCCCTCCACGATCGTCGCCGCGCGCTTGAGCTTGGGAATGATGCGGTCGATCTTGTAGTAGCGCTCGGTCGAGCCCTCGGCGGGGCCCGAGATAATGAGCGGGGTGCGGGCCTCGTCGATCAGGATCGAGTCGACCTCGTCGACGATGGCGAAGTGGTGCTCGCGCTGGACCATGTCCTCCAGGCTGAAGCGCATGTTGTCCCGGAGGTAGTCGAAGCCGAACTCGTTGTTGGTGCCGTAGGTGATGTCGGCGTGGTAGGCCTCGCGGCGCGAGCAGGGCCTGAGGCCGGCGAGCCGGATGTCGGGCGACACGTGCGACGGATCGAAGAGGTAGGACATCTCGTGCTGGATCACGCCCAGGCTCAACCCGAGCGCGTGGTAGATCGGGCCCATCCACTGCGCGTCGCGGCGGGCGAGGTAGTCGTTGACCGTGACGATGTGGGTGCCGAGCCCCGGCAAGGCGTTCAGGTAGGCGGGCAGCGTCGCCACGAGCGTCTTGCCCTCGCCGGTCGCCATCTCGGCGATCTTGCCCTGGTGCAGCACCATGCCGCCCATGAGCTGGACGTCGAAGTGCCGCATGCGGACGGTGCGCCGCGCCGCCTCGCGGCAGACCGCGAAGGCCTCGACGAGCAGATCGTCAATCTCGGCGCCGTCGGCCAGCCGCTTGCGGAACTCGTCGGTCTTGGCCCTTAGGGCGGCGTCGGGCACTTGCTCGAGCCCGGGGCCGAGCGCGTTGATGGCCTCGACCGCGGGGCGCATGCGCTTCGCGTCGCGCTCGTGCTTGGTCCCTAACACCGCGCGAATCAGGACGTTCAGCATACCGATATCTTACACTACTCGACTGGCCGGGCGGCCTTGAGCAGCTCCCGCGCGTGCCGTCTCGAAGCTTCCGTGACGTGCTCGCCGCCCAGCATGCGCGCCACTTCCTCGACGCGGCCGCCTGCGTCCAGGGCCGTCACGGTCGTCCGGGTGGCGGCTTTGGTCACGCGCTTCTCCACGAGCAGGTGATGCTCGGCATAGGCCGCGATGGGCGCCAGGTGGGTCACGCAGAGCACCTGTCGTCCCGCTGCGGTCTGGCGGAGCTTCTGTCCCACCGCGTCGGCGACCCGCCCGCCGATGCCCGCGTCCACCTCGTCGAAGACCATGCTCGGCACATCCTCGGCCGCCGCGAGAATGGTCTTGATCGCCAGCATGGTCCGCGACAGCTCTCCTCCCGACACGACCTTGGCCAGCGGCTTGAGCTCCTCTCCTGGGTTGGCCGAGAGGAGGAATTCGACCGTCTCCGCTCCGCGGGGACCGAGCCGCCAGCCGCCCGGCCCGCTCGGCAGGTCCCCTTCCCTGGCGGTCTCGCGCCTGAGAGGCGAGCGGAAGCGCGCGTGTTCCATGCCGAGGGATCGGAGCTCGCGCTGGATCTGCCGCTCGAGGCGCTGGGCTGCCACCGCCCGGGCCTCCGACAGGACCGCCGCCTCCCGGGCCGCGCTCTCCGCCGCCGCGGCCGCCTCTCGCTCCGTCTCCTCGGCAATGGCGTCGTGGCGCTCGATCCGGTCGAGGGCCCGGGCGATCTCCTCCCGGTAGGCAGCGATGGCGGCCGCGGTCTCGCCGTACTTGCGCTTGACGCTGCCGATGGCGTCGAGGCGCTCGTCGATCTGCCTCAGGCGGTCGGGATCCAGGACGGCCCGGTCGCGCAGCCCGCGAGCCCGCGCGACGGCGTCCTCCACATAGGCCTGCGCGCCCTCGAGCGCCTCGATGGGCGTGGCCACGTCGGGGTCGAAGCGCGAGAGCTCGCGAAGCAGCGACGCGGCGCGGCCGATTCCTGCGCCTGCCGCATGCGGGTCCTCGTGCAGGAGCTCCATGACCTCCTGGAGGCCGGCGTAGATCCGCTCCGCGTTCTGGAGCCTCCGGCGCTCCCCGCGAAGCTCGTCCTCCTCGCCTTCGCGGAGCTGGACGGCGTCGATCTCCGAGATCTCCCAGCGGTAGAGCTCCTCCTTGCGGGCGCCTTCCCGGGCGTCGTCGCGCAGGCGGGCCAGCTCAGCGCGCGCCGTCTCCCAGCGCCGCCAGAGCGCGGCCAGCTTCGCCCGCGTCTCCTCGCACCCGGCGAAGCGATCCAGGACGTCGAGCTGACGCGCGGGCTCCATGAGCCGTTGGTGCTCGTGCTGGCCGTGGATCTCCACCAGGAGGTCACCGAGTCGCTCGAGGAGCGCGACCGTCGCGGCCGAGTCGTTGACGAACACGCGGTGCCGCCCCGACCGCGCGAGCTCTCGCTTGACGACGAGCTGGCCGTCGGGAGCGGCGTGTCCAGCCTCGTCGAGCGCCGCGGCCACCGGGCCCGTCGCGGACACGTCGAACACGGCCTCCACCGAGGCGGACTCGGCCCCGGTGCGGATGAGGTCCGGCTGGGCGCGAGCACCACGGACGAGGAGGAGGGCGTCGATGACGATGGACTTGCCGGCCCCCGTCTCGCCGGTGAGGACGTTCAGTCCCGGCGCGAAGACGACGCGCGCCTCCTCCAGCACGGCCAGGTTCCGGATGGCGAGCTCGCGCAGCATCGCGGACCCCATGCTACGCCGCTGGGTTGACCCGGCTCAACGCGTATCCCCGCGGGCACAGGCCCGGTTCACCGGCGCCCCACCCTAGCGCTCTCCCCACTTGAGCTTGGTGCGGAGCACGGAGAAAAAGTGCTTCTGCGGAAAGCGGAGGAGCCGTATGCGCGCCGTCGCCTGGAAGATCGCCACCACGTCGGCCTCCTTGAGCGCGAAGCCGACCTGGCCGTCGAGCGTCAGCATCACGTCCTGGTCGGACTGGAGCGTCACCTCGATGCGCTGGTCGGCGGGCAGGACGATGGGACGGTTCGTGAGCGTGTGGGAGCAGATCGGCGTCAGCACCACCGCGGGCATGGTCGGGAAAACGATGGGACCGCCGGCCGACAGGCCGTAGGCCGTCGATCCCGTCGGCGTCGAGATGATGAGACCGTCGGCGCGGTAGGCGGTGGCGAACTGCCCGTCCACCGAGACAGCCAGGTTGATGATGCGACTCATCGCCGACTTGGTGATGACGACGTCATTGAGGGCCACGTACTCCGACAAGCGTTCGCCGTGGCGCCACACCTGCGCGGCCAGCATCACGCGCTCCTCGATCACGAGCCCGCCCGCGAGGAAAGCCTCCAGGGCCGGGAAGAGCTCCTCCTTGGTCAGCGCCGTGAGAAAGCCCAAGCCGCCGAGGTTCACGCCGAGTATGGGCACGCCGAGGTCGCCCACGAGCCGCGCCATCGAGAGAAGGGTGCCGTCGCCGCCGAGCACCAGCAGCAGGTCCACCTGCGCCGGCAGGTCGGGCTTGCGCGCCGTCACCGCCTGCGCGTCCGGACAGAGTCCCGCCGTCTCTTTCTCGAGGACCGGTTGGACCCCGCGGTCGGCGCACCAGGCGAGCAGCCGCTCAACCACCGCGGGGGCATCATGCCGGTCGGTCTTGGCGATGACACCGATTCGCTTCATACGGGGATTCTCTTCATGCAGGCTCGGGGGATTCCGCCGCTTTGGCGATCAGTGCGTCGAGGTCGGGGGCGGTCCGGCCCGAGCGCGTCAGGTGAAGGAAGAACTCGCGGTTGCCCTTGGGCCCCTTGAGCGGCGATGCCGTCACGCCGCGCACGTGCCAGCCGTGCAGCACACAGAAGCGGGCGACGCGGGAGACCACCGTCCGATGGTGGGCGGCGTCCCGAACCACGCCGCCCTTGCCGACCAGTCCCTTGCCGATCTCGAACTGCGGCTTGACCAGCGCCACTGCCTCCCCGTCGTGCGTGAGCACTCCAAAGACCGAGGGCAAGACCTTCTCGAGGGAGATGAACGATATGTCGAGCGTGGCCAGCGCCGGTGAGTCCGGGAAGGCGTCCGGGGCCAGCTGCCGGGCGTTCGTTTTTTCCATGACCACGACGCGCCCGTCCGCCCGAAGCGAGGCGTCGAGCTGCCCCTGTCCCACGTCTACCGCGTACACGCGGGAGGCGCCGGCCTCGAGGAGGCAATGCGTGAAGCCGCCCGTGGAGGCGCCGACGTCGATGCAGACACGCCCCTTGGGCGAGACGGAGAAGGCGTCCAGGGCGTGGACGAGCTTGTCTCCACCCCGGCTGACGAACTTCGGGCGCGCGGTCACGCGCAGGTCGGCGCCGGGGGCGACGAGGACGCCCGGCTTGTCCACGCGCTTTCCGTCGACGGTGACGGCGCCGGCCAGCAGGAGGCGCGCCGCCTTTTCCCGGCTGTCGCACAGGCCCCGCGCCACCAGGGCCACGTCGATGCGCTCCTTGACCTTCGCCTGACCGGCACCCGCAGCCCGGCTCTTCGACTCCGGTACCACCCCGGAAAGCGGCTTCTTCATCGTCGCCTTCTTCACGCAGGCTCCTTTCTCCAACCCGTGATGCGGTCGCGGAACTCTTCCGCCAGCCGCTGGGCACGATCCCGATCGGCCGCCTCCGCGACCACATGAAACGTCGCTCGGTCCGCGTCGGGAATCGCCGCCACCCAGTCATCACCCATGCTCACGCGCACACCCTCGATCAGCTCGACATCGCTCCCCTTGGTCGCTGCGATGAGGCGCCGCATCACCGCGCCTTTGCGCTCGTCCGGGCACGGGACTTCCAGCCGCACGATATGGCTCTCGGGAATGGTGCTGGCGAGCTGGTGCAGGCGGACGTCGAGTCGGGCCATCATCTCGAGAGTCCGCACCACCGCCGACATGCCGTCGAACGCCGGGTGGAAGCTGGGGAAGATCAACCCACCCAACTCTTCACCGACCAGCGCGACGTCAGGCGCCAGCGCGGCCTCGGTCAACGCCCGCGCCGTCCCGCGAGAGCGTGTCACCTGGAACCCGTGCTCCTCGGCTAACCGCTCGATCGCGCGGGAGGCGGTGACCGGGATCACGATGCGACCGGGCGGCCGCGTGCGCATCACCAGGAGCGCCACCAGGGCCAGCGCCAGATCGCCCGCGACGATCTCGCCCTTCTCGTCCACCAGGAAGACCTTCTCCCCTCCGGTGTCGAGGAGCACCCCGAGGTCCGCGCCGAGGGTGCGCACGATGTTCGACAGCTGGTGCAGCGAGCGTTGAAACTCCTCCGAGGTCTTGGAGATCTTCGTCTCGTCCAGGTAGGCGTTGAGGGCGATGACCTCGACCCCGAGCGCGCCCAGCACGGAAGGAAAGATCGACGACGCCGAGCCGAAGGCGTAGTCGAGCACCATCCGCAGGCCGGCCCGGCGGATCAGGTCGCGGTCCACGGAGCTGAGCAGTCCGTCCCGGTAGCGATCCGTGCCCGCGTGCGGAAAGGACAGCGTTCCGATGCCGTCCATCGGGGCGCGCTCGAAGTCTTCCATGAAGAAGAGCCGCTCCATCGCCTTTTCCCGGTCCGGAGCCACCTCGAGGCCGCGCGAGTCGAAGAACTTCAGGTCGAGCAGGTTGGGATGATAGGGCGACTTCCGCACGTGGGTGCCGCCGGCCAGGCCCAGCGCGGCGACCTGGTAGCGCACCACCGGGATCGGGGCCACCCCCAGATCCTGGACCTCCACACCCACGGAGAGGAGACCCGACATGAGCGCCCGGTTGATCATTCGCGAAGCCTTGTGGTGGTCGCGGCTCGTGATCATGACCCGCCGCCTGCCGACGATGGCCCCGCACGCGGCGCCGAGCTTGGCCGCGAACTCGGGCGTGACCTCGATGTTGGCGAGCCCCGAGACGCCGTAGCGGCCGAAGAGCGACCGGCTCCACCGCTCGCCCCAGACGAGACTCATGGCCAGCGTCGCGCCGTCCTCGACTTCCTTGTATGGCCAGACCTTGACGTTGGCCTTGACGACGCTGCCCTCGCCGATCCGGCAAAAGTCGGCGATGACGACGCCCTCCGCCAGGAAGGCGTTCGCGCGCACGACGCTCTTGCGCCCGATCACGGCTTCCTTGACCACGGCGCCCGGGCCGATCTCCACTCCGTCCCAGAGAACGCTGCCCTCGACGTCGGCGCCCGCCTGGATGGCGGTCTCCGGACCGATGACCGAGTTGGCGACGCGCGTCCCGGCCGACACCTGCGCCCCGCGACCGACGATGACGGAGCCCGAGAGCCGTGCCGAGGGGTCCACGCGGGCACCTTCGTCGAGCCACACCGAATAGCCGTCGGTGACTTCCCGCCTCCCCGGGAGATCCACCCCCACCTTGCCCTGGAGGAGATCGAGGTGCGCCGTCCGGTACTCGGTCAGGTCGCCCACGTCGCGCCAATAGCCCGCCGCGACATGACCCCACAGCGGCCGCCCGCCGGCGAGCAGCGCCGGGAGCAGTTCCTTGCCAAAGTCGTAGGGGCGGCCGGCGGGAATGGCCGGAAACACCGAGGGCTCGAGAAGGTAGATGCCCGTGTTGATCGTGTCGCTGAAGACCTCTCCCCAGGACGGCTTCTCGAGGAACCGGAGCACCCGTCCCTCCTCGTCGGTGATCACGATCCCGTATGCGAGCGGCTGTTCCACTCGGGTCAGCACCATCGTCGCTTCGGCGGCCCGTTCCCTGTGGAAGGCCGCGGCCCGAGCGAGGTCGATGTCCGTAAGAACGTCCGCCGACACGACCAGGACCGGCTCATCCGTATCACCGACCGCGAACTTCACGGCCCCGGCTGTCCCGAGGTCGGCGGTCGGGGTGACATAGGTCATCTGGACGCCCCATCGGCCGCCGTCGCCGAAATAGGAGGTGATGCTGTCCGGCAGGAAATAGAGCAGGACTGAGAGGTCGGTGAAGCCATGCCTTTTCAGGAGCCGAACCATGTGCTCCATGATGGGAATGTTGCCGACGGGCACGAGGGGCTTGGGGAGATGGGCGGTCAGGGGCCGCAGGCGCGTTCCGAACCCTCCGGCCATCACGACTGCCTTCACGAGCTGATCTCCAAGGGAATGGAAGGAGCTGCCGACACACCACCGATTCTACCGAAGTATAGCGGAAATGCCCGAAAGCCGGAACTTACCAGGAGCGGCTCGGACCCCGGGCCCAGGGATCGCGCGGGCGCAGGACGAAGAGCAGAGCCATGCCGGTGAGGAATCCTCCGAGGTGGGCGAACCAGGCTGTCTCTCCCCCGGCAGCCTCCCCGCGCGGAACCGCCCAGGTCGCCAGGCCGGACAGGAACTGGACGAGGAACCAGAAGCCGAGGACGAAGACGGCCGGGATGCGCACGAGCCGGACGAAGAAGCCAAAGATGATCAGGGTCAGCACGTTCGCCCTTGGAAAGAGGAGCAGGTAGGCGCCGAGCACTCCCGCTACCGCCCCGCTTGCCCCGATCATGGGCACCGACGACGCGGCGCTGAGGGCAACCTGCGCCGCGGCCGCGGCCACGCCTGAGACGAAGTAGAACACCACGAATCGGCTGTGGCCCAGGGTGTCCTCGACGTTGTTGCCGAAGATCCAGAGGTAGAGCATGTTGCCGCCCACGTGGAGAATCCCCCCGTGGAGGAACATCGAGGTCAACACCGTCAACGCCGGGGGCAGAAGCCCTCCTCCGGAGGCGCAGTCCCCGGTCAGGCGGCAGGGCACGAGCCCAAACTCGAAGACGAAGTCGCGGGCGGCCCGAACGCCGTCGGGCGAACCAGCGCCCTGAAGGGAGACCTGGTAGAGGAAGATCAGCACATTGAGGGCGATGAGTCCGCACGTGACGAACGGTGTGGTCCGGCTCGGGATGTCGTCTTTGAGGGGGAACACTCAGGTGAACCCCGCGGCCTACCGCGGCGCCGGCTCGAGCCTGACGACGGTGGGCGCGCTCAAGTAGGTCCTGGCGACCCGCTGGACGTCGTCCACGGTCACGGCCTCCACCGCCCTCGCGTAGGCCGCCGCGAAGCCCTGCCCGACCCCCGCGGTTTCGAAGAAGGCCGCATACCACGCGAGTCGCGCGTTCGTCCTGCGGTCGAGGTCGAATTGGCCGAGCAGATAGCGTTTGGCCCGGGTGAGCTCGGCCTCGGAGAGGCGCTCGACTCCCATGCGCTCGATCTGCCGCTGCATGGCCTCCTCGGACCGTTGGGCATTGACCGGCGCCGTGCCGATGTACGCGACGAGGAAGCTCTGACCGATCCGCGACGGATACATGGCGCCGGTCGAATAGGCCAGTCCCTGGCGATCCCGCAGCTCACCGAAGAGCCGTCCCGACATGCCGCCTCCCAGGGCCGTCTGGAGCACCTTCACCGCCGCATAGTCGGGATGGCCGATCGGCGGAGCGAGGAATCCCATCAGGATCTGGGCCTGCGCGGCCGGTCGAGTCAGGACAGCCCGGTCGTGGGCGGCCAGGGCAGCCGGCAGCGGGATTTCCGCGCCGCCTTCGCCAGCCGGGACGGTCGCGAAGAGCCGGGACACCTCGGCGGCGACGTCGGCTACACGTACGTCCCCGCTCACCGAAACCACCATGCGGCCTCCCCGATAGAAGCGACGGTAGTGCGCGAGCAGGGTTTCGCGATCCAGCCGCGCAACGACCTCGTCGCGCCCGAGGATTGGCACCCCGTATGGATGCCCCGGGAAGAGCCGGGCCATGAGAGCGTCGTACGTGAACTGGAACGGCTGGTCACGGCGATTCCGAAGCCCGCTGCCGACGGTCCGGCGCTCGTTGTCGATCTCCTCGGGTGGCAGAGTGGGATTGAGCGCGACGTCGGCCATGAGCTCCAAGAGGCCACGCCAGTATCGCCCGAGCGCAGTTCCCCGAATCTCGGAATAGTCCACGTCGCCGGATGCGCTGAGGCTCCCGCCCATGCGCTCGGCCTCGTCCGCGATGGCCAACGCCGACCGGGTGGCAGTGCCCTTGACCAGGACGTTCTGCAGCAGGTTGCTGATGCCCGCCGTCTCCTCGCGCTCCCACCGGCTGCCCACGCGGACAAGGATGACGACCGCTACCGCGGGCGAGGCGGCGCTCTCCTGGACGAGCAGGGTCAGGCCGCTGTCGAGCTGGCGGCGAATGACCTCGGCATGCGCGGAGACAACCGGGGGAAAGAGCGCCGGCGGGGGAAAGAGCGCCCACGCACACGCCGCCACCAGGATAGCTGTCCTCGCCCGCCGCGCGCTCACGGGGCCGATCCCTTGGGCATGAGCGCGAGCCTGACGTAGTCGTCGGTCAGGTAGCGAAGGGCCGCCGCCTGGACCTCGCGGGTCGAGACCGAGCGCAGACGATCCAGATACTCGCGGTCCCCCGCGAGGCTCCATAGGGTTTCCGCGCGCCCATAGGCGAGCGCGAGGCCTTCGACGGTCTCCCGGCCGAAGACGCGCTCGGCTTCGAACGCCGTGACCGCTCGCTCCAATTCCTCGTCGGTGACGCCATGTTCCCGGATGCGACGGATCTCTCGGAGCGCCTCGGATTCGGCGGCGTCGATGTTCTTCGGCTCGAGCTGGGCGATCACCGTGACCACTCCGCCTCCCTGGAGCGGTCCGTACCCGGCGCTGATCGTCGAGACCAGCTTGCCGCGCTCGCGTAGCGCCTGGTTGAGGCGCGATGTGCGGGAACCCCCGAGGATGTGGGCGAGGATCTCCACCGCATACATGTCGCGATCACCCACCGCGGGCGCTCCCCAGGCGAGGCCGAGGTATGCCTGCCTCTCCGCCCTCCCGATGGTGAGTCGTCGGGGGCTCGGGGTTGGGGGCGGACCCGGCAGCGCCTTACGCGCATACCCGGTCGATGGCACGCCGCCGAAGGCCCGCGCGACCACGCCGCGGATCTCGCCCGCGTCCACGGCACCCGCAACCACTAGGGTCATGTTCTCCGGGACATAGTGTCGTTTGTAGTAGCCCCTGAGACTCTCGCGGGTCGCTGCCCTGAGAGCGGCGGGATCTCCCAGGACCGGAAAACCGTACGGGTATCCCGTGAAAGCATTTTCATAGAGTCGGCGCCCGAGAAAGGATCGAGGGTTGTCCTCTCCGAGCCGCACCTCCTCGAAGACGACCTCGCGCTCCCGGCCGAGCTCCTCCGGATCGAAGCGCGAGTTGAACGCCATGTCCGCAAGCACTTCGATGCCCCGGGCCGCGCGGGGCGACGGGAGCAACATGTAGTAATAGGTGTAGTCGAGCGAGGTGCCGGCGTTGGTCCGTCCCCCGACGCCCTCGACCTCCCGGTCCACGAAGCCGGCCCCGAGTGTCTCCGTTCCCTTGAAGAGCATGTGCTCGGCGAAGTGGGAGAAGCCGCGCTCCGACGGCGCTTCGTCCCGGCCACCCACGCCTACCCAGAGCTGGAGGGCGACCGTCTTGCTGGTGTAGTGCTCCTGGATGATCAGGCGGAAGCCATTCGGGAGGACCTCGCGGCTGAGAGGCGGCAGCGGGGAGGACCGCCCGGAATCCCGTCCCGCGCAGCCACTCAGGAGGCTCGCGGCTATCGTTGCCACCGCTAAGAGCGCGCCTCCCGTCCCCTTCATACGCGCTGAAGCGTAGCAGAGTCGAGCGCAGGAGGCTAGACGAGCCGCGCCCGCAGCCGGGACGACGCGAAATCCACCAGCATCACCATGGCCACGAGCACCAGCAGCACCGTCGATGCCGCGGGGTAGTTCAGCAGTCTCAGGTAGGTCTGGATGTAGAAGCCGATACCTCCCGCGCCGACAAAGCCGAGGACGGCCGCCGCGCGGATATTGGTTTCGAAGCGGTAGAGCGTGAAGGAGAGGAACTGCGGCGCGAGCTGCGGAACCACGCCCCATCTCAGCACCTGTAGCCGTGTGGCGCCCACCGCCTCGACCGCTTCCACGGGAAGCGGGTCCATAGCCTCGATGGCTTCGGAGTAGAGCTTCGCGAGCACGGTCGCGGTGTACACCACCACCGCCAGCACGCCGGGAAATGGCCCCAGCCCTACCGCGGCCACGAAGAAGAGCGCGTAGACCAGCGTGTCCATCGCTCGGAAGACGTTGAGGGCGCTGCGAGTCCAATAGAAGGCCCACCGCGGAGCCGTGTTCCTGGCCGCCGCGAACGCGACGGGGAGCGCCAGCACGGCGCCCACGACTGTCCCGACCACCGCGATCTGAAGCGTCTGCAACGCTCCCCGGAGCGCCTGGCCGAGCACGCTCGGGTTGGGTGGCAGCATGCGCCCGAGAAAATCGAGCATGAAAGGAATGCCTTCGACCAGCCGTCCCGGAGACACCTCCGTGGACCACGCCGACCAGATGAAGGCGGCGGCAATCGCCAATCCGCCGGCCCACCGCGACGCGGGACTCACGGCCGCTCGCCGCCCCCGTCGCCGTTCCGCTCTTTATCGAAGATGGCCTCGGCCGCCGACGGAGTCAGACCCGCGGCGGGGCCGTCGTGGACGACCCGTCCCGCCCGAAGCCCGACGATCCGGTCGCCGTACGTGATTGCCAGATCGAGCACGTGCAGCGAGGCGATCACGGTCAGGCCGTCCTCGCGATTGATGTCGCGCAGGAGCTCCATCACCGAGCGGGACAGGGCGGGGTCCAGGCTCGACATGGGCTCGTCGGCCAGGAGCACGAGGGGCTCCTGCACGAGCGCGCGGGCGATGGCAACCCGCTGCTGCTGACCACCCGACAGGGTGTCCGCGCGCTGGCCTTCGACCCCGTCCAGCCCGACGCGCTTCAGGGTGCGGCGCGCCCGCTCGAGATCCCCGGCTCGAAAGCGCCCGAGCAGCGAGCGCCACAGGTCCACGCGGGACAGGGTCCCGACAAGAACGTTGTCGAGGACACTCAGCCGTTTGAGCAGGTTGAACTGCTGGAAGACGAAGCCTACCCGTGCCCGGACGCTCCGAAGGCCTTGGCGGGAGGCGCCCGTCACCGGCCGGCCGTCGATGCGCACGGTACCCGCGGTGGGGATCACGAGGCCATTGAGGCAGCGAAGGAAGGTCGACTTGCCGGCGCCGCTCGACCCGATGAGGGCGACGAACTCTCCGCCTTCAACGTCGAGCGTGACGCCGTCGAGGCCAACGGTCCCGCTGGGATAACGCTTGGAAAGCTCCCGGACCCGGATCACCCGCGCCGCCCGGCGGTGAGATGGAAGTGGAGGTGGTAGACGACCTGCCCCCCTTCGGGCCCCGTATTGCACGAGAGGCGGTAACCCCGCTCGCCATAGCCGGCCCGCTCCGCCAGGAATCTCGCCACGCGGACGCAATGTCCCACGACCGCGTCGTCGCCGGGCTCGAGCCGCGCGATCGACTCGATGTGTCGCTTCGGGATGATCAACAGGTGGATCGGCGCCTTGGGGTAGAGGTCCTTGAAAGCGAGAACCAGGTCGTCGTCGTATTCGATGTCGGCCGGACTCTCCCGGGCGACGATGCGGCAGAAGACGCAGCCACCGCTCACCGCCCGCGCTGCCTCGTGTATACTCGGCTCGGTGGCCGCGTGCGGCCCAGACGATTCATTTTGGGATCAGATATTCACAGACTATGTCGCCAAGGAGACCGGGATGGGCACCTGCCCCAAGTGCAAACTCAGGATCCGCAAGAACGGCAATCACACCAAGCTCGGGTCCATCTGGTACCACAAGATGTGTCCCGCGAAGCCGGCCCGCGCCGCCAAGTAGCTTGTTCCCACCATCGTAAGCTGGGCTGATCGTAGCATGCGCTCGTAGCATGCAACTGAAGAAGTAGCGCGACTCCGGCGCGTCTTTTTACCGCCGGCGCTCGAGATTCATGTCGATTCGCTTCAAGCGCTGGAGATCGGCGCCGAGCTTCACCGCTTCGGTCTTCAACCGGGTGGCCTCGGCCTCGCGCGTCACGAGCTCGGCCTCACGGGCCTCCAGCTCGGTCAAGGCGGCCTGCCACGTCCGGGCTTCCGATTCCCACTCGCCGGTTGGATAGTCCGTGAGCAGCCGAGCGAATGCCTGCCGAGCCGCGCGGTAGTCACGCAGCCCGCTGGCGGGATCCACGTACAGCCGCGCGAGACTGCGGAGTGCCCTCGCATGCACGGCGTCTCGTGGTGCTTCAGCGACGATCCGAGCGTAGAGATCACGGGCCGCGGTCGGCTGCCCCTCGCGGACCAACTCGTCCGCCCGCCCCACCAGCTGCGCGGCCTCCGATGGAGCCTCACGCTTCTCGCGGAACCAGTCGACCGTGCCGCATCCCGTGCACAGGACGCCCAGCGTCAGCGCCACGACGAGACGCCTCATACGCCCTGCGCCGTCTTCGGGAGACGGACAACGAAGCACGTGCCCTTCCCTTCCTCGCTGTCGACACTGATCGAGCCGCCGTGGGCTTCGACCAGGCCCTTGACGATGGCCAGGCCGAGCCCGGAGCCGTTGCGGCCCTGGTGCGCCTGCTGGTAGGGCTCGAAGATACGGTTGAGATCCGCGGCGGGAATTCCCGGCCCGCTGTCCCGCACCGTCAGCTCGACATCCGCGGCCGCATCGATGACCGCGACGTGCACCGACCCGCCCTTCGGAGTGAACTTGATCGCATTGCCGACCAGGTTGAGAAGCAGCTGTGTCAGCGCCTCCTCATCAGCCGCGATCACGACGCCGTCTCCCGCCGTCGTCTGCTCCAGGCGCAGACCCTGCTGCTCCGCCTGGGGACCGAGCACATCAAGGGCCCGGGCGACGACCTTGTCAAGGTCGATGGGCTGCCGCACGAGGGGGAACACGCCCGCCCGAAGGCGATTGAGCTCCAGGATCCGAGTCACCAGGCTAAGCAGACGGTCGACGCTGTCGTCGATCGACTGGACCCATTGGCGTTGCCTGGCATCCAGGACATCCCGCGCCCGCAGCAGAACAAGCTGGGCCGAGGCGCGGATGGCCGTGAGCGGATTCCGGAGTTCATGCGAGATCTGGGAGAAGAACTGCTGCTTGAGCTGTTCGACTTCTCGCAATTCGAGAGCCATGCGATTGAAGGACCGAGTCAAGTCCCCGATCTCGTCCCGCGTTTCCACCGGGAGCGGCTCCTCGAAGCTCCCGTCCGCCACCCGCTCGGTCGCCGAGGACAGCCGGCGAACCGATCGCGTCAAGCGGAAGGCGAGAAAGCCCGTCGCGCCGACGGCGGCGAGAAGGCTGACGCTCAAGGTGACGAGAATCGTGGTCCACGTGCGGGACTCGAGCGCCCGGACCGCCGTCTGCGCCTGGGCCACCTCGGCCGAGGTCGCCTCGGTCAGCTGGCTCAATGCCTGGTCCAATCGCTCGGCGGCCGATCGCGCCGGCCCTTCGGACAGGCGCAGGGCCCGCGCCGTCTCGCCCCGGCTCAGCAGGGCGCGCTCCTTGTCGACCAGCTGTTCGTATGTCGCGAGGGCGGCGACGGCCTCACGGTAGCTCTTCTCTTCGGCGGGCGATCTGAGCAGGACTTCCAGGCGCTCGAGGTCCGCTGCCGCCCGAGCTGCGCGCTCTTTCAAGAGCTGCCCGTACGCTCGGTCCCGAAGGACAAGATAGCGCGCTTCGATGCGGAGCAGCCGTGGGACGATTTCCTCGAGAGACACCTCGAGCTGCAGGGCGGGGAGAGACCGGTCCGTGATGTCGCGATGGGCGCGGACCAGATGGCCCACGGCAAGCAGACTCCACCCGGCGACGCCGACCCGGGCCAGGATGACCAGGGTCGATGCGGCGAAAATCTTGGACGCAAGGCGCATGCTCTCTATTGAGCAAACGCTAAGCCAGCCATAACTAGCGGGAAAATAACGTCACCGCGTCCACAGGCCTCCCGCACCTTTCGGAAACTGTCAGTCGTGTGACCGGTTCTGGCTAGCGCGGGGAATCCCTGCGGCGGCGCCTGGTGGTTTGGAAATGGAGAGCGTGGAGGAGACCGAAGGGTATTTGCCCGGGACCGCGCCAGTCACCCCCGGGTGATCGACCGGTTGAACACCTACGCGAGCCTAAGGGCTCCCGCGCCGCCCGGCTCAATCTTCAAATCGCGACACGCTCTCTTGGCGGCGATGCAGATGGTCGGTCTCGTCCTGACCCGAGGCGAACCCCTGCACGATCCACCGCCCGAAAAAGAACACTCCCCAGGGAAGCCAGACCAGAATCAACACGACAATAGCCAAGGGTCTTGACGTCGACAACGGCACCGGAATAGGTCGCGGGGAGTCATAGTAGTCGCCAAGCTCGCGGAGTATCAACCCCGCTTCTCTCTGGCCCGATGCTTCGCCCTTGAGGGCTTGCCCGCGCGTAAACAGCATGGCATTGCGGCCCGAGGCCGACGGAATGTACAGATGCGTGATCAGCTTGCCCGATTCTCTATGGAGGTAGTTCGGGGGATCCGCGGGCAGGAGGGTGACCTCAACGTTGTCGCCCATCTTCACGTCGGAAAGAGCCGCCCACTTGCCGGGATCGGTGCCGAGGAGGTTTTCGGCGATCTGCGTGTCTGTCAAATCGGCGAACTCTCGATGCGCGGCCCGAAGAGAGCGCAGAGCGCTCCGCCTCTTGAGACCCTTCTCGATCGTAGCGGGCGCGGACCGATCGAGCATCTCCTTGATCTGCTGATCACTGAATTGCAGGGGGAACCGAACGACACCAAGTTGCGCGACGTAGACATCAAGATAGCTGGAGAGTGTGGGGCGGGTCGCCTCGTCCCATGCCGTCCTCTCCTCCCTCCACATATACGCGACGGCCAGCACGCCGACGACGAGAATGGCCAGAGAGAGCGCCCACGCCAGTCGCCGGAACCCGCGTTCCAGGGTGAAGCGTCGCCGTCTCCTTAGTGGCATGCTGCCTGGGCTCCTTGCGCTCAGGTTTGCCGCTGCGCCCTACTTCAACGGGTACGAAGCGATCGGTGTGACCACCGCGCCGGCAAGCAACGATAACAGGCGCCTCAAGACGTCTGCAGGATCCATGGCGGGGTCATCGTAGCCGATGCATCCAGCATTGGCCAACAAGAGCACGTTGACCGCGCTCGGCGAGCCGCCGACGGACCCCTCGACGCTTAGGGGGCAGTGAGGGTCAACTACGCGATATGTTGCGAGAAAACTTCAGGGGCGCCCATAGGTCGCCCCGGCGAAGAGGCCGGAAGGCGTACTAAGACTGTGCGTGGTCCCGACTCGCCGCAGCCGGAGGGTGTCGGGCCAAACGACGGAATCGGTCTTTCGGGGTGGCGCCCAACGCCTAAGTATCAGGTTCGATTGGGCGAGCAGGACTGGCTCAATGCTTGCTCCCAAGGAAGACTAGAGGTGGAGCCCCGCCTTCAGACAGGTTGCCCTGGGAAATGAACCCGATTCCAGCGATTTGGCGCATCGATGTCGAGCCCGATGAGATTCCCCCGGCCAGCGCTCCAAGGCCTTGGAACGGCTTCGGCGCCATGGTCGGGCTCGTACGAGAGCTGCGTGAACGTCTGGCAGACCGTTCTGGCGCCGCCGCGCATCCCGACCCGGATATCGAGCGCTCGTACGGCCGGGTCGACTTCGCTGTCGATCACCACCGAGGGCTTGTCGACGAGCTCCGGGCGCACGGCGATCCATTCGGGATCCACGTGCACTACCACCGCTGGGATGAGCGACGACAGGTTGTGTACTCCGATCACGCCAATGTGGACTGGATCACGCACTGTTTCGACGTCGCTGCGGACGCTTTCAAGCGGTGCTTCGGCGAGCCAGCGCGTCGGTCCAGTCAGGGGGGATACTTTCTGCACGACAGTGTCGTGGATCGCGCGGTCGCCGCCGGCATCGAAGTGGACGTTACCGCGGAACCGGGTCTTCGCGGGAAGAGCGCAGACCCCTCCTTCGGCGACTATGCGACGGCCCCATCATCTGATTTTCGGGACTTTCCTCGCCGCCCCTACTATCCATCGCAAAGCGCCCTTGGTGTACCCGCGAGATCCTTGGCCACCTCGCGCCCGATCCTGATGGTGCCCCTTACATCCTACGACTATCAGACCGCCCTGACCCCATGGCCGAGACGAATCGCCAAGAGAGTGCTGCTGCACCCGCGTCAGTACCTCCCGCTCAATCCATGGAAGGCGTGGCCGCACCCGAAAACCTACTGGGATCTCGTCGCGCGAGCGGCGGACGAGGGCCCTGCGCGCTATATCGCGCTTGCCGTTCGGACTGACGGGCCGGACTCGCCGACACATCGTCACGCGCGGGGGCTCCTCGAGTATCTGCCGAACCATGCCATCGCCCGCCGGTTGCGCTTCGTCGATCCCCTGTCACCCCAGATCAGGGCCCTCGCCCATCCGGCAATCGGTATTGATCACACGTGAAGCGGCAAGGTCGAGACCACGAGAACCGGGGGTGTCACCTAAGTCGCTGAAACCAGACGGGACCCTGGCCCAACCGGCGACGATCGAGTCAGGGTAACCCGCTGATTTTTCAGATGGTGGAGGGTAAGGGATTCGAACCCTCGACCTCGGCGTTGCGAACGCCGCGCTCTCCCAACTGAGCTAACCCCCCGAAGCTGCATTCAGAAACAGCCCGACCATTCTACCCGCGCCGTCCCGCGCCTACAAGCGCTTCGGCGCGCGGAGAAGGCGCGCCCTCAGGCCTTGGGCGCCTGGCTCTCCCCGAGCGCACGCAACAGCGGCGCGAAAAGATCGATCGGCAGCGGGAAGAAGGTCGTGGTGTTCCGTTCCGAGGCGATCTCGCGCATGGTCTGGAGATAGCGGAGCTGGACCGCGATCGGGAAGCGGGTCAGGACGTCGGCCGCCTCGGCGAGCTTGGCCGCGGCCTGGAACTCGCCCTCAGCGTTGATGACCTTGGCCCGCCGCTCGCGCTCGGCCTCCGCCTGTTTCGACATCGCGCGTTGCATGTCCTGGGGCAGGTCCACGTTCTTCACCTCGACGGCGGCCACCTTCACGCCCCACGGGTTCGTGTGCTGGTCGATGATGCGCGTCAGCTCTTCGTTGATCTTCTCGCGCGAGGCCAGCAGGTCGTCGAGCTCCTGTTGACCGAGCACGCTCCTGAGCGTCGTCTGCGCCATCTGGGATGTCGCGTAGAGGTAGTCCTCGACGCTGATCACGGCCTTGTTGGCGTCGAGCACCCGGAAGAAGATGACGGCGTTGACCTTGACCGAGACGTTGTCCCGCGTGATCACGTCCTGCGGCGGCACGTCCATGACGACGGTGCGCAGGCTCACCTTGACCATCTTGTCGACGAAGGGGATCAGCAGGAGGAGACCAGGACCGGAGCCGTCACCGCCGGGATTGACGATGGCGGGCGCCTGCCGGCCGAAGCGGAAGATGACGGCCCGCTCGTATTCGCGGAGGATGCGCACGGCGTTCAGCAGGACGAAGAACGCGATGATGACGACCGGGATCAGCCCCAGCGTCCAGTCCAGACCAAGCATCGTGGGAGCCTCCTAGGGAGTTTGGGCCCTGTCGCCCGCGCGGCTGACCCTGAGAGTCAGCCCATCCACCGCCGTCACGCGCACTTTTTCGCCGGCCGGAATCGCCCCGCCTTCGGCGACGGCGCGCCAGATCTCTCCGTCCACATTCACCTGTCCCTCGGGCCCGAGCTCCCCGCGCGCCACCGCCAGGCGGCCCACCATGCCTTGAGCGCCGGTGACCTGGGGCCGCCTCATCGCCCTCACGCCCGCCGACACGGCCCAGACGAAGAGGCCCGCCGTCGCGCCCACGGTCGGGATGATGACGGCCCAGGAGACGCGAAAGCCGACCTCGGGCGCGTCGTAGAGCATGAAGGAGCCCAACACCATTGAGATGACGCCCCCGATGGTGAGCACCCCATGACTCGCGATCTTAATCTCAGCGATCAGGAGCGCGATTCCGAACAGGATCAGCAACACGCCCGCCCAGTTGATCGGGAGGCTCTGGAAGGCGAAGAAGGCCAGGATCAGCGAGATGCCGCCGATGACGCCCGGCAAAACCACGCCGGGGTTCTGCAGCTCGAAGAAGATCCCGAGCATGCCGACCATCATCAGGATATATGCGATGTTGGGATCGGTGATGAGGGCCAGGAAGCGGTCGCGGAACCGTATCTCGATGCGCTTGACGGGCGCATCCCGCGTCTGAAGCGTCACCACGCCGCGCGCGGTCTTGACCACACGCCCGTCCACCTTGGCCAGGAGGTCCTGGAGGTTGTCCGCGACGAGATCCACGACCTTGAGCTTGACCGCCTCCCGCTCCGTCACCGAGACCGAGGAGCGCACGGCCTTCTCCGCCCACTCGACGTTGCGTCCCCGCTCGGCGGCCAGGCTCCGGGCAAAGGCGGCCGCGTCGTTGGCGACCTTCTTGCTCATCTCCTTGCCCATGTCGCCGCCGCCCGCGGTTACCGGATGCGCCGCGCCGATATTGGTGGCGGGCGCCATGGCTGCCACGTGAGCCGCCATGGTGATGAAGACCCCCGCCGAGGCCGCCCGAGCCCCAGTCGGCGCGACGTAGACGATGATGGGGATCCCGGCCTTGAGAATGGTCTGCGCCATGGTCCGCATGGAGCGTTCGAGGCCGCCCGGCGTGTTCAGCTGGACGACGAGCGCCTGCGCCCCGTCGGCTTGGGCACGTTCCACCGCGGTCGTCAGCAGCCGGTCGGTGATCGGGGTGATGGCGCCGTCGAGATCGATGATGGCGACGGGCGGCGCTGCGTGGCCGGGAGCCGCCCCGGCCAGGGCCGCTATCAGAAGCGCCGCGACAGCGACAACCGTTCTGCCCATCTCGCCCTCACTCGCGATGGAAGACTCCGGGGACCCGGATCAGAGCGCGCCGCGAAGGTCGCCAACCGACTCGGCGAGGCGCTCGATCTCGGCGGGCGTATTGTAGACCGAAAAGCTCGCGCGAAGAGTGCCGACGATGCCGAGGCGCTTCATCAGCGGCTGGGCGCAGTGATGGCCGGCGCGCACGGCGATGCCCCGCTCGTCCAGAATCGCCGCGCCGTCGTGCGGGTGGATCCCCTCCACGTTGAACGCCACGACCGCGCCCTTGATCTCCGCGTTGCGCGGGCCGTAGATCGTCACGCCCGGGATGCGCATGAGCGCGTCCAGGCAGCGCGCCGTCAGGTCGCGCTCGTGGGCCGCCACCCGCGCCATGCCGAGCTTGTCGAGGTATTCGACGGCGGCGTGGAGCCCGACGGCACCCGCTATCGGCGGCGTGCCCGGCTCGAAGCGCCACGGCAGGTCGTTCCACTGGGCGTGGTCGATCCAGACCTCCTTGATCATCTCGCCCCCACCCCAGGCCGGCTCGAGACGCTCGAGCGTCTCGCGGCGGGCGTAGAGGACGCCGATGCCCGTCGGTCCGAGCATCTTGTGCCCGGAGAATGCGTAGAAGTCGGGTCCCATCGAGGCCAGGTCCAGGGGCAGATGCGGGGCGCCCTGGGCGCCGTCCAGCAGGACGAGGGCGCCCGCTTCCCTCCCGCGCCGGATGATCTCGGCCACGGGATTGATGGTGCCCAGCACGTTCGACACGTGGGCGAGGGCCACCACGCGAGTCCGCGGAGACAGGAGCCGCGAGAAAGCCTCCATGTCGAGGAATCCCTCTCCGACCACCGGCACCGCCTTCAACGATGCGCCGCGGTCGCGGCACGCCATCTGCCACGGGATCAGGTTCGAGTGGTGCTCCATCTCACTCACAAGGATCTCGTCGCCTGGGCCGAGCGTCCGTCCCACGGCCTGGGCGACGAGGTTGATGGCCTCGGTCGTCCCTCGGGTGAAGACGATCTCTTCCCGCGAGGCCGCCCCCACGAAGGCGCGTACCGCGTCTCGCGCCCCTTCGTAGAGCTCGGTCGCTTCCTCGCCCAGGGTGTGGATGGACCGGTGGACGTTCCCGTGGCTTCGCTCGTAGTAGCGCGACACAGCCTCGATTACCTGGCGAGGCCTCTGGCTCGAGGCCGCGGAGTCGAGGTAGACGAGCGGGGCGCCGTTGACCAGCCGGCTCAGAATGGGGAAATCCGGGCGGCAGCTCTCGCCGGGGGCGCTCATCGCGCGACCTCCCGCCCCTCGAGCGCGCCCTGAAGCACCGTGAGCGGCAGGGTGACGCACTTCATCCGAGAGGCCCGCACGTCGGCCTGCAGCCGCTCGAGCAGATCCGCCGCGGTGAGGGTCGAGACCGAGTCGACGGATTGCCCGATCACACTCTCGAGCAGGACATCCGCGGAGGCGGCGCATATGGCGCAGCTGTCGCCGCGGTGGCGGGCATCCGTGACCATGCCGCCGGCGATCCGGCACTCGATGCGAATCCGGTCGCCGCAGAGCGGGTTGACATCTTCGAAGCTGGCGTCGGGTTCCGGCAGGCTCCCGCGGTAGCGCGGCGCCCTGAATCGCTCACGGATAACGCTGCTATAGACCACGCGCCTACTCGGGCAGCTCGCCCCGCGCCGCGCTGGCGCGGTAAGGCGGGAAGCGCCAGGCGCTGTCACGGGACAGCAGGCCGCCGTGGCCGAGAGCCGCCAACTCGCCCGCGCCCATCTCTTCGCCGGCCAGAAGACGCGGAAGCACGAGATCGAAGGCCGTCGCCTGGGAGAACATGCCGCACGCGGGCATGCCGAGGACGGGCCGCTGCCTCCAGCGCGCCAGCCAGAGCAGGCTGCCCGGA
>WNFC01000688.1_pt1 | contig 43062 bp, 56 predicted proteins | sample 5400541 | NCBI WGS metagenome assembly WNFC01 (sample SAMN13153342, study PRJNA577476) | soil metagenome | isolation source: 120 cm saprolite under Douglas fir tree site 2 hole 2 replicate 1 | place: USA:California | collected 2015-04-18 | reverse complement strand
GCTTCGCGGTTTCCCTTAGGACGTCATCGCCGACGAGGTGGCCGTACGTATCGTTCACACTCTTAAAGTGGTCTAAGTCACACATCAGAATTGCGGTCGAGAGATTCTCACGAACGGAACGGGCAAGTTCCCGCCCCAACAGATCTACGATCATGCCGCGATTCCAGAGCGCTGTCAGCCCATCATGAGTGGCCTGAAAGCGCATCTCCTCGCGTGCCTCGACCAGGCGGTTTTCCAGGTCGAGTATCCGCAAACCGGTGCGCAAGCGCGCTTTCAGCTCTTCGGGGTCGAACGGTTTGGTCAGGTAATCATCGGCTCCGGATTCGAGGCCGGCAACGACGTCTTCCTTCGACTCCTTGGACGTGAGCAACACCATGTAAACATAAGATTGTTCATTTCTTTTGCGCACTTCGCGGCAAACGCCAGGGCCGTCCAACTCGGGCATCACCCAGTCCAACAGGGCAAGCCTGGGCCCGTTTGCCGGGCAAAGTTGCTCGACGGCCATTCGGCCGTTTTCCACGGCGGTCACTTCGTAGCCCGCGCGCTCCAGAGTTTTCTGGAGAAGCTTCCGCGACATCAATTCGTCATCGGCGATGAGAATCCTCATCCACACACCTCTGCCATACACACGTCCAGCTGCAGAAGGAGCTCTTTGCCATATTCTCGAACGAGTCGCAAGCTTCCCGAAACTCGGACAATTCCCGGCTGCGGGCCAATTGCTCGAGCCGAGCAGCGGCGCCCGCGGCCGGGTCGGCAGCCAGATTGGAGAGCATGCCCTTCAAAGTATGGGCTTCGGCTGCGACCTTTTCCGCATCCGAGGAATCCACGGCAAGACGCAGAGCCTGGAGATGACGAGGAAATTCCTCCTTAAAAATCAACAGAAGATCGCGCATGAGTTCGCGATCATTTTCGACGCGGGCCAAGAGTTCAGCAAAATCAATAATTGCAGTCGACATGTACTTTTCCCCTTTCTGGGTGGGACGAGGATTCTGGGCGACGGCGTTTTGCGCCAGAAGTGGAAGTGAAGCCGATAGGAAGGCGAGTGCCGCACCAACGCCCAGGAGGGCTCGAGACGGCCATCCGCGCATGGTGAACGGACTTCGATTCTTGCAACGATGGCAAGGCATGAGAATCCCCAGGAGAACAAGGGCACGCGCGTGTCCATGCGCAAGAGCGTTACTCGCGCCAGATGATTGATAAAATGTGACTTAGGTCCAGGTCCTTGGCTCTAACCGGTGGTCTCATACCCACGATGGGACGAAACTGAAGAAATGGTTCAATTTGAAACTAACTGCTGGACCACCTGATTTGCAGATAGAAGTCTATGAAGTTTGGAGGCGCGGGTGGGATTCGAACCCACGAATGGAGGTTTTGCAGACCTCTGTCAAGCCAATATTTACAGCCACAGTATTGGTTATTTCACGTTTCTATGCCCATCTTATGCCCGTTTGGGGGTATACTTAGGCATAGGAGAAAAGTGATGCAAAAAGGCTCGATTCGAATTAGCGGCAAGTGGTGGTACCTCAAGGTTCGGGAAAATGTCACTGAAAACAACCGAAGCGCCCGCAAAATTATGTACCACAAGCTGGCTCCTGTGGACCAGTATCGCCCTTCCTCCAATGGCGAGCCGCCTGCCGCAATTCGCGCAATGGCAGATGAGAAGTTAGCGCCCATCAACTCCGGCAAACGTGAGGGATTGTCTGCGGACTCGTGGAAGTCCTACCTCGAATCGTACCTGCAAGCTGGACTTGGTGCTGATGGTCGCCCCGTTCGAAAGGTTACACTCAAATCGTGCCGTCGCGACTATCGGGTGATTGCTGACCTGATTCCTGAGATGCAACTGCGCAGCATTCGTACCCCCGACATCAACAAACTTTTCAAGGCGCTGATTGCGAAAGACGGTGACGACATTCGGGCAACGTCCGCGTATCGGAACATTCGCAACTTCCTCAGCGGTGCCTTCCGCACGGCGGTGGGTGATGGGTTGGTGGACTTCAATCCTGTCCGCGATGCGATGGTTGTTAGTGGGAACGATTCCGACACGCACGCCTACACTCTGTCGGAAGTGAAGCAATTGATGAAGGTCATCAAGCTCGAAGACCCAAAGAGCGGCGATACGTGGAAGCATACGATGCGGGCGGCGTTCATGATTGCGATGTTTACAGGTTTGCGTTTGGAAGAGATTAAGGGATTGAAGTGGGAGGATTACGACCGGACGAACGGCGTGCTCAACATCCGGCGCACCGTCGTTAATCACAACATCGTCGAAGACACCAAAACGGCGGGGAGTAAGGCTCCGGTGCCTGTAGTGAAAACCGTTGCCAAAGAACTGGCGGCCCATTTGGAACGTAACTCTGGCGATGGCTTTATTTTCCACAAGGTCTCGTCAAGCAAGTCGCCTATTATTTTCGAATACATCGTACTCACTGACCTTCATCCCGCGTGCGAGGCGGCGGGCATCAAATTCCACGGCTTCCACGCGTTGCGCCGTGGACTAAACACCGTGATGAAGGATATAGGCATTGACTACAGCCTGCGTGCCGATATTATGCGCCACAAACCGCGCAACGTGACCGACAAACACTACGGTCGGGCCAGCATAAGGCAAATGCGGGCGGTATTGGGGAAGGTCGAGGCGGCGTACATCAAAACAAAATAAGGCGCTGGTTCTATGCCGCCTTCTTTTCTTTCTTGCGACGTACATGTTTCATATGTACTGGTCGCGGGCTGGCTTGAATCCATGTGCAGACTGCGGGCCAGTGGAACAGTAGATGGCGACCGAGATTGTGTACGGGCATCGGATTCTGACAACGACGACGAATCTTTTCACGCACCCAGGCTTCGGTGTTATGAAGTCGCTTCGCCAACTCTTCAATTGCTATAAGGTCATCTGGGGAAAACGGCGCTGAAATAGGAACTGCAGCTGCTGGGGCATTCTTCTGCTTCACGGGGCACGACCATTAAATTGTATTTCGGGATTAGGAAGGAGACCGTGCCCAAACCGATTAGCAACGGTGTTGGCAGTCAGCGAGTCTGCCCAGATAACGCTCGCCAGACCGGACGGTATGGCGTGAAAACATTTTGACCTAATCGAGAAGCCGTGTCTACTGGTCGGAGGTACAGCGCAATTTAATGAAACCCGATGCGGCTCTGTTACTCCCGTAAACTTATATACTCCGACTGAGGCAAGCAGTAGCGCTAGGGCGACACAATATGTGGACCAACACGGGACGCCCCTTCCCTTTTAAAGGTAAAGCTAGTTTGCGGGTACAGGGGGCGGAAGAGTGAGTTGCACTGCAGGCGCACCTACCTGATTCACAACGACAGTCCAAGAATCGAGCGCTTGGTCTCCATTCAGCAAGACGAAGCGTAGGTCTACGGGAGCAGGCACCAGAAGGCCATTCAACTCGACGACCGTTCTTGTAGTTAGCTGCTGAACGAAATTTATCCCAAGTGGGCCATCGAAAAGCTGCTGCGCCCCTGAGAAAATCTGCAACTGTAGCTGTATCGCGGACGGGTCTGCTTCCTCTCTCGTCAGATAAGAGAGTATTGAAACCCGGGGAAGAACAACGGGGAATGAAGGTGCGTTTAGCTGCTCGATGATGTGGAACGCTGATAGCGCGTTCGTCCTAGCGTCAACGGCCGCGGAGTCCGAGCAGAAGAAGAGCTTTGACCGTATCACTGGCAACCCTCAACCTTAACGATGGGCGATTATTATGGTCGGAGTCGACGTCGGAGCGGAAGAACCAAGTGAAACCGAAGGGCCCGATAAAAGTCCTGGAACTTGGATAGCTTGTCGCTGAACCGGTGAAAAATTCTGAATCAACAATTCCGCCACGTACGGAAACCAGCGGTACGGTGACGCCGACAGCTTCGCGGCGTCCTTGAGGTGCTCGATTTCAGGCTTGAACCATAGGGCTACAAGCAGAGCGTATGGCCGTACGGCATCAACAGCGTTGTTCGGTTCTACGGCCACCGCCGAACGAAGAGCCTTTAGTATGTCTTCTGCCTTACATGTCTCGCCAAGAGCACGAATTCCGGGGTCGGCCTGTAGCTTGCGCACCAGAAATGGAGGAGTGTTCGCAACGCCGTAAGCACGGCTGGCTTGTGTCAAATCTAAATCGTTAACGTTCATGTTCGTATCCTATAGTACTTTATCTCCATCGAGTCATACGGGCAATCGTTGACAAGATGTATTACTTCATGAGCCGGTCCCCACTTGCTAAGGACTATTGGCACGAAACCAGTTTCGACCACTATTCCCGAGTGCTCGGCATCCCCATTCTGAAAATAGACTACGACATCGCCAGGCATCAACTCGTCAAGCGTAACAGGCTGATAATCGTCATCCTTCAAGACCTTAACGATTTCAGATGCCTTTGAAATCCATGTGCGGCGGCTCCCGAAGGTGAGTCCGTGGCAGTTGTATTTACGGGTTGGCGCTGTGGGCCGATGCTTTCCTTTCGGATAAGCTACCCTGTAGTCATGTGACAACCCCTCATCGCCTGCTCGTACTGCCCTTCGGTCTATTTCGTTTTCAACTTGATTCTCACATCTTGTGTCGAGCTTAATCTCTGAGTAAGGCAGGAGAATTGGCATCACGAGTGTCAGATAGCTCCTTAAGCAAGGCTCGCCCGGAACCGCCCGCGTGGTCACCGTCATTCTACCACGGATGCCGTTACGGCTAAGGGTCTTAGATTTTAAACGCCCCTCATCAGCAGAATAAAACGCCTCGCGAACACTTCGGCCCACTGACATCAACTCCTTTGATTCGGATTCAGCAAGACTTGTCGAAGGTCTTGAAGTTCGAATCTCGGGTGCTGATGTCGTTGGTTCTGGTATTCGCGAGGCAGTTCTTTGAGTTGTTTTACCTACCTATCAGATTGACCCTGAGCTTCCACCCGTTAGCTAGCCGTCAGAAGTTATTCGGGGTGTGATAGATGGTCAGGAGCCGAGAGTTCGACATGACCTCAAACATTAGGAAGCCAACCTCTCGTACCCTGCTTGCGCTTTATAGGTCCCGACCTGTCGAGGGTTAGAACCGTTATGGCGCTGCGCCCGTCACTGGAAATTTTCCAGGTCAGAGCGCGTTTAAGATTGTTAATCTGGGCTCACCACGGTTGGAAATTTCGCGCCCGAAGGCACGACATTCTGGACACGCTTGCCATCTGGAGCCAAAGACGAGTTCTGGTCGGCGGCATGTTTAGCAGCTTTATTTTCCTTATCTTCTAATGGAAGCTCGCGCACTTTTTCCGGCCTTGGCAAAGTTCCAAGACGTAGGCTCGAACATTCACTGGCGTCCCTTGTGCCGTGGGTACCAGAAGAAAGGCCGTCTTCATGCGACGAATTTTCCTTTTTAGTTGCGTCTGCGTTATTTGACTTCATATTATTTCTCTCATGCGTGGGGCGGTGAGAGCCGCCGTCGCGCTTTTCTGTGGGTTGAGCCCACAAACTTTTTATTTTCGTTCGACGGTTTCGCGCCGTGCATTGCCCAAATCCATCTTACTGACCTCGATGAATCTTTGTCCGTCCGGGGCGACGACTTCGACGCCATCGTCATTAATAAATATGGGCAGATGCGTTTGATGATTTTGTTCCACGAGGATTAAGTCTTCCTTTGTGACGTTCATGACTTACCTGCCGCCGAAACCTGGGCGAGTGACATCGCCATTCGCAAAGGTATCTTGCTTTGCTTTAACGCCTGCAAGAACATCTTTTGGGTGGACCCTGGCGGCAACCAACTTATCGAATTCTGTCTTGAGCGCCGCTCGCTCACGAGCTGTTCGGGAATGTGAAGTACTCGAATGACGTGAAACCAACGCAACAGCCTCAGCCATCGTTTCGGCATTTGCTGCGTCGCCGAGTGCTTCGCGGCGCTTCTTTTCGTGGGCCATCGCGATATCTAACTCAGAGTCTTTTGGTTGATTCTGCTTTGCGCCGTCATTTGATTGAAGATAATCTGGTCTTTTCTTTTGTGGCTTCGGAGCGACTTTCCAGTCAATCAAGTTTGCCGCATCGAGCGCAGTGATAGCTTGAAGGATGTTCTTGGCCGACGCGTCAACGACATCGCCTTCTGCGCAGTTCTTCATGAGCCACGCGGCGAGCAAATCTCCGTTGCGCCGGGTAGCAGCCAACACCGCTGGCAAAAGTTTCTTTTCGACCGCCACGATGTTGGCGTTGTACTCCACTTCATTCTGCTTAAAAGATGGCATCTAGTTTCTCCCTGCCGCGCAAGCGGCGGTTAATTGGTCGTTCCCGAAATGGTCTAACAAACGGCGCTGTTCCATAGACGGAAGTCGTCGGAATAAATCAAAGCTCCAACGCACACCTTCTGATTTGCCTGGCGGAAAATAAAGGTCTGGAATTGTTTCATATCTCTCGTACAACGCTTGTCGTTGACGTACAGCGTCGGTCTTGACCACGGTACGGAGTTCTTCAACAGATGCCTTGCGCTGAGCACGGGTCACCATCACGGTGTCGTAACGAGCCACGAGTTCAGAAAATGGCATCGCTCGCAACACGGCAATTTTGTCGTTATATTGGCGCTGGGTGTATTCGCGTTTTACTTTCCCATTGGCATCCAACATGTATGCAGTGATTTCAGAAATCATTCTGGTGGATTCGCGGGCTTGGTGTTCGGCCTCCTGGGCGGCGGCGGTCTTGAAAAGTTTCGCTTTAATGAGCGGGTCGTTAAAATACTTTTCAAGCGATTCCGCTGTGATTTCCTCGCCATAAGAATGGGCACTGTCTAACGTCGTTTTATTCGCATCGACTACGTAATCGGGGTTCTTACCAAAAAAGATTCTGTAACCTTCCGACCGGCCTGCGTCTTCTCCGAGCCGAGGCGCTATCGCGTAAAAGTTCTTATCTATGTTTTCAAGCGTGACCGGTAGATTCAACTTGTGCAACACTTCAATCACTTGAAGTTTATTTGCTTCGCTACACTCTTGATATTTAGAAATTTTGCTGAGATATTCCGCTGCTATCTCAAGCTCATAGTCTTTGCTCACGATTAACTGGCCGCTGTTGCAAAGACGATTGAATGCGACACCGATATTTTCAGAGGTGGCACCGCCCGGCTCTACCGAAGCCAACGCGATAATCCTCTTCTCATTCTCGGGATTGTCGTATCGGGACCAGTTACGCAAGATTTTTCTAATTCTCTCTAACTCTAAGGTGGTGGCCATTTACTTTTCCTCTCTTGCGCGGCGGATAATCTCAGCGACCCTTGCTCTGAATGGGAGATTGGGTGCGTATGTGGTGCCGTAAAGTTTGCGATAACGTTCAGGAGGCATGCGATTGATATCGTCCATAGTGAAAATCTGTGGGTCGTGCATGCCGGGAACCTCTGGCAGCGGAGGCAATTCTTCCTCGACGGGGACTGGCGGTGCGAGTTTGTCCAATAAAAAACGATGGCCTCGTTTGGTCAGTTCGTTATACGCTTCGATGCAAGATTCGAGACTGAACGTGAGATTCTTCTCTTTCAAATACGCATCAATCGCAGCCGAGTTTTCCCCGCACTGACGGAACACTATTCCGTTAGCGAGCAACCACTTCAAGAATTCAAAGGCGATGCGGTCGCCGTGCATCCCTGCCTTCAATTTTTGTATTTCCAAATCGTCAGACATTTTCTATTGCTCCTCGACGGCTTGCGCCGCATTCAAAATCTGTTCTTGTGACTCCGCGATTTCGGCGGGGTCTTGATGCTTCGCTGCTTGTCTTTCAAGGCGGCGTCGTTCCTTTGCCTCACGCTTTTCACGTTTTTTCCACTCTCGTTGCCTTTTCTTTTGTTCCATTCATTTCCTCCGGAAAACAAAATTTGCATCCCTCCCGCTTAATTCCTCGATTTGCATGCCATCGACGATGAAGCCCAGCGCCATTACTACCGACCTTCCGAAGCCCGGAGCTTGCTTTAAGCATCACGGATTGTCGCGTTAGGTCGTGGAGCTGGCCGTCAGCGAATCGATAGAGTTTGTAATGACTGCCTTTGGTCTGATTTATAACGGTGGCGTCTAACGGGAGTTCCAACTCTGATTTACAAATCCTGCAAAAGAAAAGTTCCACGAAAAACTCCAATAAAAATAGCAGCGACAGCACCAGGAGAAAGGAGGCAAGCCGAATGCTGCCGCAATCCGCCGGTTTGAAACGGCGGAAGATTAAAGTTACAAACTCAAAGCGCCCATTCCGGCATTTCGTAGGTCGTTGAATGTCTTCTCGATGAGTTCCCTTTGCGAGAGCGGCGGCGGTTCGGGTTGATGACGATGCTTGCGAATCAATTCCTTCAACCAGTCAGCATGGGAACTGAAACTGCCATGAGTGGCGCAATCCGTGATGGCTTCCTCGACCGTAGCGGCATCGAGAGTTGTATCTTTGGATGTGAGTGCATAAATTACGAGGGCCTCGGAAATTCTTTGCAGCACATCGCTGCCAATTCTCAGTCTGAATCCGAAAAAGCGATAAGCTGATTCCAGCTTCCCATCAAACTTCGCACCGAAGGCTGGACGAAAGTCCTCAGCATCTCCATCGCGCATCGCCTCAACTACGCGATAATTAAGCGTGCCGTTGGTCGAAATGTCCGCTTTGATATCTCTAAAAGATAAGCACGGGTCGGGAAAACAATTCTCTGGGTCCAGCGTATCGGCACTAATAGTCTCGGCTCGCTTCTTACCGAGAATGTAAGGCCATTCGTAAATTCCTATGCCTTTTTCAACCTCGATTACTTCGGCTTCGAGACCCGTGACTTCGTCGTGCCTTGCTTGCAATGACTCATGGAGCTTGGGGTCGTCTTCCAGTCGCTTGGAGTTTCGCTGCCACAGTTCTGAGATAGACTCGCCATCCGCTGCCTTGACTTCTTTTTCTTCCCGTTTTCTTTGGCGATATTCACGCCTACGAACGGAATCCGGGTTTGTTGACAACGCCTTCTTTTCTTTCGATGGGCCGGGCGCTTGAATTGTGTTTTGCTGCTCTTCCATATTGACTCCTTTGAATTCCGGGGTCGAGGTCCGATGGGAAATTAGTCGAAACTAACTGCGTTTACTTGTGATTCTGGACTTGGGGGTCGTAAGGCCTGCGGCGCTCTGACCACAGGTTGTTCATTTGCCGGTATGCCTCGCACCCAAACATCTGATGTCTTTGACTTAGCCCAACCGCTCGACTTTAGCGCCTCTCGAACCTTCCACTGCTTTGCGGTTGTCAACTCAAGAAGCTCTTTCAAAGTCCGCTTCGGGTCTCTCGTCAACAGCTCGTTGAGCTTCGATACCAAAGCATTCATCTGAACGTTCTCGGATACGACGAGAAAGTCGCCGTACTCGTCGATATTGCTGACGAGGCCGGACTTATAATTTGTGATGAAATTGTCCGACTTTCTGCTGGCTGCGATACGAAACGGCACTGGTGGATTAAAGTCCCGTGGCTTTACACACCGGACATCAATCTCTTCCGGCCCCCTGCCCTCATCGTATAACTTATCGTCGCGCTGCAATCCGTAGACGCAATCGGCTGATGCCGCCATGTCGCCGGTGCCACGCAAGACGTTTTCCAGCGTCATTTCTTCCTTGCGCATCGATTTGGAAGAGTGGTGGAGCGCGATAACCGAGACCGCGCCGAGCTGGCGCAATTGAATCATGGCGTCAACGAGAGCTTTATTCTGCATCGCACTATTCTCGTCACTCGCGGTGTTGAAGCGAATCGCCGTGTCAAGGAAGACCACAGGCTTCATCGACTTGATAGCGCCGATAAGAACCGGGTCGACCAACGACAGGACCGAGCCTTCCGAAATAGTTCTGCATAAGAATAACTTCGGGTCGTTTGGAATTTTGAACTTTTCCAAACGCTTGCGAAATGCTCGTGCGCCGACTTCGGGGATGAGATAAAGCACTGGCGTGATAACCGGTACAGTGAAATCTTCGCGCCCAAGAAATGGTCGGCCCGTTGTTAGCGCCTTAACCATCGAGAGCGCCAACCATGTCTTACCGCCGCCGGGCAAACCACCGATGAAATTCGTGCCTTCCGGCATGAATCCGCTGATGAGCATTCGGATTTCGCCACTGTCAAGCTCGCCGACTGAACGAAAGCTGCTACGCCATTCAGAATCTTTGTCGGCCTGCTTCTTGGCGACCGCTTCCTTGACCATCTTTTGGATAATGGTGTTAATTTCCTCTGCCGACTTCCCTTGCTTGTACAAGTCACCAGCCAGAGTTATTGGCACGACGTCATGGACTTCGGGCTGCTCGTCAAGTGTGCTGCTAAAAAGGATATCGGTGTTCTGACCGGCCGGATAGTTGCCCATACTACGAGCCATCGCTTTGATTTTTGCATCGTCGAAGCCGTTCGGGGGTGTTTCACAGTCCTCGTGAACGCGACGGCGAAGAATCGGTTCGATTTCGTCCGGGGTGAGTCCGGCGTTTCGAAGCTTTCCAGCGGTCGTGGCCATGAAGCTGTGGATAAAACCGACTTGGACGAGATTCTCGAAATTACGCTGAATCTCCGGTTTATCCGGTTTGCTAGTTTCTGTTGATTTCGCCAACGCACTAAAATCTGTGGGTGTGAATGTCTCTTTCTCGATTTCGCCGACAATCGTAACCTCTGGTGCATCGGGATATTTTCGATTCTTAAAACCGGGCACGCGAAGAACGCGTGCGATTTCGGCAACTGCGGGGTCTGTCCTGAGTTCTTGCGCGATTGCCTTAAGCAACGGTTCGGCAGTTTCTTTCGTCAATCCTGATGTATTCCAAATAAATTGGTACTTCCCAGGACTGGTGTTGAGAATAATGTTTGGAGGAGGAAACTTCGAACTTATCCGAACATTCTCAAGTGTTTCATCACCATTCATGTCGGCGTCGGCGTAAAGGCGCTTAACCTCAAGCACGTTTTCTTTCGTGCGGCCTGTTTCTTTGCCTCGTAGTTCTGCCTTGAACGGATTCATGCCAACGAAGACATTGTAGGTCTCGTTCTGTTCCTGCAACGCGGCGAAAGCCTTTTGCTTAAAAGCATCTGCAGCTGGCGCAAAAATATGCTTGACCGGAGAGTCATTCTTTATAAACGAGAAGCAAACCGTGTCATCTGGAGAGAATAACGATTGCATGAAGCTGATGTACTGTTCGTAGGTGCTCATTGACCGGCCTCCGTCGATGAGGTGCCGCTCAATGCTTCGAGCCCCGCGATTTGTGGTGCCGCCACAAACACATCGACTTTGATGGCTGCTGGCCCTTTCTTACCTTCGCCAATTTCAAATAGAACTTCTAGATGGACTTTCGGTTCACACAAGCATTCGGAAATATGGAAGAACCACTGGTGGAATTTTTTATTGCTCGTGTCTTTGAGGTATTCGTGAATGAAACCAAATCCTCGGTCTTCGCGATACATTACTATACGACCTATCTTCATTGCTGTTTTCCTAACCCCGCTCGGGGGAACTACAAGCACCAGTCCTTGACCAGTGCCACCTTGCCTTTCTTTTTCCTTTGGCTTTTTCCCGGTATTGGTAAGAACTTCGCCGGTGCGGGGTGTGTGCCTATGCTCGTCTGACCGGAGCGGTCAAACTACGTTTTCTTCTAATAAAATCTCAGCGGTCGCCATCAAAATATCCTTTTCGATACTCTCAACGCCGCGAGCCTCGAAACCGATTACCGCCGTTTCCAGAGCCTTGCGACAGCACTGCAGTTGCAGGTCTTCTGCTTCGCGTAACAACTTGTCGAACTCTCGATTTAGTTTTTTGAATTGGTGAAATGTCTCGGACATTCGCGCTCTCAGCGCTTCGTCCTTGACGGCATCCATAACGTAAAATGTTCTGTTGTAAATTTGCAATTTCTCATTGTTCTCGAAAAACCCTTCCATGTAACCCGCCCATCAGCTCTTCGCCGTCATCGAATTCTCCTGTCTTGGAAATTAGGTCCAGACCAAAGTGAACTACCCTGTGATATTGATTAAAACTCGTTGATACCTATTCGTTGATACTATTCGTTGATACTATTTTTGTTCCCATGATATTGATTAAAACTCGTTATGCTATTTTTGTTGCTGCACTTCGGACCCTGTTAACTCAGTTTCAAAAATAACGATTGCTAGTGTGCCCGCTTCCACCATGTTGATTGAGCGCTCAATATCGATGACTCTTTTGAAATCCAAAGGCAGAGGTCGAGTGCGTTCGATTAATTTCTTGAGTGCGAACAGAGCATTACGCAGCCTCAATTCATGGTCGTTCGGACAACGAACCGAGCCGTTAAGATATTTGCTCAACGTACCGCTGGAGATTCCGGCCAAAAAAGCAACCGTCGACGCAGGAATTGCGCCGCGCTCTCTCCCGGGTTCTTGACACTCCGGCAGTTCACGTTTCAATATATTCACGATGTCAAAGGTTGCTCCAGCCATTTTTGCTCCGAAGAAAAAGTTCTTCTCCATTCAAGACAAATAGAAAATTCGCAAAGATAGATTCTTTGCGTTCAAAAACTAAGTAGGAAGTTCCGTCAAGGAGCTTCTGTCTCTACCCCGGTTTCCGTCAAAAGAGATGCGACCACTATCCCGGGGTGGGACAATGGTCGCCAGAAGTTGTGCGAGCCGTGGGCTGCACTTATCCAGCGCGGTGACGGGCCGCGATGAAACTCAAAATTGTTGGTCCAGGGATTCGAACGGTCACCGGTTCGGGGTCATCGGAAATCAGCTTCTACCCCTCCGGGAGACTACGATTCTGTAACACCTATTTGTTAAACGTTTATTGTGAACTACTTACGATGTAGACTGGCGAATAACAGGCGAAGAGATGGTGACCATGCGGAAGTGTTCGTAGAGAAGTCGCCGGGGGACTACCTTGGCACCTTTTTAATTCGCGGTCTTCCACGAGGTCTTACACCGTGTTTTCCAGTACCTTTGGCCCATAGCCCTTCCGCCGCTCTCTGAAGGCTTTGAATAGTACGCCTAACTTGACCTATCGTTAAGCCCATTTCTTCCGCAGTTTGAGTATTTGTATAACCCACTCGAAAATATAGTTGAACAACTTGAACCCAGCGACGAGCCGCTTCTTGCTGACGAGGGTCGTCGGATAACTTAGGAAAAGCTCTAGTAATAAACTCTCTTACTTTCACGTCGCTGTTAGCCCAATCGGGGGTTTTACGAGCATAACTTCGAGCTTTCACCACCTGATGACCGCCTCTAATGAAGGTGCCGTCGACCACCTGTTTAAGAATTTCTGACTTTTTACCCACTTTCCCCCCAATATCTCTTTTTCATTTTCGTGTCCATCTTGAGCTTGAGCAGCTCCCTTTGGACCGCGATACTCGCGGTCGTTTCACGGAGTGATGCTTCCGACCGGCGCAGAAGTTCCGCCCGCTCCTCTGCGCTCCACGGTTTGGTCGACGCAGATTCGAGCATCCGCAATATAGTGGAGCAGGCTCCGCAGGCGTGGGAGTGGGTCATGATTTCGGCTCCTGAGTCTGGGCGGCCTTCCGGGCCAGCTGCTGATCGAGGATGTTCAGCCTGGCCTCGACGCAATTTCGAACGAGCGCTGCGACAGAGTAGCCGTAGCGGTTGGCCATCTCCCGGAGGCGGTCGGTGACCGGGCGGTCGAACTGAACTAGGATGCGCTCCTTCTTCACACTCAAAGTGATATCACTTTAGTAGGCTTCTGTCAATTCAAAAGTGATATCATGATATCATTACGACAAGGGTGACGTCGTAGGATGGCCGTCCTTGCGCATTAGGAGCCCGGAGCGAGGCGATAGACCGGGGAAGCTGGGATTACCGGCTGGGCGGCCCTAGACCAACGGGATGTCGGCATCTGGAAATTGTTGAAGATATGGGGGATATAGGAGTGTTGGGGGAGTACCTTTGGAGGGACCCGCCGATTTGCGATGCCGCCCCCGGCTCTCCCCCGGGTCTCCCTTTTTGGATGGGCAGTGGACAGTCCGTAAGTTATGTTGAATGAACGAGCTACGTTCATGTGCTCGGGCCAATAGGGGGTGGGTGGTGCTTGTCGTATGCACGGACTGCCCCCATGTCGTTAATTCTACACGACTTATAGATGTCACCCTGATGTAACTCTGTGAGTAGTTGCTTGGCTATGTAATTGCTCGCGGAAATTTTCGGCTCTGCTTTCTTTGCATCATTATGACTCTAAACGACTTATTGTATTTCCTTGCGGGGACGTGGGTACCGTTGTCAGGCGCAAGTTAAGTGGGGATTAATTCGCTGGTTTTGGCTGGTCGTGAGTGAGACGTGAAAAGGGTTCCCTTTGCAAAATGTTAAAGTAAGCAGTATCAACAACTTGCGATTTGTTATGACATCTTATGTCTGTCGTATAGACACATTTTGACTAATCATGACATCAAATGTCACATTTTCGTTCCAAAAATGAGCGCTTAACGGAATTGCCTGACTCACGTAGTCAGATAGTCCGATGCCCGTCAGACCTGTTGCAAAACTCCCGTTAATATAGACGGGAGGTTTTCGCCCAGCTCGGGCTATGACCTGTTACAAATTTTTTGAGCTGTTTCAAAATGTTCGCACAGCATAGAGCCAATTGAGCTTAGCGCTGTTTCAAGACGAGCTGTTTCAAGCTGATTTGCAACAGCTCCAAAAAAGCTGTGCGGAGCTGTTTCAAACGGTTTTGTAACAGCTCGGCTCCCTAAATGAGCCCAAAATCAGGTTTTTGAGCGGACACCGGAGTGACAGCCTAAGTGACACCAGAACGCGACCGCTGCGACCGGACTGGCAGGCAGTACCAAATTACTAGGAGATTTATATTGACATCAAAAGTCATTATATGGGATAATTTGACCATGGAGACCACCATGGAAAGCATACAAGCAACGAAGCCCATCGCTCTTTACGCCCGGGTCAGCACGTCGGACAAGGGACAGGACGCCGACCTTCAGCTTCGCGAACTACGCGAATATGCCAGCCGTCGTGGCCTGCAAATCGGGCAGGAATACGTTGACCACGGCGTCTCTGGAGCGAAGGATTCCCGGCCAGAATTGGACCGGTTGATGGCCGATGTCCACGCCCAGAAATACTCCGCTGTTATGGTTTGGAAATTCGACCGATGGGCTCGCTCGGTCCAACATCTTCTCCGCTCCCTCGACCAGTTCAACAAGCTCGCTGTTGGCTTCGTTTCCTTAACCGAAGGCGTCGATACCTCCACTCCCATGGGCAAGTTTACCTTGACGGTTTTGGGAGCGGTCGGCGAGCTGGAGCGCAGCATGCTAATCGAGCGCACCAAGTCCGGAATGCGCAACGCCAAGGCCAAGGGCATTCACTGCGGCAGGCCACGCAAGGTCGTCAGCATCACGAGGGCAGCATGAGCCCCCGCATCGGTCGCCCGAAGCTCCCCAAGGTCGCGAGGCGCACCGAACGTGTTCCGGTGATGTTCACCGCGAAGGAACTCGAAATCATTCAAGAGCGAGCCCAGCAAGCCGGTCAGCCGGTATCTACATGGGTCCGCGAACAAGTTCTGAAAGCTCTGGACGCCGCATGAGCTATCGTTTCGTTCGCCGCACCCATCGCATCCACTCCGTTAATTTGGCAAAGGCGATTCTGGCAAGCGTCGACGCGGGAGATTTTTCGCTTGTGGTAGCACGCGATGCCATGGATTCTATCGCCATCTGCCCCGAGGCAGTTCGCACCGAGGAGGTAGTGTGAAGCGAGGCAACGTCAGCAGCCGCGAAACTAAAAGTAGGCCAGAACCACTAATTATTCGCGCTCGAATCAATGGCGGTGAACCTGAACCCGTTCGTGTGCTGCGCTCCACTAAAGAGCCTGAACTTGGTCAGATTTTTCGCGGCGTACCTACACGCTTTCGCACGAACCTTTTTCAAAAGACTCTGCGCGTTGTCTCTATGTCTGAAGAAAAGGGAATTAATGTTTTTCACTGTACAACCGATGTAACGGAGTTCCGCTAAATGAAAACCCCTAAAACTCAAACCATTCCGGCTACTAATATCTCAAACCAAACTGAATGCTGTCACTTCAGTTCGCGCCAAGTGTAGCCAAACAACGCGTTGCCTCACTGAACGCAAAGCGTGATTCTGTCTTGCAGGGACCTAGATGCGTGGCTTGAATCTCGCGCCCTGTAGGAGTTGACATAAGAATACTGTCAACAAAATAAGTTACTGAGACACGGTCATGGTCAAGAAAGTCGCCGCGTGCTTCGATGTTGGCTGTTGCGTCTACAAAATCCTGATAACTTCTAAATCCTCCTGCCCAGTCTTCCCAATATATCTTTTTCCCTCGACACCACAGAAACAATCGGCCATGCGAAGATTCGTTATACGTGCCAGGTATGCTGTACGAAATCAATGTTTCCGGTCCGCAGGCCAATGTCGCAGTTAGCGAGGGGCCTCCTAAGGGCACTCCTTTCTTTGTGAACCTAACGAAGACATCGGTAACGGTCACTCTGGCGGCGAGGGCGCTTTCCGAAATCAAGTCATGATTGGGATAGCCGGGTGACCCAGGAGCGAACTTCAATCCTGTACCGGGTCCCGGTTTGATGATTTTACCCTCCGGGTTGCTGTATGGTTCGCGCTGAATCCTCTGTATGTATGCTTGGACGAGTGGTTGGTCATTCGGAATCGCATAACCTACTGCAAACCAATTTATATCTGCAGGTATGAACGGGTCTGCGGCTCGGGTGGCCGCGTTGAGAGCGGCTGAGGTCGTACCCTCCGTCTGCCGTAGCTCCTTTCTCGCGTGTTCAAGTTGAATATATATTTGCTCTGTGTCAGCGATTTGTTTGGTCAGCGCGTCACTGATGTAACGCTGGTCCGCGACCGCTTTTTCGTCACGTTTTTTTTGAAACTCACGTTCTGAGCGGTCTTTAAGGTCCTTGAATCCATCGGATGAGATGTTGACGAGGATGCTTCCCAAAAGGAGAGCTATACCCCAGCGTCCTTTTCTGGTGAGGGCCTTTTTTCCGTTCTTGTCTTCTTTGAAATCCGTGAGTGTCGCATAGACACCATACGCGGCGGCGAATGTAGTGCCTGCATACTTTAGTATTAACAAAGTGCCGTCAGAGGGAATCATGTGCAAGCCGTAAGCTCTTCTGGTTGGGGAATTCTATATCACTAACCAACCTAAGTGGAAAAGCGCAGCCAGTGGCAAGTCCTCGCATTTGGAATCATCGAGAGGATGGAGACCAACGGCACGGTCTGATTCTACACCTGCACTCTTTGGAAGTCGCCGTGGCGGAATCAACCTCGACGCGCAACCAAACCCGCTCGCATGTGGTCTTCCAGTTCGGTCATTGAATACATGACCATCCGCCCCAGACGTGTGAAGGCAGGACCACTCTTGCAGCGGAATGTCCTCCAACGCCGCAGGGTCGCCACACTTATGCCCATATACTCGGCTGCTTCTCGTTCTCTGACGAACTGTTTCCGGCCAGTGACACCTTGTGATGGAACCGGCAGCCGCGAAACCACAGCTTCTGCGACTCTTGCGGCCAGTAAGGCTTCCTGCAGCGCAGGGAATGCTTGCCGGTCTGTCCCGAACAGTTCTGTGATTGCCTTCCTAAGCGATTCGCCCACCGAGTTCACGCGCTTTTCCAAATGGAGAAGCTCTCCGTGAAGGTGTGCTAGTTCCTCTTTTGCCCTTTCGATATTTCGAAATGTTGTCGCCATGAGCTTTCTCCTCCAGAGTGACTGTTTTGTGTTGTCGGGTACGCGGTTGGAAGGGACCAGTCTCGCGCTTCTCTCCGCTTGCCACATGTGGTAAATTCACGCGCGGTGATGACGAAAAAAGACAAGAAGGCAGAGGAAAAGCCGAGTGAACTTGACCCGAAACTCAAAGACTTCATTGACCGGGCCATCGTCCCCATTCTTGTAGGGGAGTGGCTCGATGAGGAGCAGACACGCCGCTCGCGTGCTTTACCTTCTGACCCTCAAACAAGCGAATCTACCAAGGAAATTACTAAGGTGCTGGCGGATTCTCAGTAATCTCTGGAACCTCGAAGATTACAGGGGCGCCAGTCTTAAAACCCTTTCCCACAGCAACAGCCTGCCGGAATCTGAGGCTAGGTAGCGCTAGCACCATCTCTGTTCCCATGTAGTTCGCCAGGAAGTCCCCGCTTGTCTTGTCGAATTGTTGAAACGCAATGATGGAATTACATTGCGTGAGGACGGTCTTTGACACATTTGCGGTCCGTTGCGCAATCACGATGAATCCAATGCCGTACTTTCGCCCCTGCAATGCAATCTGACCGATACTGTTTACGAGAGACTGTGCTTTCTTTTCTTCTACGCCGATGAAATTCCACTCGGGTATCACCGTGTGAGCCTCTTCCAAAACTATGCAAACCTTCTGCCCGAAATTCTTTTCAGTCTTGGCTATTCGAAAAAGCATCCGAAAGAACCATTGCGTGTATTCAAGAATTCCAGTCGTATTTGATACGTCGGGCAACTCAAACACGGCGACCGATGCGCCGGATTTCAAGAACTGGCTAATTCCTTCGACAAAGCGTTCCTGGAGTATCTTTCCCTTTTCCGCCATCAAGGGTCGATTTCGCTGATTAGCAAACTTGTCCAATTCCGCAGCCAGCTCCTCAATTGCGGCAAACATCTCTGCTTGCTTATCTTCAGCGATTATTTTTGCGGGGTTTAGGTCTGCGAATTTGGCCGAATACTCGTTTGTGAAATCGACACAGATGACTTTAAAGTTCTGAGCAATTATCTTGCGTACTAAATCGCGTGTAAACACAGACTTGCCACAGCCGGTGGTGCCAAGAACGGCAACGTGGTGGGTTATGGCATCAGCTACGTTCATAAGAACCGGGTAATTTGTGTCTGGAATTGTGCCGACAAGCAGTTCACCCACAGCTGGTATGACCGGTTCTATTTTCGCTGCGAGGAAAATGGGAGTATTCACACTGGGGACCCAACCATGCTTGTCGAAAACATAAAAGGCTGGATTCCAGACGCCTAACTGCACAGCCTCGCCCACGATGAAACCTGTCTCGTTCTGCGACTCAAGCGTTTCGACAGTTGTCCGACCCTGAATTACCTGATACAAGACTTTTGTTTTCCCCACCGACGCTTCTAGGAGAGAGCCGTCAGAAATTGGGACCTTCTCGGCGTACTCGAAACGAATTTGTTCAATGGTCGAACCCTCTATGACGACACCTACAAACTCGGCGAACAATTCCGACGATTGCCCTTCTTCCAATTTGAATACAACGTTTCGGCGGTCTGTTCCCCTCGCAGGCGAATCCGAGAGCGACTTCCGCATCTCATCGGTGCTCAGTATTTTTATCCACTGCTTTTCGTTCATCAGATAGTTGTCAATAATCATGCCTTTGAGGATTGCCTGTTCTTCATCCATAGAATATCGAAACTGAACGAGGTCAAACCTATGGACCTTGATATGCTCCGTGAATAGCTGCGCTAGGAATATGTTTTTCGATTGCACTCCGATGATTTCACCGATGTCTTGATGTGCGTGCTTCTGTCGGTCAAGCGCACTCAACACATATTTCTTTGGGTCGACCAACAAAATAACCGTTGCGTATGAGGCCAAAATGAGAAACCGCTTCGATTGGCTGTCTACGTAAAAGACTAAGGTCAAAAAAAATAGAGTGAAAAAAAGGAACCGACCGTTGCCCCAAGATGTGCTGAATTGTTTGAGGTAGAGCGAAATTCTGTTTTGAGTGGAAATGCTTGCCTTTTCTTCGTCTAAAAGTAACAGTGCGATAAGAGAAGTAAGGAGTAGAAGCAGGTTATAACCATAGAAGAGTGAGTACCAGAGTCCGAATCGTGATAGTTCATCGCGTAGAGGAGAGATAAGTAGAAGGATGGAAATTGTCGATAGCAAGACATGGGTAGGTGTCGTGAAAAAATGTTCAAGAAAAAGCGTGGCGAACGACAACATCAGCAACGAAGTGAAAAGGACCAACGAGGGATTGGTGGTCGGAAATGGACGACCGTAAGTAACGGCAAACACAACCATTAGAAGGGCGAAGGTGATAAGAAATAGAACAATGCGTTTCCCCTTCGACATGTACACTTTCCCCACCAGAGATAATACCACGTCGGTTAGCTATACAATTATAGACCGCGCTACGCCGCGTTGCCTAGCTCCTCCCCACACGGCTTCTAATAACAGCTCCTCGGCTTGAGGGAAGCTGTGCTAAAGTAGAATTGTAAGAACCACGGCTCCCGCAATGGGAGAAACGGGTTTTCCAAAAAAGGAGAACCCGTGAAATCAAGCAACTCGTTTCATACTTCTGGCAGCTCACCGACTGAAAAACCAACGACCGACTTCGCCATTCGCGACGAAGGAACGATTTGGCTCTTCATTCCGCAGATTCCCGCCGCTTTTGAATTCCTCTCCGAACACATCCAAAACGACGCTCAGTACTTGGGCCCTTCGCTCGCCGTTGAACATCGCTACGTCTATGAGTTGCTGACCGGCCTTCGCGAGCATGGGCTCCGGGCGGTGCGCGAATGAGCATCGAAGACATCATCCGTCGCCTTCGAGAGGACCGACAAATTGCCGAGCGCGAGTGTCTTCAAGTCCGAATCGCCGCCGCATTCGAATTAACGAGAAAAGAAGCGCCTCCCGCTAACCTGCTCAAAACTAAGTTCGAGCACAACGCTATGCCCAACTCGGATGGCGCACAGACGGAGTCGATACCGGTGTTGGCCGTCATGCCCGAGTCAAGACCGTTGCGCCCATTGGCGGACATCGCGGCACCTCTGCTTCTGGAGATTCATGTCCCGTTGCCGCACCGCCGCAAAGACGGCGCTTGTTGGGACATCGGTGCCGCGCCAGTCGTCGACAACATCAACGAGCTGTTCGACGCGGCGCTGGTAGCTCTCGGCTATCAGACGCAGAAGCAACGTGAGCCGAGAAGAATGGAAAGACTCGGAGTCAAAAAGCCATGAAAAAAGAATACGGCCCATCGCAAGGCGCAAGAATGATGCGCGGTCTAGTCGAGGCCGCCCAGCAACGCAAGCACGAGGAGTTGATGAAAAAACTGCCACTGAACTATACGCTGCGATTTTTGTACTCCAACAACATATTGCCGACCGTCCGCAACTATCTTGGTTTGGAATATATGAGCGGTGTTTCGGCCTTGGAAGATGTCGGACCAGAAGACCGCGCTTCCATTGAAAGGCTCATTGCAGACGGATTTCTCGTGGATACACAATCGGAGCGCGTGAATTAGGAAAATAGGCAGGCCCGGGAACCGACCAGGAGATTCAATTGAACGCTACACGAAAATTGTTTGAGACTGCTGTTCGCGTTGTCATCCGCATCGGACGAAAGAAGATTTTCGACCTATCGCTTCCACGGGGCAGTTCGGTTTCGTGGGTAGAACAAGACCAGGTGAAGAAAAATGTTCGACCGTAGAGCTTTCCTTTCTCTTTTTGTAGCGGTATGCATCCGTTGGCTCTGGCGTCAGGCATACGTACAGGCAAAGCAGACGTGGCCGCCACAAACCCCGCGCCAGATTTTGGAGACTTTCTGGCAAGAAGATAGGTGAGCGACAAAATGAAATTCGATATGTCCGACGTTCGAGTCCGCTGGCAGCTCTACCGCTATCACAACCGGAGCCACGACGGTGAAATCTGGTTTGCGCTCCAAACAGCCAACGGAATTCTACTGGTCGAGCAGACAGATGAGTGGCCCGAAGGGTCACAACTGTTAGGCGAGATTAGAACGCGAATGGTCGACGGTAAATTCGTTGATGACATCATTCCTTTGCAAGAGCGCTCAGATGAGGAATTACAGCAGATGCGCCAACAGGCCGAGAAACACAAAGTGCATCGAGCAGAGCTTTATAGACGCTATTCATTGGAAGAAAGAGTTCGGGATTTGAGAGGCGGCGAAAGTTTGTGAGTGGAGCGGTGAGTCTCATGATAATCTCTGCGAATGTCTCCGACAAATTTGGTGCGATACACGGCGTGGGTCGACAAGCAGCTGGTCGAGAAATTGCGAACCATCTCGAAGCGGACACGAATACCAGCGAGTGTGCTGCTCCGCGAAGCAATCGAACTAGTGATAGGGAAGTATCGAAAGAAAAAGGTTTGACATGCCATACCTGTATGGCATGATGAAGGAACAATAGAAGGAAGTATAACCACGGCCAGCGCAAAGCTGGAAACGGGTTTCCCGAAAGGGGAGTCCGTGAACAACCCGCCCCGCAATATTGCTCTCGAAATAATCCGCTCGAACGTCCAATCAGCTCACAAGCAGTTCCCGGCGGTGAAGTAATGGAGCCGCGAGTGATTCCATCTCCGGGCAAACCCTGCGGCCCGTGCGACCGCGCATGCGGCCATACCGCGTGTCATGAAAAATTCCAAGTAGCAGGAACCCCCTGCGCGAAATGCTCCCGGCCAATTGGCTTCGATATCGAGTTCATTCGCGACCACGAAACCAGCAGGCTACAACACGTCGTTTGTCCCGATGAGGCCGCCGAATGATTGCCTCCAATTTGATTGAATTGCGCGAAGCGCGTTCGATGACGCGGCCACAATTAGCGCGATGTTCAAGAATAGCGAGAAAACTGTAATGGGCGAGTGGAAGGTGAACAATGGCTAAGAAACCAAAGACCGTGCGGGTGGGCGACATTGAAGTTACCCCGGTCACTGCTGCCGAACACAAAGCAATAGACAGGAAGATAAAGAAGCGCTATGCGCGACTCCGCAAGCGATACAAGGAAATCAGGGGCAAGAGGGTCGATTGGATTCAGCACACATACGAGGAAGGTTATTTATATGTGGGTGTGCGCTTCATGGATGGGACCTATTTCTCTTTGGACTTTAGTCCGCAGATTGTGACGAACGAAATCTTGCTCTCGGATATGTCAACGGGCGATGAAGAAATTCTCAAGACCTACTACCGCAACCGGGAAAACGACTGATGGGCCGGAAGATATCTGTCAGTCTACGAATCCGGGGAGACCTACGGGAAGAGATGATTGAGTTCGCCAAGAACGAGAAGCGTTCATTCGGCAACTTAGGAGCCGTCCTCTTGGAATGGAGCTTCGAGCGACTGAAAGCGACTGGCAGTACGAGCGAGTTGTTCGGACGTTCCAGCAAGCGATTAAATAATGTCACACGGGACAGGCGAAAGAGAGGAGCAGGAGGATTTAGATGGGCGAATGGAAAGCACAAATAAGCATCCGTGTGCGGCAAGACCTACGCCGTGACATGGAAGCCTTTGCCGAACGAGAGAGGCGGAAGTTAGGCAATCTCGGAGAGCAACTTGTGGAGTGGGCATTCGCGCAATTGAAAGTTGCTGGTTCTTTGGACCGGCTGTTGAAGTACCAGCTAGGAAAACGAACAGAGAAGGCCGACCAATCACCCACCGCAGGCCGAGAAAAGAAGTCTTGATTGAATGGCACATTCCCGGTCCGGTAGTAGTACAAGCCGTCAGCCATAAACTGAGCCGATGACATTCGCGCCGAGGAGGCAAAAATCGTGAAGCTAACCGACCAGCAAGCACTGCTCTTTTGCCAGCAGTACGATTACTGGCTAAACGTCGAAGGCGCGACGGAGGAAAAGGGCCAGCAATATGCTTGGGAAGATGTACGACGCGAATGGCCGGAGTTACCCGACATACCGGACGCCGACGCGCTAGAGGCGCTAGAACGCTAGTGCTCTGCTCCCGCAGTGCCCGTCTAAAAGTTATTGAACCTTCGAAATTGTTCAGAATGATTTTCATCACTTCATGGAGAACGTCAGGTAGCTAGGTAAAGATATTCGATGACAGAATTATTGTTGTCTCCGATTTTGTGATTCTGATTGCCATGCGAGTAGCGATGGTGGATTTCCCTCACTTCTACGTTTCGTTTGTATTCCTTGAGCAATCGGACCATCTCGCGCTTCGAAGGAATGGCATTTGATGAATAGGAAACCGCCAGGTTCGAGCCTCTGAAATGCTCAAAGAGGCGTCTGAAGGCTTCCGTTGCTTTTTCTTTCGTGCTGAAGTCAGTCGGGTAAGAGCGAATCTTCTTTGTGAGCGTCTTGGGCATTAATTCGACACCCACCCAGTAGGTACACAGTCCTTCCACAAAGTGATAGCGCCTCGTGTAATCGCAATCGGAATGTGGACTTACATAGGGAGGGTCTATGTACACAAGGTCATAAGGCCGAGGGTCTATGTCAAACACATTCGAGCAGAAGGCGCGATTACGCCGACGATTCGAGAATACCGCCGCATTGAATTGGCGAACAGCGTCAAGGAACTGTTCGCGTAGCGTGAGCTTTAGGTCGTTCCTTCCGTCCCATCCCTTCTTGCCCGTGAAGGTGAAAATCCCTCTCGGTCTCTTTTTCATAGCAGCGCGGCAAGCTGACGCTAACGCCAACGAGCGCTTGAGTGGGTTTGTCATTTCTTGAATGTTGGCCCAGAGATTGTCCAGGAACGCGTCTTCTTCCGCGTTGAAGTAGAGGTCCGCAAACGTCTCTTGAATGAAAGTCTTTGCCTTTCTGTTACGGCGCAATAGCTGGCTCAAATCGTCTTCATCAAGGCGCGTATTGTTGTTCTCGATTGTGGCGTGCGCAACCCGAAACGCGAAACGAAGAAAATCATTCGAATGGACTTGATGACCGCGTTGCTTGAATCCGTAGGCAACGCAAGCCGAGCCAGAAAAAGCGTCCAGAACGCTGTCAAATTTCAAATGAGCAATGCTGTTGAGTATGAAAGGGAGCAAAGCTCTCTTGCTTCCCATGTATTTCGTCGGAGGAAAACTCATTGGGTCAGTTCTAGAGGGCGATTGGATACCAATAGCTCCCTGACTCTGCCTCTGCCCTCACCTTTGCAGTTGATGAAACGGGGCATCTCAACGACCTCCTGATAGAAGTCAGAATACAATTTTGCGATTTTCTCGTGGAATGAGTTGCTTAGAAGAACAAAACAGCCCTTGTCAGATAACTCTCGGAAAGTATCTGCAAGCTTGCGGTGGTCATCTTCAAAGAAAGTCTCTTTTGTGTATCGTTTGAAATCGGCATACTTGCCGACCGGGAGGTATGGTGGGTCGAAGTAAACAAAATCGTCCTTTTCAGCTTCTTTGACGACCGAACTGTAGTCTTCAAGCATCAATCGAGCATTCCTTAACATGCGACTGGCTCTGTGCAGGTTGTCTTCATCTGCGAGGGAAGCTTTATCGTTGCGTCCGTAGGGTGTATTGAATTGCCCCTTCTTGTTCACCCGGTAAAGTCCGTTGTAGCAGGTCTTGTTCAGATAGATGAATCGGGCAGCGCGCTCTACAGGTTCGAGGCTCTCAGGATTCAAGCTTCGTATTCGGTAGAACTCGGTCTCACTCACTGGCATTCGTTTCAAAATCGAAAAGAGTTCTGCCGGATAATCTCGAACAACTTGATAACAGAAAATCAGTTCAGGGTTTCGGTCGTTTAATACCGAGGTCTTCGGAGCAGTGTCGAAAAAGAGCGCGGCCCCGCCAAGAAACGGTTCGTAGTATCGGCGGAACGTTTGTCGAGCCAAACACGCTCGGAGCACAGGCAAGAGTCGGGTCTTGCCTCCTGCCCATTTCAAGAAAGGTTTGGCTTTTGAATCTTGGGTCTCAGTAGAGAAGAGTTCGGATTGACGGTGAATTCTGACGGTCGCTGCGGAATTCATCGCACCTTGAGGTAGGTTAATTTGGACATCGAAAAGTGTTTCCGTCAGCACTATAGACCACCTTGTTTAGATTTCAAACGCTCTTCATCAGCTTTTCCACAGGACTCCCTGCGGATTGCCAAAATATCATATTCGCCTTATCTTCGCCATGCTATTCTTAGACGAACAGTGCCGCATAAGGCATTTGTCAGCCTGTCTTTCCAATGGTAGGCTCAGGATACGTAACCAGTCTGGAAACGGTCTACTCTGGAACCTCAACGAATGGACGCCGAACAGCGCACTGATAACAAACGGGCTTGGTACCTGGGCAACACAACTGTTCGCGAGGCTCAGCGATTGCGAGCCGGATTAACTGTGCTAGCGGATTCGCCGCTGAACGGAAATTTGGAAGGCAAAGAGCGTGAGACTGCATTTGCCCTGCTGCTCAACAAAGCTGAGATTCTACGGATTCAAAGGGACCTAACAGAGGACTTCTCAGACCTGGGACGGAAATGGCGAGCGGCGATGATGCAATTGGGCTTCATCACGCCCGACTCCAAGAGGCTAACTGAGAATGGGTTGCCCCAGATTCTTCCGTACTTCGTAACAGAAAATGGGCGAAGGCTCATTAAATCTGAATCTCTACCGGCCCAACAGGAATGCGTCCTACGTTCACTTCTCGCGCATCAGTTGCCGTCACCGATAGAATCATTTGCAACGGCTGCGTCTTTCAATCCTTTGCGAATCGTGCTCGCAACTCTGGTAGAACTTGAAAAGTCTGAGCCTCGCCTGGCTCTGTCAAAGCTTGAGATGGCAGCGGTGGTTCAACTGCTGACAAATCCAAATGATATTCCAGTTGGGGTCGAGCGCATTCTTAATCACCGCAAAAAGATAGAACGAGCCGAACAGCCGAGAGAACGTCACGAGATTGATAGGCAATTCTTGGAAGCGGCTGCAAATGATAGACAAAATTCTGAAACCTTAACGGATTATGCCGACTCAAATTTTCGATATCTGCGTTTGACCGGCTTATTTAAGCAGGAAGGAAATCGTCTTGGGCTGGCTCCGCATCGGCGGACCCTAATCGAGAGAATACTGGCCCGGCCTTTCGAGCCGCACGACGGTAAAAACTATCTGCTGAAATTGTGGCAGGGCGCAGAATTGCCAACCGACAATCGTGAAACTGCAATCGCTGAGACCCGCGAGACCGCTACAGCGTTGCAATCAGTCGGAGTGGCAGTCGAGTTGCCGCCAGACCTGGACCGGCGCAGTGTCCCTGACATTCAGCGCGAATTGCACGACTTGGAAGAGCAGCTTCTACGCTCCCGCGAAAGAAGCTACGCCAACGCGCAAAGAAATCAGTGGGAAAACATCGCCGCTTATCTGGATGGGCTGCTCTCGGGCAAGAGGCCGGTCCCGCCCAAAGAAGCTCCTGCGTACTTTGAGTGGACTATTTGGCGTGCCTTTCTCGCAATCAACTCGCTTGTGAGTGAACCGTGGGATTGCCGAAACTTTGAGGTCTACGAGGGGCCAGAACCTTTCGAGTCTTTCCTGCCTGTCGGGTGTGCTAGAAGTGGTGGGCCAGACCTTGTGTTTGAATTTGAAAATTTCGCTCTGGTTGTCGAGGTCACGCTAACCTCCTCTTCGCGCCAAGAAGCGGCTGAGGGCGAACCTGTGAGACGGCACGTCGCTCGTCATGCGGACGAGTTCGCAAAGAAAAACAAGCCAGTGTATGGGCTGTTTATATCTGTGTCTTTGGATACCAACACTGCTGAAACATTTCGACTGGCGAGATGGTATAGGCCGGACGATTCTGAAGTGTATCTCCAGATAGTTCCTTTGACCCTTCAGCAGTTCACGAATCTATTTAAAGTTGCATTTGGTCGCAACGGGTCAATGGATTACATGCTGATAGAAGCGCTCCTGCGGGACTGCTTGGCCGACATTAACTCGCCTGCGCCGGTCTGGAAGCGCTCCATAAATCAGCGCGTCGAAAGATTCATAACCAACCGGCTTCAGGGCGCTCAGGAAAATACAGCACGTTCTCAAAACTGAGGGAGGTCAGAAAGGAGCACCGAAGAACTAAACACGGGTCTCTTATGAACGATACCAAAGATTCTCGACGTTCAAAAATCAAAGGCAAGGTACTCGCAAACTTAGGTGGATTGACGCTCTACGGCAAAATCATGATGCCGAAGCGTAGAGGTAAAGCGCGTGTCCTGATTCAGATTCGCTCAGATAAGACCGGAGACTTGCACGTATCGCAAAACCTGAGCTACACGCGCTCAGTAGATATTCTCTTTGCAACGGATACCGAGCGTGACAGCAAGGGCCAAATTGTTTGAAGCCTTCATTGCTTGGGTGAGCCGCAAAATTCGTTCCAAGGGCAATCAGAAGCAGGCACAGATGGAACTTAGTAATGCACTGCAAAAAGTCAGCGTGTTCACGAGCAAGCTCCACGTCCATTTGAACGACAAATCCGAGCCCGAGGCCGCGTTTGAAAAAGTAATCCGAGGGGGATATTTGATAAGCAGTGACAATTTCGGCGGCGTGCTAATGGCCGAGACGGAGGCCAATGAATATAGGCTGCTTGTGAATGACGTTTGCCTCTCTGTTGCTCGTCATTTTGGGAAAGCAAAAACGGCAGACGAACTGCATATCAGCAATGCGGCAATTGAGTCTGCCATTCAGTCGACGGTTCTGAAGGCGCTAGATGTCCGGAAGTACAGTACCGAACAGTTCGAGGAACGCCTGAGGACGTGCCTAGACGAATTGAAAGCTGCGGTCCTGACGAAACCAGAACCGTGGTTGGTTCGCATGGAGGTTCGTGGACTAGCTCCTGAACGGTTGCCCTATCGGTTCGGAGAGATTGAATTCTACGTTGCTGGAAGTCTTCGTGAAGACGACCGGACGAACAGTGAAGGCGAGAATCCGTCCGAGCCGCCCGAAAAAACGAAGGAATCTGCGGCATCGGCGCGTAAATTTGGGAACCTTTTCGAACCGAAAAAGGGCGCTATCTACGCCACGGTCCCGGTTAAGGCGTCTGATATGGACGCAGCCAAGGTATTGGCGGAGAGAAAACTCCGCGTGACTCTAGATGCGCTGAACTTTTTCGGCGATTTCTTCGAAGTTCTAGAAACGAAAGTGAGCCTGCCCGGCGATGCAACGGTTGCAGAGGTCAAGACGTTTGTCTGGCCGGTAGCGCGCCCTGAAGAAAAGCACACCTCGGTTGGACACACGAAGCAATTCTTGCACTTCTCATTTGCCGCGATAGGGGCGTCGAGCGCAAAGGAGTCGGGCTTCGACCGAGTAAGTTCAATGTTAGCGAATTCGTCCGCGAGTTCGCTCGACGAGAGAATCCTGTCGAGCCTCCAATGGGCCGGTCGTGCGTCGACTGAGTCACGCCGAGAAGAGGCGTTTCTGCTTTTCTGCATTTCGCTCGAAGCTCTTCTCTTAGGCAACAGGGCCACTGAAAAAACCCAAGCTTTTGCACTCCGAGGCGCTCACCTCCAGGACGCCGCGAACCGCGAGGAAACGTTCAGCAAACTGAAGTATCTATATGGCATCCGGTCCAGCATCGTCCATTCTGGCAGAACCAGCGTCATTGATGCGGACCTATCGAGAATCCGCTGGCTCGCAAAAACCGCCGTGCTAAAAATGTTGGTCCGGGAGCCGTTCTCGAAAATGAAAACGGAAGATGAGCTAGAGAACTGGTTCCAAACCCAATTGCTGGCTGGAACCGTTCCTACTCCGCAAGAGAACACGACCCAACAGGCACAAACGTCCTGATTGTTCCCTTACCCTAAGATTTCCACAGTGGAGAAACGGGAAGAGGCTGTTCGCTTTTGCTTCGCCGATGGTATCATAACTACAATCGGGGCACCTAACGATGAACAACACAATCAACGCCCTTCGGCTTTCGGCCTACGCAGACGAAACCCACTTCAACGACGGAAGATATCGCGGCATAGGTGCGATAACCCTCCGAGACCACGATGCAAGCGCCTTCAAGAACGAAATAAACCAGATTCTAACTAACTCGGATGTCAAAGAACTAAAGTGGCAGAAGCTCAAGAGTGCGCGAATGAGGTTCGCTGCTCAAAAGATTTTGGCAGTTGTCTTGGACGCTGCCTGCCGCTCAATACTCAGAGCCGACATGCTCTTGTGGGACACACGAGATAAGAGGCATCTCATCCAAGGACGAGACGACATTGCAAACCTGCAAAGAATGTACTACCACCTTCTGAAAAACGTGCTACGGAACCGCTGGCCGGACAATAGCGATTGGAATATTTTCCCGGACGAACACACCGGCCTCGACTGGAATGATGTTGAAGACTTTCTGTATAAAGCGAGCATGACCACTGAAATCGTCAGACCGTTTATGACGCTGAAAGGGGCGTTCAAATTAAGGTTGCACACTGAGTTTCGAGTTCAGGAAATCCTGCCTTCCAAGTCTCACCAAGAGCCGCTAATCCAAGTCGCTGACCTGTTGGTCGGTTTGGGAGCGTACTCGTATGAAAAGTTTGAAACATACCGAAAATGGAAAGAACAAAATACTTCCCAAAGCAATATGTTCAAGCCATTGGCGACCCAGAAATTTAGTTGCTCAGACCGCGAACGATGCCGAGTTCTTGACGATTTCCAGTTCGCCTGCAAATCCCGCAAGCTCGGAGTGAGCCTGGAAAGCAATCAGGGTCTTCGGACATATGACCCTGCAAACGGCATCAACTTTTGGCTCTACGTTCCTCAACATGAGGATGACGTAGCACCCACGCGTGTCGGAAAAACCAGGATGGTTTAGAATTACCAAGACAAGTGGCGCGGCCACATTCAGATGGAACAAGCTCCTTCGATTACAAAAGCCCAGCGGTTACTTCTCATCGCACAAACAATCGCGGACGAGACACCTAACTTCTTCATCGCTATCGGGGAAGGTGCCGGAAATTTGCGCTCCAATGCGTTCATGAACGAGTTGCAAGGTCGCGCCAAGAGCGCTTTTGGCCGCGATTACAGCGAAGCAAAACTTTGCGGGGACAACAAACTTGCCATGGATTTCTTTTTCCCTGAAGAAGAGACGGTAGTGGAGGTCGCTGGCATGTTGTCCGCACCTAATTCAGAATACGAAAAGGACATTTTCAAGTGTCTGCTCGCGCAGGAAAAAGGCGCAACGATTCGTAAGTTGGTGTTTCTCGCTAAACCGGGGGCGGCAAAGGTTCAAAATCAGCCGGGACGATTAGCCATCGCTCAGTTTGTTCGCAGCCGTTTCAACATCCAAATCATAGTTGAAGAATTGGTGGACCCTGCACTGGCTTGAAGCTGGAATGTGCGTCCTAGGGCCAGCCCGGCAGCTAGTGTCCTAACTGTTTCACAATTTGATTTCGGGGAACCCAAATAAGTTTTGCTCCGGTTCTTCGTAGCCGCGATGCAGCCTCGGCGTGCAACGCCAAGAGATTTTTCGCTTTGACCTTCGAGCCCTGTGTTAGCTGCCCGACCACTAGTTGGGAATCCGTGTAGATGTTGGTCGGCGGCTTTCGTGGGTCGACACGGTTGCCGAGGAGATTTCCGAGCAGCACCGACAAAGCCATATACTCGGCTTCATTATTCGTTCGGGCGTTCGCAAATTGAAGCCGCTCGACTGTTTCGCCATCGCTGACACTGCCGTAGGCTTCTCGCTCTCCGTGAGCTTGGTTGCCTCGGCAGCCGCCATCAACCCAAAACTCTGATGCGTTCCAGTTCACGGCCTCATACTCTAAGAGCCCGCGAACAACCATTCGATTGCGCTCAGAACAGCCAGCGCATGGTCGGTCGCAGCCATCTCTTCAAGTTTCATTTCTCCCTCATGAAGTAGTTTGTTTCTTACACTTCCAAGCTTTTCCATGCGCTTTAGAAAATCTTCAAGTCCGACCCGCTCAAGGCCAGTTGCCTTGTCAATCCAGTCGTAGAAGAGCGGGCCGCCTCTAGCCGTTTTGGCGAACTTGTAGAGCCTCGGAATATTTCCGCCCTTCGACGCCGCACGATATGCCGGGTTTCGCTTTGACGCTACGGTAGCCAAGTAATAGCGCAGGGCCGTTTCCCAAGCGGCGCGCGCCATGATGATTCCGCGAGGCGGGTCATGCTCGGCGAAATAGATGGCGTCTAGTGCGAAGCGTGTGTAAACGGGAACTGGCGTTCCCTCGCCGAGTCGCTTGACAGCGTCAGCCCACCAGTCCCCGGTCAATTGAATCGCATGCAGGTTGAGGCCGAGCTTCGCCTGTTTGAGAGATTTTCCGTCGTAGACCCACTCAAACTCACCACTCCTCACCAGCGGGTTTCTCCGAATATCTTCGGCGGGAACAACAGGGTATGTGAGTACCGTGTTATCCCGAAGCAACGCGGACTCTCGAATCGCCTCGAATAGCTGCCAAAAGGCCCTCGCAGCATCTTGATTGATTTTCAGGTGGTCAGAATTGCTACAAGAGAAGTCGGTTCCTTGTTCTTCAGTGCATTCCCGCTCGACACGCAGGGTCATCTGTTCGAATCCTTCAACGGCGGGCTGACCAGTTGGCGGGCCATATTGTGGCGCTTCGATTCGGACTGTGTTTCCCGTGTCTGCAAAGTAGATAACGGCGGGCGGTTCGACTGTGCCCATATCGACCAGAGGATATGCAAGGCGGATTTTGAAAATGACTTCCAGCTTTCCCATATCAAACAGTAGACCTATCCATCTCGGCAAGAGCTTAACACGATGTCTTGGACGTGAGAGGATACCGGCCTGGGAGGATTCATGGACATTTTGGCCGCAATCAAGCGTGAAGAGAGAAAACTCGAAAAGCAGTTAGGCAACGTACAGCACCAATTGAACGGGATACGAGCGGCAGCGAAAGCTTTGGGCGATTCGACCAACCGGGAAATAAAGGCCGTAAAGAAGTGGGTGATGTCTGCGGCTGCGAGAGCGAGGATTTCCAAGGCATCAAAAGCGCGATGGGCAAAATTTAGAGCAGGGAAGGCGAAGGGGAAACACTAGGGCCTTCGGAAAATGATTCACGATAGCTCGGCTGCATTGTCGTCTTGTCCCTTGAGTGGGTTTGATGTCTGCAATTTATCAAGAACAGCAGGCGTGTAGAACTGCGGTTGATGAGTGCCGTTAAGCGTAAGGTCGAGAAATAACTCCGATGGTTCAGCATCGGGCCTCGTGATTCTCTCCACCATCAAGCGCCGAGATTCGTAAGAAATTATGTCCGCCGCTTGGATTCCAGGATAACTTGCATCGTTCACAAAAGAGATGCCATGAACTCGCTCCCGAACCTTTGGGAATGTTTGTTTTAGTCCAGTAAGTTGTTCGTAGCATCCCATCGCAAACTCAGGGTCTTCATCAACCACAATGCCGATGGGAGAGTGCTTGTCAATTACCTCGGTCTTCTCTATTCCTCTCATTACGAAAATATGGAAGGAAAGATGTATTGGGTCCTTGTGTAATTCCGTGAATAGGGAATCTCGTTCGGCCAGTAGGCGGAAATGGCGGGAATCAACAACCGCCCCGACGCACGCTATCTGGGCACTACGAATCGTTGCCGCGAAATCTCCCAGCATTAGCTCTCGCTTTTTCTCCCATGCTTGGCCCCAATTCTCCTTGACCTTTCGCCATTCGTCGTCCTTCTTGTCTGGGGACATAACGCGGGCCATGTGTACGGGTGGAACCTGCCACCTGAATCTACAGTTGTTCCACTCCATCGAGAATCGATGCCACTCCGAGACGTGGGCCACGTAGCCACAGAAGGACGTGTAGTCTGACTTGCCTTTTAGTTTGCCGCTCTCATCGCCGTAAATATGAAACGTTGCCAACCGGTCCTCCGGCATTCGAATGCAGGCTCAGCCCCTCACTGGTTTCTATAAAAACGCTCGCTGTTCCACTTCGCATATTTCCCAAAATAGAGAGTAGCCAAAATACTGACGAGAGAAACCACCAGGGGGGCAGTGAATCCGAGGGTAGTGGTACCCAAAGCGGTTCGAAACGAATCCCAAGAGTGAGAGAGTAAATTAATAACGTGAGGCCACATGTGTCGGAGTATATCAGGCACTAGGTGTGTTGACTTGACCGTTAGGTAGGCGTAGCTTCATGCGCGTCCCGCGCAAATCCTTACGTGAGGAATGGAGCCATATGCCTGACCCAAAATATACAAAATGGAGCCACGTCCGTTTAAAAGGACACCCTCATTTTAATGAAGCTTGGGTGAAGGAACGCATTGTAGAAGACACCTCCATCCTCGGCCTCGGAAACCTTAAAGTTAGAGACATTGAACGCATTCAGAAACGTGGAAGGCTTGACCTGTTGCTGGTGGACGACGAGGATGAGGACGACCTGACATGGTATGAGGTTGAACTCCAGCTTGGGGAAACTGACCCGAGTCACATTATTCGCACAATTGAATATTGGGATGAAGAACAGAGAAGATATCCTAATCGCACCCACTGTGCAGTGCTCATCGCCGAAGATGTAACGAATCGCTTCTCAAACGTACTCGCACTCTTTAACCGGCATATTTCCATCATAGTTATACAGATGAAAGCTATTCAAGCGCAGGATTTCATCCTGCTTCATTTCACGCGAGTACTCGACACAGTTGAGCGGCAAGAAGAAGAGGATGAGGGTGAAGACAACGTGGCTACTGCCGCCACTAGAGAAGATTTGCAAGCGCGAAGTTCGGAAGTCGCCATGGAAATCATCGATAGCTGTCTCGGAACGCTGAAAGAAATCGACCCTCGGATAGAGCTTAATTACAAGCGGGGGTTCGCCGGTTTAGCCTTGGATGGCCGAGCAAGCAATTTCGTGACGTTTAATCCTAAGAAACAATCGTTCGTTAGAGTGCACGCCCACCCAAAGAGCAGAGACGAATGGGCGGAGAAGCTGAGAGCGGCAGGTCTCGACGTTTTGACAGGAGTAACAAGAAGCGTCAGATTTCGGTTGCACAAAGGAGAGCTGGAAAAGCACCGAGACCTTCTGCTTGAGCTTTTTCGCGAATCGTACGAGGAATACACCACATAACCAGAGGCGCTGGGATGCCTCTCGGTCATCATGGAATAGGGTCGAACCATCACGTCCTTGCGGCCACCGGATTTTTGAGTCTGGCGCGTGGTAGAATCCGCTTCCATAATGGGCAGCTCCAGATTCATGCTCCCGCCACCGCTTTCCGGTTGCACTCCTTCCGAAGTCTTGTGAGAAGGTCCAGTGCCTCGCCGTAGGCTAATACCGCTCCCGTTAATCTGTGAAATGTCGGGGAGTTCTCAGCGGCTTCGCGTCTCTTCGTCTGGGCTTCGGCTGAGAGTTCAAGGACTCGGTCGATGGCTTTATCTGGACTCATGGTTAATTCTGTACCTCGGACCACTAGCAAGTAGTGCGCTTGGCATCGATTGCGTTTCAACTCGATGTCGCCTCAAGTTTCAATCCCTTATCGAACATGCTGCTTTCATCCTCGAACCGGTCGATAAAAGGTGGGCGACGAGTGAGAACAGTATCTCTAAGCGCTAGATAGACCGATATGTCTTGACGAGTTCCGAGGAAGAGGGTAGTGCTTGTAGTCAGACCAGCATCCTGCATCATCACTGGTAGCAGCCGGAGGACTGAGGAAGCCCTTCAGCCAAGGCTGGCCGTTCCCACCTACCTCCGCCGATTTCGACCCAGGCAAGGCGGAAAATCTTAGGCATCAGACAAGCAACCGTTTCTGGCGTTGCCGCCGCTCAACTTCTAGCGTCAATGGAAGTCCGGTAAGGACAGTGCCTCGTGGCCTATCAATTTGTCACCACGTGCGCCAATTGCGCCGAGCAATTCGGGATTTTCTGGGTGACGGACTCGACTCGACGAGTTGGCCAGACGGTCGCCAGGATAACTTGTCCGCTCTGCAGAAAGAGATTCTACCTGGATGCCAAAGACCTTCTTGAAATTGGGTCTCAGATGGAGTACCTCGTCGTTGGTCGGCCCGTGCGGAGCGTGGAAGTAGACTATGATTGCCTCTATTGTAGCAACCGTGGAATCTTGGTATCGCTTCTGCACACAGATTTGTCGTGGGATGAATTGTATTTGTCTGCGGAACATGTACAGACCGCTGTCTGTGATAATGGCCTTTGTCCACAGAGGGGATTCCTTCAGGAACTGAAGCCCAGCCGCGTCGTACGGGGGGCACTGAATGCAGTCTAGACATCGGCGTCTCGTCGGGCTGGATTCGGACTTGATAGCACCCCGATTCAGAATTTTCCTGGTGGCCCAAATACTGAAACGATTGCAACAGGAAGAGGCCGCGTTCGTGCCTCCCGGCCCACCGTGACAGCGGAGAGTCATCTCGGCAGAGGTAATGGTTTTTCAATCGCTCTGGTCCAACGGCGAACGACTGACCATAACAAGCTGCTGATGGGCTTGAGAATTACGTGATAGCCAACGAGAAGGCCAAGAAAAACCCAAAGCCGCATAATTGGGCCGCTGGATTTCCCGAAGATACCGAGAAGGATATATGTCAGCGTTGCCAAGACTTCTATTGAATCAAATTCACTAAGCAGGCGAGCCAATGCACCTGCAAGTCCTTTTTCATAGAGCAGATCATAGGGAGTACGCCCAACAATTGTCGGTGCTGTTGTGGCCCCAAGTTCCTGCCCCGAGATATCTGAAGCAATAGCAGAATCGGACTCAAAAAAGTCTTCGCCCGTTTTGGCACTGAGCATTTTCGCATCGGGCTTACTTTGGTGTCTCTGTTTCATGCAGAAGAACCAATCACTTTTTCAGTTGATTCTGAAATCTTCGCCAGGGTTTCTCGCGCCTTAATTAGAAACTCAGCTACAAAAGTCTTGTAGTCACTGGTCACTTGTGGCTGCAAAGCGTAGTAGTCAACATCTAAAAACAATGCTTGGTCAGGAAAATCCCCGTCTTCGCCCCACAGCATTTTGAGTTCTTCTTTCTTTGTAGGACCGAGTGTGATCTGAAATTTGTTAAGACCGTGTTTGAAGATAATGGGGAACAACGTCAAATCGTACACGGGCGAGCCTAACGTTTGAAAGAAGGGACTGTCAGTGCGAACAAAGTTCTTACTGAGGGCTTGGGACAACTCATCAAAATCCTTAATTGGGACAATCCGCGTCTCCCGAAAGCCTGCTCTGATAATGTTTTCCATCTTGTCTTCGAAATGTTCGAGACTAATACCCACATATCTCAGAACTTGGTCACGAATATAATTTTCCGTTGGTGGGTTGAGACAGCTAAATGCACAATTCTGAAATGAAAAGAAAAAGGCCCGTGATTTATCGGCATCAAAGACTGTTATCCGATGATCTAACACCTGCCAGTGCTCGAAGTTCTTCTTCTTCGTCTTCGGGTCTCGATAGAGTTCATCCAGCAGACTCGACTTGCTGTCAAAGAAAGACGCGAGTGGGAAAAAACGAAGCTCAAATACTTGACGCCGCAGGGTTTTGCTCATTGGTATAAGTAGCTAGAGCCTAAAGGAAGAGAGCGAGTCCCGTCAACTGTGGAACGCAGGAACATCGAACCAGATTTTCATTAGAAGGGCGGCGAGGTTCAAGGCGATGTACGGGAATTGACTTCCGAATCGCTTAAACGATACGTTCAGGAATCAGACATTCGAGGACGTGTGGAGGAAACTCCAATGAGGAAACTCATCATTGTAGCAGCGGGTAGTCTCGCGGTCTTCGGTGCGGGACGGTGCTTCGGACAACAAAACGCATGGAATAGACCTAGTGCAGTTCGTGCCAAACGAGCTTCCATAACCACCATAGAAATACAACGGTGGCCGCGGCTTCGATAGCATAAAACTTGACCAGGAAGAAGAACCGATGGGGGTTAAAGTGAGACCGTGGCACAAATCTCCTTTCCGGCCAAAAGAGATTCGTGTAAGCGGAAGTGCTACTGCGGGCTCAGCCGGAGAGCCAGGGGTGGAAACCCCACGGGGACCAAAGTTAGATTAACACAATATTGGTGCTTGTCAATTCAGTGGACGTGGGTTCCAGCATGCACAGATGCGTTTATCCACAGGCCGTCCCGAATAGAAAAAGCCGCCACAGGGCGAAGGAATTCATCGAAGGAAGGGCAGGAATCGAGAAAATGACCTTTACCACCTAAGCCGTGGAAAGAACCGAGCGTGGATTTCTATGAATTCCAGCGTGCTCTTGAACGGAAACGAGCGCGTGAACGCCACGTTCACAAGCCATAAGTAGTTCGAAGCCATCCTGATGCCACTGAAAAACTGACTTGTGTTGGCTTTTCAATCCTCCATAATTTATTTCTAGGAGGAAGTCCATGAAAGAGTCCTCGGGAAGATAGCGTGAAGCCGGACAACAAGGTTTTGCGTGAGCGTTAAAATGAGTGCGTATGTCATTCGATGCGGAACGCCCGATTGTGATTGGGGCTTTCCTGTCGTGGACCCGTGGCGCATAGCAGAGACGTGCTACGAAGAATTCCGGGAGCATTGCGTCGAGCGGCACGACCTGCGAGAGAACGACAACGACGCTCGGATGTGGGTAGATTTCAAAGAGGGCACGCTGACGCTGTGGAAGAACGAGTAGCCTGATAAAAAATTGGAGGTAGCGGCGGGACTCGAACGAACCCGCTAAGAACCAACGGCTTTGACTGTTACATTGATGCTCAATAGACCGTCATTCAATTCATCGCGTATCCCGCAGCCTTCCACGCTTCGACACCGCCCTTTAGCACCTTGACGTTCGTAAAGCCCTGCGCCTGATATTTCGCTGCCTGACCGACAGCGCTGGCTTCGCCGGGTCAACCTCAATAGAAAATGATTTCTTGTGTCTTCGGCAGCGTCGCCGCCCGGGACTGCAAGCTGGTGAAGGATATGGACCCGTCCAGATTTAGCATCCGGCATTTGGCCTCGTCCTCGTAGGCGCAGACTAGCAAGGCTTGGTTTGCTTTTGTCTTTGCGTGCGCTTCTTGCGCGCTGATTCGCTGGATGTCTGCCATGTGACCTCCTTGTGTAAGAGCGTAGCACTGCGCTTTTCTGAAATCTCCTGAAAAACACGGGGAACATGTGTGAGCGGTCGCGGCCAAGGCGTTAGAACAATGGCGTAAGCAAGGTCACTTAATAGGCTGGTCCCGTGGTATTCGCAGTGCAGGCAAGGTTCCTCCACATACCTATGAGAAACCCGGCGAGAGTATAACGCGAACGCGAAAATTGGAGGCGCGAGTCGGATTCGAACCGACGAATGATGGTTTTGCAGACCATTCCCTTGGGCCACTTGGGTATCGCGCCTCTGTCTTATATTATGCCCAAAATCTATGCCCAAAGTTATGCCCAATGCACCTTATTTTCGCCTATTGTCCCCTCATTCAGTCTTTGCAACCTATTGATACCTCGTGGCACCGCGTGAAAAGAGAGGATTTGCAGACCTCTCCCTTGGGCCACTTGGGTACCGCGCCGAACTTTTAAGTATAGCAAATCTGTCCGAACTCTTTAGAACGTGCCTGGAAACGTTGCTGCTGCAATTCTACTTTTTTTCCGCGACCACAGGAATCTTTGCTTCGCGCAAGAATCGCGCCGACTCTTCGGGCGGCGTCGGATTGATGTAAAAACCGGTGCCCCACTCGAAGCCGGCCACTTTCGTCAGTTTTGGAATGATCTCGATATGCCAGTGGTAGTGATCGTTGATTTCTTCGCCGATGGGAGAGGTATGAATCATGAAGTTGAGCGCGGGCCGGTCCAGCACCTGGTCGAGGCGCATCAGCGTATCTTTCAGCATTCTTGCCAGGCTGGCATACATGGAGCTCTGGTTATTCTCGTAAGAGGATCCGTGCACTTTTGGCAGCAGCCACATCTCGAACGGGAAGCGCGGTGCGTAAGGAGCAAGCGTGATGAAATGCTCGTTCTCGCCGATGACCCGCTCGCCAGTATCGCGCTCCTGCCGGATGATGTCGCAGAAAATACAGCGCTCTTTCTCGTCGTAGTAGTGCCAGCAGTTGTCGACTTCTTCCCGGACGCGCCGCGGCACGATCGGCAGGGCAATCAACTGCGAGTGGGGGTGATCAATGGTCGCCCCGGCGGCTTCTCCGTGGTTTTTGAAAATGAGGATGTAGCGAAAGCGCTTATCATTTTTCAGATCCAGCATACGGTCGCGATAGCCCCAGAGCACGTCCTCCACGGCACGTTCAGGCAGGGTGGCAAGCGTTGCAAGGTGGTTTGGCGATTCAATCACGACTTCGTGCGCGCCGATTCCGTTCATCTTGTCAAAGAGACCCTCTCCCTCGCGGTCCAGTTCGCCCTCGATGCCCAATGCTGGAAACTTGTTGGGCACAACCCGGATGCTCCAGCCGGGAGTATTTGGGCCTCCACCGTTCCGCCCATAGACGAGGATTTCCGGCGGGGTTCGAGCCTCATTGCCCATGCAGAACGGGCAATTCTTCTCTTCCCTTGGGATAACACTCTCACGGAGAAAGTCGTTCGGACGCTTCCCTCGTTCCGTCGAAATGATCACCCATCGGCCCGTGATCGGGTCCTTCCGCAACTCCGGCAAAGCAATCCTCCTCGAACAATTTCCGCTCACCCTGCGTGGGACGCGCAAGCTGAAGACTCTAAATTGTACCTTTTCTGCCGTCTCCCTGAAGATGTTCCCGTCAGTCCTTCACATTTGAGGGCTGAAAGCATCTTTGTGCAACCGTACCGCGGGCGGGTGCCCCGGACAGTTGTCAATAGCCATAACGTCAAACCGGCAGGCACATTCGCCGACGCGACGTTCCGCCAGAAATCGCTGCGCGGTGCGAACGACCAAGTGTTGTTTTTCCCTGGTAACGCTGAGTTCGGGCAGTGCCGGCAAGTCCTCCCGGACCGTACGGGTTCTAACTTCCACAAATGCCAGCGTCTTGCCATCATAGCCGACGAGATCGATCTCGCCTTTTATACCCCTCGAAGTGTAATTGCGGGCCACAAAGACGTACCCTTGCCTACGCAGATACCAATAGGCGTAGGTTTCTCCGCGAATTCCAGTGCGCCGGGCTTCCAGCTTCTTAGCATCGCCGGATAAAGTCTCCTCTGCGCGCAGTCCGCGCCGTGCAGCCCAGTGCACCGCGCGAAACATCAGTTGTGAAAATATTGGCATGGTCGAGACATCGATTCCTCGGTGCTTCGCGAAGTATAAACAAAAATCCCGCGGCTGCCATACTTCTTCTGTGGCAGCCACGGGGCTTTCTTTGGTTCTCACCTCGAGACTCTGGACCTCAGTGATCCCGGCGTTAGATCTTTTTCTCCGCCTCGCGCAGGCAATCTTCCAGCGTCCGCAGGGCAAAGTCAGCCTGTTCCTGATCGATCAGGAGCGGCGGCGACAGGCGAATGGTGTTCTCACCCGCACCGAGCACTAGCAAGCCTTTGTGAAACGCCAGCTCGACGATCAAGTTACGCAAATCCGCGGCCCTTTCCTTGGTCCGCTGATCCCGCACGATTTCGATGCCGATCATCAATCCGCGTCCCCGTACATCGCCGACGATCTTGAAGTTTTTCGTCCAATCCGCCATGCGCCCGAAGAGGTAGTCGCCCATGCGATGAGCATTTTCCTTGTACTCGCTGTCGATCAGATCCATAGTGGCCAGCGCCGCCGCAAGGCATACTGGATTTCCTCCGAACGTCGTGCCGTGCGCGCCCGGGCCCCAGCGCATCACGCTCTCTCTTGCGATGATCGCGCCAAGCGGCATGCCGCTGCCAATGCCCTTCGCAGAGCAGAGAATGTCAGGCTCGATCCCGGCGTGCTCACTGGCCCACCACTTCCCGGTGCGTCCCATGCCCGACTGCACTTCGTCCACGATGAACATGATGCCGTGCTGGCGGCAGATGCGCTGCAGCTCCTGAAGGAAGAACTTCGGCGCGGGTACATAACCTCCTTCGCCTTGGATGGGCTCGATGATAATGCCGGCAACGTCTTCGGGATCAAACAAACGCTTGAAAATCTGTCCTTCAAGCTGTTCGAGAATTTCCGCGCCGCAAGTCTCCGCTGTATGGCCGTGCGCGCAGCGGTAAGCATATGGATACGGAATGTGTTCGATGCCGCTGAGCAATGCGCCGAATCCTTTGCGCTGCGTTGATTTCGATGCGGTGAGCGAAAGAGCGCCCATCGACCGGCCATGGAAGCAGCCGTAAAATGCGACGAATTTGTCACGCCTGGTGGTGTATCTCGCCAGCTTGATGGCGCCTTCGATCGCCTCGGTCCCCGAATTGGTGAAGAAGACCTTCTTGCTTTCCGCGCCCGGCATGGTCTTGGTCAAGCGTTCTGCCAGTTGCGGCATGCTCTCGTAATAAAAATCCGTGCCGGACATGTGAATCAGCTCGGCAGCCTGCTTCTGAATGGCAGCAACAACTTTCGGGTGACAGTGTCCGGTCGAGCACACCGCGATACCCGCGGCGAAATCGAGAAAAGTGTTGCCGTCCACATCTTCCACGATTGCGCCATGTCCACGCTTGGCTACCAACGGATAATCACGCGTATAAGACGGCGACATGAATTTCGCATCTTGCTCTAGAACGCGCTTGGCATTCGGCCCGGGCAACGCTGTCACCAGCCGGGGCGTTTTTAGTTCTAATGTCATTGGCATCTCTTCCTCCACAGAAGAAACAAATGGTTGGAGTTGATCAAGAACTGCGGGCAAACGCAGGCGTGCAAGCGGACTGATCCGCCAGCGACCTGCAGGAGAAAGAAAATCTAGACTTAGTCTACACCGTAGAGTTCTGGCCGCTGGGTGGCCGGCGGGAGAAACCCGGGGACAAATGAAGCTCGAATTTGGAGATTAAGACTCACTTGCGTTTCCAGCGGACGCTGCCGTCTTTGGCATCCTCAATGATTATACCACGATCTGCCAGTTCTTGGCGGATGCGGTCGGCTGTGGCGAAGTCGCGTTTTTTCTTTGCGGCGTTGCGCTCCGCGACAAGTTTATCGATCTCCTCGTCGCCAAGCCCGCTCTGAGGACCACCATACCCGAGCGTGCGAAGTTTTTCGCTGTCGTTGTCCTCCACAACGCCAAACACTTTGTCGAAGGCTGCCAGAAACTCAAGTACCGCAGAGACATCCCCCTGGCGGAATTCGCCTTTATCGATGGCGATATTCGCTTCGCGCACCAGGTCGAACGCGGCTGCCAGCGCTCGCGCAGTATTCAAATCGTCCGCGAGCCCGGCGTCAAACTCGTTCGCCGCCTTTGCAATGCGCGTGGCCATGCCCTCTTGCTTGCCCACGGGAAATTTCCCTCGCTTCAGCCGATCCGCAAAATTCCGCAGCCGTTCCACGGAGCTGGCCGCCTGCTGTAGCCCGTCAAAAGTAAAATTGAGTTGCTTGCGGTAAGGAACGCTGGCGAGCGCAAACCGGAGCGCCGATGGCTTGTAACCCTTCACAAACAAATCGCGCAACGTGAAGAAGTTTCCAAGCGACTTGGACATCTTCTCGCCTTCGACAAGGAGGTGCTCAGCATGCAGCCAGTAGCGTACGAAAGGCTTTCCCGTCGCGCCCTCGCTCTGCGCGATTTCGTTTTCGTGATGCGGAAATGCCAAGTCAATT
>WNFC01000394.1_pt1 | contig 43066 bp, 37 predicted proteins | sample 5400541 | NCBI WGS metagenome assembly WNFC01 (sample SAMN13153342, study PRJNA577476) | soil metagenome | isolation source: 120 cm saprolite under Douglas fir tree site 2 hole 2 replicate 1 | place: USA:California | collected 2015-04-18 | reverse complement strand
CGCCTCGATCAGGGCAGCGAGGCGAGCAACTCGACGATTTGGCTGCCAACGAGATTGGTTGTGGCCGAATTCAGTTGCAGCGCGCCTCAGCGAGACAGAAAATTGCCCTCAACGGACCGGGAATCCGGAGAATGTCGGTCCAGTGCTGTCGGGGACGCCACCGGATCGCCGATTTTAAATTCGCATAAGCGATTTAAATTCGCATAAGCGATATGTCATTAAACGCGCGCAGCCATCGCGATCATTGCCCAGCGGGGGAGTACCCCGAATGGGTAAATTGACATAAATGCGAGATAATCGATACTCGCCGGGCTGTCATCCTGCGGAACCTTCCTGCAATCAGGGCTCCCGAAGAACATGTACGAATCTGATCACCTCGCTGATGTGTGTGATACTCGCGACGGCTTTGCCTTTGAGGGCGTCATCGACCAGATCTCGCGGATGCCGTGGGAAAGAATATCAAACCAGGACGTTTTGAAGATCGCGAAGGTATATTACTACTTCTCTATCCAGTTTCGTGAGAACCTGGCGATTGCGTGCCGTCTCCGCCCACAAGACGAATGTTTGAATAAACTCTATCGAGAAGAGTGCGATACCGACAATTTGTCGCCGTTTCCGGGGGTTACGGCCCGCGGAGAAAAGATCAATCATGACGAATTTATGAGAAGGCTGCTCGCGTTCCAGCCAGTACCGCAGGGCCGTGTATTGGATCTGGCGGGAACGGCGTATTTGCGGCAGGTCCGGCAAATTGACGACTCGGTCCGGGCGCGGAGCATTGCGAGTTACGAGGATGGCGGGCTGAGCACGGTATTTTCGGCGATGCTGCGAGCGCCGCATTGGCAGGGTGCGGGGCAAGAAGCATTTCGGTTTTTCCTGGAAGAACATATCAGGTTCGATACGGACGCTGACGGGGGCCATGGTGCCTTGAGCCGTCATTTGAAACTCGATGACGATATTTTGCCTCTGTGGACCGAATTCAAAGACTTGTTGACGATGGCTGCCCCCATTCTTGCAGAAACCCCGGCCGACACCAGGAACGCGCGAGGCGATTTACAGCTCGTCGATGCCGTCTATCTTTGAAATTGTCGGCGGGATACCATCATTCTTTAACGGATAATCACGGCCGGAGTGCGTCCGATGCGAAGGGAAACGATCGCATTGCACGGCGGGTATGACGGCGATCCGACAACCCGGGCGGTCGCCGTTCCGATCTATCAGACTGTCGCCTACTCCTTCGACAGCGCCGAGCACGGCGCCGCCCTGTTCAATCTCGAAACCGACGGCTATCGCTACAGCCGCATCAACAATCCAACGACCGACGTCCTCGATCGCCGCGTCGCCGCGCTCGAAGGCGGCGTGCAGGCCCTCAGCGTCAGCACAGGACAGGCCGCCCTGCACTATGCGGTACTCAATGTTACCGAGCTCGGCAAGAATATCGTCTCGGTTCCACAGCTCTACGGCACCACGCACACGCTCTTCGCTCATCTGCTGCCGAGCCTGGGGGTTAAGGTCCGCTTTGCCAAGAGCGACCACTCCGCCGATATCGCGGCGCTGATCGACGAGGATACGCGGGCCGTCTTCTGCGAGAGCGTCGGGAATCCGGCGGGCAATATTTGCGATATCGAAGCATTGGCCGGAGTTGCTCACGATCATGGCGTCCCGCTGATCGTCGACAACACGGTTGCAACTCCCATCCTGCTGCGACCGATCGAATACGGCGCCGACATCATCGTGCATTCGCTGACGAAATTCATGGGCGGGCATGGTACGACCCTCGGCGGCGCCATCGTCGACAGCGGCAAGTTCCCGTGGACGAAGCACGCCGAGCGGTTCCCGATGTTCAACCAGCCCGACCCCTCCTATCACGGGCTGGTCTATACCGAGCGCTTCGGCCCGGCGGCGTACATCGCGCGCTGCCGCAGCCTCTATCAGCGGACAACCGGCTCGGTCCTGCCGGCGATGAGCGCGTTCCTCCTGCTGCAGGGCATCGAAACGATCGCGGTGCGGGTCGAGCGTCACGTCGAGAATGCGCGCCGGGTGGCCGAATTCCTGCGCGACGACAAGCGCGTCGAATGGGTCAATTACGCCGGGTTCCCCGACAATCCCCATCATCGCTTGGCTCAGAAATATTTCGGCGGCCAGGCCTGCTCGCTGCTCACCTTCGGGAGCCGCGGCGGCTATGAAGGCGGTACCCGGTTCTACAACGCCCTCAAACTGGTCAAGCGGCTGGTCAATCTCGGCGACGCAAAATCGCTCGCCTGCCATCCGGCCTCAACCACACACCGGCAGATGACCGCCGCCGACCAGAAAAAGGCCGGTGTGACGCCCGAGACGATCCGGATGAGCGTGGGTATCGAACACGTCGACGACATCATCGCCGACCTCGATCAGGCCCTTAACGCGTCGGAAACGGGCGGCAAAGGATAATGGCGACCGATCGCCGATCGCCAGAGGCCGCCGGGGGAAACTGATGTCTGTCGTGTCACTGATCCCTCGCCGGCGAGACCAGGCGCCCCCCACCGGCCGTGGCGGCCCGATCGTCATCGGGCTCGTCAACAACATGCCCGATGCGGCGCTGCGGACGACGGAGCGGCAGGTCCGCGACCTGTTGTCGCGCGCCGCTAGCGAGTACTCGGTGTCGCTCAGGGTTTTCTCGCTGCCCGAGATGCCGCGCTCGGAGGCCGGCCGGCTCCATGTCGGGCAATTCCACGAGCCGATTGCCGCGTTGTGGACAACCCAGGTCGACGCCTTGATCGTGACCGGAACCGAACCGAAAGCGCCGACCCTGGAGGCCGAACCCTACTGGTCGGCCCTGGCGCGGCTGATCGACTGGGCCGAGGCGCACACGATCTCGACGATCTGGTCGTGTCTGGCCGCGCATGCCGCCGCCCACCACCTCGACGGCGTCGAGCGCCGACCCCTCGACGGCAAGCTGTTCGGAGTATTCGAGTGCGACAAGGCGAGCGATCACCCGCTCGTCGATGGCGGCCCGTCGCAATGGTGCGTGCCGCATTCGCGCTGCAACGAGCTGCCGGAAGAGGCGCTGGTGCGCGCCGGCTACCGCATCCTGACCCGGTCGCCCGAGGTCGGCGCCGACATGTTCATCAAGGAGCGCGACAGCCTCTTCCTGTTTCTGCAGGGGCACCCGGAATACGATTCGACGGCGCTGTTTGGCGAATACCGCCGCGATATTCGGCGATTCCTCGCCGGCGACAACGATTGCTATCCCGAACTCCCGCACGGGTATTTCAATCGCGAGGCTGTCGAGGTGATGCTCGAGTTCCGCGAACGGGCGCTGAGGGAGCGGGATATCACCCTGCTGCCAAGCTTCCCCGCCGCGGAAGCCGGCCGTCAACTCGCCGCACCTTGGCGCTCGATGGCTACGCAACTCTACGCGAACTGGCTGTCCTATCTGGCCGAACGGAGGGCCGCCCCGGCCCCGCCGCACCGCACCGCGCGAATCCACGAAAAACGGCCGGCGCCCTTGCCGGTGTGACGGCGCGCCCAGACCCTCCGTGACACGGCGCACCGCGCAACCCCGCCCTGTTCAGGCGCTGTTTCCCGACCGCGGCGAGCGCGAGGCCTGGGACAATCTGCTGACGAAGCAGCTGATCGCCGCCGATGAACGCGTCGCCGACGGCTCTGTCATGCCGGTGCTCGACCTGGCCGCGTTTCGGCGTGAGCTCGCCGGGTTCGACTTCAGCGTAGAGCTGCCGCTCGGCGAACTTCTCGGCTGGGTCATTGCGCAGCTGGAGCACGGCGTCGTCCACATCACGCATCCGCGCTATTTCGGGCTGTTCAACCCGGCGCCGACCTTCCCGGCGCAATGCGCCGACCGGGTCGCCGCTGCGTTCAACCCGCAGCTGGCGACATCGACAACCTCCCCGGCTGCCGTCGAGATCGAGGCCCATACCATACGCGCCGTGGCGCGCCGCGCCGGGCTGCCACCCGAGACCACCGGGCACTTCACGTCCGGCGGCGCGGAAGCGAACTTCACCGCGCTGATCTGCGCGCTGACCCGGGCGAACCCCGAATTCGCGGCGAAGGGCGCCAGGGCTTTCGCAGGCCCCCCCGTGTTCTACGTCTCGCGGGAAAGCCATCTCGCCTGGTTCAAGATCGCGCATCAGGCCGGCGTCGGACGCAGCGCGGTGCGCCTGGTCGCCACCGACGGCGCCGGGCGGATGGACGCGAATGCCCTGCGCGTCGCGCTGACCGCCGACCGGGATTCGGGCTGCATTCCGGTGATGATCGCGGCCACCGCCGGCACGACCAACGCCGGCATGATCGATCCGCTCGCCAGCTGCGCTGAGATCGCGCGCGGCGCGGGAGCGTGGTACCACGTCGACGCCGCCTGGGGTGGTGCGCTGATCGCTTCCGACACGCGACGCGCCGAGCTCGCCGGGATCGAAGAGGCCCACTCGGTCACCATCGATGCGCATAAATGGTTCGCGACGACGATGGGCTGCGGCATGTTCCTGACCAACGACCCTACCGCATTGTCGTCTGCGTTTCAGGTGTCGACCGGCTACATGCCGTCCAATGTTGCCGGGGTCGACCCCTATGTGACGTCGATGCAATGGTCGCGCCGTTTTCTCGGGCTGCGCCTCTTCCTGTCGCTGGGGGCGGCCGGCTGGGAAGGTTATGGCCGGCATGTCGAACGGGCGATCGAACTCGCCGCGCTGCTCGAGGAAACGCTGGTGGCGCGAGGCTGGACGATCGCCAACCGCTCGACGCTCGCCGTGCTCTGCATCGAACCGCCACAAGGGGCCAGCGACGCGCGGACGATTGTCGACCGTGTGCTGGCATCGGGCCGCGCCTGGATCTCGGCGGCGAATTTCGAAGGGCGTCAGGTGATTCGCGCCTGCGTGACGCATGGCGAGACCACTCGAGAGGACGTCGGGGAACTGGTCGAGGCGCTCGAGGCAGCGCGATCGGGCTGATCAGGCGCGCTCAGGGACGCAGAGCGCCGCTCCGAATCCGCTCGTACAGCGCGGCATCAAGCCTCACATAGGCCTCGCCCGCCCGGTCGTTGAAGTAGAGCTCATCGGTGGTGGCGGCCGGGTCATAGCCGTCGCACATCAGACGCTGCTTCTGCAGCTTGAAGGTGGCGGTCACCTCGATCGCGCCGCCCAGGCGCAGGAATACCGGACGAGCATACTCCGGCAGCCGCTCGACAATTTGCTTGCGGAATTCGACCAGGTCGAATTCGTCGCCGGTCGCGATGGCGGCCATCCCGGCGCGGCCTTCCACACCGGGAACGGCCACTCCGTAGACGACCGCTTCAGTGACGCCGGGACAGGCGCAGACGAGCTGTTCGACCTCGGTGGTCGATACGTTTTCGCCCTTCCACCGAAAGCTGTCGCCGATCCGGTCGACAAAGTAGAAGTAGCCGGCTTGATCGCGCCGCATCAGATCGCCGGTACGGTACCAGGCATCCCCAGCAGCAAAAACGTCGTGAAGGACCTTGCGGTCGGAGGCTGCCTTGTCGGAGTACCCTTCGAACCGGCCGAGTGAGGGAGACCCGTCGGCGGAAATTCTGCCGATCGCCTCGCCGGCCTCGTTCGGCGAACAGCGCAGGCAGAAGCCCTCCTCATCGCGCAGCGGCTCGCCGCTTTCGACGTCGAGCTTTATCAGCGCGACCGGGAAGCGGTGCGCCAAATACGACGGAATCCGGCCGATGGCGCCGGGTTTGCCGTCACAATTGTACAAGGAGAAATTGCCCTCGGTCGCGGCGTAAAATTCGAGGATCCGCGGAATACGGAAGCGGCGCTGAAACTCCACCCACACATCCTGCCGCAGCCCGTTGCCGCAGCACAGCCTGAGCCGATGCTCCGCTTCCCGCCGGTGCGGCGGGCTGTTTACCAGGTAGCGGCACAATTCGCCGATGTACTGAAAGAGGGTGCAATTCCACTCGGCGATGTCATCCCAGAAGCGGCTTGACGAAAACCGCTCCCGGACCACGACCGATCCGCCATTCACCAGCACGGCCCCGGTAGCCACCACGCCACCGATGCTGTGGTACATCGGCAGGCAATTGTACATCCGGTCAGCCGGGCGCGCGTCGATCAGGCCGGCGAACCATTGCGTCCATTGCATCACCCGAAAATGGCTGACCGCCGCAGCCTTGGGTAGGCCGGTCGTGCCGGAGGTGTAGATGTAGAGGGCGCGATCCCAGATCGATGGCGCCTGATACTCCGAGCTTTGCGGCGCCGCGCCGCTGCCCTCCTCTATCGCAAGATCGATCCGAAGCAGGCCGTGGCTACCGTCGCCGTACGTCCAGCATCCGATCCCGGGGCCGAGCCGCGGCAATGCGGTGGCAAAGCCGTCGAGCAGCTCGGCGCCGACAATGATGTGCTTGGGCGCGACGATACCGATCGAGTGCTCAAGCGCGGCGCCGACGAGGTTGGTGTTAACCAGCGAGACGGTGGCGCCGATGCGGGTGATCCCCAGCCAGATCGCCAGATATTCCGGACAATTCGGCATCAACAGACAGACGACGTCGCCAGCGCCGAGCCGTTGCTCCAACGCCCACCGCGCATAGCGATTTGCCCTTTCGCCAAGCTCGCGATAGGTCAGGTGCTGCTGGTCGGAAACCAGCGCGATCGCCGAACCAAACCTGTCGCCCAGGGTTTCGATAATGCTCGGAAAGGTGACAGATGGATTTCCCGCAATGGGCGCTGTCATTTCCAATGCGCGGCGCCACGCGTCGGAAGAAGAATTGCCTCTGCCCACCGAAGCGGTCGACACTTTTTATCTCCAAATTCCTTATTGTGCCGGCGCTGGGCTATCTTGGCGCGCCGGCGAGCGAGCCGGCGCTGCCGCTAGGGTCGCGGGGGGCAGATCAGAATGCGCCGTGCCGAATGATAACGTATTTTATCGTCGTGAAAATGATCTTCAGATCCATCCCGACGCTTCGCGTGCGGACGTATTGCAGGTCCCAGGCCAAGACCTCGCCCCAATTGAGCAACCCGCGGCCGTTGATCTGGGCCAGACCGGTGATACCCGGCGTGCAGGCGAGCTTATACATTTCCTGCGGCGTGTAGTACTGCAGGACCTCAGGAGCCTCGGGCCGCGGTCCAACGAGGCGCATGTCCCCGACCAGGACGCTCCACAGGTTCGGCAACTCGTCCACCGAGAGCTTGCGCAGGATCCCTCCGACCCGGGTAACCCGAGGGTCGAATTTATGGGTCGTGTGCTGTCGGTGGAACTCCTCCGGTTCGAACTTGTAGGCATAAAGCTCGGGCCAACGGCACCGCGCGTCGTCGTACATCGTGCGAAACTTCACCAGCCGGAAGTAGCTTGGCACGTAATACAGCGTATCCGCCTCATAGCCGCCCGGCGGCGGGATCAGATCGGTCCGTCCCTCGAGATCGCGTCCGCGCACCATGATCGAGCGGCCCGGGCGCTGATGGAAGAACAGTGCCGGCCCGGGCGAGTCCAAGCGGATCACCAGCGCCTCGACCAGCAGCAGCGGCAAGGCGAGCGTCAACCCGATCAGGGCGACCAGTACTTCGAAGCTGCGATACAGAGCCTCCGCCAACCAGCTGGAAGAGCTGACGACATCGCGGACCGGCACGGCATATGCCCTGCCGTAATGCGGTCGGCTCGCCGCTCTCGCGTTGTCGGCATGGACAAGCGGTGCCGGGCTCTCGTCGACCGCGAGGGCGCCGCTGCCGATTGAATCCGGCGGGCTCATCGAGCGCTTCTCCCGATCGGTGAGAGGCCGCCGGGCTCGGCACGGCCCCGGCGCAATCGCCTCGCCCATGCTCGAATTGGGGGATTTGCCAACATTCCCGACCTTTCGGACATCACCTGCGGGACCGTGACGTGCTCAACCTCTGCGCGGACATGAAAATCAGAGTGCCCAACGCCCGCGCGTCTCTGCGACAGTCAAGCCAGCATATCTATCAGACCCCAACGAGTGAATCAACGTGTTACAAAACTGTTACATCCGCCGGTTTCGTCGAACGACGTGGCAGTTACGCTTTGACACAGTTGTCGAGGCGGTTGCGGCGCTACTTTAAAGGTTAACGACATCTTAATTAGCACCATTAGCACAAAAATTCGGCGCAATTAGCGTAAAAAAGGGGCAGCTCCGCTCTGCACATCTGGTAGGTTGTCTACCGACATTGTTAGCAACGGAAAAAGGGGGTTGCAATCGCGCAAAAGCCTGTTACGCTTTGCCGCACGGGGAATCCCGAGTCACGAAAAATCGACCGGAACGCTCACCTGGGTTCGTTTACAGCGGTGCGCCCCCGCAGGTCTATATAACGGTCTAATTGGGGCGCTTGGCGCCAGTGAAGGAGTGAAGAGACATGTCGGTGCAGGAAGCTGTCGCGTTCGATCCAATCCAAGCCAACGATATTGACGCCGAGTTGGAGCGGAGCCTTACGAACGAGTGGGACGCCAAGATAATGACGTACCCAAACGAGCGTTTCCCGTTCAACGAATGGATCCTGAACCGCATCCGCATGATGGGGTTTCCGGTCGAGGATCTGAGCTATTTCCATGAAGCGGTGCCACAGTCGGAGACCTACCGGGTCACCAAGCAGCTTTGCGCCGACACCAATCTGCCCGAATTCCGGCGGCTGCTGAACGGCTTCGTGCGCCATGTCGTGGTGCCCAAGGGCAAGCTGCGCCAGCCGGTCGCGGTGCAGCGCTACATGAACGTGCGCATCATGCTGCCGTCGACGCCGGAGCTCTATTTCCCGTTGCATACCGGGCTGCTCTATGGCCACGGCATCGCCTCGCGCAGCCTGTGGATGCCGTTCGTCGACGTGACGGCGGATGAGGACAAGACCCGCTCGATGCAGATCATCCCGATCGAGAAGTCGCGCGAGCTGACCAAATACGCCATCTCGAACCGGCTCACCATGGCCGGGATGACCGAGGTGTGGGGCAAGCACGCCCACCAGATCAAGGCGGGACCGGGCAGCTGCTGCCTGTTCAGCCAGGAGCATATTCATGGCTCCGGCATGCCGAACATCACCGGCAAGACCCGGATCAGCATGGATTTCCGGATCGCCGAGGGGATGTATGGCGATCTCTTGGGACGCAAGATGCCGGCCGGCTATTTCCATCTGATCCCCGATACCGACGAGGAGGAGGAAAGGCTGGCGAAGTTGCCGCCCCGGGACCTGCAGTTCAACAACGGCAAACAGAACATCTTCTACGTCGCGAACAACACGTCGGCGACCTTCTGCATCCCGGTGCATCTGCAGCGCTATATGCTGGTGGATTACGCCGAGAAGAAGAAGATCACCCGCGACTACGAGCTGTTCGATCTCGAAGACATGCTGCACTGCCCGACGCTGTTGCACCTGGTCGAGGACCGCAATGCCAACATCGTCATGTACAGCATCTTCGCGCTTCCCGAGGTGGAAGCGGATCGCAACCATTTGCTCGAGACCTCACTGAAGAGGGGGAACGTCATCCACTTCGTGAACGAGGATCTCCAGCTGGTGAATGCCGATGATCTGAAGACGATCAAGCATTACTTGGCATTCGCCAAGTTCGGGCACTCGCGGCTGCCGATCGGACTGCCGCTGTCCGATACGACCAGGGATTATTTCGGCAAATGGAATGAGACGGTGCAGCAATACCAATAGGCTGCTGCACCCGTCGCACACGATTTGCAGTATCCCAGAGCGCCGGCGCAATGCGCCGGCGCTCGCCGTTCCAGCGCGAAGCGCTGGGACGGCGCCGGCGGATCGGGGCGCCACCACCCCTAGCGTCCGGTCGTGGCGACCGGGGTTCGAAACGTGAAGCTGATCCACCAACTTTGGTACATCCTCAGCCCGCGCGAAAGGATCGAGGGCGCGATCCTGTTGTGCGGCATGGCGCTCGGCGCCTTGTTCGAGGCGATCAGCATTGGTCTGGTCGTCCCCTTCATCGCCGTCCTGAAAGATCCGGCGCTGGTTCTGCAAGCGCCCGTTGCAAAACCGCTGTTGTCCGCTCTGAACATCCACGATCCGCAAGTGCTTCTGGTAACTCTCGGGCTCGGGCTGGTCGTCGCTTTCGTCGTCAAGAGCCTCTATCTCGTGCTGCTCTACCGCTGGCTGTTCCGCTACGTTTTTGCCAAGCACGTCGCGCTGACGCGGCAATTGCTGACCGGCTACCTGAGCGCGCCCTATACCTTCCATCTCCAACGCAACAGCGCCGAGCTGATAAAAGTTACCAGTGAGACGGTGCAGCGCTTCACGACCGGGTTCCTGATCAGCCTGCTAACCGTGCTCGGAGAGCTCCTGGTCGTCGTGGCGCTTATCATCCTGCTCGTGCTGGTCAATCCGTTGGCAACGTTTGCCGCCATATTCGCCCTCGGAGTTCCGACCGTGCTGGTCTACCGCGCGATGCAGCGTCGGCTCGCCGAAGCGGGCCGCCTCGCCGAGCGCAGCATGAGCTCGATGATCCAATGGACCGAGCAGGCGATCAGCGGGATCAAGGAAACCTTGGTCATGGACCGCGCTCTGTTCTTTATCGATCATCAAGGCTCCCACGCGCAGCGTTTCGCCGATTCCTGGCGCTCGGTGATGCTGCTCTCAAGCGTCCCGCGCCTGGTCATGGATACCTTCGCGGTCACGGCGATGGTCGCGATGTCGCTGGTCTTTCTCGTCCGGGGGCAAGACATGCAATCGCTGCTGCCGGTCCTCGGCATGTTCGCGGTCGCGGCGATCCGGCTGATGCCGTCGACCAGCCGCATCGCCAGCGGGTTGGCGCAGCTGCGCTTCCTCTATGCGACGACCGAAGTGATCTATGACGAGCTGCGGGCGATCGAGGGGGAGACACCGGGGCAAGCGCGTCCGATGCCGGCCGGGGGCCCGTCCTCGCTATTGTCGTTCGAGCGCTCGCTTGTGCTGGAACACCTGTCCTACCGCTACCCGTCGATGCCGCAAAACGCGATCGAGGATGTATCGCTCGAGATCCCGCGGGGGCATTGGATCGGCCTTATCGGGCCGACCGGCGCCGGCAAGACGACGCTTGCTGATCTGATGCTCGGCCTGTTCGTTCCGACCTCGGGACGGATCCTGGTGGATGGCCGCGACTTGCAGGAGGACGTTGCCGGGTGGCAGCGCAATATCGGCTACGTGCCGCAGGACGTCTATCTGACGGACGATACCGTTCGGCGCAACGTGGCTTTCGGATTGCCGGACCCGGATATCGACGACGCGCAGGTGTGGAAAGCGCTGCGCGCCGCCCAGATCGACAATTTGGTCGCCTCGCTGCCCGGCGGATTGAGCGCGATGGTCGGCGAACGCGGCGAGCGTCTTTCCGGCGGCGAGCGGCAGCGGCTGGGGATCGCGCGCGCCCTCTATCGCGATCCCCAAGTGCTCGTGGTCGACGAGGGGACGGCCAATCTGGACAACGAGACCGAGGCCGCCATCGTCGAGACGCTTTCCCGACTGAGAGGTGAAAAAACGATCATTGTCATCGCTCACAGATTGGGCGTGGTAAAGGATTGCGACCGCGTCTACCTGCTCCGGCAGGGCCGGGTGCGCAATTCCGGTGTCTTGTCGGAACTGTTCCCGACGGATCCCGCGTTTCGGGAACTGACCGGCAGCGCGCTGTAAGTTCGCTGATCGCATCCCCGCGTCACGGGTGGAGCGCCCACCTCACGTGCCAAAGCGTCCGTCCAGGCGGCCGCGAAGTCCGTCGCGAATGCCGCAGAGGCAGGCCTTGAGCTTGGGAACGCGGTTGCGCTCGAGGAAGACGATCCCGACCAGGATCATGCCAAGGCGATAGCCGAACCACACAAGCAGCATCGGCCAATTTCGCCGGTGATAAACCTTGAGCCAGAAGAATACGAGATTTCGAAAATACAGATAGCGCCGGGACGCCGGATGATTGCTGGTATAGAAATCGCGGCCCAGGATACGACCATGCAAGCCTCGGCCGACGGGATGGTCGATGACGCTGTCGCAATGCACGAGGATTTTGTATCCGGCGCGGTGGATCCGGTAGGTGTATTCCATATCGCCATAATCGAGCGACAAATCCTCCCACGACCCGAGCCTACCAACCCGCGGCAGCCCCACCCGCTCGACGACGGCGAGATTGATCAAAGCGCCGCTCCAGATGACGCTGTCGCATTCGACGTAATTGCGATCGGCCGGGAGCCTGGGCACGCGTGGTCCGCCCGGCGTCAGGAGCCGACCGCGCAGCATCTGACCGAGCGCGATCAGGTCGTGCGAGGTGCCGACGATCCCAACCTGCTGGTCCCCGGTTTCAACCAAACGTGTCAACAACTCGAGCGCATTGGGTCGCGGCACGCTGTCGGCATCGAGGACCCATATCCAGTCGTAGCCGTGGTCACGAGCGTATTCGAGCCCGGTTTTCACCGCCCCGCTGGTGCCCAGATTCAACGGGTGCCGGACCACCGTGACGATTTTGGGGTAGGCGAGCTCTGCGGTGCCGTCAATCGATCCATTGTCGACGATCAGGATCTCTTCCACCGCCCGGGTCTGCCGCAGGATTGCGTCGAGCGCGGCGCCGATGACATCGGTATCGTTCCAAGTGTGGACGTGGACGAGTATCCTCACTGCCGTTCACTCTCCCCTCGCTTGCGGCTGTTCTCGGGGCGCGGCGCCGCACGGCCACGCCGCGGCCACAATCGGCGCCCGGCGGGGATGCGAGCGCGGGTGGCCAGCCTACCCGCTTGCAATCCCGCTTGCCAAGCGCCGACAAGGCCGGTCGCGGCGGACCCGCCGGCACAATCGGGCTGGACTCGGAACCGGGCTTGGGTCACACTTTTCCCTCCGCCCTGCCACAGGCGAGGCGCGGGATTACTTGCGGCGAGCGAAATTGTTAACAACACGCGCGACAGATGGGCAGCGCTTGAGTGCGCTGGCACGCTTTGTATTGGACACGCCAGAGCTGAGAGATGCGTATGCTGCGCTTCTTAGCGGGATACGGCTGAGTGCGTCTTTCGGTACCGGCAAATTGATTTTGGTGACGAGCACACAGCCCAACGAGGGCAAGACGACGGTCGCTGCGTGCCTGGCCATCGCCGCTTCGCTCTCCGGCCAGACGGTCCTCTTGATCGATGGTGATTTGCGACGGCCGTCACTGGCGTCGGCTGCCGGCATCGCCAACGGTGTCGGGTTCGGCGAGGTTCTCGAAGGCCGAGCCGAGACCGCCGACGTCATTTATCCGGTCGAGTTGTTCGAGGACCCTCTGGGGGCGGGCGCCGTCAGCATCATGGGCGCCGGCGGGAAATCGCCCGAATTTCTCCCAAGGGTCGACTGGTCGAGGGCGCGGACGACCTTCCAGTCGATCGCCGAGCCGTTTGGCCTGGTGCTTTTCGACTCGCCTCCGATACTGGCGGCGAACGACGCCCTGCTGCTGGCCGGCATCGTCGATGGGGTGCTGTTGGTCGTCGATGCCGGAAACGCCGATCGGAACGAGGTGCGCCGGGCCAAGGAACAACTGGAAGCGATCGGCACGCCGCTGCTGGGCGCGGTCCTCAACCAGTTCGATCCGAAGATCCATGGTCGGGCCAATCAACCTTATCAGGGATATCATCTCGACGCCGATCGATGAACACGCAGTCAAATTCAGTCGCGGAGCGAAAGCCCTCCAACGATGAGGTGGCGGAGCCCGTCACGCTGTCGGTGATCATCGCGACCTACAACGCGCGCGAGCTTCTGGCGGACTGCCTGGAGTCGATCTACCAAAACCCGCCGAGCTCGCCCTATGAGGTCATCGTCGTCGACGACGCCTCCGTCGACAGCACAAGCGAGATGGTGCGTGCGCGCTTTCCCGAAGTTCGCCTTTTGTGCAACGAGGTCAACCGGCATTACGCGTACTCGAACAACCGGGCGTTCCAGCATGCCCGCGGGCAATATCTATATCTGCTGAACAACGACACGATCGTTCTGCCGCAGGCGCTCGACGGCATGCTCGCGTTCCTCCAGGAACACCCCGAGGCGGGGGCGGTCGGCAGCCGGCTGTTGAACGAAGACGGGTCGATCCAATGGTCGGTCAAATCGCTGCCCAATCCGGGCTCCGCGCTGTTCGGCGCGCGCTCGATCATTACCCGGATCGCTCCGAACAATCGGTACTCGCGCAAGCACTTGCAGCATTTGGATCGGGACTTGACTAAGCCGTTCGTCGCCGGTTACGTGTCGAGCGCCTCGGTGATGATACCGCGCCGCGTTGTCGACAAGGTTGGCGAGCTCGACAGGCGGCTATCCTATCACGTCGACGCCGACTACTGTAAAAGAATTGCGGATGCTGGATACAAGTCCTACTATCTCCCAACCGCGACTGTCATTCATCTTGACCATAGGGGCGGCACCATGGTCAGCGTGCGACGGCGGTTTCGCTCGCTCGTCGAGTTCCATGTCGGCAGCTACATTTTTTATCAAAAGCATATTCAGCAGTCGCCGTGGAGCCCGATGCACGTCGTTGTCGTGGTCGGGATCTTCGCGCGGTTTCTGCTCTCGCTGATCGCCCGGGTATTGACCGAATTGCGCGACATTGCAACCAAAACACTCGGCGGAAAAGAGAGCCGAGCGGCGCGGCACTTAACCCCGACGGGGAAACCGGCGCGCGATTGCTGAGTAGATCTATGAGAGTGCTGGTCCATATCCATACGTTCAACGACGCCGCTGTCATCGACCGGACGATCGAGGCCTTGTCGCGGCAGACCCGACCGGTCGACGGCATCCTGGTGGTCGACAACGCCTCGACCGATGGCACCCTCGAGCGACCCTCTCTCAAGAATGTCACGGTGTTGCGCCACACCGAGAATCAGGGCACAAGCGGTGCCGTCCACAGCGGCTTTCGCTTCGCGCTCGATGCGGGCTACGACTGGATTTGGGTCTTCGACGCCGACAGCGTCCCCGAGCCCGATGCGCTGGCAAAGCTGCTCGACGTCTACGACGGGTGGCCCAAGGATGTGCAAGACAAGACGGCTTTCCTCGCCTGCCTGAATTACAATGTGCAGGACGGCGTGCCTCGCTACGGCGGCATGTTCGTCGGCGGCCGATTTGCCCCGATCATGCAGGTGTCCGAGGACTGTTACCCGTGCCACGTCACGATCTGGTCCGGCTGCCTTTACCGCCTGGCCGCGGTTCGCCAGATCGGCCTGCCCAACCCGGACTATGTGCTCGACTGGGGCGAGGCCGAATATGGCTACCGCGTGATGAAGGCCGGATTCAAAGGCTTCACCCTCCAGGACGCCGTTCTGCACCACAATTATGACCATACCGCCAACAAGCCGGCTGACCCCAAAACCGGATCGACCACGACCGGGTTCCGCGAATTCGCGCCGATCCGCTGCTACTATACGTGCCGAAACGTACTTTACTTCGGGCTCTACGACTTCGCAGAGTCGCGCTTTGGGTTCATGGGGCGCAGTGCATTTCGGGTATTTTTATTCCAGCTGAGTTATCTGCTGAGACCACGGCATCACCGGGACCACATCCTCGCCTGCCTTCGCGGCATCTGGCACGGCGTTACCGGCAACATCGCGGCGCGGTACTAGCTCCGATGCGGGTTCTGGCCCACATCCACACCTTCAACGACGCCGATATCATCGACCGACCGATCGAGGCGGTGCTGCGGCAATCGCGCCCGGTCGACGGGATCCTGGTCGTCGACAACGGTTCGATCGACGGCACCCTCGACCGCCCGTCAGTCAAACATGCCACTGTGTTGCGTCACCGCGAGAATCTGGGGACGAGCGGCGCTGTGGTCAGCGGCCTGGAGTTCGCACTCGACCACGATTACGATTGGCTGTGGATCTTCGATTGCGACACCACGCCGGACCCGGATGCATTGGAGCGGCTCCTCGACCTCTACGCCGGTTGGCCTCGCGAGCTCCAAGATGAGACAGGGTTTGTTGCCTCCCTGCCGCGCAATTCGCTCGATGGCAAGCCGGTCCACGGCCAGATATTCACGCGGCACGGTATCGATGTCGTCAAGCCGGCGCCGGATCAGCTTGTTTACCCCTGTCATGTCACGATCTGGTCCGGCTCGCTTTATCGTCTGGCCGCGGTCCGCCAGATCGGGCTGCCCGATGCGAACTACGTGCTCGATGCGGGCGATTGCGAATACGGCCACCAGGTGATGAAGGCGGGATACAAAGGCTTCATCCACCAGGACTCGGTCTGCCGCCACAATATCCGAGGAAAAGAGAGCTTCCGCCCGGTTACCCTCAAGCTCGGACCGTTCACCATGCGGTTCTTCGAAGTCCCGGCGATCCGATGCTACTACGGGTTCCGCAACACGCTTTATTTTGCTCTGTACGACGTCGGCCAGGGTCGCCCCTGGCTGGTGCTCCGCACAGTCATCGGTCTGACAAGGCTGATGGTGAATTTTCTGCTGCGGCCGTTCACGCACAGACCACAGATCGCCGCGTGCTGTCGCGGGATCTGGCACGGCGTCACCGGCAACATCGCGGCACGGTACTAGCCGCGATGCGGGTCTTGGCCCACATCCACACCCTGAACGATGCCGACATCATCGACCGGACCATCGAGTCGATGCTGCGGCAAACCCGTCCTGTGGATGGGGTGCTGGTCGTCGACAACGCGTCGACCGACGACACTCTCCAGCGCCCCTCCGTCAAACATGCCACAGTGTTGCGTCACCCGGAGAACCGGGGGACGAGCGGGACAGTTTACAGCGGCCTTCGCTTCGCAGTGGAGCAAAACTACGACTGGATCTGGGTGTTCGACGCCGACAGCCTTCCGGAGCCCGATGCGCTCGAGAAGCTGCTCGATCTCTACGCCAGTTGGCCCAAAAGCCTACAGGACGAGACGGCCTTCATCGCCTGCGTGCACTACAATGTGCAGGACGGGATGGAGCAGCACGGCGGAATCTTTACCAGTCACGGGTTCGGCCGCGTCAACCCGGAACCACACGAACGTTATTATCGCTGTCACGTCGTGATCTGGTCCGGCTGCCTCTACCGCGTTGCGGCGATCCGCGAGATCGGTTTGCCCAATCCCGATTACATGCTCGATTGGGGCGAGGGCGAATATGGCTATCGCGTGATGAAGGCGGGGTACAAAGGCTTTGTCTACCGCGACGCCGTGCTCCACCACAACATTCGCGGCTTCACGAGCCTGACTTCGGTCAAGGTCAAGGTCGGACCGGCTACGGTGAACTTCCGCGAGTTCGCACCGATCCGGTGCTATTACACATGCCGTAACCCGCTGTATTTCGCGCTTTACGATGCGGTGGGGGGACGCTTTCGCCTGTTCTTGAACGCGGCGCGGCGCGTATTCCCGTTGACGCTGAATTTTCTGCTGCGGCCGCGTGGTCACGGAGCGCAGATCCGCGCCTGCCTGCGCGGCCTCTGGCACGGGATGACCGGCAACATCGCGGCACGCTATTAGGTTGAGGCTCGCTGCTGGCATTGGCTTCGGCTGCCGCCTTTTCGCGTTACCGCTGATCCTCGTCGCTGGATTGATGTCGCCGAGCGCTGCGGCGGAGCCGCCGACGCTTCAGTATCTGCTCTTTCAGATCTTTCTCGGCGCACCCGAAAGGCCGAGCGGGGTGTTCCGCCGGCAAGCGTCGAAAGATCATATTCTGCGGATCGCTCGGCAAATCGCCGACGCCGTGCGCCCGCCGCGCGCCGATCCCGATCGGGTTCTCGGCTTTTCGATCGGACCGATTGCGCCGGATGAGCCAGCAGATGAAGCCAGATCGGCCATCCGCGACGCCTTTGAGGTCGCGTTGGCGACCGACATGGCCGTGGCGCTGCACCTCGACGATTACATGTTCTGGGCAGAGGCCCGCCTGCCGGACGGTCGCCTGCTGCGCGACGCGCCAGGCACGGCGGAGTGGCAGGATTGGTCCGGAACGCCGGCGCGAGGTCTTGAGGTCGGCTGGCTGCCGAACGTCAAATTGCCGCCTCAGATTTGCTACGAGAGCGCGGCAGCGCAGGAATTTGCAACTTATTGGACGCGGGACGTCATCGGCGCGGAGGTGAAGCAGCAATACGACAGGCTCGCGCAGCTCGGGAAGACGAGGCTTTTCGCGGGCGTTGTCGCCGGCTGGGAATCGAACCTGGCCGATGGCTACTGCTCGCTGTCGGAGCTGGGATACAGCGCACAGGACCCGCCCGCGAATTTCGATCGCGAGCGGGAGCGGGTTCTGCAGCGGCATATCGAGCGCTGGGCCAAGGGCATCTACGATGCGGGGATTCCCCGCGATCTGATCTTCACCCATCTCGGGCCGATATCGAAACGCGACTACGATAAATTGGCCGCGACCTTGCCCCCCTCGCGCCTGCGCGAAATACCCCAGTCAACCGCGTTCCGCGCGTTCTGGACGGCGTTCAATTTCTATTCCAACCCCGGCTTCAGCGCCTATCCGGCGGATGGGTATTTCGACGACGTTCACGGCGCGATCAGCGCAAACGGACGCGGCCCGTGGGCGATCGCCGAGGGCACCAATATGACGATGGGCTCGCCGCCGGCGCGGTCGGCTCTGGCGTGGGAGAGCTATCTGGCGCGGGGGTTCAATCACGGCGCACGGCTGGTCAATCTCTTCGGCGGGTTTCAGGGGGCGGGAGCCGGCGAGTTTGCGCGCTCGACCGAAAGCGGCGAGGCGCTCGCGGCCTATCGCAAGTTCCTTCGCGGCGACAACCTAGCCGAGGACCAAAAGCCGTAAACCGTGCCGCATCCTCAATCCGCCTTCCATGGGCGGCGGCCGATGCCGTATGCCCGCGGCAACAAAATCCGCCGATCACTGCCGTCCGCCTTCATGATCCAGGTTTTGACGCCGGCAAGATCCCCGTGGTTCGATTCGAAAATGATATGGCGTCCATCGGGAGACCAGTTCGGGTTGTCGCTGTTGTAGGTGTCACCCTCGAACGTCAATTGCCGGCGACCGCTGCCGTCGGCGTTCATCAACCAGATATTTCCGCGCTCAGTCTCGTAGCCGGACCAGAAGGCGATCTGATTGCCGTCGGGAGACCAGCTCGGTGCGTTTGCGTCGGGACCGGCGGGGTTATCGGGAGATGTCAGCTGCCTCGGACCGGATCCGTCCGGATCCATCAGCCAGATCTGGGATTGCCCACTTTGCGTCGAAGAATAGACAATCCGTTCCCCATCCGGCGAGAAACTTGGGATCTCGCTCCATCTGATTTTGTTGCCATTGCGTGTGGTGGCCGTGGTCGTCGTTGTGGTCAGGCGGTGCCGATTGCTCCCATCGGCATTCATCAGCCAAACTTCGGGATTCTCAGCAGGACCCGGGGCCATATACAAAATATGTCGCATATCGAGAGACAGGCTGGGCATCAGACCGCCCGAGGGCGGAAAGGTCAGCTGCCTTTTTTGGCTGCCGTCGCCATTCATGATCCAGAGTTCGGCGGGGCCCTTTGGCGTCGTCACCGCATAGACGATCTTGGTTCCGTCAGGAGACCATGACGGAAATGAATTTACGTTGAAGTCGTTTGTCAAGAATCGCTTCCCGGTACCATCGGCTCGAACGATGTAGATATTCAGGTCGCCCTTCGTCGGGGCACTGGCGTAGACGTTGGCATTTGTCGCGACCAGCCATCCGGAAAGCCGCGAGGAACCGGCGGCGGTTTCACACCCATTGACGCGGGATAGCGGCAGCGCCGGCGCACCACTGCGCGCCGCCTGCCCAGTGGCGGCAGTCGCACTGGACGATCGCGGAAGCGAGGTGAGAGGGTAGAGTTCCGCAGAAGTCAGCGAGGAAGCTTGCGCAAGACCGGCTGCACCCAATACGGCAAGCCCAATCGTCCCAATCGTCAGTGCAATGCGTCGCGACACCATAGGTTCAGCGGTCTGGTTCACTGCGTGCTGGCCGATGTGGCGATGGCAATCCCGCGCCATGCTCGGCGGGCGCTGCAGGCGTAGGCGTTCGCCGTCGCCAAGTCAACCGCTTGCGCCAGGATCACGACGTCAACTTTGTGACTAATCAGCCTACCGCATTGCGCGTTGCGCGCAATCGAGAAGGCACCGGGACTGGCCGACGCGCTGCACGGCTGGGAAAGATCCAGAGGAACGCCACTGCGGTCGCGGCGGTTTGCTCAGGCGCGATTTTCCTCTACACCTAGGCGGCATGAGTCTCATCCGCTCCGCCGCCACGATCGGCACCTACACGCTGGCGAACCGGATCGTTGGCTTCATCCGAGAGATCATCACCGCGGTGGTTCTCGGCGCCGGGCCGGTCGCCGACGCCTATTTTATGGCGGTGCGTCTGCCCGGCCTGTTCCGCAGCCTGTTCGACGAGGGTGTCTTTACGACCGCTTTCGTCCCGCTCTTCGCCGGCACTGTTGCAGAGCGCGGCAGGGAGGTCGCGCGGCTCTACGCCGGTGATGCATTCTCGGCGCTGCTCACGCTGCTCCTCTCGCTCGTTCTGCTCGGCGAGCTCTTCATGCCGGCGATCATGCATGTCGTCGCGCCGGGGTTTGCCGCCGACCCCGGCAAATTCGCCCTCGCCGTCGAGCTGACCCGCATCACCTTCCCCTATCTGCTGTTCATCGTGCTGGTCGCGTTGTTGGGGAGCGTGCTGAACGCGGTCGACCGGTTTGCCGCGGCCGCCGCGACGCCGATCCTGCCGAACCTGTTCCTGATTGCCGCCCTCGTCGCGATGGTTGTGTTCCAGCTCGAGGACAGCCTCCTCCTCGCCGCCGCGCTGACCGTCGGGGGACTGGCCCAATTCCTCTGGCTGATTGTCGCCTGCCGGCGTGCCGGTCTGGCAGTGCGGCTACCGCGCCCCCGGTTGACGCCCGGCGTGCGACGCCTCCTCGCGGTGATCGGGCCCGGTATTCTCGGCGCCGGCGTCACCCAGCTCAATTTGATGGTGTCGACGGCGGTCGCCTCGCTGCTGCCCACCGGTTCGGTATCCTTTCTCTATTATGCCGACCGCCTCAACGAATTGCCGCTCGGGGTTATCGGCATTGCGGTCGGCACGGCGATCCTGCCGTCATTGTCGCGGCAGGCACGGCTCGGTGACCTCGCCGGCGCCGCCGCCACGCAAAACAGCGGGGTCGAGCTGGCGCTGTTGCTGAGCTTGCCGGCGGCGGTCGGGCTGGCGGTCCTGGCGGAGCCGATCTTTTTGGTCCTGTTCCAGCACGGCGCCTTCGGCCCGGCCGAGACCGCGGCGGCCGCGGCGGCGTTGACCGCCTATGCCGCAGGCCTGCCGGGGTTCGTCCTGGTCAGGGTGCTGGTGCCCAGCTTTTTTGCCCGCGGTGACATGGCGACGCCGGTCAAGGTTGCGCTCGTCGTTATGGCGGTCAATCTGGTGTTGACCTTTCTGCTGATGCAGCCGCTCGCGCATGTCGGAGTAGCCCTCGCCACGGTCGCGGCGGGCTGGGTCAACGCGCTAGCGCTGCTCGCGCTCGCGCTGTGGCGCGGGCATTTTCGCTTCGAACCGCCGACCCGCCGCCGTTTGCCGCGGATCGCCGCGGCAGCGCTGGTGATGGGCGCCGCTGTCCTGGTGTTGCGCAACGTACTGGCGCCAGTTCTTGCCGTGTCGGGGATCGTTCGCCTCGGCGTGCTCGCGGGGCTGATCGGAGCCGGGGGTGTGGTGTTTCTCGGACTGATCCTTATGCTCGGCATCACCGATCTGCGCGATCTGCGCGGCCGGCTGGGCCGACAATCCGCATGACCAGCATTGCGATGATTTTCAATATCGGGCAAGCCGGCTATAATGGCAGCCGACAACTTCGAGTTCGGGGCTATGTCTCCTCTCTACTTTCGAGCGTTTGTCGATGAGCTGTAATTCGGCTTTCTGTGTATTTATCGACGCATCGGGACCGGGCGGCGCGGTTCATCACGGGAGTTCGCGGCGATGAGCCTGTGGGCACTCGCCTCGGCCAAGCCGGCCATCGGGTTTACCAAGATCCTCGCGATCGGGGTCCTGATTGCGGCTGCTATCGTATCGGCGCCGACCCTGCTCGGGCCGGCGAAGGTGGGCTTCGCGTTGTGCGGCATGCTTCTTCTCATTCCGGCGTTATTGGTGCGCGACCCGAGAGCCTATGGGCTGTTTCTCCTGGTCGTTTCGATTCCGATCGACGTTTCGATGCATACGACAAAGTGGCTCGCCCACCCCGACGAGCTTTTCCAGGAATTCGGCATGCCCGCTTCGGGGACGCTTGGCCTCGATCTCTATCTGACCGACGTCGTGCTGATCGCGATGCTGCTGCCGTGGCTCGCTCAGCTGTGGCGTCGCGAGCGAGAGCTTTATTTTCCGAGTGCCGCATACATCGTTATACTCTATTTCACCTGGGCGCTGATCGTATCGCTGCTCGAGGCCAAGTCGGTCTATTTGTCGATCTTCGAATTATCCCGCGAGATTCTATATTTCGTTTTTTTCGTCTACATCTGCAACAATGTCGTCACTACGGGACAGTTTCGCGCTGTCCTGCTCGGGTTCTTCGTCGGGCTGGTTTTGGAGAGCGCCGCGGTGATCGCGTTCTTCCAACTCGGCATCGGGACCGAGACCGATGTCTTTTCCGACCTGCTGTACGGTTCGACCGCGTCTCCGGGCACCTTGACGGTGGCGCAAACCGGGTCGTGGTCGAAGGTCTCGCGCAGCGCAGGCACCTTCGCGCACCCGTCCCATGCCGCGTATTATTTCGAATACATCCTGCCGACCGTTCTCGCCTGTCTGATGACGGCGCGCCGCGCCCGCGAGCGCATCGTATTCGGGTTGATGTTGTTCGCAGGCTGCGTCGGACTGGTGATGACCTTCTCGCGGTCAGGAATGATCGGGTTCGTCTGCAGCAGTGGACTGTTCTTTCTGATCGCACGCTGGTCGCGGCTGATCTCGAAACAGGTGTTTACTCTGTGCCTTGCTATCGTTGCCCTTCTGGCGGTGATGAGTACGCCGTTGCTGGTCGAATATCTGGACTTCAGGCCGGAAGCGGTTTCCATTCGCTGGCGGTTGATCGAAGAGGCAAAGAACGCCTTTTTGAAGCAGCCGTTTACCGGGGCCGGCCTGAACAACAGCTCGGCCGCAACGGAAGGCTCGCGCGCCATCGTGCTGACAACCAAGGGGAGCAGCGCCTATCGGATGACGGTTGTGCACAACTATTATTTGATTGTGCTGATCGAGGTTGGGCTTGTCGGTTTCGCGCTGTTCTTCGGATTTTTTTGGCGGACCGTCGTGAACGCCTTTCGCTATATTCGAACGGCCGAGTTGCAGCTGAGACTGCTGACGGCCGGCATCGTTTCGGCGCTGGCCGGCGTTGCCGTCCATAATCTGGCCGATCCGTTCGGCGGTCATTCAAATCTAGCAATGTTGTGGCTGCACGCCGGTTTGATTTTTGCCATCGCCCATCGGGTTCAGGCCGAGCAGGCTCTTCCGGCAACCCGCAACGCCGCACCGATCAGCCCCGCACGATTGCAGGCCGCCGGTCTCGGCATCGCCGACGGTTGACCGCGCCGCATCGTCGCATTTCCGGGCGCGATCGCGGAAGCCCCTCAACAGCCATTGCCCTGACGATCGAATCCGTTGAAAATACGCTCGCTTCTGCGCGCGCAACGCGCGGCGCGCGCCGGAGTGCACGGGGGCAAACCCCGGAAACGTCGGATCTTGGCGGACGGCGGTGGTTGCTGCGTCGCGCCGCCGTTCCGACTGGTCAAGTGAAGCGAATTGGTGTTCTGCGGAAAAGATGATGCAGCTGACGAGCTGGCTGGGACCGAAGCGGATTGGTCAACCACGCGACACTCGGCCGTCGCCGCGCAGCGTGGCCTTGGGCGGGGCGCTCGCGCTCATTGTACTGAGCCTCGGGCTGACCGCCTGCGACACCCGATCCTTTGAACGCACGAGCGACGGAACGATCGTCTATATCGACGAGTTGAGCGAGGCGTCAAAGACCGAGGCGCGTCAAAAGATTGCGCAAAACCTCAGCCGAGGCGTAGACGCCTACGATTTGGGCATCGCCGACGAGATCGAAATCTACTTCCACATCAGCCGCAAGCCAACCTCGAGACAATATGTCATCTCGCCCGCCGACAAGCTTCGCATCGAATTCCTCGGCGATACGGAGAACAGCCGGACCGTCCAGGTGCCGCCGGACGGCCGCATCTCGTTGCCGCTGATCGGGCCGGTGATGGTGGCGGGGCAGACCGCCGACGCGCTTGCCCGCCAGCTGCAAGGGCGCTACAGCGGGATCCTCACCGAACCCAAGGTCACCGTCAACGTGACCGAGACCCACTCGCCGCTGGAGGATTTCATCGATGTCCTCGGGTCGGCCTCGAAGGGACGCAGCATCGTCGACAAGGTGCTGCCCGACGGCACGATTTCGGTGCCGCTGCTGCCCCCGGTCCCGGCGCGTGGCCGCACGCTGAGGGCCCTTGAGCGCGAGATCGATGCCGCGTATGCCGCAAAAGGCCTCGACGTTTTCGTCAGCCTGGTTCCGCGCACGTTGCGCCCCGGCGCGACGTTGGTGATGGGCGAGGTCGGCAAACCCGGCCGCATGGAGCTGGACCGGCCGGTGACCGTGACGATGGCGATCGCTCAAGCCGGCGGCGTCTTGACGACCGGGTCGACGAGTTCGGTTCGCGTGTTCTACATGGGCGACGATGGCGCGCCGCGGGTTCGCTCAATCAACCTCACGAACGTCATGGACAACCTCAAGATCGAGGATGACATGATCGTTCCTCCCAACAGCATCATCTACGTGCCGCCGACCGACCTGGCTAAGCTCGGGCGGCTGGAGGACGCGGTATTGCGTGATATCCTACGATTCCAGGGGACCAACATCGGTTTTGCTTATTTGTTGAACAACCCGACCGCTGGCAACAACAACAGCACGACCGTTCTGCCGAGCACCACCACGGTTCCTTGACGTCCGGGCGCGGAGGGCGACCACCCGGCTTGAGCGGCGGCCTCCCCGTTACGACAGACCCGCCACGCGCCAGCGTCGCTCGGAGATGCGCGGGATGGTCGCCAGGACCTTGACGCCGACGAAATCCTCCATGTCGCGAATGCCGCGAACCCGGCGGTTCAGGTATTCGATGAGGAAGCCGAGACAGACCGCGACGACCAGGCCGCCGATCAGCGACGCCAGCGTTATGGTGCCGCGCAGCGGGCTGCTCGGCAGATTCGGCGCCGCGGCCTGCGATACCACCCGGACTTCCGGTATCGTATAGGACCGATTGAGGTCGGCCTGCCGGTATTCCTTGTCGACGATCTCGTAGGCGGTGAGCGCATCCTTCACATCCTGCTCCAACTGATTGAGCTCGCGCTCGATCTCGGGCAGTGCAAGCAGCTCCGCCTTGCGTTGGTCGATCGATTGGATGAGACGTGCGCGCCGCGCCGTAAGGCTCGCATTCGCCAGCGTGTTTTGGCTGCCGACCAACGCCGCTTCGGACTTCGCCTGTTCGACTTCCAGCTCGGCGATCACCTTGAGCTTGGAATCGTATTCGGTGCCGGGCAGATAGACCGAATGCGCCTCCTTGTACCCCCGCAGCCGCTCACGAGCGGCGTTCAGCTGTTGTTGTTTAAGATCGAGTTCCGTCTTCAGCTGATCACCCTGGAACCGGGCTTCGGACAACCGCATCTCGTTGACGAATTGAACCAGTTTTTTCGCCGTCGTATTGGCGATGTCGGACGCCCGTTGCGGGTCTTTTGCAGTGTACTTTATATCAAAGAGATAGGTGTCCAGGTGCGCTTCCAATGTCAGGGCGTCAGAGACGTCCTTGACTGCCTGGGTAAACGAATCATCCTCGATCGCCCGACCGTATTTAAGAACAGCCACCAGGCTCTTCAGCGAATCCTTGAGGTGTTCACCCAATGGTTTCAGAAAGCCTGGCAGGAACCGCGTCAACTTGCCGCCGCCAGCTGCGTCCTGCGATTTTTCCTTGTCCAAACCAAGTTCAGTAACCACCTCGCCGAGCAGCGAAGGGCTCTTGATGATCTGGATGTAGGTCTTGCTGGCGGTCTCGACCGCCGAGGCGTATCCCATCGGGAAATCGAGGAATTCCTTGTTGTCCTTGCCCGTGCCCATTTTGATCGGCTGCTGCGGGCGCACCAGCACCAGCGCCGACACCGCATACCGGTCCGGCATGACAAAGGAAAAGGCGTATCCCGCGAGAGCGGTGACGACGGACAGCGCGATGATCAGCCCCGCATGGCGCCGCAGCACGTCGAAAATTGCGATCTGTTCCACTCCCGCTTACCCTCGTTTCCCTGCGGATGGTGCCGCATTTGCTGTCAAGGCCTTACCACAAAGCCAGCGACCGGGATCGGTCAGAAAGTCGAAAAATCGCCGGTATTGATGGCATTTCTGTGTCGGTGCGGCTCCCGGACCCTACGGGCTCAAGGCAAGCCGTCTTTCTAGCGACGCATTGTTCGGAACACCCCCGCTGCGGGCGCGCGCACTCGCTTTCGGGCGGAGCCGGGATGATCGTATCATGCCGCAGCACGCGAGCGGAGAGAGCAGGAATGGATCCGGCGAGGTCGTTCTACTTTGGCAATGCAATCGTCGATCAGGTGCGCAACAGCGGCTGGTTTGTCGGCCAGTTCGTTCCGGCCGAGCTGGGTCTCCGGCACCAGGACGACGTCGAGGTCAAGTGGGGCATCCATCCCGATGGAGAGAAGCGGCCGCAACCCTGGGCCAGCGGACACGGCACGACGATCTCCGTCCTGATCCACGGCACGTTGCGGGTAACCTTCCATGTCGGGGCGACGCCGCAACTCGTCACGCTGGAGAAGGAAGGCGACTACATCATCTTTGGACCCGACACCGTGCATTCCTGGGAGGCCATCGGCCATACGGTCGTCCTTTCGCTGCGGTTTCCCTCGGTCGAGGTGTGGCGAGCGGCCCGGCCTGCCGAGCCCTGAGCGATTGCGCAATGCCAGGCGGGGACGGCGCGCCGCTCTCTGGGGGCTAATCGGCCCCTGGGTGAACCGCCTCTGGGATGATCGCCCGCTCGGCGCCTGACGCCGCCGAGTCCGGCGCGCTCCAGCGCAGGGCGAGACGGGTCAGCGGCATCGCCAGCATCGTCGTCACCACCGCCATCAGGACCAGCGCCGAGAACACATTCGTCCCGATGATCCCGCGGTCCAAGAGGATCGTCAGCACGATCAGTTCCATCAGACCCTTAGTCTGTACCAGCGAGCCGAGGCCGAGGCTGGTGGTCCAGGTCTCGCCGGTCAGCCGGGCGGCGAGTGCGGTCCCACCGACCTTTCCCAGAACGGCGAGGGCCGTGGTCACCAGCATGATCTCGAGAAATCCCGACGATCCCAAATCGATCAGGGTGCGCAGCCCGGTCAGCATGAAGAAGAACGGCATCAACACCCCGACCGTCGCCACCTGCAGTCGATCGAGGAGCAGCTTGCGCAGCTCTTGCGGCATCACGGCGCCGGCAACAAAGGCCCCGAAAATATAATGCAGCCCGAGGATCTGCGTGACTATCGCCGAGGCCAGGGCAAGGGCGCACACGCCGGCCAACGCGCGCTCGCGCATCCTGCCGTCGCGCAGCAGGTTGCCGGCGGCTCGCCGCATCACCGGCGGCACGAGCCATACCATGACCACCAGGTAAATCGGCAGGCCGAGCGCGCTGACCAGCATGTCCGGGTTGCCGGGCGCATCTCCCGCAACCGCGGTCATCAGCCCGCCCAAGAGGAGCCACAGCGCAGCGTCATTGACCGCGGCGATACCGAGCGCGTAATTGCCGATCCGCCGCCCCAACAGGTCCATCTCGCGCAGCATCGCGCCGAGCACCGGCAGCGCGGTGACCCCGATGCAGATGCCGATCGCGATGGCGAACCCGACCGAGCCGACGCCGCCGCCGAGTTCGCCCGGCTGACGGGCGGCGATCCACAGCCCGCCGAGAAAGCCAGCGGCGGTCGGCACCGCGACGCTGGCGCCGGCGACCACGGCGAAGGAGCGGCCGCGGCCGAGGAAGTCGGCTGGATCGAGGTGCAAGCCGGTGACAAAGCCGAACAGCAGCACGGCGATCGAGGCGACCCCCCAAAGCGGCGTCAGCGTCGCCGGATTGAAGAACAGATGGTAGGTTTCGGGTGCCAACCGGCCGAACAAGGTCGGGCCGAGGGCGATCCCGACCAGGATCTGGACGACGACGAGCGGCACCGCACCGCGTAGACGGAGAAGGCGCCACACCGCGACCGGCAGCACCAGTATGGCTATCGCCTGGACGATGAAAATCGGGTCGGCCGTCATGCGATCGCCGCCTAGTCGGCCGGCTCTTCGATAACCACCGGCGCGATCATCGGCCGTCCCGCCGACCCCGCCGTCGCTTTGCGCTGTTCAAAGTGGAGCGCAAGACGGGTCAGCGGCATCGCCAGCATCGTCGTCAACACCCCCATCAAGACCAGGGCCGAGAACACATTCGTCGTAATAATCCCGCGATCCAACAGGATCGTCAGCACGATAAGTCCCATCAGACCGTTGGTCTGGACCAGCGCGCCGAGGCTGAGCCCCGTGCTCCAGGTCTCGCCGGTCAGCCGGGCGGCGAGCGCCGTCCCACCGACCTTTCCGACAATCGCGAGCGCCGTCAACACCGCCAGCATGTCAACAAACCCCGACGACCCCAAATCGATCAGCGTGCGCAGCCCGGTCAACATGAAGAAGAACGGCATCAACAGACCGGCGGTGGCCACCTGAAGCCGATCGAGGAGCGGCTGGCGCAGCTCGTGAGGCATCAGCGTGCCGGCGACAAAGGCCCCGAAAATATAATGCAGCCCGAGGATCTGGGTGATCATCGCCGAGGCCAGTGCAACCGCGCATACGCCGGCCAGGGCGCGCTCGCTCATCCTGCCGTCGCGCAGCAGGACGCCCGCCGCCCGCCGCATCATCGGCGGCACGAACCACATCATGGCCGCCAGGTAAACCGGCAGGCCGAGCAGGCTTACCATGAAACCCGGGCTGCCGGGCGCCGGTCCCGCCATCGCGGTCATCAGCCCGCCCAAGAGCAGCCACAGCGCGGCGTCATTGACCGCGGCGATACCGAGCGCGTAATTGCCGATCCGCCGCCCCAGGAGGTCCATCTCGCGCAGGATGGCGCCGAGCACCGGCAGCGCGGTGACCCCGATGCAGATGCCGATTGCGGTGGCAAACCCCAGCGGGTTGATGCCGCCGATGAGTTCGGCCGGCTGACGCGCGATGATCCACAGCCCGCCGAGAAACCCCGCGGCGGTCGGCAGCGCGACGCTGGCGCTCGACACCACGGCGAAGGAGCGGCCGCGGCCGAGGAAATCGGCCGGATCGAGGTGCAAGCCGGTGACAAAGCCGAACAGCAGCACAGCGATCGACGCGACCCCCCAAAGCGGCGTCAGCGTCGTGGGATTGAAGAACAGATGGTAGGTTTCCGGCGCGAAACGCCCGAACAAGGTCGGGCCGAGAGCGACGCCGACCAGGATCTGGACGACGACGAGCGGCACCCTCCCACGCAGACAGAGGACGTGCCACACCGCGACGGGGAGCACCAGGATGGCTAGCGCCTGGACGAGGAAGATCAGCTCGGGGGTCATGTCAGCTCACCGAGCGTTGCAAGATCGCGGCCGATCGGCCGACCGAGCGAGCCGTCGCGCGGTTTACCGCCGGCCGGCGGTAAACCCTTGCAGAATTTCACTAGGATACTGGCGCAGTCGGAGCGAAGAGCGCCGCGATAGACACAGATTTCCACGGCCACCGGTGTTTCGTAATCATTGTTAAAATTTGATGCGACTTGTGTGTAACGAAACTCACGTCACCGTCAGATTCTCGCGGTGCACAATAGCAATTCGGGGGGATGGAACCACTGAAAATCGACGCGCTTTCGGGATAGACGAGCTACCTTCTTTTGCTACAGCGTCAGCCGCACCGAGCGCCGGGAGGGCTTCGTGGAGAGCCGCCGCAGCCGGATTACGGGCGAGCACCGTTACCGCTGCAGCCGCGATTTCACCAAGCCGTAGATCATCACGATCAAGGCAACGCCGAGAACAACGCCGGGCGGCAGGCGCTGCACAAAATCCGTGGCGTTCTTCGCCACGCTCGCAATGAACGAATCCGCCTCGCCGCCGAGAATGATGCTCAGCAATATGCACAGCACAATCAACAGGAACATCGCCTCGACGACGGCCCAGCCGATCGTGCGCAATCGCGCCAGGAAGGTCATGTCGGCGCGGGGTGGGGCGTTCTACCCCACCCCTTGACCAAGGATCAGACCACCGAGCGTTTCGAGAAAAGCCACATGATGATGGCGACGGCGATCAGTCCGGCCAGGCCGTTTTTCCCCAGATCGGCCACCATTCCGACGATATTGGTGACGACGCCGCCGAAGAACGGCAGGGTGCCGCCGACCAGCAGCGCGGCGACGATCGCCAGCCCCAGCAGCATCAATCCGATATCGGTGAGGCCGCCGATCCACATTTTGACACGAGCCACTGCGTCCATTGTTTCCCCCTCTGAAGATCGGCATCCCCAATTGCCGATTTTTTAAGCATAGCACAAAAATCGGGCTTCTACATCAATCTGTAGTGGTTGATCCCTGCATGGACGGCATGGCTTGTATCGCGCTGTGATGTCGTTCTACTCCCAGAGGTCTGCCAGCGCATGGCGGGTCAGAAGCTAAGGTAGCCGGCACCCGCATCGTGCGTCCTTCGGGACGCTCCTCAGGATGAGGTAAGCTGTTGATGATATTAAGAAAGAACCTCATCCTGAGGAGCGGGCGGAGCCCGCGTCTCGAAGGACGCACGGCGCGCATGCCGCGCCAAACTAAGGCACCATCGAAGTGTCGCCGCGCTTGACCCCTGGCGAAGCCCGGCCTAGAAATCGCCGGCGCGGCCCGATATTTGATGTTAGGGGCCGCGCGGCGCGTTTTACGAGAGGTGCCGCATGGCCCGCAAATGCCCCGTCACCGGCAAGGGTGTCCTCGTCGGCCACAATGTGAGCCATTCCAACATCAAGACAAAGCGCCGATTTCTGCCGAATTTGCAGACGATTTCGATGCTGTCCGAGGCGATTGGGCCGGTGCGGCTGCGCCTCTCGACGGCGGCGATCCGCACGATCGAATTCAAGGGCGGCATCGACGCGTTCCTCAAGGCAAGCCCCGACAGCAAGCTGTCGCCCGAGATCCGCCGGCTGAAGCGCCGGGTCATGACCGCGGCCGCCAAGCGCCAGGCGAGCTAGTCGGGCCGTCCAATCATTCCGCCGCGGCGCGGTCGAGCGGGCCGAGGGCGCGCTCGACGCGGGGCTTGACCTCGCCGATCATCAATTCCATCGAGCGCATCGCCGCCTTGTGCGGGGTGTCACCAACCTTGAACGAAAAGCAGATGTGGACCGGGTGGGTCGCGCGGATCTCGGCGACCAGCTTCTCGGCGACGGTATCAACGTCGCCGATCAAGAGGTCGGCGTGGATCTGTTCGAGCGGCGGCTCGTCGGGGAACGGGACATCGACCAGGACGGTGCCCTGCATGACCTCCTGGCGCCGCCGCAGGCTCGAGGCGAGGCGCGACTGGTAGCGCGCGTTCTCGGCAAAGCGCAGCCCCTCTTCCTTGCTGCCGGTGATGTGGCAGAACCGGTTGACCGTGATATGGGCGTTCTCCAGCGGCGCGTTCTCGGCGGCAAACGCGGCGGCGATGTCGGCGTATTGCTCGGCGAGCAGCTTGGCGCCGCCGACCCGGCCCGATGACAACACCCGGTAGCCGTGCCGCGCGGCATGGCGGAACATCGCCTGGGTGTGGCCGGCGACATAGATCGGCACGGGAAGCTGCACCGGGCGCGCCGGGATATGGGTCTCCGGCATCTGATAGTGCTTGCCGCTATAGCTGAAGAAATCATGGGCAAACGCCAGATCGAGGATCTCGCAAAACTCCTCGGTCATTTCGAGGTTTTCTTTGATGTCGACGCCGAACCGCTCGAATTCATAGGGCTGATACCCGGCGCCGATGCCGAGTGACAAGCGCCCGTTCGATAAGGCGTCGGCGGTCGCGATCTCGGCGGTGAGCCGCGCCGGGTTGTAGAGCGGCAACACCACGACCGCGGTGCCGAGCCGGATCTTCTCGGTGACCGCGGCGCAATGCGCCACCATCATCAAAGGCGACGCACACAGGCAATAATTCGAGAAATGATGCTCGGCAAACCACGCAACCCTATAGCCGAGCTGGTCGGCCAGCCTTGTCTGCTCGGCGACCTCGCCAAACACCTGCGCCGCCGATTTATCCGCCTCGCGCGCCCCCATCAGATTAAAGATCCCGAATTCCATCGCCCCGCCTCCGCTCCACTCGCTGGGTGCCACGGTGGCGGTTATCGGCCACGAGCGTCAAGACCGCGCTCAGTTTTGGCGCAGCATGCCGTCCTGCATCCTTCGTGAGGTTTTAGCCCCCACCCTCCAGCGCTTACAGCGCGGGCCCCTCCCTGCCCCGCAAACAGGGGAGGGTTTCAGCGCGGCAGTGTCCGGGTCAGCTCCCTCCCCCGCATGCGGGGGAGGGTTGGGGTGGGGGCTTCCGCCCCGTCCCTCAGCGTTTATCCTGCGCGCGCTGGAGGGTCTGGACGACGGCGGGGCGGCGGCTGTCGGCGGCCCAGCCGAGCGCGTCGCGGCCGGTGAAATCGGTCTTGCGGGGGTTGGCTCCCTTGGCGAGCAGCGCCTGGACGATGAGGATGTTGCCGCGGCTCGCGGCGATCATTAAGGGCGTCATCCCGTTCTTGTTTTCCGCGTCGACCGTGGCCCCAACATCCAAGAGGAGCTGTGCCATCTCGACATGGTTGCGGTCGGTCGCGTAGTGCAGCGCGGTGTTGCCGAGCCGGTCCTTGGTGTCGAGGTGGGCGTTGGCCTTGATCAGGATCGCCGCGATCTGCAGATGGCCGTTGACCGCGGCAAGTTGCAGGCCGGTGCGGCCGTCCTCGTCGACCTGGTTGGGGTTTTCCCCGCTGCCGACCAGCTGGCGCACCGCGGTCGCGTCGTTATGGGCCGCCGCGCGCGCGACATTGTCGAAATAGGCGCCGAAGAGGCTCAAATCGGCGCGCGCGCCCCCCGCCGACAGGAGCAGCACGAGCGCGGCGCCGCCAAGCAGCGAGGTTGACCGCGCCGTCATGAGATCCCCCTCGCTTGTGCCAGATCATCAAGGCCGGCGAGCCAGTCGAGTGCGGCCTCGACCGTCTCGACCGCGAGGCCGGGTTCGGGCGGCGGGCGGCGGACCATGATGACCGGGAGGCCGAGCTCGCGCGCGGCGATCAGCTTGGCTTCGGTGGCGGCCCCGCCGCTCGCCTTGCACACCAAAACATCGATCGCGTAGCGCTGTAAGAGGTGGCGTTCCTCGGCGAGGCTGAACGGCCCGCGCCCGAGCACCACCTCGCAGCAGCGCAGCGGCAGACTTTCGCGCGGCGGGTCGATCACGCGGACGACAAAACGCACGCCGTCCACCGCGGCGAAGGCGGCGGCCGCGCCGGCCCCGACGGTCAGCCAGGCGCGCCTTCCGACCCGCTCGACGAGGCCAGCGGCGGCGTCGATACTGTCGACCTCGATCCAGCGATCGAGCGGGTGGCGAGCCCAAGGCGGGCGGCGCAGCAAGAGCCGCGGCACACCAGTCTGCTCGGCGGCGATCCGGGCGGCGCGGGAGATCGTCGCGGCAAACGGGTGGGTGGCGTCGATCAGGCGGTCGATGTGGTGATTGACGAGGTAGAGGGCGAGCCCCGCGGCCCCGCCGAACCCGCCGATCCGCACCTGCCCGGCAAGCGGCCCCGGGTGCCGGGTCCGCCCGGCCAGTGCCGTCGTCACCCTCAGCCCCTCGCCAAAGCGGGCGATAGCCCCGCCCGCCAGCCGCGCCGCCTCGCCGGTGCCGCCGAGGATCAGCAGGTGCCGACCGGTTTCGCCGGCCTGCGATGCAAGAGATGGCATGACGCTTGTCATAAGGCCGCCCGCCGTCGCGCCGCAATGCCGTCATCCGGGGCGCCGACGAGCGCTAGGAAAGCGCCGCCGCGATCGACGACCGCGACCTCGACCGCGGTCGCCCCGCTGAGCGTCGCCAGCGCCACTTCGCGCGCCTGGCGGGCCACCGCCTCGGCGAGCGCGGTGTCTCGCGCGCCGGCGATCGTCAGGATCTCCGCCGCGCTGTCGCTGCGTGCGGCCGCGGCGACCGCCGCCCGGTCGGCGCCGAGCGCGGCGAGGAGGCGGGCAAGCGGGGCGCCGTCGACCCGGCTGCGGCTCGAATGCAGGTCGAGATGCCCGGCGCCGAGCTTGGCGAGCTTGGCAAAGCCGCCCGCCAAGGTCAGCCGCGCGACCGGGCGGCGGCGCAGATATTTGAGCGTGCCGCCGACAAAATCTCCCATATCGATGAGCGCGTGCTCGGGCAGATCGTAAAACATCTGCACCGCGCGCTCCGATGTCGTGCCGGTCGCCGCGGCGATATGGTCGAGACCGGCGGCGCGGGCGACGTCGATGCCCCGGTGGATCGCATGGATCCACGAGGCGCAGGAATAGGGCACGACGATCCCGGTCGTCCCGAGCACCGACAGCCCGCCGATGATGCCGAGCCGCGCGTTCATCGTCCGCAGGGCGAGGCGGTCGCCGCCGGGGATCGCGATCGTCACGGTGAGATCGGGCCCCATCCCTCCCGAAAAAGCCGCCCCATTCGCCTCGGCGACATCGACGAGCGCGCCCAGGATCATCGCGCGCGGCGCCGGGTTGATCGCCGGCTCGCCGACCGCCAGCGGCAAGCCGGCCCGGGTCACGGTGCCGACCCCCGCGCCGGCGCGAAACCGGATCCCCGATCCCGGCTCCCCCCAGGCCAGCTCGGCGATGATCAGCGCGCCCTGCGTCACATCGGGGTCGTCGCCGGCATCCTTGAGGATGCCGGCGCGAGCGGTCCTATCGCCCAATTCGGCGAGCGCCAGCGGGAAGCTCGGCATCTCGCCGCGCGGCAGCCGGATCGTGACGGGGTCGGGAAAGCGCCCGGTCAACAGCGCGGCAAAAGCGGCGCGCGCCGCCGCCGCGGCGCAGGCCCCGGTCGTCCAGCCGCGCCGCAGCGGCGCCCTCTCTCCCCGTGCCATGATTAGATCTTAGCGCAAGTTCTGCCGAATTGGACGCCCGACGAAAACTCGTCACGGCCGAGCTTGATCCGGCTATCGCTGGACCCGCGGGTCCGCTTCGCGGGTGAGGGCATCACCGCTGTTTGAGTTTCGGTTTACGACCCATTGCGGGCCGTTCGCTCCAGTCGACCGCGACGGCGGCCCATGCCCCCTCAACAGCCATTGCCGCCAGGGCTGAGCAACGGCAAGGTCGGGTGGCGAGCCGACCTTGGCTGGGGCGCATCCGAGCGGGTAGGTTGCGCCGATTCCAGACCTTCGCCTGACACCGAGGAGCAACGAGGTTCGCCGATTGCGGCCGTTCCCTAACCTACGGGCTATCTGGATCCCTTCTGGGAAGAGGTTGCGTAAGCCCGCAGGCCTTTCGGCTTCTCGGAAGCGTGGATCGTTCCGGAGATCTTCCCGCCTGCCTCGATCTCTATCTCATCGTAGGTAATCGTGCCGGATACGTGGCCGCCGGTTCGTATCAACAGGCGCTTGCCGACGACGAAATCCCCCTCGATGCGGCCGCGCACGTCGGCGTTCTGGGTCGAACCGCCGCCTCTGAAAACGCCGCCCTCGGCGACGATCACATTCTCGCAATCTGGCAAGTTCGCTTCGATCGTGCCCTCGACGACGAGGCGATCGCACGAACTAACATCGCCCGAGAATGAGATGCCGCTTCCGATCACCAGCGTCCGGGCGTCGACCTCATTATGTCCCAGTTGGGCCTGTGGGTCGGTTTGCCTGGGCGGCAATGTCTGATCGCTTGTCTTCGGAGCGGCCGGGCGGGTCGGATCGGCCACGCGGGGCATGACCGTCGTTGCTGCCGTTGAAGGTCCGGGACTCATCGGAATGTCAAGATCGTCAACCTGATCGGCCATATTGCCATTCCCTCCGCATCTATCTCGGCCAAGCCGCTCGACGAGCATATCGCGCTTGGACCAAAAGTTCACAATCAAATGCGGCGTCCGATCGCGCAGGATCTCCACCAATATTGAGGCAAAGCGGGTATATCTGTCTCTAGGAATCCTCACGGCAGGCTGACTGCTGTCCTATCAAATGCCGCATCGATGCGGTCTCAAATCTTCTCACAAGGGCGTGCCGCTCTCTTATTCCCTTCGAACTGCCAACTTCAGGGTAAAACGGCCGTCTGACGTTGCCAAATGAACAGTTCGGGCGCGGCGATGCAAATCCCCTCGGCACCACGCCAAGCGCCGCAACGGGGCGAGCCCATGGGGTCGCCCATCGTTCCTTTTCGACTTTGCCATCCGACCTGGCGTATCGTGTGACGTGGCGGGTCTGCTAGCCGCAGTCGGAGCGGCCGGTCGGAGGAAAGCCGCGAGGGCGGCGATTTTCCGGCGGCTGGACAGTCGTCGAGGCGCCATCGCCCCCGGCCCGTTGGCGTTGAACCCGGTGCCGTCGAGATCGAGCCGGGGTTGGTCAAAGCTGAGAGCAAGGATCGGCGGATTACCGGGGATGCCCCCTGAGCGATGACATCGGCCACACCTTCAGACGCACCGGCATCGGCCGGCCCCATGCGAAGCGGCCGGGCTCGCCGTCGCCCCGCCGCTGCATTGATCGTTATAGGAGCAGTTTCGCTGGCCGTATCCGGCGGGTTGGCGTTCGGTTACCTGCATTATGAGCGGCTCGTTGTAGCGCAGGAGCAGACGATCCGGCGCGTTACCGTGGCCAACCTCGATCTGCAGGATTCGCTCGACCGGGTGCGGGACGAAATCCAGCAGAAGTTTGAGCAGCTAAACGCCGAACGCGATGCCCTTCAGGCGCGTGTCCGCGCGCTCGAAAAAGAGCTGTCGACTTTGCAGCCGGGTAACGGAAAACGGGCGAAGGCCGCGCCGCTTCGGGCGGCGAGAGCATTTCCGGTTCCGTTGCCGGGCGTGCGTGAAAGCCTTCTGAAACAAGAGCCGGTCGATCGATCGTCGGTCTCGGGGCAAGCCAGCAACTTCATCCCGCCGTCCTGGGCGCCGGATTATTTCAGCAATGAGAGCGGGCTGTTTTCCGGAGCCGGCGCGTCATCTGGCCCAAAGCAGCGGTAGGCCCGTATAGCTCTCGCTCCCGATCCCGTGGTACCTGCCACCTCGGATCATCCGAGCACGGCGGGCCCGCTACCAGCGGTTGCCTACCGCGACCGTTTAGCCCGACTTGCGCCCAATCCGGCCGCCTGTGCTAAGTCGGGACGCCCCCCGATCCGGAGCGCAGAAATGGTGGATCGCAACGAACAGCGAGAACGGCTTGGCGCGCTGGCGGATGAGCTTCTCGAGCTTCCGACAAGGGAGGTTGGGGTGTTCTGCCTTGAGCTGATCCGCGAGATGACGATACGGGGATACCGGCTGGAATGGCTGGGCCGGGACGCCTGGCAGTTCCGCGATGAGGAGACGTTTCGGCCCCCAATCCGCCTCGACGACGCGCCATCATGACCGAGGCTGATTTCGTGCGCCTGCTCTCAACGGCCAACTGCATCTCGTGGCAGGAGATCGAGGCGCCCATTACGGCTAAGGCGCCGAGATCTCGCGACGGCGCTGTGGTCGAGGGAAGCCACGTCGCCGCGCGGCTCGGTCTGCCGGTGGACCGACTCCGGACAGAGATGCGGCGGGGGATCGTTTACAGCGTGGTTAAGCGCGGTATGGGTGGGGGCGCGGGGGGCGACGCCTGACCTTTCGCTACCGTGCGCGCGCCTGGACGGTGGTGGTCCCGCGCGATGGGACCCTGAGCAAGGCGCCGTAGCAGTGACCGGGTAGCCATCAGCCGTCTTCGGAAGCCGCGATTACGCATCGATTCGCAAAGGTCTTACTGCTGCCCCATCAGGGCGGCATGATCCTGATTGAACGCCCTTTAGACATGGGTGAGGCCCAATTAGCGAAGGATACCGAGAAGGGGGTTCAGCCCTCGTGCGCTAGGATCATCGGTATTCCGTCAGAAGGTGAGAAACGACGAATATGGGAGGAACAGTTGACGCGACCGCGCTCCGCCGGCGAGATCCGACCGACCTGTGGGTAGCGGTCGCAGGCTCCGCCTCGATCCGCCATCGCCTGGACCCTGAAGGTCACCGATTGCTTACGTGACATTTAGCTGCCCCACTGCGGGCTCTTCGTCTAAGGCATATCGGAGCGGCGGAACGCCGGATGAATGGCCGGTTTGCGCCCATCTGACCCCATGCCGACCGGCATCATGAACGGCTGCTGTGGGGCAACCCCGGCCGAACGCTCAGCCGAAACGAGCGGCTGTTGTGGGTCGAGTCCGGCCCCTCGATCGCAGTCCCGCGAAGGTCCGGAATCGGCGCGACCTTGCCGTTGGCGGCGGTATCGGCGAACGACCGGATCCCCACGGATAGCAGAATTTCAAACCGAGGCACTCCTGGGTGACGGATCGGTTCGCGGCTACCGTCCGGCGCGCAGCTTGTGTAGGTTTGGTGCCGTGATCGATAGCGCGCGTCTTCATCTCCCCGATTTTACGGCCGGCAGTGTCTGGCTGGTCGGTGCCGGGCCGGGCGATCCGGGGCTGCTCTCGGCCCTGGCGCTCCATGCCCTCGACCATGCCGACACGCTGGTCTACGACGCGCTGGTCGACCCGCGCATCCTCGAACTGGCGCGGCCGGGCGCTGCGCTCGAATATGCCGGGAAGCGCGGCGGCCGGCCGTCGCCGAGCCAGCCCGACATCTCGGCGCGATTGATCCGGCTGGCCCAGGCCGGCCATCGGGTGCTGCGGCTCAAGGGGGGCGACCCCTGCGTCTTCGGTCGCGGTGGCGAGGAGGCGTTGGCGCTGGCGGGCGCCGGTGTCCCGTTCCGCATCGTCCCCGGCATCACCGCGGGGATCGGCGGGCTTGCCTATGCCGGCATCCCGGTGACCCACCGCGACATCGCCTCCGCGGTCACCTTCGTCACCGGGCACGAGCGCGGCGGCGCGGTTCCCGAGGGCCTCGATTGGGCGGCGATCGCCCAGGGCTCGCCGGTCATCGTCCTCTACATGGGGCTCAACCATCTCGCCCGGATCGCGGCGCGGCTGATCGCGGCGGGTCGCCCGGCGGGTGAGCCGGTGGCGATCGTCAGCAAGGCGACGACACCCGGCCAGCGCGTGCTGGTGTCGTCGCTCGCGGAGGCCGCGGCAGACGCCGCGGCGGCGCGGATCGAGGGGCCGACGATCATCGCCATCGGCGAGGTGGTGCGGCTGCGCGCGACGCTCGACTGGCTCGGCGCCGGCGCCGCGCAATAGCGGACGCCGGAGCGCATCCCAACCGTCACCCCCGCGGAAGCGGGGGTCCAGGGCAAGCGGTACAGTGGTCGCCCCTGGATTCCCGCTTGCGCGGGAATGACGAGCGTGGAGGCGATCCCCCTCTATTGCTGCTGCAGCGCGTCCGGGAAAATCATGTTGAAATCGAGCTCGACGCTCGGCCGCTTGAACGAGTCGGGGACCGGCGGGAAACGGCCGACCGCGGCGACCATCTGCTCGATCTTGGCGTCGATATCCGGGTAACCCGAACTCTGCTTGACCGCGATGCGGCTGATCGTGCCGTCCTCGAAAACCAGGACCGAAAGGGTCGTCTTGCCGTGCCGCCCGGCGAGGAAAGCGAGCGGCAGCATGTCGAAATGGCCGCGCGTCAGGGTGACCAGGTAATCGAGGTAGTCGCCGCGGGTCGCGTCCGAACCAGGCACCCGCGCCTCGGGCGGCGCCGGATTTGGCGCTGGCGGCGGCGGCTTTGCCGCCGGTGTCGGCGGGGCTGGGGTTGACGGGGCGGGTTTCGGCAGGGCCGTCGGCGTCGGTTGCGGCGACTGGCTCGGCTTGGGCGGCGGCATGACTTCCGCGACCTGCGGTTGCGGCGGCGCCGGCGGCCCTGCTGCCAGGACAACGGCAGCGCTCTCCACCTTTGGTCTCTCGGTGGTGCTCTCAGGCACGGTCCGTTCCGCCTGCGCCTCGTCCGGCGCGGCCGGCGATTCCTCGACGACGAGCTGCACCGGGATCGCTCCCGGAATTTCGGCCGGGGCAGTGCTCCACAATATCAGGACAAGCAGCGTCGGCAGATGAACGCCGAGCGAGCCGAGTAGGCTGATCGCGGAGGCGCGCTGGCGCGGCGCCGGGGACGGTTCATCCGGCGCCTCCTTGCTGCGCTCCGGATCGAGCTGCGCGAACTCGACCGGCAACGGCGCAGCATCGAATGCCTCGGCTTCGTCGAACTCGTCCCAGGGCAGGCCGGGCAGAAAGATCGGTTCCAGTCTTCCGTCCTCCGCCGGCCAGATCGGCGTCGGGTCGATCTCGAACTCCGGGAGCGGCTCGGCCGGCTCCTCGCGCTCGTCTCTATCGGCTAATTGGTCTGTGGTTGCGGTCAAGGTCGACTACAGCCCATCCGGGTAGACGACCTGGAGGATCAGCCCGGCGCTCGATCCCTGCAACCATTGCGGCAGCGGCGGAAATCGCCGGACCGCGTTGACCGCCTGCTCGATCCTGGCGTCGACATCAGGGTAGGGCGAGCCTTGCGCCACCGAGATGCCCGCGATCCGGCCGTCGTCGAGCACCACGATCTTGAAGGCCGCCGCGCCGCGGCGGCCGGCGAGGAACGACGGCGACAAGAGGCCGAAATGGCGGCGTATCAGCACCATGCAGTAGGCCAGGTATTCGTCGCGGGATGCGGCCGGCCCCGGCACCGGCGTCTCGCGCGGCGAATCCTGCGGGAGGATGTCGAGGCGGTGCCAGGTGGAGGCCGGCTTGGGCGGCCGGATCGGCTTTGGCGGCGGCGGCACCATGGCGGCCATCTGGGTTGGGGTCGGCGGGCTCGGCGGCGGCGGTGCCATTGCGGCCATCTGTGTCGCTGCCGGCTGGCTCGGTGCCGGCGGCGTGGGCAGCGCAGCTTCCGGCGGCGGCGAGGCCGCCTGGCCGATATTGTCGGAGGCGAGTCGGCCCGGGGGCGGCGGCTTGAATTCTTCGGGTTTCGGCGGAGGTGGCGGTGGTTCCTCGATCACCAGCCGCACCGGGATCGGCGCGGCAATCTCGGCCGGCGTGAAGCTCCAATCGAGCAACAGCAGCAGCGGCAGCAGATGAACGCCGAGCGAGCCGAGCACGCTCAAGGATAAGGCAAGCTGCCGCCGAAGCAGCGGCGGCGGCTTCCGCTCCGGGGTTGCGCGGTTGGGGTCGAGCCGCGCCGTCTTGTCGATCTCGGCCGGCACCGGCACGCCAGCCAGGAACGGCTCGCGTCGCATGTTCTCTGGCAGCGCGGTTGCCGCGACGTCGATCCTGAACGACGCCCCCTCCCCTCCCTCGCCCGCTTGCACCCGCCGATCCTCAATCAGCCGGCGGCGCCGGCGAGGTCGAGCCAGGCGGCCTCGTCGAGCGTGGTCACCCCGAGCGACGCGGCCCGGGTCGCCTTCGAGCCCGCATCGGCGCCGATCACGACATAATCGGTCTTGGAGGATACCGAGCTGGCGACATTGGCGCCGAGCGCCTCGGCCCGCGCCTTGGCTTCGGAGCGGGTCATCGCGGTGAGGCTGCCGGTAAAGACGATGGTCTTGCCGGCGAGGGGCGAGGCCGCCCGCCGCGCCGGCGCCTCGTAATCAATGACCCGCACCTGGCCCTCGATGTCGTCGAGGATCGCGCGGTTATGCGGCTCGGCGAAAAACCCGATGATGTCGGCCGCCATGTCGTCGCCGATGCCGTGCACGTCAATGAGATCGGCGCGGGCCGGGCTCTCGGGGTCCTGCGCCGCCTCCATCTCGCGCCGCCAGGCCCCGAGCGAGCGGTAATGCCGCGCCAACAGCCGCGCCGTCGCCTGCCCGACCTGCGGGATGCCGAGCGCGTTGATAAAGCGGTCGAGCGCGATAGTCCGGCGCTCGTCGATCGCGGCGATCAGCTTCTTGGCGCTGATCTCGCCCCAGCCTTCGCGCGCGACGATCATCTCGGCCCTCAGCCGGAAGATGTCGCCCGGCGTGCGGATCAGCTTGTCTTCCCAGAACTCGGCGATGTGCTTCGAGCCCAGCCCCTCGATGTCGAAGCAATCGCGCGCGACGAAATGCTTCAGCCGCTCGACCGCCTGCGCGGCGCAGATCAACCCGCCGGTGCAGCGCCGCACCACCATGCCCTCCTCGCGCACGGCGAGGCTGCCGCAGATCGGGCAGTGCTCGGGATATTTGAAAGGCTGCGCGTCTTTCGGGCGGCGCTCCATGATGACGCCGACGATCTGCGGGATGACGTCGCCGGCGCGCTGGACGATGACCGTATCGCCAATCCGCACATCCTTGCGGGCGATCTCGTCCTCGTTGTGCAACGTGGCGCGCTGCACCACGACCCCGCCGACGGTGATCGGCTCAAGCACCGCGACCGGGGTCAGCGCGCCCTGCCGCCCGACCGAGATCAGGATGTCGCGCAGCACGGTCGTTGCCTGCTGCGCCGGAAATTTGTGCGCCAGCGCCCAGCGCGGCGCGCGGCTGACCATGCCGAGCCGGTTCTGCAGCGCCAAATCGTTGATCTTGTAGACGACGCCGTCGATGTCGTAAGGTAGCTCGGCGCGGTGCTCGCCGATGTCGTGGTAAAAGGCGAGCGCCTCCTCGACGCCGGTGCACAGCCGCGAATGCTCGTTCACCGAAAAACCCCAGCGGCGAAAGCAGTCGAGCGCCTCCTTATGGGTGCGGGCGAATTGCCGGCTCGCCTCGCCCCAGTGATAGGCGAAGAATTTCAGCGGCCGGCGCGCGGTGATCGTGGGATCGAGCTGGCGCAGCGAGCCGGCGGCGACATTGCGCGGGTTGGCGAAGACCGGCTCGCCGGCCGCGGCGCGCTCCTCGTTGACCGCGAAGAACCCGGCGCGTTCCATGTAGACTTCGCCGCGCACCTCGATCAATTCGGGCCAGTCATTGCCGGCAAGCACGTCCGGCACGGTCTTCAGGGTCCGGATATTCTGGGTCACGTCCTCGCCGGTGACCCCATCGCCGCGCGTCGCGCCGACCACCAGCCGGCCCTGTTCATAACGCAGCGCGGCCGAGAGCCCATCGATCTTCGGCTCGGCCATGACCTCGACGCCGGTGAAATCCTCCGGGTGACGAAAGAACCGCCTGACGCGGTCGAAGAAATCGCGGACGTCCTGTTCCTCGAATGCATTCTGCAATGACAGCATCGGCAGCGAATGCG
>WNFC01001626.1_pt1 | contig 43219 bp, 35 predicted proteins | sample 5400541 | NCBI WGS metagenome assembly WNFC01 (sample SAMN13153342, study PRJNA577476) | soil metagenome | isolation source: 120 cm saprolite under Douglas fir tree site 2 hole 2 replicate 1 | place: USA:California | collected 2015-04-18 | reverse complement strand
AGCCAGATCAAGACGGCCGCGCAACTCGTTAATCCAGCCGGCGCTCCTCTTCGCCTGATCTGCGGAGAGATGGCCGTTTGAGGCTCCCTTATTGACGCCAAAACACACATTCTCCCGGACCGAAAGATGCGGGAAGAGATTTGGTTCCTGTGTGAGATAGCCGATCGGCCGCTGGTGAAGAGGCAGGCTGGGAGGAAACAAGATCAGATCATCAAGGCGGACGGTGCCGTGATCAGGTTCCTCCAGCCCGGCAATACAAGAGAGCACGGTACTCTTGCCAGAGCCGGATGCGCCGAAAAGTCCCAGAGCGCTGCCGGGTGAGAGATCGAAGGAAACGCTCACGGGAAAATCACGGCGCTGCTTGCTGATATTGACGCTAAGCATGGCGCTTCCTCTGAGCCACAACGTGGATGAGCCAGGGAAGCGGCAGAGCCACGGCAAGAAAGATGACCAGAAGCGGCATGACGGAGGGCAAGCCGAAGCTCTGTAGATTGACCCAAAGTTGAACTGGAATTCCTGAAGGGTAATAGGCCGTGACCACGACTGCCCCAAATTCGCCAATGGCGCGTACCCATGCGAGGCTGAGCGCGACAGCCAAACCAAGACGTGACAGCGGCAGCGTCACGCGCGCAAAGACTTGAAGTGGCGTATGTCCAAGCAGGGCCGCCTGCTTTTCCAGCATGATGGGAACGCCGTCAAACGCGGCGATGGCTCCAAGAACGAAATAGCCCATGCCGATGTAAACCTGAGTGATCACAAAAGCCAGCGGGCTGTTGGTCATGACCAAACCGTAATGATCGAACAATTGGCCGAGCTTTGCCGCGGGGCCGAACGCAAGCGTGAGCAAAATGCCGAGAGCCAGCGGTGGCAAAAGAATGGGCAACAGCAGCACTGCCTGCCAGACGAGACGCTCTCGTGTGCTGCATCGGGCCACGTACGCGGCGAGCGGCGTCCCCAAACAGACGATGATCAGCATGGCTACCGCCGTCAATGAGAGCGAAACACGAACCGAGCTTAACGTCGGGCCGCGTCCATCCCACTGCCATGGGCCAACGTCTGCCAGGAAGGCAGTAAAAGGGTAGAGCAGCGCCAGAGCAAACACCGCGGCCGCACCGCGCAGCAGCCATTTTCGTGTGGTCATGGATGCAAGGCCTTGGCGCTGCCCGGGGCGTCATATTGATAATGCCGCAAGATATTCTGGGCTTCAGGGCCCTTGAGCCATTCGAGGAATTGTGCAGCACCGCGAGGATTGGGCGCGTCCTTGAGAGCACCCGCATAGTAAATGAGTGGTTCAGGCGTAAACGTTTTTACGCCGATGGCGAGTTTTATATCTGGATGTGCGCTCTGAATATTCTCGCCGTTCAGGTTTATGGCGTGGGGAAGTTGAACCCAGGGCAGATGGAATGGACCCGGCTGGATTTTATAGGCGGAAGCGGCATCGAGTTCGCCGCTTTGCAGCCTGGCCATGACGGTGGGTTCGGTAAAGATCTGCTTTTCGTTGATGGTGGGGCCGAGTATCTTTTCGGCCAGGCCTGGCTTTTGCAGCAATTTCTCCGCAAGCATCATGGTGAAGATGATGTTGCGACCTTGTGGATCGGTGACGGGATCGGTGCGTCCAAAGCGCAAGCCGGGCTCCTGGAGAATCTGGAAAACATCGTTCGATCCAGGGTTTTTGGCAGCCTGATCAAACTTAGAGGCAAAGCGACTTTTGGGACTATAGGCGATCACCATCTCGGTATGTGCGATTGGGTCGGCGACGAGGGCTTTGCCGACCTTCAAAACTAAGAGCATTGGGCCGGGTGTGACTGAAATAAAGACGTCCGGACGGATACTTCCGCCAATGATCAACTGGGCGAGCGCATTGGATCCCTGGGCGCGTCCGTGAAGATCGAGGTGCAGGGACTTCGCCGCATCCGCTTTGATGGGGCCCTCTATGAGCGATCCCATGGAACCCGCGTAGGCAACGTCTATGGGTGCGAGGGCTTCACTGCTGGCCCAGTCGCCGGAAAAGGCGGCAAACAGAGCGAGCTGGATGAAGCTGCGACGGGAGGTCATCGTGGTGTATATACGATTTGATACGAAAAATATCGTTATGGCAAATGGTATGTGGTGCCATCTCTCTCCAACCCTGTCATCCTGACCGAAGCCGGGCGACGGGACTCGTGAGGTCTCGGATCCTTCCACTCATCCCCGAAAATTTTTTTGCCCGCAGGGGCTAAACCCCAGTGAGAGACCAGTGCGCCAACTTCGCCCACGACCACGAAGGCCCAGACTCGACGTGTTAAAATCGCCCTTCGATTGTTCGAAAAATCATGTCGCGCAAAGTCTCGCTCTTTGTTCCCTGTTTCGTGGATCAGCTACTACCCCAGGTGGCGGTAGATACGGTGAAGGTCTTGCGCCGAGTAGGTTGCGAAGTCAATTACCTGGAAGATCAGACCTGCTGCGGACAGCCTGCGTTTAACAGCGGATTCTGGAATGAATCGCGTCCTTGCGCCGAGCACTTTATCAATCTTTTCAAGGACGCTGAATACATTGTGTGCCCGTCAGGTTCGTGCACCACGATGGTGCGGAACTTCTATCCCGAACTGCTCAAAGAAAGTGAACTGCTGGCCGATGCCAGAGAAGTCGGACAGAGGACCTTTGAGCTATCAGAGTTTCTGGTGAAGATTGTTGGCGTCACCAAAGTTGGCGCGAGCTTCCCACATACGGTCACCTATCATGCGTCATGCCACGGCTTGCGCGAGTTGCATCTACGTGAAGAACCTTTACAACTTCTACGTGGAGTAGAAGGACTGAAACTGGTGGACATGCTGCGTTATGACGAGTGCTGCGGTTTTGGGGGCACGTTTGCCACGAAGTTCGCGGATATTTCAGTGGCCATGGGAGTGTCGAAGGCGGACAACATTGCCGTTACCGGCGCAGAGTATGTAACGGCGATCGATCCCAGTTGTCTGATGCATGTCCAGGGCGTTCTGGGTAAACGAAAAGACAAGGCCAAGACTATCCACCTGGCGAGTATTCTGGCAAGTGAAGAGAAGCCGGCATGAGCACTGGAACAACTCCCAAACCGACGCAGGGAGCTCCAACCGCCCAGAACGCTGGAGCGCATGACACCGGCCGTTCAGCAGAGTCTAATGCACGTGGTTCGCTGACTAACGCGCAGCGCTTTTTACGAGATGCTGCTGAAAAATCCGCCGATCTGGTTCATCGCGAGATCATCCGCAAGGGGATGGAAAGCTACGATGTGGCGCATGCCAAAGGGCGCAGCCGTTTTGCATTCTGGGAAGCTGCCCGGCAACGCTGCCAGGAGATCAAGCGCGAAGCGGTCAATCATCTGGACCAATATCTACTGGAATTTGAAAAGAACGTGATCGCGCATGGAGGTCACGTCTTCTGGGCGGCCACCAGCGAAGAAGCCTGCCAGTACGTAGCTGATCTGGCTGTCAAACACAGCGTGAAGACAGTGGTGAAATCAAAGTCCATGGTGACGGAAGAAATTCACCTGGCGGGTGCGCTGGAAAAAGTCGGCTGCACGGTCTGGGAAACTGATCTGGGCGAATACATTGTGCAACTCCGCAATGAGGGGCCGTACCATATTGTGACTCCTGCCATGCACCTGAACCGGCAGCAGATTGGCGATCTCTTTCGCGACAAGTTTGACGAGCCCAATCTCTCGAACGATCCGCAGGAACTTGTAGCTGCCGCACGACGCAAGCTGCGCAAAGCATTTTTCGCCGCAGAGATGGGAATCTCCGGAGCGAACTTTCTTGTCGCTGACGCCGGTTGCATTGCGATTTCAACCAATGAAGGCAATGGACGGCTATCCACCGGCGTGCCGCGAATTCACGTTGCCGTCACCGGGATTGAAAAAGTAATTCCGAAGCTTGAAGATCTGGCCACATTGTGGCCGGTGCTGGCCACATCTGGAACTGGACAGCCCATCACAACGTACGGAACTCTGATTGGCGGACCCAGACGACCGGGCGAAGCCGATGGGCCGGAAGAGTTTCATGTGGTGCTGGTTGATAACGGGCGCAGCAGCCTTCTGGCCAGTGAGGAGGAAAGGGAAGTGCTGCATTGTATTCGCTGCGGCGCTTGCCTGAATATTTGCCCTGTATTCCGGCATATTGGGGGACATTCTTATGGCACGCCTTATCCGGGCCCGATTGGCAGCGTGCTGGTACCTCGACTGGAAGGCGAAAAGTTTGAACATCTTTCGTTTGCGACCACTCTATGCGGAGCCTGCACCAGCGTCTGTCCGGTAAAGATTGATCTTCATCATCATCTGCTGGAGAACCGGCGAGACTTCACAGAGGCCGGCCATGCCAGCGCAAGCCAGCGCTTCCAGTTCAAAATGTTCAAAACAGCCATGGTGAATCCCATCTTATATAAGATGGGCGGCTGGTTCATGCGGAAGAGTTTGCGCGCTCTATACGCAATGGGATTATCAGGATCAGTGCTGGATCCGCTGCGTGCGTGGAACCGGGGACGCGCGACGATTCCCATGGCCAGCAGATCCTTCCGCGCCATCTGGAAAAAGGAGTTGGACCGTGGCGAATAGCGGCAGCCGTGAGCTGATTCTGCAACGCATACGCGCCGGACTGAAAACCCAGATTCCTGTTCCTCCGCCCATGAGCGATGAAGCTGTGATCTTTCCGCCCGTCGAAGATCCCATGGCACGATTCCAGCAGGAATGTAAAACCAACCTGATGGAACTCACGCTTACGCAAGACGCCAGTGCCAGTGCGCAACAGATTGCCAGCGTTCTGACCTCTTTGCCGGAAGGCGAAATCTACGTCCAGGATGCGCCGTCACTCCGGCAACTCATGCAGTCGGTGGCGACGCCGAGAACGGTCCGCTGGTCAAGTGACGGTCCTCCGCGCGAAACGGCCCAGGCCACCATCAGCCTGGCGGAAGCACTGGTGGCACAAACGGGTTCCGTGTTTGTGAGCGCAGCCTGCGGCGGGCGGGGAATATCTGTGGTGGCGCCGTGCCATCTGGTGTTCGCCACCACGAGCCAACTTGTCCCGGACTTGAAGACAGCGTTGGGCAACGCCACACGCAAAGGCCTGCTGCAAAACAATTCTTTCGCCTGCATGATCAGTGGATCCAGCCGCACAGCCGATATTGAAAAGATACTGGTCCAGGGAGCGCACGGCCCCGTGCGTCTGGCGGTAGTTCTGCAAGCCGGCAACTAGCGCAAATTCGCGCTTCAGGCGGCACGATCCAGATATGAGCGTTCGTCCACCTGCGTTCTGGCTCGGCGATTCAGCAAGACCGCAAGACCCACAGCGGACACGCCAGCCACAGCAATCAGCGTGTTTCGTTTGACGGGATCGGGAACAGGTGGAGGCAGATAGGCGATGCCATCTTCATTGAACTGCGCAGGCTTATATACATATCTGCCATATTCCGGGACGGGAAAATCGCGCGCAAGTTCCCGGAGCTCTTGCAGCGCTTCATCGCCTGACATGGGATGACCGTGACCTGCGGCCAGAACTCTGGGATTGAGATCAACCAGCTTTTGCACCGATGTCCAGGCCTGTTCCCAGTCAGGTGTGTAATAAGCCGGTGGACGAGACACCTTTGGGGCCTGAGTGATGGCGCCAATCATGCTGTCCTGATTCACGGTGGTAAAAGCGTCACCCGCCAGGAGCGTGCCATCACTCTCCCGGAACAGAGAGATGTGACCAGCGGTGTGGCCAGGCGTTTCAATCACGTGCCAATCCTGCAACCAGGGCAGCCGCGATTCCGAAAACTCCCGCAGCCATGGCTGGAGATCAAAGCTGACATTGGGCACAAATCGGATGACCTGTGACATGAAGCCACCAACGGTGGGATCTGCGGGCGGATATTTGCTGGTGCCGTTTACAAACGGCTTCTCCCGATGATGAACGTAGATTTTCACGCCCCAATAGGCCGCAAGATCGCGGGCCGATCCGGCATGATCGAAGTGCCCATGCGTTAGCACAATTGCTTTGGGCACCGATCCCGATCCCATGTGCTCCGCTGTGGCTTTCAGGACCTTGTCAGCATTTCCGGGCGTTCCTGTGTCAACCAGTATCCAGTCGCGAGCGTAGCCGATGATGTAAGCGTTTGCGATTCCGATGGAGATTCTTACAACATCCTGGGCTACGAATCCCGATTTGCTCATGAGCCACCTCAATTGACTTCAGATGCTGCGTGGTGAAACAGCGTTGTTGCGACAAGCAAAAAGCCTAAGCTAAAGATGAATCACATTTTTTAGAATCAGGAGCAGAGAAAATGACGCCACCAGCAGCCAGAGAAATACTCCCTGCAACAAGGGTCTGACGCCGACCTGACGAAGCGTCTGACGGGAAACGCCGCTGCCAATGAGGAACAGTGTGGCCGTCAGGCCGAGCTTTCCCAGGCGCGAAAGTTGCGCGTAAACGCCCGCGCCGGCAGGCAGATAGGTGTTCACCATGGCAGCCACGCAGAACAGAAGAATGAACCACGGCCATTGGATATTGGCTTTGTGTTTCCTGAACGCCGCCGTGGCCAGTGAAAGGGGAACAATCCATAACGCGCGCGCCAGTTTCACCGTGGTTGCAATGGCCAGGGCAGCAGCGCCGTACTTCGCCGCGGCTCCCACAACTGAGCTGGTATCGTGAATGGCCAGCGCCGACCACAATCCAAACTGCGCCTGAGAAAGATGCAATGCAGTGCCAACCGGCGGAAACGTCAGCAACGCAATCGAGTTCAGCACAAACACCGTTCCCAGTGAGACGGCAATTTGCTCGTCAGAGGCTTCCGTGATCGGCGCCACGGCGGCAATCGCGCTGCCTCCGCAGATCGCAGTTCCAGTACTGATCAGATAAGAGGATTTGGTTTCAACTCGCAGCGCTTTGCCAATCAGATGTCCGGCCAGCAGGGAAGCTGCGATCCCGATAAATGTGTAAACGAAACTGATTTTGCCGGTGCGGATGATGTCATGCAGGTTCATGCCAAAGCCCAGCCCAACTACAGCGCCTTGCAGAAGCAGCTTTGAGGCCAGGCGCAACTGGTCTGGATACGGATGCTTCACCGTGAATCCAAAAATCAAGCCGAGCGCCAGCGCGACTGGAGGCGACACCAGGCCGCTGCAGCAGATAATGATGGTTGCGATAAAAAGCGCCTTGACGATCGCCAGTTTTAAATTTTCAGTTTCCAGTGAGGACTCCAATCGTCATGAGCACAGGTTGAGATGAAAACTACTTTTCGCCAATCTTCAATTTAAATTTACGAACCGAGAATTTATGGACAGGCCGGCCGCTGCAGCGCCGGACAGCATCCTGGCTCGCAATGAGCGAGAATCGGCGACGTGGTGCTGGCCAGAAACATATCGCGAATCATGCTAACGAGTTTAGGATGAGCGCCGGCAGTTCCTGCACGGGCCATCTTCATTCCAAGCTCATCGCATAGAGCGCTCGCTTCGGTGTCCAGATCATAGAGCACTTCCATGTGGTCAGAGATGAAACCAATGGGACAAAGAATCACGCGGTCAACTCCCGCTGCGTGCTGCCGGCGAAGATGATCGCAGACATCCGGCTCCAGCCACGGTTGTGACGGCGGTCCGCTACGGCTTTGATAAACCAGGACCCAGTTCGCCATGCCGGCCTGTTGCGCAACTCTGGCGCAGGCCGTCTGCAATTGCTGAACGTAAGGAGAGCTTTCTGCCATGCTCATGGGAATACTGTGGGCGGTGAAGATCAATTGCTGCGCATCGGGCACCTGGGTCATTGCGTTGCGCACGCGCTCAGCCATCACCGCCACGAATTCCGGACGGTCGCTGAAATTCGGCAGCTTCTCAACTGCCAGGCTGTTAAAGCCTCCTGCATACAACGCGGCGGCTACGTTTTCACGATACTGGCGGCAACCGGAATACGATCCGAAGGCTGAGGTGGCCAGGGCTGCCACGCGATGCATACCGTCGGCCTGCATTTTCTTGAGCGTCTCCGGCAGCAGCGGATGCCAGTTGCGATTTCCCCAGTAAATGGGAACATGCAAGCCGTTGGCCGCAAAGTCAGCCTCCAGCGCGGTAATCAGCGCACGGTTTTGCTCATTGATGGGACTGCGGCCGTCAAAATGATAGTAATGCTCCGCAACCTCCAGCATGCGTTCGCGAGGGACGTTCTTCCCGCGCAATACATTTTCCAGAAAGGGAAGCACATCCTCCCGCTTTTCCGGCCCACCGAAAGAGACAATGAGTAAAGCGTCAAATGTATTCATGAGTGAGCTCTTATTTTATGGCAGCGGACAGAGTTCCTGAACGGCCCTACCCCATCCCCTCCATCCCAAGGTCTAAAGGATTTTACGCGACACATCCCAAGAGTTCGGTTTTCCCTTGATCTGCACCCCTTGGCGTCCTTCCTGATCCGCGACTTCATCCGCGTTGATCCGCGGTGAATGTTCTGGGTCTCAATCACCCGATTACCAGATTTCCCGATTACCGGATCGGGGTGCCCTCCCGCTCCATCCCAAGATCTAAAGGATTTACACGACACATCCCAAGAGTTTGGTTTTTGTGGACTCCTTGCTGATCCGCGACCATCCGCGTTGATCCGCGGTGAACGTTCGGGTTCAATCACCCGATTACCAGATTTCCCGATTACCGGATCGGGGTGCCCCTCCCCGTCATCCCAAGATCCAAATGACTTACACGGCACATCCCAAGAGTTTGGTTTTTTGCGGATTCCTTTTTATCAGCGTTGATCCGCGTTCATCTGCGGCAAAAAGGTTTTTCCCATCAGTGTCTAAACCAGTGGTGAGTCTTGCCTTTCCAATTACCAATTACCAAAGTACTCAATGACTCAATGCCGCCGAAAGGCAGCCCTACCCCTCCCCGTCATCCCAAGATCTAAAGGACTTACACGGCACATCCCAAGAGTTTAGTTTTTCAGAACGCCCTCCTTCTTCATTCGTGTTCGTTCGCGTTCATTCGCGGCAAAGAGGTTTGTCCAATCCATGTATATCGCATTTCGGTCGGTTTGGCTGGTACGAAAAAGTTTACCCGCTCACCCGATCTCGCGCGCCAGGTGGAGGCTTACCAGCTCGGCAGGATACGGCTTTAACGCGCATTAACTATCTAATTCGTATCACGATTGGAAATTACCAATCTCCACATAAATAAACATGCTGTACGGCATTCGTAAATTTTTCCGCGCTGATGAACGAGCGGCAGTGTCATGAGCGATAACTAAGCTGTGCGCACGACAGCATTATTTCTATTGTTTATTCTTACGCTATCAAGCGTGGGCTATGGAGCCACGTCAGGCAAGAGTGGAAGCAGCGCAAGCAGCCAGGGAGACCTGACGGTTACAGCAACAGTGGTTGCCTCTATTAGTCTTATCATTGGGCCGAACGGAGAACAGAAGTATATCGTCGCCAACGCTCCGGACCTGCAGCGCGAGCTTTCAACCATGATGATGGAGAACGCCTCTCCCAACTCTGCCCCAGGTAATCCATCTCCGCGTGCGAGCGTACATCGGTCAAAGCATAAATAGTAAATGTATCCCTGTTCAGCGATTATCGGTCAGTGGGTATAGAACGGAGGAAACGTTTCCATCCATTAATAAGCCGTCAAAATGTACCCTTCGGCATTTGATTGCCCGAAGGGTGCCTTACGCTTCATCCAGCAGGGCTCAATGAATACACAATCGGTCAGCAGGCCCGGTTCGAACTGGTGGAACTATCCCGTGATGGCAGTAGCACTGGCTGTGCTTGGGTTGCTGTCTTCGCTCCGCCATCCGCGTACCGATCAAATGGTGCTGTATCACTGGCACGTAAACAGGCTCTTCGTTGCCTGTGCCCTCTTGACGATCGTCCTGGCGATCAATGCCATTGTTTATCTAGTTGTACGGCGCCAACGGTTCATTGGGATATTGCTGTCTGTCATGACTGGGATCACAGCTTTTTTCCTGGGCGAGTGGTCGCTGAAAATGAATCGCCGAAGGTATAGGCTGGCGCTTCCGACGCCGTCATGACCGAGTGATGCGCGTCACCTCTTTTGCATTGGGCCGGAGTTAGAATTGCCAAAGGGCTCACCGCCTTGCATGAGGTGATCTATGGCTGCACCAATCCTTCTCACGCCCACCGTCCCCAAGTTGAAGAACGTGCTGTTCGCCACGGATTTTTCCGCCGCCGCGCTGGACGCGCTCCCCTATGCGGGAGCCATCGTCCGAGCGTTTGGAGGGAAGCTGCTTTTGTGCCACATTGAGGCGGCTGCGCCGCTCACGGCCGGACTGGCCGATCCTCATCTCTACGAAGCGGCAGGTAAAGATGCTGCTGAGCATCTGGCGGCGCTGCGTTACCTGCCTGTACTGAAAGGATTGCAGCCTGCACTGGTGCTTGGCGAAGGCGATATCAAAGATGAGCTGCTGAAGATCGTCAGCCAAGCCGACATTGACCTTATGGTGCTGGGAATCCGCGGACGGACGGGCCTGCGCAAGATGCTGCTCGGTTCCGTTACGGAGGAAATGTGTCGCGCGGTCACGTGTCCCATCCTGACGGTGGGCCCGGGAATGGCGTCTGACGCGGACGCCCCGTTCCAGCGCATCCTGTTTCCAACCAACCTCTCCGAGCTGAGCAAGAAGACTGTGCCCTACGTCGCCATGTTGGCCAAACAGTTTGCGGCCCAAATTACGGTGCTGAACGTGGTCGCGCAGGAGAGTGGAAAGCCAGGCGCCAATCAAGACACTGCGGTCGCCGAATCTCGCCGTATGGAGATGGTTAAATGTTTCCCTGAACTTGCCGGGTTCCAGCCGGAGATTGTGGTTGCTTCCGGCAACACGGCGGAGACTGTGCTGCGCGTCGCGCGGGAAAAGAATCCCGGCTTGATCGCCATGGGCATCAGGAATGCGTTCCGGCCGGGCTTGTTAAAGGAACGAACGGCCTATCGCATTATCGCCGGAGCACGCTGCCCAGTGCTGACTGTCCGGTGATGGTCGTAAAGCGAGAAGAAGCGACGTAAGCCGGAACCTCAGAATCGGCGCACGAGAGTTGAATCAACTCTCCCATAAGCGTAGCGTTGAAATAGAGTGAGTATTATTCCTTCCTTTTCAGATTCCCTGAACTAAGTCAGCTCATCTGAGGCTCTTCTATCTTAGTCTCACCATAACCCGAGGAGGTTTAATCATGTTTGTACGCAAAATTTCATTCCATTTAAAGCCCAATATGCTCACCCAATTCACCAGCACCCTGGAAAAAGAAATCATTCCCGTCCTTCGCAAACAGCAGGGATTCAAGGATGAAATCGCGTTTACTACTCCCGGCAGCTCAGACGTGCAGGTAATCAGCCTGTGGGACACCCAGCAGAACGCTGAGACCTATGCGCGCAACACTTACAGCGATGTGCTCAAGATGTTGGCCAGCACAATCGATGGTACGCCGAAGCTGGAGACAGCGGAGGTCGTGCACTCGACCTTCTCTGATGTCCTCGTCTCCAAACCGGTAGCCGCGTAAGTAGTCTTGCCAGACCGCCTTTCCACTCGGGAAGGCGGCCGCAAGAATCTCTTCTTGTGGGGAAGCGTTGATCCGCGTTCACCTGCGTTTATCTGCGGCGAAAGGTTTTTCCGATCAGTGTCACCTGCGTAGATCAGTGGTAAAAACTTAGATTTTTCCAAAGAGCGTACCCCATTAGGAAATCTGGTGGGAAGCGAATGCTTTGGAGGCAAGGTTGAACTGGTAGGGATCCCGCGCTGCGCTCGGGATTTCAGAAACAGACTCTTCAGAAAAAAGCGGCGAGGCCGAACACGCGCCGAGTCGGGCTGCAACAAGCGCAGATCAAATAACGAGGATATTGGAACTTAAGCGGTTTGTCGCGCAGCGAAAAAGAAGTTGTTAAACCAAGCGGCCCGGCACAACAGTCGCCGGGTCGCGCTGTAACAAGCGCAGATCAAATAACGGGGATATTGGAACTACGGCGGTTTGTCGCGCCAGCGACAAAAGAAGTTGTTAAACCAAGCGGCCCGGCACAACAGTCGCCGGGGTCGCGCTGCAACAAGCGCACGCGGATGTCGGATCGAAATGAAATGTTCAGCGGTTTGTCGCGCAGCGACAAAAAAGCCAACCTCGCGCCGGGTCGCGCGCTACGTCTCAAAATAGTTAAAAAAAATTAGGGTAGTTCGGCCAATTGCCGTTCATCTATATGACAATAGGGAAGGCTGATGGACCCTGACGGCGTTCAGCACCGAAAGACCCCTTGCCTGAACCCGGCCACAGGGACTTCTGCCCATCCCGATTACTCAAATATTAAGGAGCCGAGCATGCGTGCAGTTCTGTGTATGTTTCCCATGGGCTGAGGTACTCCAAACCAAAAAACGTCGCCACAAATCTAGCGGTAAGATAAATCAGCGGAATCGTTCGATTTAGTGCCTATCGCATATCACGCAAGTTGAGACCGACATTCCCAACTGAAAATAACTGGCACTTATTCTCCTGTATTAGCCAGCACGCTGCTGACAAAGCCTGGCCCCACTGACTTGTCCGCACATAGTGCTGAGGAAGACGTGTTGTGTTCCTGTATTGTCGCCGTCCTGGTACGGAAGTAGGAAGGCTAATGCCCCCAAAGATACTGATCATTCACCAGGGTCCCGAATCTCTGGCTTCAAGCTGCCTGCGGTTTTTGGATGGGCAGGGACGCTGTGAGACCAGGAACTGGGAAAGCCTCGGTTCGGACCTGCCGGTGTTTAAGGCAGCGAACTTGATTCTTGCTCATCCCCCCAACGAAGCAGAAAAGGCGTTAATGTTTTTTCGCTGGCTGGGCAACAAGGTAGGGCGCGTTCCGATTCTTGCCGTGTTGCCGCAATCCGTCAATCATGAGGTCTTGCAATCAGCTTCGGAAATCGCCGACGATTTCCTTTTTACACCGCTGCGCGAACAAGAATTTCAGTGGCGCTTGGCCAGGATGCTTGCACCGCGCTCTGACCCGCGCGATCAGTTGCGGAGAAGTCTAGCGGAGGAGATCGGTCTGGCACAGCTTGTTGGCCGCCATCCCGCTTTTTTGCGGGCCATCGAAAAGGTAAGGCTGTTCAGCTCCAGTGATGCCCCGGTGCTGATCTCCGGTGAGACTGGAACCGGAAAAGAATTATTCGCTCATGCCATACACTCCCTGGGCAGCCGCCGTAATGGGCCCTTCATACCAGCGGACTGTGGCACACTGCCGGAATCGCTGGCTGAGAATGAACTGTTTGGCCACTGTCGCGGTGCGTTCACAGATGCTCATGTGGACCAAAAAGGTCTGGCAGGAATGGCAGCGCATGGCTCGCTTTTCCTGGACGAAATTGATGCGCTCTCACTGGCCGCGCAATCCATACTCTTGCGTTTTCTCCAGGAAGGCAGCTACCGGTCCCTGGGCGCTGACAGGTTTACTCGCGCAGACGTCCGCATCATTGCGGCTACCAATCGACCGATTGAAGAGTGTGTCCGGCAGAAGCGATTCAGAAGCGATTTGTATTTTCGCTTAAACGTATTGCGTCTCGACCTGCCTCCTCTGCGTGAACGTTTGGGCGACGTGTCGATATTGGCCAGACATTTTGCGGCCAACCCCAATATCGGCGGTGAGGGTGGACGCAAAACGATATCACCATCCGCCTTGCGAAAGCTCGAGGGCCACTCTTGGCCTGGCAATGTGCGCGAACTTTTTAACACCATACAGCGGGCTTCAGTGTACTGTCCTGGAACTGAGATTCAGCCCAGTCACGTGTGGCTCGAAAATGATGAGACCAATCCGCCTCTTCGCGATTGTTTGGACGGGAATTTTCAAACAGCCAAGAGACAAGTCCTGGAAAGATTTGAGCGCGAATACACCTTGCAGCTTCTGGAACGGCACGGCGGAAACGTGACCCATGCGGCCCATGAGGCGGGCAAGGAGCGTCGCGCGTTTGGTCGCATGGTCAAGAAGTATGGGATCAGAATGGTTATGGATAACGTGGGTCATTTTTGACCCGCGATGCGGGCCGTTAAAGTCCCACTACATTTTCTCCACGTAAACAGCGTGGAAGCAGGAAATCATTTTGCTTTCCGTAAATTGTGGGCCATCTCTTACCCGCCGCCGGATTCAGCGTTGAAGACCAGGAAAGAGTTGAGTCTTTGTCTCTATACATTTCCGATGATCGGTACGCTTGGCAACGCAGTTGCATCCTCAGGTGGCGAGGGCAGCGAATTGTCACACGCCGAATCGGGCGCGGAATCTAAGGTCGTGAAACAGGTGCTGAGCTATTTCCTGCGTAATCCAAAGGCAGCCGACAACCTTGGAGGTATCGCCCGGTGGCGGCTTCTGGAAGAACAAATCCAGAACAGCCTTAGCCAGACGGAAGCCGCTCTTGATTGGCTGGTTTCCGAAGGCTATTTAAAAGAGTTTAGAGTTGCGGGCTCAGAGCGTAGTTTTCGTCTTAACCAGGAGCGCAGCTCTGATGCGATTCGATTCCTGGAGCGTGGAAACAAGGCAGCCAGGCGCAGGAAGCGCTGACTCCCCCTGAATCGCGAGGGAATGTCACAAGTCCCTGTAAGTGACGGGGCGGAGCTACGGTTCAAGATGCCAACGCATGAAAGCTACTGAAGAAAAACCATCCTTTCCAATCACAATGAAGTTCATGACCGTGCCTCACGAACTGCGGTGGTATGTCTTGTTTGTACGTTCCAACCAGGAGAAGCGTGTTGCGCTTGGACTTTCCGAACGCGGAATAGATCATCTGCTCCCGAGTTACTCATCGGTTCGCCAATGGAAAGACAGGCGTGTGAAGCTGGATCTTCCGCTATTTCCGGGATATCTGTTTGTTCACCTGCCATTGCCGGAGCGGATGCGCGCGCTGACCATTCCGAACGTAGTGTCCCTGATCGGAAGGAAAGACGCACCAACTCCGGTTTCCGACGAAGAAATTGCCTGGATAAGGAAGGGGACAGAGCACGGCTGCGCCGCACCGCACCACCGTTTGCAAGTGGGGCAGCGGGTAATGATCACGTCTGGCCCCATGGCCGGTTTGCAGGGCATTCTGCTGCGTGAACAGAACCAGACGCGTGTCGTGGTCTCCATTGACTCCATCTGGCGCGCTTTTGTAGTGGATGTGGACGCGGCCTGCGTTGAACCTGTGCGACACCCCGGAGTGAGTGCGCCGCCCGCAGGAACACACTCCACGCAACATTGCCGAGCGGCCATCGCCGGCTCGATTCCTAATTCTGTTGGCTAATAAAAAATTAAGTTGATCCGCGTCCATTCCAGAAACGTCAGTTCACGGGACGAACGGCAAGTAACAGAAATTGATAAGGAGGCTCCATGCCTGTAACACCGACATATCCTGGCGTCTACATCGAGGAAATCCCCAGCGGAGTGCGTACGATCACCGGCGTCGCAACGTCCATCGCTGCGTTCGTGGGACGCGCCGCGCGCGGTCCGTCGAACACGCCGGTTACCATCACCAGCTATGGCGATTTTGAGCGGCTCTTTGGCGGCCTCTGGACCAAGAGCTGGCTGGGATACGCGGTAAGAGATTTCTACCAGAACGGTGGCACCACGGCCGTAATTGTGCGCGTGATACACAGCAGTGATACGCACGCGGCCGCCATTGCGTTGCCCGGCGGTCCGCCCACTCTGCTCGCGGCCAATGAAGGCGACTGGGGTAATGCGCTGCATGCCGTGGTGGATTCCAATGTTTCTCCGGACATCGCTGCGGCATTTGGTTTGACCTCTGCCGATCTCTTCAATCTTTCAGTTCGCGACTTCAATACCGGGGTCACCGAAACTTATCGCAACCTGACGGTGAAGGAGAGCCCGCGCCGAATTGATCGCGTGTTGGCCATCGCATCAACCCTGGTGCAATCAACCGGGGCGCTCACCGCAGTTCCCACCAGCAACGCCGCTCCGGCCGCGGGCAAGACCGTTTGGACAGACCCAGGTGCAAACACCGCGGCCACTGCCGGCTCCGGCACTGACGGCAGCTTTCTGGTTGAGAACGACTTTGTTGGACCCGGCATGGATACGGCGAAACAGGGATTGTATGCTCTGTCCAAAACCGATCTCTTCAACCTGCTGTGCATTCCGCCCTACCAGGCCGGAGTGGATGACGTCGAACCGGACCTCGTCGCCAAGGCAGCCACTTTTTGCGAAGACCGGCGTGCCTTCTACCTGATAGATTCGCCCACCAGTTGGGGAACGGTAGCCCAGGCCATCTCCGGTATCAGTGCGATGCTTACCAAGAGCAAGAACGCGGCTGTGTTTTTCCCGCGCATCATGGAGGCGGATCCATTGCGCAACAACGCTCTGGGTACCTTCGTTCCCAGCGGCGCCATCGCGGGTATTTGTGCTCGAACTGACAGCCAGCGCGGAGTTTGGAAGGCCCCAGCCGGACTGGACGCCGCACTTAACGGTGTTTCTCAACTTACCGTCAGCCTTACGGACCTGGAAAATGGCGAACTGAATCCGCTGGGGATCAACTGCCTGCGCAATTTCCCGGCTGCCGGTCGCGTAGTGTGGGGATCGCGGACGCTGCAAGGCGATGATCGTCTGGCCTCAGAATGGAAATACCTTCCCGTCCGGCGCTTTACCCTCTTCCTGGAAGAGAGTCTTTATCGCGGCACACAGTGGGTGGTCTTTGAACCCAATGACGAGCCGCTGTGGGCGCAGATACGTCTGAACCTTGGCGCGTTTATGCAAAGCCTGTTTCGGCAGGGAGCGTTCCAGGGCACGTCACCACGTGACGCTTACTTTGTGAAATGTGACAGCGAGACCACAACGCAAACCGACATCAACAACGGGATCGTCAATATTGTGGTGGGCTTTGCCCCGTTGAAGCCGGCGGAATTCGTAATCCTCAAAATCCAACAGATGGCCGGTCAGATTCCCACTTAAAGGAGAGGCAAACACATGGCGCAGTTTAGTGTAAATCCGCAGAGATTCGATCCCTACAAGAACTTCAAGTTCCGGGTGAAGTGGGACGGCCGCTATGTGGCCGGGGTCAGCAAGTGTGGGTCGCTGAAGCGAACCACTGATGTTGTTGAACACCGCGAAGGAGGCGATCCGAGCACCAGTCGCAAATCACCCGCGCGGACCAAGTACGATGCCATCACGCTGGAGCGCGGCGTGACCCACGATACTGAATTTGAAAAGTGGGCCAACAAGGTCTGGGATTACGGCAGCGGTCCCGGATCAGAAATCTCTCTGGCCGACTTTCGCAAAGATGTAATCATTGACCTCTTCAATGAAGCCGGACAAAAGGTAATCTCCTATAAGGTCTACCGTTGCTGGGTTTCTGAATACCAGGCGTTGCCGGACCTTGATGCCAACGCCGGCGCTGTCGCCATCCAGCACATCAAGCTCGAGAATGAAGGCTGGGAGCGAGACCTTGATGTAACCGAGCCGAAAGAGCCAACCTTCACTGTACCCGCGCAATGACACGTACGGCCTCTGCCGAAGTTACTTTGCCGAATGGCTATTGGCATGAAGGCTCGTGTCTGCGCCAGGCACGGGTGCAGGCGATGGGCGAGCGTGAGGCAACGCTGGATGAAATTTTTGCTGCGTCGCCGCTGCCCATTGAACGCGTTTCCGCCATTCTTGCCCGTTGTATGACTCATCTGGGAGGCCGCGCGGGTGACAGCGCGGAGCAGGTTCGCGAACTCACGCTTGGTGATCGCGAAGCATTGCTGCTTCATATTCAGCGCCTGACCTTCGGTGACAACATGGCCTGCACATTGCCGTGTCCGTCTTGCTCCAAAGTCATGGATTTTCAGCTGCAGGCACATAGGTTGATTCTGGATGGGGCGGAACAGCCTCGGGAATACCATGAAGAGCGTTTTCTGGTGAATGAAATCCAGTGGCGTGTTCGCTTCCGCGTGCCTCGCGGATCAGACGTGGAAGCGGCGATTCAGGGCCCTCACCATACAACCGAGGACGCAGCCTCAGCGTTGCTGGGCCGTTGCATTGATTGGGTCCGCAAGGACGACGAACAGAGCGGGAAAGACAATGTGCTGCCTGCACAATGGCCTCCGGAGCTGGCAACGCGGATTTCAGAGCGGATGGCAGAGCTTGATCCCCAGGCAGAGATTGCTCTGCAAATGGAGTGTCCATCCTGCGGGCATGAATTCACTTCACTTTTTGATGCTGCCGACTACTTCTTTCGTCAGCTTTCTGCGCGCGAGCGGCAACTCTTCTGCCACGTACACACTCTGGCCCTGGCGTATCACTGGAGTGAGACCGAGATTCTTAACATGACACCGCGAAAACGCAAGTTGTACCTGGAACTGCTGGACGGAGGGAGCAGTGGCGAGTAACTATTTGTTTCGAATGGTTGAACGGGCTGCGGGTCTCTCACCGGAGCAAGCCCCTCGTCCGCCGCAACACTTCTACTGGCCGTTGCCGTGGGAGCAGCCGGCAAAGGCTATAAACTCATCTCTTCTTGCTTCCTCAAATACAAGTTCTGCCAGGTTGGTACCTGCAACGCTGCCTCCATTCAGGCGGGATTTAGTGGAAGGCGAGAGTCCGCTTGCGCTGAACACTGCTTCCACAGAGGAGGCGAATCCGGTTGTTACCCCGGCGGCACACTCGCACTCGCAAGAGAATTTTGCTTTCAATGGAGGGTCATTCGCGGCATCTTCGGATGCCCAGCCATCGGTCCTGTCTGGAACTGTTGATCCGGCCCGGCGGTTTGTGCATGAAGAAACTGGTTCCCAACCAGACACCATGGTGATTGAAAAACCTCTGGCGGCCGCAACGAAATTGCAAGATCCACGTTTTGCAATTCCCACGCCGCAAAAAATATCATTTCATTCCAACGGCGAAGCAGCGTCACGCGGCAGCATGCCTCAAACTCCGCAAGAAACAGTGGAACCCGTCGTAGAGGTCAATATCGCGAGAGTTGAAGTGCATCTTGATCCTCCGCGGCAACCCTCGCCACAGGCGGTTCCTGCTCCTGTCGGCTTTGCCGAGTTCGAATCATTGCGCCGCTACGCTGCCGGCCCCTGGCCTTCCCGGAGAAGATGAGCAGTTACAAAGGAATCCGTGCGGTAAGTTCAACCCTGAAGAACCTGCTGGCTGCTGAAATGGAAAACCAGCCGGTGAACATCACTCTTCTTCCGCCCGACGTGCCGCCGGCAAACACAGGCGGAAAGCGAATTAATCTTTACCTCTATATGGTCACGGAAAACGGGGACCTCAAGAATCAGGAAATTCCCGGGCAGGGTCACCCCGGTTCTTATGGCCATCCGCCGCTGAGTTTGAATTTGCATTATCTGATGACTGCTTTTGATTCCGAAACCGGTGACGACCGCGACCTGAAAGCCCAGGAAGTTCTGGGCGATGGAATGCGCGTGTTGCACGATTTTCCCATCATCACGGGAAATTCCTCTTTTGCTGCACCTGAGTTACAGAACGAATTCGAGAGCGTGCGAATCACACTGCAACCGGCCAGCCTGGAAGTCCAGATTGAGAGCCGTTTGCCCAGGCAGCTGGCTGCGCCCGTGCAAACACGGCGGCTGCTGGTTTCGGTGGAAACGCGTCCGCAAATTGAAAGCGTATATCGCACACCGATTGTGGCGGGCGATCCGATCGGTGATGCGCGAGCCTCAGTGACGCAGAAGATCACCATCACCGGCACGGGCTTTCAAGCTGCCAGGACCTGGGTCAAACTCGGCGGGCTTGAGCCGATTGGTGTAAAGCCCCTGCCCAACGGCGACATCCAGTTGGCAGTCCCTGATGACCAATATCCAGCCGATTTTGACCACGCAACAGCGCGGCCCATTCCTGCGGCAGACCAATTGCAATCTGGTCCTCAAATGGTACAGGTGCTGGTGCAGCGGGCAGGAGAAGGCGTGCAGGGCGGACTTGATAAAGGCACTTCCATCAGCGACAACATGACGCAATTCTCCAATCAGTCAGTGTTCATGCTGGTTCCGGGCATCACCGGCATCGCTCCGGGCAGCAGTAATGCGGCTGGTACTCTTACTGTGAATGGCACTCGGCTGTTTCAACCCGGATTGAAGAGTTTTGTTTATGTGAATGATGTTGCCATTGAAGTTGTGGCCGACTCAGCTGATCCACCGTTGCCTGCCAGCACCACCGTCCACGTTCCGCTTTTGGCCGTGACCAGGATCACTCCGCCTCTGCAGCCGAGCCCGCCCGACTATGCGGTACGAATGCAGGTCAACGGGGCGCTGAGTGTGGACAAAGCCAAATTCAAGCTTCTGCCATGAGCACAGCTGCCACAACCGAACAATTCAGCGCGACCGGCCAGACATGGCAGGCAGCCAACCTGGCATATCTGGACGCGGAGTTGTCCCGTCTTCGCCTGCTTCTGCAACTGCGCGTGCTATGGCTGCGCCGAGTGTGGAAGCGGGACCTGGCGCAGGAGTTCAGTAATTTCTCCGGGCACGTGATCACCGATGCTGATGCTGACCACGCGCTTCAACCGGTTTCCGCAGATGAGGAATCACGGTTTTATCAACACGACGAGTCGGCGTTGAGCATCATGCGTCTTCTAAGGGAGCAACAAATCCGCATTCAAGAAGCAGCGCAAACTGCCGTGACCTGCGGAGGCCCTCCTGCTCTGGATATTCTCGGAAGACTTTTTCGGCTCGAAGAATTTGAGCAGGACGTACTACTGATGGCTCTTGCCCCGTCAGTAGATTCATCGTTTGAACGCCTGTACGGCTACGTACAGGATGACGCGACGCAGAAATATCCAACCATCGGCTTGGCGATGCAGGTGCTGGGCAAGCAGCATGGCGGGACCGCGCAAGCGTGGCGCTACTGGCTGCATTTTGCCCCGGACGCTCCTTTGCAACGATTCCGTTTGCTGCACACGGACACGACGTCACCCTCGAATCTTGCCGGCCAGCCGCTGCGGATCACGCGCCGCGTTGCCGACTATCTGCTGGGCGTAAACCATCTTGATGAGCAACTTAACTTTGTTGCCCGTCGCGTGGCGAATCAGGGAGCACTGGGCCGGGAACAAGAAGAGACGGTAGATGTGCTGGAGCGCCGGCTGCAAAGCTGGAATGATCGCGGACACATGCCGGCTGTTCAATTGACCGGTGAAGCAAATGCGGGACACAGGGCTGTCGCCTGCGAACTATGTGAGCGCGTTGGCATTTCGCTGTACACAATAGACCCTGCGTCCTTATTGGCGATGGCCGCGGACCGCCAGGCTTACTTTCGCGTCCTGGAGCGGGAGTCACTGCTGCTACCGTGTGCCTACTACTTGGATTGCATGGAATGCGATCCGGCCAACCGCGTGGAAATGGTGCGGGTGCTTGAGTTCCTGAATCAGGTGCAGGCGTTCACCGTGATCGCTGCGCGTGAACCTGTTCAGAGCGAGCGCCGTCTGATCACCACACATCTGGCCGGCAGTGAGGCGGCTACACAAGTATCTGTGTGGAAAGCTGACCTTGCTGCACATATCACCGGACAGCATTCTCAAGACCAGAACAGCTCTGCTGATGCGATGCTGGCAAGGTTGGTCCAGCAATTTCGCTTCAGTCCGCAGCAGATTCATCGCGTAGTCCAGGAGGCGTGCGAAACTGCGGGGCTGCGCAATCCTGAGGCGCCTACGCTCGAATCGCGGGACCTTTGGTTGACGGCGCGCGCGCAGGCATCGCGGTCAATGGATGGACTGGCGGAAAGAATTGTGGCGCGCCGATCTTTCAGCGAACTGGTGCTTCCATCTGAACAGCTGCAACAGATTCAGGAGCTGGCATCGCAGGTGGAACAGCGCAGTCGCGTGTATGAGCAATGGGGCTTCGGCGCAAAGCTTAATCGAGGCAAGGGCATTGCCGCGTTGTTTGCCGGGCCCAGTGGCACAGGCAAGACCATGGCCGCTGAAGTTCTGGCGCATCATCTGGACCTGGACTTGTATCGCATCGACCTGGCCAGCGTGATCAGCAAGTACATTGGCGAGACCGAAAAAAATCTGCGGCGGCTGTTTGAGGCTGCGGAGGCGGGCGGAGCCATTTTGTTTTTCGATGAAGCTGATGCGTTGTTCGGCAAGCGAAGTGAAGTCCGCGATAGCCATGACCGCTACGCCAACATTGAGATCAATTATCTGCTGCAACGGATGGAAGACTATCGCGGATTGGCGATTCTCGCCACCAACAGAAAGTCTCTACTGGACCAGGCTTTCCTGCGCCGGCTCCGGTTCCTGGTTGATTTTCCGTTTCCTTCGGCAGCGGACCGCAGCCGCATATGGCAGGGCGCATTCCCCGCAGAGGCCGAGGTGGAAACCCTGGACTACGCTGCACTGGGCAAGCTTGAGATCTCGGGTGGAAACATCAGCAATATCGCACTGAATGCCGCGTTTCTTGCCGCTGCACAAGGCGTTCACATCAACATGGATCATGTGCTTACGGCGACCCGCCGCGAATATGTGAAGATCGACAAACTGATCACGGAAGGCGAACTGGGACGTTCGTTGCCGTCAGGAAAATAGTCTCGCAGGAAACCAGGCGGTTAGGAAAAAGGAAAAGATGAGTCGCATTCGAATCAAAATTGGAAAAATGGTTTTGCGGAACTCAGACATGTCGCCTGCAGAAGGCGCCATGCTGGGCCCTATGGTGGAGACCCACCTTGCGAGACTGATAGCCGCGAGCGGTGCGCCTGCCGCGCGGAACGCCGGCGTGATAAGCGTGAACACTCCGTTGAATTCCGGGAAGGGAATGGCAAGCTCGGAAACGGCAATGGCCATTGCCCGGGGAATTCATCAGAGTCTGAAGGGCAAGCGCTGACTATGAACGCTGAGCAAAAGTACTGAGCACAAAAAAACAGAAATAGACTTCGATGTTGAAAGCAGTCCATACCGGTAGCCATCAAAATGCGCAGGCATCGCAAGCGGCGCTGCTTCATCCCGCTCGGCCAGCACAGGCCGAGAGCCCGCTGGCACGCATGCAACATGCATTCGGCAACCAGAGATTGTTGCGTCTGGCCAATGGCGGCATGTTGCGGGGCGATCTCGTGCAGCGTAAGCCGGACAAAGAGAAGGCCGATGCTGTACCTGTCTGCAACCCTACGCCTAAGACGCTGGCGCAAATGAGGGCGATTACTGGAGAACCTTTGACGTTGGGATTTACGAGTCCGGAAATTACGCCTCTGGATTGGCAAGTGCAGTTTAAAGCCGGCAAATGTAGCGTCAAATCTTCCAGGCCCAAGCTCGGGTTCAAACACTTTATCTTTACCAAAGCTGGACGGCATCGATTCGGCGCGGTGGTTAACAAAACGGAAACATGCAAAGGCAAAAGCATGGACCATACCCTGGTCATTACTGCACCAATGGCAGAGCTACTCAAATTGGGCGAGATCGAACACTGCCAGGATGCACACAGGGCCTTTGACCTTTCATGGCGGCGATACGACAAGGCATGTAAGGGCCTCGCTTCCGGATTTCCGGCTGACAGCGAGGACGTATGCAAAACCGCCGTTCGTGAACGTCTTAGTAAAGCGGTTGGCGTCGATCCGTCAAAGTGGCATGGCGTGGCCGATTGTCTTTTTGCAAAGTCAACGAAACGTGACACCGAAGGTTGGCATACCGTAGATTTCGGAGCGGGCGTGTTTGAAAAGGACTGCAAAGGATTTACCACAACGCCGGACCCTAAAACATCTTTGACCGAAATAGGAAAGCATTCCTCTGACGATTTGGTGAAGGGTTGCGGAGAATAATCTCTACCCAAGCACGCTCATGTTGAAAGCAGTCCAGACCGGTAGCCGGCAAAATGCGCAGGCGAAGCAGGCATCGCAAGCACCGCTTCTTCATTCTGCTCGGCCCGCACAGGCCGAGAGCCCGCTGGCACGCATGCAACATGCATTCGGCAACCAGAGATTGTTGCGTCTGGCCAATGGCGGCATGTTGCAACGCAAGCTCACTATCAACCAGCCGGGTGATGCTTTCGAACAGGAAGCAGACCGCGTGGCTGACACCGTGATGCGCATGACTGATCCGGCGAGTGCGTCGGCAGTACCGCAGGAAGTTTCTTCTGAAAGTACCAACTCGGTCCTGCAACGGTGCTCCTGCGGTGCTTCGTCAAGCTCAGGGGGCGAGTGCGAGGAATGCAAGTCCACCCAGCTTCAGCGCAGCGCAGATGCGCCTTCCGCCAGCACTGACGCTCCGCCCATTGTTCATGATGTACTGCGCTCTCCCGGACAGCCACTTGATTCGGCAACGCGCAGCTTCATGGAGCCACGCTTCGGCGCAGACTTCAGCAACGTGCGCGTGCATACCGATCCAAGAGCCGCTGAGTCCGCAAAGGCCGTGAATGCTTTGGCCTATACCGTGGGCAACAACGTGGTTTTCGGGCACGGCAGGTTCTCGCCGCAGACACAGGCAGGGCAGAAGTTGATGGCGCACGAACTGGCACACACAGTCCAGCAGGGGATGGCCGGCGAGGGACCGCAGCTCCATCGCAAATGCGGGCCCGCAGACTTCAGCTTCGTACCGGCCGATTGCGATCTCACGCAGGTCTCTGCCGGTGACAAGCCCAAGGGGACGCGCTTCCTTTTCAACATAAATTGTGATGATTTTGCTCCCGGCGAGCGGGCAAAGTTGGAAGCGCTGGCGGACGCATCCAACATTCCCTCCAACGCTGACGTCGAAGTGCTAGGGCTGGCAAGCTCTGACGGTGATGCGTCGTTCAATACCAGCCTTTCCTGCGGTCGCGCCGCAGCCGGAGCGGACGTGCTGAAGGCCAAGGGCTTCGGCGCAAACATCAAGTCCGTAAAGGCGTCAGGCGGCGTAGTGGGAACAACGCATAACCCGAACTTCCGCGCCGTTGAAATTGCCATCACCAAAAAGGCAGCTCCGGCTCAGGACCCTACGTTTTCCATTGTTGGAAAACCCAAGGTGAGTGCGCAAAAGAGCCAGAATCCGCCATCGCTTTCAACTTTTGAAGTCAGTCAGTCTATGGGAGATTTTGACCTCAGCGCCCAGGTTGGCATGCAGGCCACGCAACCTTCTGATTTTGACGATTGGAATATCGGCGCAATGCAAACGGTGGCTGCTCCAGCTCACCAAACCTGCTTTCGGTTCCCCCCGGGAGTGGCGCCGCCGCCCACCCACAAACATCCTACGGAAGTGTTTGTTGGCCATATCAAGCAGTTGCCAGGGCTTTTGCTGTCAGACAGAGATGACAGTGACCCTAACTTCATGAGCGTCCACTTCAAGGACGATCTGGCCTTTCTCCACCATGGGCGTACGTCTTTCACTTTTCCTGTTACGGCGCATGACACTCCTCGAATTGGAGCGAAGAATGGTCTTTTTAACATCACGCAGGACCCAGATGATTCGCGGTCGCTGCTCTTCCAGCAACATAAGTTTGGCTTTTTCCTTACGTATGTCGTGGCCCGCCAGAAGTCCACGAGCCGTGTAATCCCGCTTTATGTTGCGGAATGGTTTGCCTTCATCGACATAGCTTACGACCCATCTCCGGGCACCGGTATTCCGCCCACGGACCATATACAGTCCCACGATTTCCAGCTCATCACGGACCATGTTTTTTCCAGTGCGGATGTCCCTCCTGTTGCGTCTGGGCCATCCGTGCGATCGTTGGATGTACAAGAGGGGAACTTTCAAGCGTCGTGCCCTCCATTTTGATCTGGCAAGGAACCCAGTGCGTCAATTTGCTCGACGATCGACTAATACGAATCGAATGGCACGCAGCAGCAGCGGAACCGGCACGACGTCATCGGAAAAGCTGTCTCGCACAGCCTCTCCTGGACCAAGCAATCAGATGATGCAGAAATTCATGGCCGCTGGAGGACGTCCAGTGCCCGGCACTCTGCAACGGACTCCCACAGGAAACAATCAGGCTGGCTCAGGAAGCAATCAAGCAGGAAGCAATCAAGCCGGTTCGGGAAATGGCCCCGGCTCCGGAACAACGGCTGCACCGCCGGCGAAATCATCACCTCCGGCGATGAAGCCCGTGACCGTTACCATACCGCCAGACATACGGGCTGATTCAACTCCCAAGGAGATGAAGAAAAACCGCATTCCCCCAAGGGTCAATACGTCAGTAGACGTTCACCTAAAAGGTACGCTCGACCCTTCCATGCCTGTGAACTTGTCGATTGACGGACAGGGAGGCGGTAACGGAGAGGCGACGATTGATGGAAAGGCGACTCGCGACCTCACTAGCTCTGGCACCACCACGCTGCACTTGAAAGGAAAAACTCAGACTGAGCCAAAGCAAGACAGCCAGCTCAGACTTGTCGCTACCCAAAACGGAAAGCAGCTCGCATCCAGCCGCGGGTTTTCCGTTTCTGCGATCCCCCAAAACATGTCTTTCAGCTTTGACAATTTGGCCAAAGGCGATTTCCGGGGAATCCATATCACCTATGACATGCTTCCTGACAGCGGAGTGCGCGGAGACCTGGATAAAGCAGGTGGCGCAGAACGCGTTGAATATCCCACCAAAAAGCCAGAGGCTCTTAAGCACTGCTATAGCACTCTTAGCAAAACAATGAAAGACGAGCATAAGCTGCGAACCTCATCGCTAACTTCTCGCATGACGATTCCGGCGAAGCAGACGTTCATGTTTAAGGATGAGCGCACGAACTCAGAAGGTATTCCCATGAAGAACTCTGGCTTCCTGATCAAACACATTGTGAAAACCAAAAAGCCCGGGCCCGGACTGGAAATTACTACCAGCAAGGAAGGCGCAGCGGAAAAAGCGCAAGACCGGGACACGGTCTGCAAATCCGGCCCGATTCAATCTGACGCTGGTACCGGCTCAGAAAGCAAAACTCAGGACGTCTGAGCATAACAACGCTCACAAATTAACCAGCCAGCTGTAATCAACCCGCACAACCATACTCGCGTAAAGGTCGCATGAACGTTCGTAAATCCAGGAATACCCATGGCCTCTGATTCTCCACGCAGTCCGAAATTGCTGAAAGGTGGTTTGGTGGTTTATCCCTCGCAGAACCCGGGACCTCCGCCGCAAGTCATCATTTTTCAGTACAACTCAGAACAGATGACACGCAACCTGGCGATGCGAGCAGCGCCGCGCGATCCCGGCAACGTGGGGGCGGCGCGTGAAGATGTACTGCGTGTGGAAGGGCCCCCGGTGGAGACCATCAACATCTCGGTTGAACTGGACGCAACGGACCAGTTGGCCGAACCGGCGCAGAACCAGACCACGGTTGAAAACGGATTACATCCGGTGCTGGCTACGATGGAAATGCTGCTCTATCCAACCACGGAGAAAGCGCAAAAGATGATGGACATGGCGCAACAAGGCCAGGTGCAGGTCTGTCCTGCGGACGTGCCACTGGTGTTGCTGGCGTGGGGCAAGTCGCGTGTGTTGCCGGTTTTGCTGACCAGCTTTGCCGTGACGGAACAGGCGTTTGATGCCAATCTGAACCCGATTCAGGCCAAAGTTGATCTGGGAATGCGCGTGCTTACTTATATGGAACTGAAGCAGGGCACGGTCGGCTTCATGGCGTTTTTGGCTTATCAGAGACAAAAAGAAATGCTGGCAGGCAAGTACCAGCCGTTGGGTGATACAAGCCGTTTTCGCGGGCTTATCCCGATGTAGGCATCCTGCCGATTGTGAGGAAAAATGTTTTTTAAAGGTAGTCGCTACGAAAAAGTTGCCAGCAGCCAAATCAAAGACTCCAAAGGGCGGCCGGTCAACTACAAGAAGATCCGCTTCATTTCGGAGACGGCTGGTGTTATTGGTTACAGCGTCCATCAGGGAGACCGGCTTGATCAGATTGCCAATCTCTCGTTCCGTGATCCGCAGCGGTTCTGGCGCATCTGCGATGCCAACAATGCCATGTGGCCCGATGATCTGTTAATTGTGGGCGCCACGCTGGAGATCCCACCTTCAGAAAGCTGATCTGATGGGCCAGATTGCCTACACCTTATATATAGATGACCAGCCGGCCCCGCCCGACCTGATCGCGGTGATCCAGCATCTGGAAGTTGAGGACCACGCTGAAATGGCGGACATGGTGCGACTGAGCGTAGCCATCAGCATCCGTGATGGCTGTGGCTCCTGGAATGTGGTTGACCAGAAAATCTTCCAGCGCCTCACCAAGCTGCGCATAAACGTGAACGTGGGAAGCGGCAAGACCGAACCACTGATTGAAGCATACGTCATTGAGACCAATGCCAACTTTGCCAACCAGCCAGGCCAATCCATCTTGAATGTGGTGGCCATGGAGCCAACGGTGAAGATGAACCTGAAACAGACGGTGCATCCGTGGCCGAATATGACGGACAGCGGCGTGGCAGAGCAGGTTTTCAAAAGTTATCAGTTCGAACCGGTGATTGATGACACGCAACCAACCCGCGATGAGGTTGATTACACGCAGATCCAACGCGGAACAGATATCCAGTTCTTGCAAGCGCTGGCTGAGAGAAACGGATTTGAATGCTACGTGGAGTTAAATCCGGAGACGGGCAAGGTCGAAGGGCATTTTCACAAGCCCAGACTGCAGCAATCCCCCCAGGGCGTGCTCTCAGTGAATATGGGCGACGCCACCAACGTAAATTCATTTCAAGCGCGCTTTGACATGCTGAAGCCGGCAACGGCGCAAGCTGCCAACGTCGATGTGCATTCCAGGGAACAGCAAACCGCAAACTCTTCTGATCTCGGCGACAAAGCGCTGGGAAGCGCGCCCACAGTCGCCAGTGACAATCCCCGGCAAGTCCTGGTCAGTGGCACGGGGCTTTCGCAGACGGGAGAGCTGCAAACCGCGGCGCAGGCGGTGGTTGACCGTTCCTCCTGGGCGATTACCGCCGAAGGTGAAGTAAATACGGTGGCTTATGGAGATGTGATTCGCGCTAAGCGGCCCATCATGGTGCGCGGCGCCGGTCTCCAGTTCAGCGGCACCTACTACGTGGAGCAGGTACTGCACAGCTTCAGCGGAGATGGTTACACCCAGCATTTCAGTCTGCGGCGCAACGCCGCCGGACTCCTGCGCAACGACAATTTTCAAGCAAGTAACGCGGTCAGCTCGTAACCGCGAAGGGGCACCGGAAAAATATGGTTGCAATACCTTCACCCATCTCTTCAGCAACACTGGAACGGCATTACGGCAAATATCGCGGCACGGTGACTGACAATCAGGACCCCAAAAACCTGGGACGGATTCGGGCCAAGGTTCCCGAAGTTCTTCAGGACGTGGACACAGGATGGGCCTTGCCCAGTCTGCCTTACTCAGGCAAGGGAAGCGGTTTCTTTCGCGTGCCGCCGAAAGGTGCGGGAGTGTGGATTGAGTTTGAGTCCGGTGATGTGTCCCGCCCGGTGTGGACAGGATGCTGGTGGGCCGATGGGCAACTGCCGGCGGATCAGGACGGCAATGCGGCGACTCCAGACTATTCGATTCTGCGCAGCGAGGCTGGATTGATGGTGGTGCTGAACGATTCGGCAAACACCATCGTTATCAGTGACCAGAATGGCACGAACCTGGTGAAGATTGATGTTGGCCAAAACCAGATCAACGTAAACGCGTCACTCAAAGTGGTGGTCAACGCCGCTCAAATTGAGCTGGTGGACGGCGCGCCTCATCCGCTGGTGTTTGGTGACAACCTGCTTGTGTACCTGAATGAACTCGTCAACATGTTCAACATCCATATGCATCCCGGGGAACTTGCTGCGGGTGTAATTCCCGTGACGCCTGCGCCTCCGGTTCCACCATTTCCTCCGGCCACGCCGGATTTGCTTTCAGTTCAGGTCAAAACAGGTTAGGAGTCGCACGCATGGCAGCCGCCAAAGACCACTTGTATGCGGGAACGTTAAACGACTTTGATTCCTCTGACAATATGGCGAAGGAGATTGAGGCCGCCTTCGCCGATGTTCGCAAGAACCAGGGTGGAATCACAGACCCGCCCTTTACCAAAGACAACGCCAGGGATATGCGAATGCTATTCATTGCCATCTCCCGCGGAGTCATCAGCCACCTGCAGAAGCATCCTCAAGCAATCCAGGTCAACGTGAAGAATTCCCTGATTTCGCTGGATGGCTACGCGAGTGCAGTAGACAAATTGCCATGAGGTCTTTGACGTGAGCACTTATCTCGATTATCCCTTTGATCTCGACGGCAGCGGCCGAGTGGCCGGCACGGTCTCTGACGATCACGTGCGCGACATGATTTACCAGCTGTTGTTCACCAGTCCGGGGGAACGGGTTGAATTACCGGACTTCGGCTGCGGGTTGCTGCAAATGGTATTCAGGCCTAACAGTCAGGCGCTTGCCGCCGCCACGCAACTCCTCATTCAGGGCGCTTTGCAACATTGGCTGGGAGACGTGATTGCCATCCAGCAGCTTGATGTAACCAACACGGATGAGCGCCTGGAAATAAATCTGGTGTATGTCCGTCGTGACACGGGCCAACAGGTACAAGCCATTTTCGTTTCCCCTCAAGGCGGACAGTGATTCAAGCACGAGACTTTCCCGCATGACACCATTCCAAACAACAATTTGCGATGAAGCGCAGCGGCGCGTTTTGATTGAGAAAGACCCGCTGATCAATGGCGTTGACTACGTCGAAGTGATCACCTCGCCAGCGGCCGACAACGAACGCTTGTTGCAGGTGTACTTCATCCCCAAGGACCCGGCCAACGTTGTGGGGCAGGCAAATCTGATTCTCTTGATGAACAAGCTGGCGGCCGCCACTCAAGAAATTGTGATTTCCGGCGGCGTGCGAATCCAGAACATCCAGGTATTGGGCGTCAGCTTTGTTACTGACCACATTGAAGTCCGCGTAAGCGAGCCGGGTGATTTCTCGGATTACACGCTGACCATCACCGACCCGGCGATTGATATTTTCTACTCTCAAGTCCAATTCAATTTCAAAGCCGGATGCCCAACGCACTTTGACTGTCGCGCAACAATTAGTTGTCCACCGGCGGTGTTCATGCAGCCGGACATCGACTATATGGCGAAGGATTACGCCAGCTTCCGCCAGGCGTTGCTCGATCTGATACCGACTTTGAAGCCTTCCTGGACCGAACGCCATGAAGCCGATATAGGCATGGCGTTGATCGAACTGTTCGCGTACGTGGGCGATCAAATTAGTTATTACCAGGACGCGGTCAGCAACGAAATATTCTTAGGCTCTGCCCGGCAACGGATTTCCGTGCGCCGTCTTGCCCGTCTAGTGGATTACCAGATGAATGATGGCGCCAGTGCGCGCTCATTCATTCACTTTCGTCTCACGAGCCCGAGCACCGGAAAGCTACCGGCGGGAAGCCAGGTGCTGGCGAAAGTGATCGTCCCGATTCAGGGAAAACTGCCTCCGTTTGGCGCGGTCTTCACGGCTGCTGAAGCCGACGCGGCACGCGCTGCTTCCGGCACAATCTTTGAGACGGTAACTGACCAGGACCTGAGCGACCAACTCAACAGCATCTCGATTTACACCTGGGGCAACGAACAATGCTGCCTTCCTTGTGGGACAACATCTGTCTATCTGCGTGGAGATCTGTCCGCGACTGCGGGGCCTGAGCCATGGCGGTTGCGTCCCGGTGACTTTCTTCTGTTCGAGGAAGTGCTGGGACCGGTCACCGGCCTGGCTGCCGACGCGGATCCCAGCCATCGTCAGGTGGTCCGGCTCACGCAAGTGCAGAACGCCAGCGATCCTCTTACCGCTGGAGCACCTATTCCCCTGACGCTGGTTACTTGGGCACGTGAGGATCGCCTGACATTTCCGTTGTGTCTTTCCGTACGGCTTTCTGACAACAGCGTGGTGAATGATGTTTCCTTGGCGCGGGGCAACATGGTTCTGGCGGATCATGGCCAAACCACCACAGAGTGGTTTCCCGGAGATCCAATTGATCCCACCGTTCCCGGAATCATCATTGGTCCGCGTGCGTTTCGCTTCCGCCTGCAACACGGGCCGCTCAGCTGGCGCATTCCTTATGACAAATCTGACGGACCAGGAACAACTGTGGCCAGCCTGTTGAAGACCGACCCGCACAAGGCCAAAGCGCAAGTCACCAACCTGGATATCCATAACGGCACGCAAGTGCTGCCAAACTGGCAACCCGTTACGGACCTGCTGAGCAGCCATGCGCTGGAGCAGGTGTTCGCAGTAGAAACAGAGAACGACGGCTCTGCGCTGCTACGTTTTGGCGATGGAGCCTATGGACTGGTACCGCCTTCTGACTCGCACATGTTTGTCCAGTACCGCATCGGCGTGGGCACTGCCGGGAATGTTGGGGCGGACAGTCTGGTCCACGTGATCAACCCTGGTACGGTTCTGAATTTTCCCTCGTTGGAAGCCGTGCGTAACCCGTTACCGGCGTGGGGAGGCACTGAACCGGAGTCGCTGGAACAGGTAAAGCTGCTGGCGCCAACGGCATTTCGCGCTGTGCAACATCGCGCCGTTACAGAAGACGATTACGCACATGCCGCGGAGCTGTGGCCTGAAGTCTCCCAGGCGGTGGCCACATTTCGATGGACGGGCAGCTGGTACACGGTATTTATCACCATTGATCCTGTCGGAACCAACAGCGTCTCCGCCGACCTGGCCGAGCGGGTACGTGATTTTGTGACTTCATACACGCAGGCCGGTTATGACCTTGAGATTAATGCTCCGGTGTACGTTGCGCTGGATATCGCTATTGATATTTGCGTAGCGCCCTATCACTTCCGCGGAGACGTGGAGCAGGCGGTGCTGATTGCTCTGAGCAACCGAATGCTGCCTGACGGCACAAAAGGCTTCTTTCATCCTGATCGTTTCTCTTTTGGACAGCCGCTTTATGTAAGCCAGCTTTATGCCGCTGTGATGGCGGTTGAAGGTGTGGACTCCGCCTCTGTGACCAGGTTCCAGAGGTTTGGCAAAGTTGCAAACCATGAACTGGAGCAAGGCTACATACGCATGGACCGTCTGGAAATCGCACGCCTTGATAACGACCCTAATTTTCGTGAGAACGGAGTACTGAGTTTGAACATCGGCGGTGGAAAATGAGCGCGGACCAAACGCAGGCACTGAGCACTTGCGGTTGCTGCCATGATGATGTGCCGCCGGCGCCGCAGACGATAGAGAATCGTCCGGGGCTTTCAGCGATTCAGTATCGCCTGGGAACCTACGCCACGTTCCTGCAGGCAATGTGTGACCAGATCGCGCGTACTCCTGAACTGCGCGACCGCTTGCTGACCCGCTCCACGGACGATTTCGGGATCGCTCTGCTCGCCATGTGGGCTTACATGGGAGACATTCTGACTTTTTATCAGGAACGTATCGCCAATGAATCGTTCCTGCGCACTGCGTTGTTCCAGGAATCCATTGCCAGCCTGGCAGCACTACTGGGATACACGCCGGCACCCGGCGCCGCGGCGGAAGTGGACCTGGCTTTCTTTCTCGAGGATGGCAAACAGGTGAACGTGCCCGTGGGTCTGCTGGTGCAAAGCGTACCAGGACAGAACGAAAAGCCGCAAAAATTTGAGACCGTCGAGAGCATCATCGCGGACGCCTCAATGAATCAGGTACAGATTTTTCCCCAGCCTGCGATCTATGCTCCATTTGCACTGGGAAGCATGCAAGCAGTCCTGCTTTCTTATCCCAAGGGACTTGCTCCGCGGATCAAGTTGGCGATTTTCAACCAGTCGCGGGCAGAACTCAAAGATGTGACTGGTTTGTCCGTGCATAACACGGAACAATTCCTCTCCTGGACACCGGGCATTCAATCGAGCGACTTCCAGCAGTTTTCCACCCAGGCAGTCGTCTATGCGCGCGAGTTTCGCTTGTTCGGCTTCAATGCGCCCAGTAGTTATGTGCATGCCGTTCCTGATACGACCGCTCCAGGCGGAATCCGCATGCAACTGGAGACAGGCCCGAATTACACCAACGCGAACCTGGCGCCGCCTCCGCAAAATCAACTCGCGTTGGATGCTCGATACAGTGACTTGAAACCGGGAAGCAAAATTCTGATTGCACAAGATGCGGCAGCGCCTCCGCCTGGTTCCTTTGCACGGCTCGCGACGGTGACGAATGTCTCCACAGGACCGGCAGAATTCGGTCCATTAAACGGCAACGTCACCTGGCTGACTCTGGGGCTGGGCGTGACAGCGACACCAGTGGTGAAGTTGGATTCGCTGGGACAACTGAATGCATTTTGCATCGGTGATGACTCAGCCCTTTGGACCAGGAGACAGATGGGCGCGGGCGGAAGCTGGGGCCCGTGGGAATCACTGGGTGGACAGATTGATTTGCTGGATGTGGGCACAAATCAAGATGGCCGACTTGAAGCATTTGCTCGCGGTACCAACAAGGCGCTGTGGCATGTCTGGCAAACCTCGCCGGCGGGCAACTGGAGTCCGTGGGACTCACTGCTGGGGCAGATTGACATGCTCGCTGTGGGCTCCAATCTGGATGGAAGACTCGAGGTATTTGTCCGCGGCCTGGCTGATCAGGCGCTGTGGCATATCTGGCAGGTTGCGCCCAACAGTTTCTGGAGCGGCTGGGCTTCACTTGGTGGAATCATTGATCTGCTCACCGTGAGCCAGAACCTGGATGGGCGTCTGGAAGTTTTTGCGCGCGGCAGGGACAGGGCTCTCTGGCACATCTGGCAGACTGCACCGAACAATGGCTGGAGTGGCTGGGCTTCACTTGGCGGACTCATTGACCTGCTCGCTGTGAGCCAGAACCAGGATGGACGTCTGGAAGTGTTTGCTCGTGGTATGGACCAGGGGTTGTGGCACATCTGGCAAACTGCACCGAACAACGGCTGGAGTGGCTGGGCTTCACTCGGCGGCATCATTGATCTGCTCACCGTGGGCCAGAACCAGGATGGGCGTCTGGAAGTTTTTGCCCGTGGCACGGACCAGGCGTTATGGCACATCTGGCAGACTGCTCCGAACAACGGCTGGAGTGGCTGGGCTTCACTGGGCGGCATCATTGAATTGCTCTCAGTGAGTGAAAACCAGGACGGACGTCTGGAAGTTTTTGTTCGCGGTACGGATGAGGCGCTTTGGCACATCTGGCAGACTGCGCCGAACAACGGTTGGAGCGGGTGGGACTCGCTCGCGCTGCCAACATGGACCATCTCGGACCGTGCACGCGTCACTGTGTACGAGGTTTCCGAACTTTTGACATTTTCTCCCTTCCGTTACGGTGACTCCATCAGCGGCAGCACGGTCTATGTTCCGCTGCCTCAGATGCCTGGGCTCGATGCCAGGCGCAAGCTCATCCTTGATGACGCACAGGCCAATCCGCAATCAGTAAAGGTGCAGGCAGCGGTGGCCGTGGACACCGATGGTGACGGTCTCCCGGATCATTGGCGCATTTCTTTCACGCCTGATCTGGCTCGCACGTTGAGCACGGAAACAGCCAAACTCTTCGGCAACGTATGTGGCGCGACCCACGGACAAACCATTGCGGGCGAAGTGTTGGGCGACGGAGATAATGCGTCAGCGTTCCAGTCATTCCGCTTGCAGAAGTCGCCGGTAACATTCGTGCACCAACCCGGAGCCCCGCACGGCGTTGCTGACTCGCTCCGAATCCAGATTGCCGGTGTGATCTGGAAAGAGGCGGGAGAATTCTTTGGCCACACGGGTGACGAGCGCATCTTTGTGACAACTCAGGACGCCACAGGCATGACCGTGCAGTTTGGAGACGGAGCCACCGGAAGCCGTTTGCCAACGGGCCGCGCCAACATAACAGGAACTTATCGTCAAGGCATCGGGTTGGCAGGTAATGTGAGTCCGGGTGCCCTGCGCACATTGCTCAGCCGTCCGGTTGGATTGAAGAGCGTAAGTAATCCTGGGCCTGCCACAGGCGGAGCTGAAGCCGAATCACTGAGCCAGACCCGGCAGAACGCACCCAATACCGTGCGGACTTTTGGACGCATTGTGTCTCTTCAGGATTTCGAAGATGCTGCCCGCGAATTTGCCGGCGTCGCCAAAGCGCGTGCTTCATGGGCATGGAGCGGCGAAGAACAAGTTGTCTATTTAACAGTGGCGGGAATCGGAGGCGCGGCCATTATCGGAACAACCTATACAGATCTGGTGGCCGATCTCAATGCGCGCCGTGATCCCAACCGTGCGCTGGTAGTGCGCAGCTACACTTCCATCGCGGTGCAGCTCAACGCCTTGATCTTTGTCAGCGCAGACCATGTTCGCGACATTGTGTTAGCCGCCGTTAATGCCGCCGTTGCCGATTACTTTTCCTTTGATAACCAGGGGTTCGGAAGGCCGGTGCATCTTAGCGGCGTCTATGCCGTGCTGCAGTCCGTGGATGGAGTGGTGGGAGCGGACATCATCTCACTCGGCTACAAACACGCAGCAGATGGCTTGAGTCACGGGGCGACCGCAGCTCCGGTGCAGGTCCATCTCCGCATCAATGACGACGAGTTGGCCACGCTTGAAAACGCCGGCGACGCGCAGATCACTCTGGGACAGGTGCAACCGTGAGCACAACCAATTCACTCACAACCAACTCGCTGGATCTCTATTCTTTGCTGCCCGCCATCTACCGCATCCGCGACGCGGAGCGCGGTTACCCTTTGCGCGCCTTCCTGGGCCTGATCAGCAATCAGGCACAGCTGGTAAAGGCCAACGTGGATGGCCTGTGGGACGACATCTTTATTGAAACCTGCGCGAACTGGGTTGTGCCTTACATAGGCGATCTGGTTGGCAACAACCCCATCCCGGCAGGTTTCGCCCGCAGGCGGGCAGATGTTGCCCGCACCATTTTTTACCGGCGACGCAAGGGCACGCTCACCATGCTGGAACAACTGGCGCGCGATGTGACCGGATGGGACGCCCACGCGGTTGCTTTCTTTGAAGAGCTGGGTTGGTCACAAAATCTCAACCATCTCAGGTTTCATGAGGATACTCGCACCGCCGTCCGGGACCCATTTGCCGTGGACCGCGTGGGCACCGTGCTGCTCCGCGATCTTGATGCACTGGACCGGATCAACAGCGCGTTTGACACTACAACCCATACGGTCGATGTGCGTCCGATATGCCAGTTGGCCGGCTGGTACAACATTCAAAAGATCGGATTCTTCCTCTGGCGACTGGAAAGTTTTTTTACTCAGGCTGTCACTGCGCGAAGGTCGGCAATCTATAACAGCGGCTTCTATTTCAGCCCGATCGGAAACCCTGCGCCTCTCTTTACTAATCCTGAAGCCGTCGCAGAGGACACACTGCAGGTCACTGAGGTCCAGGTCCAGGCGCCAATCAGGAAAATCGCGTTCTATTTCAATCCCGGCGACTACTACATGAACAGCGCGGTGCCTGTGCCGAGCATGGCAATCTATCGCGGTATTTCCGCGGTGCCCGCTAACCTGGTGCCATTAGCCACTATTGTTTGTGGCGATCTCAGCAACTGGACGCCACCATCCAGTGGCAAAGTGGCGATTGATGTATCGCTTGGCCGAATCGCGTTTGCGCCGGGCGAAGCGCCACGGGAAGGCGTGACAGTCTCCTATACCTATGGTTTCAGCGGAGATATGGGAGGAGGTCCTTACGATCGGACATCAACAGATCTGGTTGCAGGTGATCCCGGCCTTGCCGTTCCGGCAAGCGTAGCCGATCCGACGTCCGCAGGCTTTCTGATTCGTGTACCTTCCACCGGAATAGACACACTTGGACAAGCCGTGGCCAGTTGGAATCCTACGGCCCATGCACATGCTGTGATTCAGATAGAAGACAATCGCACGTATGAAGAACATGTAACCATCTCATTGCCTACGGTAGCAGTTCCGCCCGGTCAGCCCAGTCCAGTTCTAATTATTCAGGCCGCCAATCTGCAGCGCCCAACGCTGATTGGGAATATCGCGCTCACCGGCGGTACCGGCAATGAAGAAATTATTGTGAACGGACTACTGGTTGCCGGACAGCTCCATATGCAGGGAAATCTGCGATTGGTAGAGATTGTTCACACCACGCTGGTTCCCGGTCTGGGTCTTGATGAACAGGGCCAGCCGCTCCAACCGGGAGTGGCCAGCATTGTTGTAGATACGTCGAACGACAACCTGGTACTGGTAATCGATCACAGCATTACCGGACACCTGTTGTTGCCTGAGGAAATGGTGAGCTTGACGGTCCGCGATAGCATCATCGATTCCGCTGGTTCATCGGCGCAGGGTGCTTTTATTCCTGCACTTGTCTCCGGCAGTCTGTCTCCTTTTCCGGCGCTCAGTTCGGCTGCGCCCCGCGTGAACATTACGATTGGTGGTGAAGGTCCATACGTGGCGGTGCTCCCCGGCGTTCCCGCGAATTTGACGGCTGCGCGTGACCGCCTGCAAAAAGCGATCCGCACTGCACACCCTACGCCGGCGTTCACCGCTGCGAGCGTGGTTGCCGTTGGCGATCGCCTGATTGTTCTGCCCGGCAGTGACGAGCAAGTGATCATTGAGAACGCGGGACCAGATCAAACGGCTACGGATCTGCTTCTTGACGTTAAGGCAGCACGCCAGACTTCAGCCGTGGTGAGCGGAACGCTGGCTCCGTTTCCGAGCATCACCTCAGCCACTCCATCGGTCACGGTGATGTCGGGTGCGAGTGGCGCAAAAGTTGCGACGTTAGCTGTGGTGCCCACATCGTTGAGCGCAGCCAGCACCCAATTACAGTCTGCGATCCGTGCAGCCGGCGCCGATCCTGGCTTTGCCGGCGCAATGGTGGGTGTTGTCGATAACCAGTTGGTGATCGTTTCTGGTGACGGCGGCGGGCCGATCACGTTCAGTACAGCACCACCGGACACAACAACGCTTCGGCAATTAGCTCTGGACACAGAACGTCCGGCAATTGCCGCGGATGACGGTGGCGATGTTCCTGCTCCGCCGGCGAGTCTGGTTCGCACCACAATTTTCGGTGAGGTCAATGTGCAGGAACTGCAACTCGCGTCTGAGGTCATTTTCAACTCACGCGTGATGTCACAACGTCGCCAGAACGGTTGTGTGCGATTCAGTTTTGTACCGGAAGGCTCGAAGACCCCGCGCCGATACCGGTGCCAGCCTGATTTTGAAATTACGCAACAGACAGATGCCGCAGAAAACGCCGCGGCTCTGGCGGGAACCACGCTTTCGCAGTTGGACCGTGACGCCATACGTGACGACGTGTACAGCTGGCTGCTGCCTTCCTTCACTGATATCCACTATGGCTCTCCCGGCTACGGACAATTGCTGGTTTCCTGTCCGCAACAAATCCAGACCGGAGCGGAAGACGGTTCTGAGATGGGCGCCTTTGACTTTTTGAAGCAGCCGCAACGCGTGACCAGCCTGCGCGTGCGCTTACAGGAATATCTCCCGTTCGGGCTAGAGCCCGGCTTGATTTACGTGACTTAGCCCCAGGAGGGACCATTCATGAGCGGCGATTACACACGTTGGAGTTTTGATCCAACAAAGAACTACGCGGAAGTTTTTAAGCAGCAGGGGCGCGTTGACCTTGATGCGGACTGGAATGAGTTTGCCGAAATCGTCGACCGGCGCTGGCGCGCAGAAACAATTGACATCATTGGCCGCGCAGTCGTGCCCATGTCCACGCCCGATGCTTTTCTTATCAAGCCCTCCGGGCCGGGACAATTCACGATTGGTGTGGGCCGCATGTACGTGGATGGTTTGCTGGCGGAGTGCCACGGCCTGCCGCCCGCGGAATATGATGACTCTCTCGGCGAGTTGAAAGGCACTCTTCCCGTGCCCTTTACTCAGCAGCCTTACTATCCCTCACCTGATCCTTTACCTTCTGCCGCGCCCGCAACTGATCTGATCTATTTGGATGTGTGGCATAGAGAAGTCACCGCTTTTGAGGATCCTTCTATCCGGGAAAAAGCACTGGGCGGTCCCGACACAACGACGCGTATACAAACGGTGTGGCAAGTAAGGATTCTGCCGGATGTGGGTGCGCTTGAGTGCGGAGATGATATTCAGGCCTGGGATGATCTGATTGCTCCTTCTGCCGGACGGCTCACCACCTCCACGGTTGCGCCTGCACCTAGTCCCGATCCTTGTGTGCTTTCGCCCACCGGCGGCTATCGCGGTCTGGAAAACCGTTTGTACCGGGTGGAAGTTCATGTTGCGGGTACGGTCGGCGGAGCAAATCCGGCAAAGTTCAAGTGGTCACGCGATAACGCATCTGTGGTTTCAGCGGTGGAATCCATTTCCGCGCCCGGCGGACCGAACTCGGTGATCAAACTGAAAAGTCTGGGTCGCGATCGCGTGTTGCGCTTTTCCGCGGATGATTGGGTTGAGGTTCTTGATGACAATCTGGAATTGGGAAATCAGCCGCGGTTTCTCACCAAGATTGTTGGGCCGCCCGACGAAGCCAACCGAACCATCACGGTGAATCCGCCGGTCCCGCCAGGCCTGCTCGATCCCACGAATCTCCAGCGGCACACACGTGTGCGGCGCTGGGACCAGAAGTTCACCGGTGCAGGCAGTGATGTTGACGCCACCACAGGCTTGATTGCCGTGGCCACTGGCCCTCTCGACATTGAAGATGGAATACAGGTTTCCTTTACTGATGATCCCGCGGGTAAAACTCTACGGTTAGGCGACTACTGGGTGTTTGCCGCCCGGACTGCAGACGGAAGCGTGGAATCCCTACAGAAGGCTCCACCGATGGGCATCCTGCATCACTATGCTCGTCTGGGATTTGTGACCTGGACCGCCGGAGGCGCAGCGGGCGCCAGCGGAACCTTCAAAAATTGCCGGGTGTTCTGGCCACCAGCAATCGGAACCGGCGAGCCAGGCTGCGACTGCACCGTGTGCGTGACTGCGGACGGCCACAATGCCGGGACGGCAACGATCAACAACGCAGTTCTGAACACGATTGCCAAAGGAGGCGGCAAAATATGTCTTGCTCCGGGGCTCTACTTCATCAATGATGCAGTGGCGATCAATCAGGCCGCCGCGATCGAAATTGTAGGACATGGACTAGCATTCCTCACGCCCGGGCCGAACCATAACGCCGCTGATCCCATCATGCAGATTGAGAATTCCCTGGCCATTACGGTCCAGGACCTGGGGTTTGTCGCGCTTGAACGAACAACGTCAAATGCGCAATCGCTTCCCGGCATTGTGATTCGCAATTCGGCTTTTGTCGTTGTCAGACACTCCTCATTTCTTGGTTTCCCCCAAGGTGTAAGTCTGTCGCCGGCCATTGCGATGGGTGGCTCGGTCCTGGATTCAGTGATTCGTGAGAACGTCTTCAGCAATGTTGAAGTGGCAGTAGGAGCGCTGGAACGCGACAAGCAGCGTTTTCTGGCCTTCGTTTCAATTGAGAACAATCAGATGGTGTGCCGGAGGGGCGGCGTGGAACTGGTTGCGCCGGCAACTGCGCTGTCCTTGGGCGTGACCGTCTCCGGCAACCTCATCCAGTGTCCAGTGGGAATCGGTCTGGTCGGACTAGGTTTGGATCTAACGATTGCAGACAACACCATTGTGATCGCGCCGGGTGAAACAGGTTCCGGAGTCGGTGTCTTCAGCACGATCTCGCAGGCACGCATCGCGAACAATCAGATTTCAGGAGTGAACACCTCTGGGAACAGCGTGGGAATTCAGCTGTCCTCGGTGCCTATGTATGGAACGCAGATTACAGGGAACCGCATCAGCGGACTTGGCGGCACAGGCATCCTGGTGACAGAGAGGGCCCTGCTGCTGGAGACCATCATTTCCCAGAACCAGTTACTCAACCTGGGCAAAGGCGGGATTATCATGGGCAATAACACCGCCGGGGTAGATCTCAACATCACAGACAACTCTCTGGCTTTTATCGCTCAAACCCTGGACGCATCAGATACTGATCAGCCATTCATGACAGGTATTCAACTATCGGCGGGGAGTAACATTAACTTAAGTGGTAATGCCATTGAGAATCTGGGACTCGATCCCAATACAAATGGGTCACGGTTTGCGATCACCGGCGGATTGCTCTCCGGCATCCGCATTTCCAGCAGTCGGATTCAGAACATTGGACCCGTGGGGTCAAAATTGATTTGCGGAGGCGTGGTGCTGTTATTCGTGGCCGGCCGTGTGGATGTAGCTGATAACGAAATCCGCCGCGCCTTGACGGTACCTGCTACCGCTGACAACTCGCAGTGGGCTGCTTTGGGAATCGCGTTCTGCCTGAATGACGCAAGCGTTCGCGGGAATCTGATGGAAGCTTTCGGGATTGGGCCAGCCGTATCGATCGGCGTGCCGGAATTACCCAATCTGAGTCCCAGTTCGTGCATTTTCAGTGAGAACCAGTGCCTACTGGATGGCCCGGCTCTTGCGTCAGGTGCGGCCCAGTTCGTTGCGGAAATCTCGGCGCGCGTGCTAATAGCTTCAAACAATTATGCCAACGGCCCGGTGACTGAGGCGGCGAGATCGCTCAATCTGCACGTTCCTGCTGGCGCAAAAATCCTGCCGGTTACGGTGCTGGGAAACGTTACTTCCGGGGCTGTCTTCGTTAATAATGCAGTCTTAACGGCTCCCTGGGCGCCCCTAAACGTCAGGCTTAACTGAGAATGGAGTAACAATGAGCTTTGCCATATATAAAGGTGAAAAGAGTGTGACTGACCTGGCAGCCCGGCTGTTTGGACTGCAGGGGAAAGGTCAACATCCTGCTGCCAGGCAGGCAGGTGATCTGCTGCTCAAAGCAAATCCGCAGCTCAAGAATATGAGTCAGGTGCCGGTTGGCTCGGTAATTGTGGTTCCTCCTGAGGCACCGTCGTTACAACCCGGCGGGAGTCCAGTGCCTGCTGATTTGCTGCGCGCATTTGCGGCGGAACGAGCACACCAACTGTTGGATGGTCTGGATAGCAGGCTCGCAGAGATAGAGTCACAGGCACAAGATGCAACGAATAGCATCCTTCTCCAGGCAAAATCAAAAGAGGCAAAGACTGCCAGCGCCAGTAATCAGACGCTGAGGGCAAACCTGCCGGAGATCACCAAATCGGCGGATAGGAGGCTCACCGAGCTAAAGAGTGGCCAGGCATCAAGAAGCAAGGCAATTGCAGAACTGCGCGCAGGGCTCAAGCAGTTTCTAGGAAATAGCTAAGCCACCAGATCGAATAAACCACGGAGGGCTAAGTATTACTTAATTCTTCGGTCAAGGGCCAGATTACTCATGTTAAGGCCAGATTACTTCGATTACGATTGTCACCGGTAAGTAGTGCCACCTAAAAGGAGTATCTCTGGACTTGCTCGGGATCAAAGAAGGTCCAAGCTTTTAGGGACCGAGAACGAAGAGCCGACAAAAAGCCGAACGGAAGCCCTGGAAGCTGACCAAAAAGGGGAAGTATATGAAGCTTTGTCGAATTCTTTGTTCCCTCTGCCTATTGAGTTTTGTGCCCGCGACTCTCGTTTTCGGGCAGAGTGCA
>WNFC01001454.1_pt1 | contig 43311 bp, 46 predicted proteins | sample 5400541 | NCBI WGS metagenome assembly WNFC01 (sample SAMN13153342, study PRJNA577476) | soil metagenome | isolation source: 120 cm saprolite under Douglas fir tree site 2 hole 2 replicate 1 | place: USA:California | collected 2015-04-18 | reverse complement strand
CTGACTCGCGCGTGCCCATGAAACGGGCGTCGCCCGGCGATCGGTTGACGCGCGGGGGAACCACCCCTATGATGGGTCAATTCGACAGCCGCCGTCCCATTCAGATGGGAAAGGAGTCTCGCATGCCGCAGTCTCCGACGCCGCCTCAGTCGCAGGAACAGCGGGTCCAGGAGTTCGTCGCGGAATTCCAGACGCTCCGGGGCGAGATTCGCAAGGTCATCGTCGGGCACGACGACGTCGTCGCCCATGTGCTCATCGGACTCTTCGCGGGAGGGCACGTGCTCCTGGAAGGCGTGCCGGGGCTTGGCAAGACGCTCCTCATCAAGACGCTCTCCGAGAGCCTCGATCTCTCCTTCTCCCGGATCCAGTTCACACCCGACCTGATGCCCGGCGACATCATGGGCACCAACATGATCCTGGAGGACGAGACGGGACGGAAGCACTTCCAGTTCCAGCGCGGGCCCATCTTCGCCCACATCCTGCTCGCCGACGAGGTCAACCGCGCGACGCCCAAGACGCAGTCGGCCCTTCTCGAGGGCATGCAGGAGGGCGCCGTCACGAGCTCCGGCACCGCGCATCCGCTGCCGCAGCCGTTCTTCGTTCTGGCGACGCAGAACCCGATCGAGATGGAGGGCACCTATCCGCTGCCCGAAGCCCAGCTCGACCGCTTTCTCTTCAAGCTGCGGGTCCAGTACCCGGCGCTCGAAGACCTGACCGAGATCATCGACCGAACGACGCAGGTGCGTGAGGTGAGCGTGCACCGCGTCATGTCGGGGCCGCGCGTGCTCGCCTTCCGAGAGCTGGTGCGGGAGGTGCCCATCGCCTCGCACGTGCGCGATTTGGCGGCGCTCATCGTTCTGGCGAGCCACCCGCAGTGGGAGCGCGCGCCGGAGCAGACCCGGCGCTTCGTCCGGTACGGCGCGAGCCCGCGGGGAGCCCAGGCGCTCGTCCTCGGCGCCAAGGTTCGCGCGCTCACTGAAGGGCGCTACAACGTCAGCGTGGAGGATCTGCGCGCGATGGCGCTTCCGGCCCTCCGTCATCGGCTCATCCTCAACTTCGAGGGCGAGGCCGAAGGGGTAGACGTGGACCGGCTCATCGCGCATATCATCGAGGCGGCGGAGAACCTGAGCGCGGCGGAGAAAGAGGTGTTTCTCCGCTAGCGCGTCGAGGAGGGCGCATGCCCGACCTGACGATCCTGCAGCGCGCGGTCGCCGATGTCTCTCGGCAGATCCGCGTGCGCCGCGCCGAGTTCTACGGGCTCCGCGGCCTGTTCGGCGGAGCCCTGGCCGCCTTGTTGCCGCTCGTCCTGCGGGACTCCCTCGGCTGGTCCGGGTTTCTGTGGGCAGGTGGCTGTCTTGCCGTGGGCGCGATCGTGGGCGCCGTCGCGGGGTATCTGATGCCGCTGCCGTCTGGCGAGGCCGCGCGCTTGGCGGACAGGGGCTACGGACTCCAGGATCGCGTCGCGACGGCGCTCGAATGGGCCGACCGCTCGGACCGCACCCCGCTCGTGGACGCTCTCGTGGCAGACGCGGTGGCGCGCGTGCAGGCGATGCAGGGCCGCCGCGTCATTCCCCGCCGCATCCCGCGCGAGGCGCGCCTCGTTCCGGTGCCGCTCGTGCTCGGAATCGCGCTGGCGCTTGCACCGGCCATCCCCCTTCCCCAGGGCGCCTTGCCGAGCCTCTCCGGCGCGCGCCAGGACGACGAGGAGAAGCCACAGGAGCGTACCGGAGGCCTCGAGAGTCAGGAGCGCCCGAACGCCGCCAGGCGGGAGGAGGCCCGGCGCGCTGAGGTCCAGGAGAGGACGTTCGGCCCACGCGCGGGCGCCGGCGGGGCCAGCCAGCCCGGCGATCTCGCGGCTGTCTTCAAGGACACCTCGCTCGCCTCTCAGACGCCAGACTTCAACGCGTTCCTGAAGAAGGGTGACGAACGCATTCGCATGCTCGATCAGATCGACCGTCTGCCGGACCTCCAGCGCGACTTCACGCAGAGCCAGCAGCGCATGGTCTTCCAGAAGGCCAAAGCCCTGCGCGGGGGGCTCAAGGGCGACCAGTTCTCCCCCGACAAGCTGCGCGACCTCCTGCGCGAGATGGAGCGTCTCGGTCGCAAGGGCGACCCGAACTACCAGGGCGATCTCAACGAGGGCATGGAGGCGCTCGAGCAGGGGCAGAGCGATCGGGCCATGGAAGCCATGGAGCGGGCGCTCAACAAGCTTCGCGCGATGGAGGAGAAGGGCCGCGACGGCAAGGGCCTTCGCGGCGGTCGCGAGGACGAGCGGCGCTCGGGCCGCCGCGGCGACCGCGGGCAGGGCGGCGCGCACGGGGACGAAGGCGATTGGCCCGAGGGCGAGGGATCACTGCCCGGCAAGGGCAAGAGTGGCAGTCCCAAGGGCGATCCGAGCCAGCGTCTCCGCACCAATCCCTTCGACGTCGGTGTCGAGGGCGAGGCGCGGGCAGGCCGCAAGGACGGGATGGACACCAACCTTGTGGGTCGCGGTGGGAACGTGCCTTCGCGGCTCCAGTACCTGGGCGTGCTCGGCCAGTACCGCAAGCAGATGGAGGAGGACATCGTCCGGGAGCAGGTCCCGCGCGACTACCACGGGCAGGTGAAGGACTACTTCAAGGCGCTCGACGAAAGATAGCGAGTGGCCACCGCGAGCCGGGGGCAGGACCTTCTCTCGTCAGAGTTCTTGACGCAGCTCGAGCGGCTGACGCTCATTTCGCGTCGCGCCTTCCGCGGGCGGACGCACGGCGAGCGCAAGAGCCCGCGCAAGGGCATGAGCGTGGAGTTCTCAGACTACCGGCAGTACGGGGTCGGCGACGACCTCCGTTACGTCGACTGGAACATCTACGGGCGCCTCGATCGCCTCTACCTCAAGCTCTTCGTCGATGAGGAGGACCTCTGTCTCCACCTCCTCCTCGACGGTTCGGGCTCCATGAGCTTCGGCGAGCCGTCCAAGCTCCACTACGCCGCCCGGCTTGCGGCGGCGCTCGGATTCGTGGGCCTCGTCAACCTCGAGCGAGTCGGAGTCGCCGTCGTGCGCGACCGCATGGCCGAGGGCTGGAATCCCACCCGCGGCCGCGGGCAGCTCCTCTCGCTCCTGGACTTCGCCGCGCGGCTCCGGGCAGGGGGCCCGACCGGGCTCAGCGAGGGCCTGGCGACCTACGCGCTCCGCTCCCGCGAGGCGGGGGTGGCCGTGCTCATCTCCGATTTGCTGGATCCGGCCGGCTACGAGCCGGGACTCAAGGCGCTGCTCGAGCGCCGATTCGACGTGCATGTGATCCACGTGCTGGCGCCTGAGGAGATGAACCCGATTCTCGCGGGCGACCTCCGCTTAACGGATGCCGAGACCGGCGAGATGCGCGACCTGACCATGGACGGCGAGGCGATGGGTGAGTATCGTCAGCGCCTTGGCGCGTTCCTCGGGCGCGCGGAGAGCTTCTGCCGCGCCAACGAGATCACCTACCACCGCGTGACGACCGACATCCCCGTGGAAGAGATGCTCCTGCGTCAGCTCAAAGGACTCCTGCTCGCATGAACTTCCTCTCGCCGCTCGCTCTGCTCGTGGGGACGCTCGCCCTCCCCCTGCTGCTGCTGTACTTCCTCAAGGTGCGGCGACGCCAGGCGACCGTGTCGAGTCTCCTCCTCTGGGACCCGGCGCTGCGCGATCGTGAGGCCTCGGCCTTCTTCCAGCGTCTCCAGCGCGATCCGCTGCTCATCCTGCAGTTGCTCGTGCTGGTCGCCCTCGCCCTGGCCCTGGCGCGCCCCGCCGTCACCGTGATGGGTCACGGCGCCAAGCGCATCGTCGTCGTCCTCGATACGTCCGCCTCGATGAAGGCGACGGACGTCTCGCCCTCGCGCTTCGCCCGCGCCCAGCGCGAGGCGCTCCGCCTCGTCGGCAGCCTCGGGGCGGGCGCCGAAGTCATGGTCATCGAGGCCGCCGTCCAGCCGCGCGTGCTGGCGCCCTTCAGCCACGACCGGGAGCAGACGCTGGCGGCGATTCGGAATGCCTACGCGCGCGATCTGCCCAACCGGCTCGGCGAGGCCGTCCGCACGGCCCGCGCCCTCGTCGGGCAGGACGCGCAGGCGGAGATCCACGTCTTCACCGACGGCGCCCATCCGGCCGCGCTCCGCGGGCAGGCCAACGATGTCCGCGTGCGATGGGTGGGGGTGGGCCAGCGCGGGCGCAACGTCGCCATCACCAATCTGGCCGTGCGGCGCAACTACATCGGCGCCTTCGACTCGCAGGCGTTCGTGTCGTTCGTCAACTTCTCGGACCAGGCCGAGAGCTTCTCGTTCTCGCTCACGATCGACGGCGAGGTGGTGGCCGAGAAGACGCTGACGCTCGACCCGCAGGTGCGGCGCGCCGTTGTGCTGCCCTTCTCCCATTTGGGAGGAGGGGTGCTGCGCGCGCGGCTCAACGTCACGGACGACCTCGCGGCCGACGACATCGCCTACGCCGTCATCGCGCCCGCGCGGACGATCCAGGTGCTCCTGGTGAGCCCCGGCAACCTCTTCCTTGAGAAGGAGCTCTCGACCGATCCTCAAGTCAAGCTCGAGGTGCGCAAGCCCGACGCGTACTCGGGCGGCATGGAAGGGTTCGACGTCGTGGTGCTGGACAGCGTCAGCCCGGCGCGGATCGGCAGCGGGCGCTTCGTGCTCGTCAACACTGCGCCTCCCGACGTCCCACTGGAGGTCCTGGGCAGGCTCGAGTCGCCGGTGATCATGGACTGGGACCGGAGCCATCCCATCATGCGGCAGGTGGACTTCGCCAAGGTCGCCATCGAAGACGCGCTTCGCGTGCGGCCGCTGGCGGCCGGCAAGACCCTCGTCGAGGCAGTGGGCGGGCCGATCGTCTACCTGCTCGAGGAGCCGAACCGCAAGGCCGTCTTCTTCGGCTTCGACCTCTTCCGGTCCGATCTGCCGCTGCGCGTGGCTTTCCCGGTGATGATGTCCAGGGCGCTTCGATGGCTGCACCCGGCCGATCTCGAGCAGGCCAGCCTGTCGCTCCAAACGGGTCAGCCGATGGTGCTGCCCGTCGAGCACGGCGTCACCACGGCCACGGTGAGGACGCCGTCGGGCCGGAGCGTGCGCGCCCAGGTGACCCGGGGCGCGATCAGCTACACGGAGACGGACGAGGTCGGCGTCTACACGGTGGCGACCTCGCGCGGTGAGACCAAGATCGCGGTCAACCTCTTCAACCCGGACGAGTCGGAGCTTGCGCCCAAGGCGCTTCCGACCTTCGTGGAAGGCGCGCGGTCCGAGACGGCGCCCGTGCCCATCGTGCGCGAGCTCTGGCCCTTCCTCGCTGCGCTGGCCGTCTTCCTCCTGGTGCTCGAAGGCTTCCTCTACTGGCGCCGGCAGACGGCGGGCCGGCTCGGCATGCCTTACAACGTGGGCGATCGGTGGGCGCTGGGCCTGCGCTGCGTGCTCATCGCGCTGGTGCTGCTGGCCCTGGCCAGGCCGACGGTGCCGCGCTGGGTGGATCGCTTGAACGTCATCTTTCTGCTCGATGTCTCGGACAGCGTGAGCCTGGCGGCGCGCGAGAGCGCCTTCCGCTTCGCGGCGCAATCGGGAGGCGGCGCGCGGCCCGGAGACCAGGCGGGTGTCATCGTCTTCGGCGAAGAGGCGGTGGTGGACCAGGCGCTCAAGCCCGTCGGCAAGATCGACCGGCCACAGATGCAGGTGGGTGGGCGCGCCACCAACCTGGCACAGGCGCTCCAGCTGGCCCTCGCCACTGCGCCGCCCGGCCACGCCAACCGTTTCGTGCTCCTCTCGGACGGCCGCCAGAATGTCGGCAACGCGCTCGCGGTGGCCCAGGCCGCCAAGGATGCGGGCGCCGACATCTGGTACGTGCCGGCCCCGCTCACCTTCAAGCAGGAGGTGGTGGTCGAGTCCATGCTGCTGCCCCGCGAGGTCAAGTTCGGCGAGCCCTTCCAGGCCAAGGTCGTCGCCTGGAGCCAGGCCGAGACCCAGGGCAGGCTGTCCATGTTTCGTAACGGCGAGTTCCTAGGCTCGCAGGTCGTCAAGCTCAACGCGGGCAAGAACGTCTTCGCCTACCGCCAATCGCTCGAGCGGAGCGGCATCCACGTCTACCAGGCCGCGCTCGACGTCGAGGGTGACATCATTGAAGAAAACAACCGGGCCGTCGGCACCGTGGTGGTGCGCGGCCGGCCTCAGGTTCTGCTCGTGGAGAAGGACCGCAGCCAGGCCCAGGCCCTGACCGCCGCCCTCCGCGCGCAGCACATCGACGTGGAGCTGGTCGAGGCGGAGCGCATCCCCAAGGACACCGCCGGGCTGCAGAAGTACGACGGCGTCATTCTCTCCAACGTCTCTTCCCTCAAGATGACGAAGAAGCAGATGGAGGGCATCCGGGACTACGTCCGCGAGCAGGGCGGCGGGCTCATCATGCTGGGTGGTGAGGAGAGCTTCGGGCTGGGCGGTTACTACCGCACGCCCATCGAAGAGGCGTTGCCCGTCACCATGGAGGTCAAGCAGAAGGTCGAGATCCCGAGCCTTGCCGTCGTGCTCTCGATCGACCGCTCGGGCTCCATGGCCATGACCACCGATGACAAGGCGACCAAGCTCGACATCGCGAAGGAGGCCTCGCACCTCGTCGTGGACCTGCTGGATGACCGCAACGAGGTGGGGGTCATGAGCTGGGACACCGAGTTCGTCTGGGATTCGGCGATCCGGCCGGCCCGGGACAAGCAGGCCATCCATCATGCCATCGCCACCATCAAGGCCGGCGGCGGCACGGACGGCTATCCGGGGCTCAAAGAGGCCTACCAGGTCCTGTACGACCGTCCGGCCCTGCTCAAGCACGTCATCTTCCTTTCCGACGGCCAGATGACGCGCGGTGATTTCGCCGGCCTCGTGCGGCGCATGGCCAAGGACAAGATCACCGTGTCCACCGTCGCCATCGGCAAGGACGCCGACCTCCAGTTGATGGTGGACATCGCCAAGTGGGGACGTGGGCGCTTCTACTACACGGACGAGGGCGCGACCGTGCCGCGCATCTTCACTCTTGAGACCCAGCTCGCCTCCAAGGCTTCGCTGGTCGAGCAGCCCTTCAAGCCATCCGTCGCCTCGCCGGGGCACGAGGCCATCCAGGAAATCGACTGGAAGGAGGCGCCGCCCCTCGGTGGCTACGTCGCCACCACGCTCAAAGGCAACGCCGAGATGGTCCTCATGACCCACCAGGAGGATCCGCTGCTGGCGACGTGGCGGTACGGCTTGGGACGCGCCGCCGCCTTCACCTCGGACGCCAAGGGCAAGTGGGCCGTGCTCTGGCTGCGCTGGGGCGGCTTCAACAAGTTCTGGTCGCAGACAACGCGCTGGACGCTCCGGACCGGCTCGCGCAGCGACACGGTGGCGACGGTGTCGCGTGTGGACGAGACCGGCGAAGTGGTGGTGGACGCCATCGACAGCAAGGGGGAGTTCATCAATTTCCTCGACTCGCAGGTCGGAGTAGTGGCGCCAGACAAGCAGCGCTCTGTGGTGGAGCTCGAGCAGATCGGTCCCGGTCGCTACCGCGGGCGCTTCCCAGCCTCTCAGGAGGGCGTCTACCTCGTCGGCATGGCGCAACGCAAGGGCGACCAGATGGTCGGCTCGCAGCTGGCTGGGCTGGTGGTACCCTATGCGCAGGAGTTCCGGGACCTGGGCGTGGACGAGACATTCCTCAGAGAGATCTCTGAGCTGACGGGCGGCGGTCCAGTGGGCCAGCCGCGGGACGTGTTCCGGCAGAACCGTCGCAAGTCCCGTCTCTCGCTGGACCTGTGGCCGTGGCTGCTCGGTGCAGCCGCGTTCCTGCTGGTGCCCGAGATCGCGCTCAGGCGCGTCGGCCCCGGCGCCTTCGGAAGGGTGGCGGAGCGCCTCAAGACCATGCGTATGGGACAAGGAGGGCGTGGCCGTGACACGAGCCGGACGACCTAGCGCGACCATCCGCATCGCCTGCATCGTGCTCCTCACTGCCGCGCTCCCCGTCGCCGCGTGGGGCCAGGCTGCCGCCCCGGCTGCGCCGACGAAGGTCAGGAGCGTGCTGATCGTGCCCTATGCCACGACGGACCTTCTGCGCGACGAGCAGTGGCTGGGTGAGGCCGCGGCCCAATCGGTGATGAACGCCTTCCGCCAGGTGCCGGGACTCATCCAGGTGGACAGGGCCCGGCTGAAGACACAGCCGCAGCCCGAAATGTGGGACGAGGCCTCCACGGTGGCGGCAGCCCGTGCCATGCACACCGACGTGGCGATGTTCGGGGAGGTGCGCCGCTCGGGCGGAGACCTCGTGCTCCTGGGGCGCTGGGTCGAGATCCGCGGCGAGCGCGTGGAGCGCGGGCAGCTGGACCCGATCGTGGTGCCCGAGGGCGGACTGCTCGAGCGGCTCCGTAGCTTGCCTGCCGCCTATGCGAAGGCGATGAAGATCTCGGTGACGGAGCCCGAGGCTGCGCGCATGCAGAAGTGGGCGGTGGGGACTACCTCTCCCAGGGCATGGGAAGCTTACGTTCGCGGACGCATCGCGGCATATCGCGACACCGCGGACGGCAACGAGGCCGCTCTAGACGCCCTGAGCCGGGCCATCGAAGCTGACTCTCAGTTCGTCCTCGCCCAGTACGCGCGCGCCACTGTGCACCAGACGCTCGGCAACCGCTGGAAAGCGTCGGCGGACTTCCGCGCTTCCGCCCAGATCGACCCGACCTTTCCCGAATCCTACAAGGGGTTGGGCGATCTCTACCTCACGGCGCCCCGGAGGCTCTTCGACGAAGCCGTCGGGGCCTACGAGAAAGCCATCGACTTGCGCCCGTTTTACGCCGAGGCCTATGTCGGGCTCGGCGACGCCAGGGCGGCCAAGGGAGACGTGGATGGCGCCATCGGCGCCTATCAGAAAGCGCTGATCCACAATCCGCTCTCGGGCAAAGTCTTCGCGAGCCTCGGCAAGATCTACTATTCGGAGAAGGGGCTCTACTACGAGTCGGTGCAGGCCTACAAGAAAGCGGTGGATTTGGACCCGATCAACTCGGAGGCGCGCCTGGGGCTGGCCGAGGTCTACGAGGACAAGGGCCTCTACCAGGAGGCTATCGGCGAGTACCGCAAGGTCGTCGAGCTCGACGGCAAGAACACCGGTGCGCTCTACAACCTGGCGCTCGTCTACGAGCGCGTGGATCCGAAGGAGTCGATCATCCTCTGGGAGAAATACATCGAGCTGGCGGGACCGCAACCCACGGAGAAGGACTGGGTGGACGTCGCCAAGCTCCACCTGCGCAAGCTCAAGAGCCAGTTCGACAAGGACAAATAGGCTAGAGTCCCAGCAGGCTCCTGAGCTTGGCCTTGTCGAAGCCTTGGACGACCTGATCGTCTACCACGATGACCGGAATCGACATCTGCCCTGTCAGCTTGACCAGCTGCTCGCGCGCCTGCGGATCCGCCATCACGTTGATGTCCTCGTACGGCACGTTCTGAGACGAAAGGAACTCTTTCGCCGCCTTGCAGGGGCCTCAGGTCGGGCTCGAGTAGACGACGACGTGGTGCTGTGTCATGGGTCACCCTCCTGCCCCTGAGGCTAGCACGACCGGCGGGGAGCCGCGAACCTTGACTTGCGTGAGCGGCGTGCCTATCGTGACCCAGAGATGAACTCTCTCCGGAAGGACCCCACCCGGGGCCAGTGGGTTCTCGTTCGGCCCAAGGGCGAGGTTCCTCCCGCGACCGAGGAGTGCCCCTTCTGCCCGGGCGGTGAGTCCCGCACGCCGCCGGAGATCGCCGCCTACCGGAAAGAGGGATCGGCGCCCGATGGACCGGGGTGGAGTGTGCGGGTCATTCCCGAGATCGATCCATACTTCCGGATCGAGTCCGGCGTGGTGAGGGAAGGCGTCGGGCTCTACGACAAGGTCTCGCCGCGCGGGGCGACCGAGCTTATCATCGAAAGTCCCTCACATGATGTCACTCCGGCCGGGATGGACGAGGCGCAGTGGGAGCAGGTCCTGTGGATGTACCGCGACCGGCTCCGGGACCTCAAGAAGGACTCGGCCATTCGCGACATTCTCATCACGCGGCGCCACCGCAAGCCGGGCAGCCGCATCCAGCATCCCTACTCGCGGGTGGTGGCCGTGCCCATCATCTTCGACGACGTGCGCCGCAAGCTGCGCGAGTGCCGGGAATACTACGAATACAAGCGCCGCTGCGTGTACTGCGATCTCATCCGCCAGGAGGTGGCGGATGAGGTCCGGTTGGTTCGCCTGACGCCTCACTTTGCCGTGGTCGTGCCCTACGCGGCGCGCGCTGGCTACGAGGCGTGGATCCTGCCGCGGCAGCACGCCTGCGCCTTCGAACAGGTTCTCGGTCCCCAGTCCGCCGCCGATCTCGCGGGCCTGCTGAAAGGCTACTTCAGGACGCTGGCGGCCGCGCAAGGGGACCCGGGCTTCGAGATGACGCTCTATACGGCGCCCAACCAGGCGGCCAAGGTCCTCCCGACGGAGTGGTTGACCATCGCGGACGACTACCACTGGCATATCGAGGTGATGCCGACGCCGGAGCGGTTAGGTAATGTCGGCGGGATCTACGTCAACGAGACACTCCCGGAGGACGCCGCAAGTCGGCTCAGGGGAGCCTGGGTCTGAGGCTCAAGCTCGGGTCACCGAGCTTGTTTCGCTAAAGGAATCCAGTACTAGGGGCTTGACAAGGGACGGGCTCGGTGCGAGAATCCGACTAGAACGGTCGGAGATGTGTTTGGTCGTACATAGGACGTCAACCGAGAGACTACAGAGGGCAGGGCGCATGTTGAGGTTCACGAAGCGGGCTGACTACGGGCTGATGGCGATGCACTATATCGCCGCCCACGGAGACGAAGGCGCGGTGAGCGCCAAGCGCATCGCGGAGGAGTTCCACATCCCGGGCGAGCTCTTGGCCAAGATCCTCCAGCGCCTGGCCAAGCACCAGCTCATCACGAGCCACAACGGGCCCAAGGGTGGATACGTTTTGACGCGCCGGCCTGCGGCTATCACCGTGGGGCAGGTGGTGCGGGCTATCGAAGGTCCGATCGAGATCGTCAGCTGCATGACCGATGGCGACGGCTGCCCGCAGTACTCGCGCTGCAACCTGCGCCGGCCGGTCCAGAAAATCCAGGCCAGCATCAGCCGGCTGCTCGACACCATGACGCTGTCCGAGCTCGCCTCGGACGGATTCGTGCCCGTGGCCGAGCTGGCCTCCACGACGTAGGAGAGAGACGATGCCGCCCAAGCTGCCTATCTTCATGGACAGCCAGTCCACGACCCCCATGGATCCCCGGGTGCTCGAGGTCATGCTGCCCTACTTCACCGAGAAGTTCGGTCACCCGGCCAGCCGCAATCATCCCTTCGGCTGGGAGGCCGAGGCCGGAGTGGACAAGGCCCGCGAGCAGATCGCCACGCTCATCGGCGCGCGCGACCCGAAGGAGATCGTCTTCACCTCGGGCGGGACCGAGTCCATCAACTTGGCTCTCAAGGGCGTGGCCGAGATGTACCGCGAGAAGGGCAACCACATCCTGACCACGGCCATCGAGCAGCGCGCGAGCCTGGACGTCTGCAAGCGGCTGGAGCGGCAGGGGTTCGAAGTCACCCTGCTTCCCGTGGGGCGCGAAGGTCTCGTGGACATCGACGCCCTCAGGGCGGCGATCACCGACAAGACCATCCTGATCTCGGTCATGTTCGCCAACAACGAGATCGGGACGATCCAGGCCATCGCCGAGATCGGCAAGCTGGCCAAGGAGCGCGGCATCGTCTTCCACACCGACGCGACCCAGGCCGCGGGCAAGGTGCCGATCAACGTCGAGGCCATGGGCATCGATCTGCTCTCCGCCACTGCCCATCTGATGTACGGGCCCAAGGGCGTCGGCTGCCTCTACGTGCGCCGCAAGAACCCCCGCGTGCGCCTGGCGGCCATGATGGATGGCGGCGGCCATGAGCGCGGCATGCGCTCGGGCACGGTGCCGGTACCGCTCGTCGTCGGGTTCGGGAAGGCTGCCGAGATCTGCCGTGAAGTGATGTCCGAAGAGAGCAAGCGCCTTGCGGCCCTGCGCGACCGGCTTCAGGATCTGATCCTCTCCAAGGTGGACGAGGCCTATGTCAACGGCCATCCGTCGAGCCGGCTGCCCCACAACCTCAACATCTCCTTCGCCTACGTCGAAGGCGAGTCGGTGCTGATGGGGCTCAACAAGGAGTCGGCCCTGTCTTCGGGCTCGGCCTGCACGTCGTCGACGCTCGAGCCCTCGTACGTGATCGCCGCTCTCGGGGTGGATTCCGAGCTGGCGCATTCCTCGATCCGGTTCGGGCTGCACCGCTTCTCCACCGAGGAGGAGGTCGACTACGTCGGCCGCCGGGCGGTCGAGGTCGTGCACCGGCTGCGGGACATGTCGCCGCTGTACGAGCTCGCGAAAGAAGGCGTGGACCTCAAGACGATCCAGTGGAAGGGCGAGTAATGGCGCCCACGGCGCCCAGGAGGCACTAGACCCATGGCCTACAGCGACAAGGTGGTGGACCACTACAACAATCCGCGCAACGTCGGGTCCTTTACCAAGGACACCCCGGGCGTGGGTACGGGGCTCGTGGGAGCGCCAGAATGCGGCGACGTCATGAAGCTCCAGATCAAGGTCAACCTCGAGACCGGGCTCATCGAGGACGCCAAGTTCAAGACGTTCGGTTGCGGCAGCGCCATCGCCTCGTCGAGCCTGGCCACGGAGTGGCTCAAGGGCCGGACGGTGGACGACGCGGCGAAGATCAAGAACACGGACATCGTGAACGAGCTCAAGCTGCCCCCCGTGAAGATCCACTGCTCTGTGCTCGCCGAGGACGCGATCAAGGCGGCGCTCCAGGACTACAAGGAGAAGTGGGCGAAATCGGAAACGCCGGCCGCCGGCGGGGCATCCTAAGGCAGGGAGGACAGGGAACCATGGCGCTGGCACTCACTGAGAAGGCGAACAAGCAGGTCAAGAAGCTCCTGGAGGATCAGAACCTCCACGGCGTTTTCCTGCGCATGGGCGTCAAGGGCGGAGGATGCTCGGGGCTGTCGTATTCGCTCGAGTTCGACTCCGAGCTTGGCCCTCACGACAAGAAGTTCGACGTGGACGGCGTCCAGATCGCCTGCGACGCGAAGAGCTACCTCTACCTGAACGGCGTCACGCTCGACTACGTCACTGAGGGGCTGCAGGGGGGATTCACCTTCATCAACCCCCAGGCCAAGTCGAGCTGTGGCTGCGGGACGTCTTTCTCGGCCTAGGACCGGACCGTGGCATAGCCGGGGCGCGGGACGGACGGAGACACTGAGATCCAGAACGGGCCCCGGCGGGCCCGTTCTCGTTTTACGGGGACTGCGACTTTGGTGGAGATGATGGGGTGGAGATGAAGTCCGACTACTTTGAGGTGTTCGGGCTGCCGCGCAAGCTCCAGGTCGACCTGGACGCCCTGCAGCGCCGCTTCTACGAGTTGTCGCGCCGATACCACCCCGATTTTCATCAGGGGGCGGACGCCGCCGCGCAGTCGCAGGCCCTCGAGTCCTCCGCGCTGGTCAACCGCGCCTACCGCGCGCTGCGTGACCCAGTCGCGCGCGTCGAGTACCTGATCGCTCTCGAAGAAGGGCGCGAGGTGCGGGAGGAGACGTCGGCCCGACCCAAGGCTCCCATGGATCTCCTCGAGGAGATGCTCGAGGTGCAGGAGGCGCTGGAGGAGGCGAAGTCCGCCGGGTTGACGGACGAGACGACCGGCCGGCTGCGCGCCGAGAGGGAGCGACTCGAAGATCGCCGGAAGGCGGAGGAAGACACCCTGATCGCCACGCACGCCGAGTGGGACGCGGCCGTGGACGCCGGCGCGGACCGTCGGCCGCTCCTCGCGCGCTTCAAACAGCGCCTGGCTGCCCGCGCGTACCTCCGCACCGTGATCGACGACCTCACCCAGGCGCTCGGAGAGGACGAAGGGAGCCATGTCGCGCATCGTCGGCATTGACCTCGGGACCACCAACAGCCTCGTCGCCTACGTGGACGCTGGTGGTGTGCCACGCGTCATTCCCGATGCCGAGGGACGGAAGCTCCTGCCGTCTATCGTGGCCTATACGCCGAACGGCATCGTGGTCGGCGAGGCGGCGCGGCGACAGCTCGCGCGCAATCCCGCCCGCACCGTCTACTCGGTCAAGCGCTTCATGGGACGGGGATGGGAGGACGTTCGCGAGGAGGCGCGCCACGTTCCGTTCGAGATCGTGCCGAGCGCCGAGGTCGTCACGATCCGCGCGGGCGACCGCGAGGTGACGCCGCCCGAAGTGTCGGCCCAGATCCTGCGCGCGCTCAAGCTCCAGGCCGAGGCCCACCTGGGCGAGGTGGTCGAGCGCGCCGTCATCACGGTGCCCGCGTATTTCAACGACGCCCAGCGCCAGGCGACCAAGGACGCCGGGCGCATCGCCGGACTCGACGTGCTGCGCATCGTCAACGAGCCGACCGCCGCCTCGCTGGCCTACGGGCTCCAGAGGCTCGCGCAGGGCGTGATCGCGGTCTACGACCTGGGCGGGGGCACCTTCGACATCTCGATTCTCCGTGTCAAGGACGGCGTCTTCGAGGTTCTCGCCACCAACGGCAACACGCATCTCGGCGGCGACGACTTCGATCGCGCGGTGGTGCAGTGGCTCCTCGAGGACATCCGGGCGGTCCACGGTGCCGATCTGTCGACAGACCTCGAGGCGATGCAGGAGCTGCGGCTCGGAGCCGAGGCCGCGAAGTGCCGGTTGTCGTCCGAGGAGCGAACCGTGCTGACCATCCCATTCGAGCGGTTCACGTACCGGCGCCAGATCGAGCGCGCCGAGCTCGAAGGGTTCATCGCGCCCCTCGTGGACTCGACGCTGGGCCCCTGCCGGATGGCGCTCAACGACGCGGGCCTGGAGGCCGGACAGATCGGCGAGATCGTCCTGGTCGGGGGGTCGACCCGGGTGCCGCTCGTGCGGCAGCGGGTCCAGGCGCTCTTCGGCAAGACGGCGCACAGCCAGCTGAACCCGGACGAGGTGGTGGCCCTCGGCGCGGCGGTGCAGGCCCAGATCCTCGCCGGTGGCATCACGGACATGCTGCTGCTCGACGTCACGCCGTTGTCACTCGGCATCGAGACGCTCGGCGGCATCGTCAGTATCCTGATCTCGCGCAACACGACCATCCCCACCGTGGCCAAGGAGTACTTCACGACGTCGGTGGACGGCCAGACGGCCGTGGACATGCACGTGCTGCAGGGGGAGCGCGAGCTCGCCAAGGACAATCGCTCGCTCGCGCGCTTCGACCTCTCCGGGATCGATCCCATGCCGGCGGGGATGCCCAAGATCGAGGTGACCTTCCTCATCGACGCCAACGGCATCCTGCAGGTCCAGGCCAAGGAGCTCCGGACGGGCAAGGCGACGTCCATCGAGGTCAAGCCGACCTATGGTTTGAGCGAGGCGCAGGTCGCGCAAATGGTGGAGGACTCCTTCACCTTCGCCGAGGAGGACGTCAACGCCCGGCTCCTCATCGAGACCAAGACCGAGGCCGAGACCGTGATGAACCACGTCCGGCGGGCGCTCAAGCAGGGGGGCCACCTGGCGAGCCCCGAGGAGCTTCGCACGATCAGCCACGCCATCGACGCGCTACGGGCCGTCGAGTGCGGCACCGATCGGGACGCCATTCGGGAGCGCACTATCGACCTGAACAAGGCGACCCAGCGTCTCGCCGAAACGATGATGGACGCGGCAGTCAGGGGAGCCGTCACCTCGAAGCGCGCGGACCAGATCCTGGAGCAGAAGTGATGGCTACCCACAAGGTGACCTTCCTGCCGCTGAACGTCACGGTCGAGGTCGACGACAGCAAGTACCCGCTGGCCGACCACGGCAGGCCGGGCTCCCTGCTCGACATCGCGCTGGCCAAGGGCGTCCATCTCGAGCACAACTGCGGCGGCAGCTGCGCCTGCACCACCTGCCACGTCATCGTGCGCGAGGGCGAGCAGAACCTCTCGCAGATGGAGCAGGACGAGGAGGACCGCCTCGACACGGCGGAAGGGCTGACGCTCCACTCGCGACTCGGCTGTCAGGCCATCGTGCGAGGAGACGTGGTGGTGGAGATCCCCAAATGACCTGGCCAACATGACCTGGCCAACATGACCTGGCCAACATGACCTGGCCAACATGACCTGGAAAGACGCCGAGGACATCGCGCTCGCCCTCATGGAAGCGCATCCGGATACGGATCCGCTGTCGGTCCGCTTCACGGACCTTCACAAGTGGGTGGTGGCGCTGCCGGGCTTCAGCGATGATCCGAAGGGCTCGAACGAGGGAATCTTGGAGAAGATCCAGATGAAGTGGCACGAAGAGTACCAGGACAGGTAGCTACCAGGTCACGACATGATCGCTTGCGAAGATCAGGTCCAGCAGGGCGTTGTAGTCGAAACCGGGGCCGAGGCGCTTGACCTCAGCGCCGGCGGGGGCGCCGGCGGGCAGGAATGCGCCTGCCCCGTCCAGGAGCACGACCGTCACCCGGGCGCCGGGCTGGCGTATCTGTTGCTCGATCACGGTGCGGGCGAGCGGCGGCGAGTCGGTCTTGACGAGATGGAGGAAGCTGGCCATCAAAACACGAGGTACCGTTGGGCCTTGGCCACGAGCGCTGCGATACCGTCCGGCGTGATGGGCGCCACCGGATGTCCGTCGGCATTCCAGGACGCCTCCGCCGGGGCCGCGTCCTTCTCGACGTGGAAGGAGACGCCGAGCTTTTTGAGCGCGGCGCGGAACTTGGCGATGTCGTCGCCGTCCACGAGGTCGTCGGTATCCTCGTCGAGGAGGTGGACGGCCGGGCCGGTCAGCACGATGTCGAGGGGTGTCTCGCCGGCGACGATGCCGAGCGCGATGCGCATGGCCTCGTTCGCGCGGTGGGAGACACGGGGATCTTCGGAGATGAGGACGAGGACGGGCTGCCGTGCGGCCACGCTAGTTGAGCGCGATGAAGCGATCGGTAGCGTTGACGATGTCGGACAGCACCACGAGGCCGCAGTTGGTGGCCTTGTCGGACAGCGGCTGGCGGCGCTTTTGGCACCCGTAGGCGCAGACGAACAGCTTGGCGCCCCCATCGGCCAAGGCCTGCACGCGCGGATCTTCCACGCCGGCCACGCCGTCGTCGATCAGGTAGAGATACACCTCGGCGCCGCGCTCGAGCGCCGCGCGACCGAGGCCGACGGCGGTGTCGAGGTTGGGATGCCCGGGCGCCGTCGAAACCATGAGACCGAGCTTACGCTTCGTCAGCTCCATGACGGGGCCGAGCGTAGCATCCACCGAGAGGAGCGTCAATGAACCGCAGGGTCTATCTCGATCACAACGCGTCCACACCGGTGCACCCCGAGGTGCTCCAGGCGATGCTGCCTTACTTCAGCGAGCACTACGGCAATCCTTCCAGCGTCCACAGCTTCGGTCGCGACGCGCGCGATGGCATGGAGACGGCACGCGAGCAGATCGCGGGCTTCCTCAAGGTCTCCAAGGACGAGATCGTCTTCACCTCCGGCGGCACCGAGTCGGACAATCTCGGCATCAAGGGCATCGCTGCCGCCAGGCGCGCGGGGCATATCATCACCTCGCAGATCGAGCACCACGCGGTGCTGCGGACGGTGCAGACGCTCGAAGAGCAGGGGTTCTCCGCGACCTATCTCCCCGTGGACGGCTTCGGCATGGTCGATCCCGATGACGTCCGGAAGGCCCTGCGGCCCGACACGATCCTCGTGTCTCTCATGGGCGCCAACTCGGAGGTCGGCACGCTCCAGCCAATCCGGGAGATCGGCCGCATCACGCGCGAAGCGGGCGTTCCCCTGCACGTGGACGGCGTCCAGACGTTCGGCAAGGTGCCGATGGACGTGGATGCTTTCGGGATAGATCTCCTGTCCTTCTCCGGGCACAAGATCTACGGCCCGAAAGGAATAGCCGGCCTGTTCATTCGTAAAGGCACGAAGATGGCGTCGATCCAGCACGGCGGGGAGCACGAGCGGCGCCGGCGCGCGGGCACCGAGAATGTCGCGGGGATCGTCGGTCTGGGCAAAGCCGTCGCGGTCCGCGCCCGCGACATGGCCGACGAAACGGTGCGGCTGACGGCGCTCCGAGACCGGCTGTGGCAAGGCGTGCGGGCCGGTGTGGAAGAGGTACGTCTCAACGGCCACCCGACGGAGCGGCTGCCGGGCACCTGCAACATGTGCTTCCACAACATCGAGTCGGAATCGGTCGTGCTGGGCCTCGATCTCAAGGGCGTCGGCGTCTCGGCCGGTTCGGCCTGCACCTCGGGCAATGTCGAGCCCTCGTACGTGCTGGTGGCCATGGGAATTCCCGTGGACTGGGCGATGGGCTCCGTGCGCTGCTCGCTTGGCCGCGGGACCACGGGCGAGGACATCGAGTACGTGATCGAGGCGACGGTATCTCTCGTGGCCAATGTCCAGACTCGAAATGGTGTTGACACGTTGATCGGCCCAGAGTGGTCCATGGTCTTAGGCTTTGGCGGCGCCCCAGAAGAGGGCGGCTGGGGTCTGGCCGCGTAGGCGGTAGCCGTGATGAGGGCGCTCATGGTTGTAGAAACGCAGGAACGCGTCGAGACTTCGCTGCAGGGGCGGCCGACTGGTGAAGTAGCGCCGACGGAAGGCCACGCGCCAGTGCTCCTGCAGGATGGTGCCCTGCAATCGCTCCACGAAGCCATTAGTCCAGGCATGGCGAGGTTGCGTGCGCGTGTGGCGCAGACCGAGTTGGCGGCAGGCCGCATCGAACGCGCCATGGAATTCGGGTCCCCCATCGGTCAGCACGCGGCGCAGCCGCCAGCCGGCGCGACGATAGTGCGGCCCGAGGATCGTCCGCAGGAAGTGCGCCGCGGCCTCGGCCGTGTGGGCCGGCAGCAGCCAGGCCACGCCGTAGGAGCAGGCAGCATCGCACGCCGTGATCTGCCAGACCTTGCCCACGCCCTTGAGCTGCCCAATATAGAAGGTGTCCAGACACACCAGCTCGCCCGGCTCGCGGGCCTCGACGTGGCGCGTGTGCCCATGCCGCGCGCGCCAGAGCTGTTGCCGGGTCCGCTCGGTCAGCAGCCCCGCGGTCTGCAGAGCGTGATGCTCGAGGACCGTCAGGCGTTGCCGTCGGGTAGCCAAGCCGGCCCGCCGCAGCGCCCGCTGCACCGTACTGGGGGCCACGCGCACCTGCCAGCGTCGACCCACGTAGCCGGCAATCCGGCCGGCGCCCCACGTCGCGGCGCTCACGGCCACGCTCAGCAGCAGGCGTTCCGTTTCCGGGGCCAGCTCCACCGGGCGACCGGGCCGCGCCCGATGTCGACGGGGATGGACGCCGTCCTGGCCATAGCGTTCCAGTCGCTGTTGCCAGCGGTAGAACAGCGCGCGGGAGATCCCCGCCTCCCGGCACGCTTGACTGACATTGCCCAGCACCTGGGCGCGCCGGATGACATGCAGACGCAGTCCGTGTACCTTTTCCTCGAGGGTCATCGGTCAATCCTCCCAAAGTGGTCCCTTGCAGGGGGTTGTCACTCTGGGAACGATAGGCCAGATGGCCCTCACTGTTTCTCGTCACAAGTGTCAACACTATTTCGACTCAGTACAGCCTAGTGCAGTACAGCGACACGCTCATCGACCACTTCCGCAATCCGCGCAACGCGGGCATGATGCGTGAGCCCGACGGGGTGGGCGAGGGCGAGTTCGCGCAGTGCATGGACCTGGCGCGCTTCTACCTCCGCGTGCGCGAGGGGCGCGTGGAGGAGGCGCGGTTTCAGGCGTATGGGTGCGGGCCGACTCTGGCCGCCTGCAGCGCGGGCACCGAAGTAGCCGCCGGTGTAACGCTCGAAGATCTGGAGGCGGTCACCGAAGCGAGGATCGAGGCCGCGGTGGGCGGGCTGCCGCCCGAGCGTCGACACGCGGCGGAAGTCGTGGCCCTGGCCCTTCGCGCAGCGGCGCGCGATGCCATGGCAAGACGCGGGGTACACTAGGAGAGATCATGTTCGACCGGATGCGGCGGGATGTCCGGACGGTGAAGGAACGGGACCCGGCGGCGCGCTCCACGCTCGAGGTCATTCTCTGCTACCCGGGCGTGCACGCGATCTGGTTCCACCGCCTGGGCCACGCGCTCTGGAGGGTGGGCTGGACGACCCTGGCCCGGTGGGTGTCCCACGTGAGCCGCTTCTTGACGGGCATCGAGATCCACCCGGCCGCCCGCCTCGGGCCGGGGCTGTTCATCGATCACGGCATGGGAGTGGTCATCGGCGAGACGGCCGAGGTGGGCGAGAACGTCACGCTGCTCCAGGGCGTGACGCTCGGGGGCACCAGCCTCAAGCGCGAGAAGCGCCACCCCACGCTCGGTGACAATGTGGTCGTGGGGGCGGGGGCCAAGGTGATCGGCGGCTTCACCATCGGCAGCGGCAGCAGGATCGGCGCCGGGTCGGTGGTCGTGCGCGAGGTGCCGGAGAACTCCGTGGTCGTGGGCGTCCCGGGACGGGTAACATTCCGCGACGGCGAGCGGGTCGGCGGCATCGATCTCAACCAGAGCGACCTGCCCGACCCCGTGGCGCGCGCGCTCGAGCAGCTCGTGGACAGGATCCATTCCCTCGAGAGCGAGCTGGAGTCCCTCAAGAAATCACTCAAGGAGGCACCAGGGACGTGATCCCCAAGGACACCATGACGGTCACGGAAGCCTCGACGTACCTCTCCATGGACGCGGGGGCCCTCGAGCGCCTCGCGGCCGAGCGGCGGATTCCCGCCCTCGAGCGCGACGGGCAGTGGGTGTTCTCGAAGAAATCCATCGACAAATGGCGGATCCGCTCCAAGACCTGATGGAGCGCGACCGCGCCTGGGATCTGCTGACCGAGTTCACCCAGTCCGACAGCCTCCGCAAGCACGCGCTGGCCGTCGAGGCCGCCATGCGGGCCTACGCGGCTCGCTACGGCGAGGACCCTGAGACATGGGGCGCGGCCGGCATGCTCCACGACTTCGATTACGAGATGCACCCGGCCGCGCCGCAGCATCCGATGAAGGGCGGGGAGATTCTGCTGGCGCGAGGCGTGCCGGCCGACGTGGTCCACGCCGTCCTCGCCCACGCCGACTACTCGGGCTACCCGCGGGTTTCCCTGCTCGACCACGGCCTCTACGCCTGCGACGAGCTCTCGGGCTTCATCACTGCCTGCGCCCTCGTGCGACCCAGGCGCGCTATCGCGGGGCTCGAGCCGGGCTCGGTCAAGAAAAAGCTCAAGGACAAGGGCTTCGCGCGCACCGTCAATCGGCAGGACGTCTACCGCGGCGCCGAGGAGCTGGGTGTGGAACTCGACGAGCATATCGGCTTCGTCATCGGCGCGCTCACTGCCGTCGCTCCGTCGATCGGTCTCGCGGGATCTCAGTCGTAGTCCGGCCGTGGGCCAGGCGACCGGGCCCCGGACGATCATCCATGTGGACATGGACGCCTTCTACGCGTCCGTCGAGCAGCGGGACCGGCCGGAAACCCGCGGCCGCCCCGTCATCGTTGGCGCCGACCCCCGGGGACGCGGCGTCGTCTCCGCCGCCTCCTACGAGGCCCGCCGCTTCGGCGTCCACTCCGCCATGCCGATCAGCCGGGCCTTCCGCCTCTGTCCCGACGGGGTCTTCCTCCCCGTGGACATGGACAAGTACGCGAGCGTCTCACGCGAGATCATGGCGGTCCTCGCGGACTTCACGCCGCTCGTCGAGCCGGTGTCCATCGACGAGGCTTTTCTCGACGTCACCGCGAGCCGGGCGCTCCATGGCGACGGCGCGGCCATCGCGCGCGAGATCAAGGAAAGGATCAGGGCGAGCGTGAGCCTGACCGCCTCGGTCGGCGTAGCCCCGAACAAGTTTCTCGCCAAGGTGGCTTCGGAGCTGCGCAAGCCGGACGGTCTGGTCGTGGTCGAGCCCGGCCGCGAGGCTCTCTTCCTGGCGCCGCTGCCGGTGTCGCGGCTCTGGGGTGTGGGCCGGGTGACGGGAGCCGAGCTCGAGGCCATGGGCATCCGCACCATCGGCCAGCTCGCGCTGACGCCGGCCGCCCACCTGGAAGCCCGCTTCGGCAAGCACGGTCCCGATCTCCTGGCGCTGGCCCGCGGCCTCGATGACCGGGCCGTCGAGCCCGACGCGCCGCCCAAGTCGATGGGCGCCGAAGAGACCTTCGAGCGCGACACGCTCGACGTGGATCTCCTGCGGGCGACGCTGCGCGGCCAGAGCGAGCGGGTGGGGCGCGAGCTCCGGGCCGAGGAGTATGCGGGCCGGACCGTGACCCTCAAGCTCCGCTTCGCAGATTTCTCCACCATCACCCGCGCCCACACGGACGATCCGACGCAGGACGGCCTCGCCATCTACCGCCGTGTCGAATCGCTCTTCGATCGCGTGAGGCTGCGCCAGGCTGTCCGGCTCATCGGGCTTTCCGTCTCGGGCCTGGGGTCCGCGGGCGCCGGCCAGCTCTCTCTCCTCTCGCCGGACGCAGTGCGCCGGGAGCGGCTTGCCCGTGCCGTGGACCGTCTCGCCGCTCGCTTCGGCGAGGGGGCGGTGCGCCCCGCGAGCCTCGTTCCGAAGCGGGGCTCGCGGCCGAAGCTGCCTGAGGCGAAGAGCGAGTGAGCGCAGCCGGCACCCACGTTGCCTTCGAAGACGGGTTCGGCTACACTCGCTGAACAGTCGTTCAGTCGAGGCGGGGAGGCTCCATGGAGCGTCAGATCGCGTTTGACAAGCTGGCCCGCGAGGACCGCTTCGTCCGCATGCGGGCCCGAGAAGTGGCGGAGAGCAAGATCGGCCAGGGGCTGGCGCCGTTTCCCGAGCTGACGAGCCGCGAGTCCATCAAGGAGCGCGCGCACGGCATCATGGTCGGCGAGATGCAGGCCATGGAGGGTGCCGGCCGGACCGTCTACGACTTTCCCGACGCGCCGTGGGAGTTCACCATGGACATGGCGCGCCAGGTGTGGGACGAGTCCCGCCACGTCGAGATCTACATACGCCTCCTCGAGCACCTGGGCGGCTATATCGGCGAGTACCCGGAGACGACCATCCTCTGGCGCTGCGCGTGCGCCGAGGACGCCGCCGCGCGAGTCGCGGGTGTCAATCGGGGTCTCGAGGGGCTGGCCTGCGACGTCTTCAACCAGCTCGTCTACATCGGCAAGAAGATGGGCGACCTCATCCTCGAGCGGGCGGTGGACTTCGTCCTGGCCGACGAGATCACCCACGTGCGCATGGGCTCGAAATGGCTGACCAGGCTGACCGAAGGCGACCCGGAACGGCGCCGCAAGGCGATCGAGTTCCAGGAGACCATCGACGAGCGCTTCAACCTGGGCGGCGCGCGCCGGCTCGGTGACCACGAGGTCGTTCCCATCTCCATCGCGACCGAAGCCCGGAAGCTCGCGGGCTTCACCGATGAGGAGATCGAGCGTCTCATCAAGTCGACGCAGCGCTCCCAGGTCTACTGATCGCCACTGTACTGACCCCCTGGGGGCGCTGACTCACATGCAGATCCTCGAAGGGCACTTCTCGGCGGACGACTCCGCCCGCCTCTGCCGCAACTACCGCTACGCCGCCGAGCGCATGACGCGCATCCTGGCCGGCTGGATCGCGCTGACACCAGAGCTCTCCGCCAAGCTCCTCCTCGGCCGCCACGTGTGGGACAACGCCCAGCACGCCGATGCCTGGGGCAAGCGGCTGCCCGAGCTGCGCGCGCACGCCCAGCAGTCCGAGCCGGCCAACGACGCTTTCGCCGCCTTCATGGACGCGATCGAGGCGCCCGAGACGCCGGGCGAGACCGTCGAGCGCCTCGCCGGAATCTACCGCGTCCTCAAGCCGCACCTGCTCGCCGTGTACGTGAAGCACCTCGAGAGCGCAAACCCGATCTACGAGCCGCCCACGTGCAGGATTCTCTCCCGCTGCATCGAGGACGAGCGGCGCCACATCGGAGCGGGTGAGACGATCATCCGGCACCTGGCGGCTTCGGCCGAGGTCCAGAGCCGCGTGGACGTCTGGCAGGCCAGGCTCGCCCGGATGCTCGAGGCGGCGGGCGGCGTGACGGGTCAGGGATCGCCCCCCGTGATGGCCGCGGCGGGTGACGCCGCCGTGCCAATCTCAGACGACGCGCGGGAGTTCATCCGTCTCGAGCATGCGGGCGAGAAGTGGGCCGTCCCCGAGGATCTCGAGACCGCGGTCCGGGCCTTCGGCAATGCCCTGGTCGCCGGTGACGGCATCGGGCTGGGAAGGTTTCTCGAGGCGACGCCCGACGCGGCTCTCATGCAGGCGCTCAAGGACGTCGGGATCGCGCGGCATCAGGTGGCCGCTTTCGCCAAGCTCGGCCGCCACCGCATCGTCAAGTACCGGTTGAGCGGACCGGGAGGCGCCGTCACGCTCAATGCCCGCTGGGAGCAGGGAGAAAGCGGCTGGCGCGTCGGCGCCGTCGATCTGGTCAAGATCGAGCAGTCCCAGCCCGCCTGAGCGTGCTCGAGAGCGTCCTCGTCGCCAACCGCGGGGAGGTCGCCCGACGGATATTCCGCGCCTGCAGAGCCCTGGGCATTCGCACCATCGCTGTCTACTCCGAGGCCGACGCCGGGTGGCCCCACGCGCTCGAAGCCGACCAAGCCGTCCTGATCGGTCCCGCGCCGGCCCGCGAGAGCTACCTCAGCGTCGAGCGCGTGCTCGAGGCCGCGCGCCGGACCGGCGCCGCGGCCATTCATCCCGGCTACGGGTTCCTCTCGGAGAACTGGCGCTTCGCCAAAGCATGCGAGGAGGCGGGGCTCGTCTTCGTCGGCCCCTCGTGGCGTGTCATTCAGCAGATGGGCGACAAGGTCGGCGCGCGGAAGGAGATGCTGCGGGCCGGAGTGCCCATCGTCCCCGGGAGCGAAGGGCCGGTCGCCTCGCTCGACGAGGCCCGCCGGATCGCGGGAGAGACCGGCTACCCCGTGATGGTAAAGGCCGCCGCGGGCGGCGGCGGCATCGGCATGGTCAAGGTCGCCGACGAGGGCGCGCTCCCGCCGGCATACGCGACGGCCGAGCGCCGGGCCCAGGCCGCCTTCGGCTCGGCCGCCCTCTTCGTGGAGCGCTATCTGACCGAGCCCCGCCACATCGAGGTCCAGGTCTTCGGCGACGGGCAAGGGCAGGTGGTCCATCTCCACGAGCGCGAGTGCTCGATCCAGCGTCGCCACCAGAAGCTCGTCGAGGAGAGCCCGGCTCCGCGCCTGTCGCCCGCGCTCAAGGAGCGCCTGACGGCCGCTGCGGTCACGGGCGCCAGATCGGTCGGCTACGTCAACGCGGGCACCGTGGAGTTCATCGTCCAGGGCGAGGAATTTTACTTTCTCGAGATGAACACGCGGCTACAGGTCGAGCATCCCGTGACGGAAGAGGTGACGGGGCTCGACGTCGTCCAGGCCCAGTTGCGGGTGGCATCCGGCGAGTCCCTGCCCTGGCACCAGGACCAGATCGTCCAGCGCGGCGCCGCCATCGAGTGCCGCATCTACGCCGAAGACCCAGCCAGGAACTTCATGCCCTCGCCGGGAACGATCACGCGTCTCGCCCTGCCTGATGGTCCCGGCATCCGCGTCGAAAGCGGGGTCGCCGAAGGCGGCCAGGTTTCGGTACACTACGACCCGCTGCTGGCCAAGCTCGTGGCCGCGGGCGCGACGCGCGAGGACGCGATCGCCCGCATGGAGGCGGCCTTGAAGGCCTTCATCGTGGAGGGCGTGCGGACCGCCATCCCGTTCCACCTGCGCGTGATGCGGAGCGCGGCCTTCCGCGAGGGGCGCACCCATACCCAGATGGTCGAACAAGGAGCGTTCAATGGCTGAGGACGTCAAGGCGCACATCACGGGCGTGGTCTTCCAGATCACGAGCAAGGTCGGCGACTCGCTGGCCGCCGGCGATCCCGTGATCGTGCTGGAGTCCATGAAGATGGAAATCCCGGTGGAGGCGCCGCGCGCCGGCCGGGTGAAGGAGATCAAGGTCGCCGAGGGGCAGACCGTCCAGGAAGGCGACACCGTCGCCGTTCTCGACTAGGAGGTGCATGATGGAGCTCGACATGGACCGTCAGCTCATACAGGGCATCTGGGGCTATCACTGGTGGGGCAACCGCCAGCATTTCGACGACGTGACGGCGCTCGGGGAAGAGGCGGCGACGAAAGAAATCGGGAAGCAGTTCAGCTTTCCGACGCTCAAGGGGATGCTCGCCCACATCTACGGCGCCGACCGGATCTGGTTCGAGCGCTGGAAGGGTGCCTCGCCCGCCAGGCTCCAGGGCGACGGCGACTTCGCAAGCCTCGCCGATCTGAGAAACCACTGGGACGCCCTCGAAGCCGAGCAGAAGGCCTTCGTGACGGCGCTCGGGACCGCGGACCTCAAGCGGCAGCTGGACTACACATCGACCGATGGCAAGCCGTTCAGCCAGCCGCTCTGGCAGCTCCTCCAGCACGTCGTCAACCACGCGACTCACCATCGCAGCGAGATTGCGACGATGCTGACCATGGTCAGGGGCTCGCCGAAGTCGACCGACATGGTGCTCTACTACCGCCAACCGAGACCGTCACACCGGTGATCGCGACCGAGGAGGCACGATGAGCATCGAGCTGATCCGGGGGCTGTACGGCTATCACCACTGGGCGAACCGCCGGCTCTTCGAGGTGGCGCACGGCCTCGGCGGGGAGGCGGGGGCGCGGGACATGGGGACACACTGGAGCTTTCCGACCCTCACGCGCACGTTCGAGCACATCTACGGCGCCGACCGGCTCTGGCTCTGCCGTTTCAGGGGCGACTCGTCGGCGAAAATGACGGGCGGAGAGTTCGTGACGCTTGCCGCGCTGCGCCCTGCCTGGGACGCGCTCGAAGTGGAGCAGCGCGCTCACCTCGACGGGCTGGCGGATGCCGACCTCGGGCGCGTTTTGAGCTACAGGAACAGCCAGGGAATCCAGGGCCAGGCCGCGCTCGGCCCGCTCCTCCAGCACGTTGTAAATCACGCCACGCATCACCGGAGCGAGATCGCGACCATGATCACGCTCGTCAGCGGCTCGCCGCCGGACACCGGCATCGCTACCTATCGGGCCACCGTGGTAAAAGGCTGACCATGGGCATGAAGGAGCTCGTCGAGGACCTCAAGGCCCGGCGCGAGCGGGCGCTCGGAATGGGCGGCGCGGAGGCCATCGCCAAGCAGCACGCCGAGGGCAAGCTGACCGTGCGCGAGCGCATCGACCGGCTCTTCGACGAGGGCTCCTTCAACGAGATCGGGCTCCTCGCGACCCACGCCAACATCTCGCCCGCCATGAAGGGCAGGGAAACGCCGGCCGACGGCGTCGTCACCGGCTTCGGGAAGGTCAACGGCCGGCCGGCGTCGCTGATCGCCTACGACTTCACGGTGATGGCGGGCTCCATGGGGCGGACGGCGGAGGTCAAGTGCAATCGCGCCCGCGAGATCGCCCTGTCCAAGCGCATGCCCATGATCTGGCTCATCGACTCGGCAGGCGCCCGGATCCAGGAGGCCATCGGCTCCACCTTCGCCGGCTCGGGCTTCCTCTTCCGCGAGGAGTCCATCATGTCGGGCGTTGTCCCGATGGTGGCTGCGATGATGGGCCCCGGCGCCGCGGGCACCGCCTATATTCCGGCGCTGGCGGACTTCGTGCCCATGGTCAAGGGCACGAGCCACATGGCGCTCGGCGGCCCGCCGCTCGTCAAGGCGGTGGTCGGCGAGGATATCAGCGCGGAGGAGCTTGGTGGGTCCAGGGTGCACACGGAGATCTCCGGCGTGGCAGACCTCGAGGTGGCCGACGACGCCGCGTGCATCGACGCGATCAAGGCGTACCTGTCCTACTTCCCGTCGTCGAACCTCGAGCAGCCGCCGATCGTCGCGTGCGATGACCCCGCCGACAGGATGGACGAGGCGCTCCTGTCCATCGTTCCCGACAGCGCGCGCCGCGCCTACGACATGAAGAAGGTCATCGCGGCCATCGTGGACCGCGGGCGCTTCTTCGAGATCAAGCCCGGCTGGGCCAAGAACCTGATCACGTGCCTGGCCCGCCTGGGCGGCCGTCCAGTCGGCATCGTCGCCAACCAGCCCATGGTGCTGGGCGGAGCGCTCGACGTGGATTCGGCCGACAAGGCCGCGCGCTTCATCATGCTCTGCGACGCCTTCCACATCCCACTCGTATTCCTGCAGGACGTGCCGGGCTTCATGGTCGGCTCCAAGGTCGAGAAGCAGGGCATCATCCGTCACGGCGCCAAGATGCTCTATGCCGTCAGCGAGGCCACGGTGCCGAAGGTCACGGTGGTGGTGCGCAAGGCCTACGGCGCCGGGTACTTCGTCATGTGCGGCAAGGCCTACGAGCCCGACCTGATCGTCGCGTGGCCCACCGCGGAGATATCCGTGATGGGGCCCGAGGGGGGCACCAACATCATCTTCCGCAAGGAGATCGCCGCCGCCGCCGACCCCGACCGGGAGCGCGCCCGCAAGGTCGAAGAGTTCCGCGGGCTCATCAACCCTTACATCGCCGCCGGCGGCGCCTTCATCGACGACGTCATCGATCCGCGGGAGACCCGCCCCGTCCTGATCCGCGCTCTCGAGATGGCCGCCACCAAGAAGGTCGACCGCCCCTGGAAGAAGCACGGAGTGATGCCGGTATGAGACGCGTGGTCGCGGCAGCCCTCTTGCTCCTGTTCGGCCTCCTGTTCGGCGGGCCCGCCTGGGCCCAGCAGTCAGAGCAGCGGAACATGCGCCTGGTCGGCCAGCACGATCTCCAGGCGCGTTCGGCCTACCAGCCGGTCATCCATCGCCAGGGCGAGCGGTGGATCGCCTATGTCGGCCACCACGGCGGCCGGCGGCTCAATCCGCTGACCGGGCAGACGGAGCAGAACGGCACCTCCATCGTGGACGTCACGGACCCGCGTCAGCCGCGCTATCTCCACCACATCCCAGGCGCCCCGGGTGAGGCCGAGGCGGGCGGGGCCTCCATGGTACGCATCTGCGACGGCAAGACGCTGCCCAAGGCCGATCCCGCCAAGACATATCTCCTGCGCACGCTCGGCAACGTCTCTCACGAGGTGTGGGATGTGAGCGCGCCCGCGCAGCCTAGGCATGTGACGACGGTGGTGCAGGGGCTCAACAGCACCCACAAGAACTGGTGGGAGTGCGACACGGGGATCGCCTACCTGGTCTCGGACGGGCGTCCGGAGGGCTGGGGCACCAACCGGATGACGAAAATCTATGATCTGAGCGATCCGTCGCAGCCGCGCTTGATCCGGGATTTCGGCCTGCCTGGCCAGCAGCCCGGCGCCTCCGGGACGGCGCCCGAAGGGCTCCACGGCCCCATCGTTTTCCGCAACCGCGTCTACATCGCCTACGGCACGGGCGCCAAGGGCGTGCTGCAGATCATAGATCGGGACAAGCTCTTGAAGGGCAACCCGCAGGTCGCGGACCCCTTCGCGCCCACCGTTGACAATCTCCTGTACCCACAGGTGGGGCGGCTCGACATGTCGCCGGACTGGGGTGGCCACACCTCCTTCCCGGTGCTGGGGATCACGGTGCCCGGCTGGGCGGGAAATTCGGCGGGCCGAGTGCGTGACTTCGTCCTGCTGGTCTCGGAGTCCTTGAAGAACGAGTGCCAGGAGGTGCGCCAGCTGACCTTCATGGTGGACGTGACCGATCCATCCCGACCCTTCCCGGTCTCGACCTTCGAGGTGCCCGAGTCTCCCGGGCACTTCTGTCGCCGCGGAGGGCGCTTCGGACCTCACTCGTCGCAGGAGTCCTTCACGCCCATCTACTACGGCAGGCTCGTCTTCATCGCGTACTTCAACGGGGGTGTCCGCGCCGTCGACGTCCGCGACCCGTTCCAGCCGCGCGAGGCCGGCTTCTACATTCCGGCGGTGACGCCGAAGACCGACAAGCGCTGCGTGAACGTGGGCGGAGCCGAGCGCTGCAAGGTGGCGATCCAGACCAACAACGTCGAAGTGGACGACCGCGGGTACGTCTACATCGTGGATCGCGCCGACACGGGCATGCACATCCTGGAGCTCACTGGGGCGGCGCGCGCCATCGCCAATTTCACCGGCAGGCCCAACTGAGCCTGCCGGTGAAGAAGGCGCCGAGGGCGCCCTCCTGCGCTACTTCTTGATCAGCTTGTTCCACTGGTCGAGGAGCGGGAGCACCGTCTCGCGTCCCTCCGGCGGCAGCCTCAGGATGGCGCGCGTGATACCGGCCGCCGCGTAGGACTCGACGGTCAGCTCATCGGGCTTGGCGCCGAAGACGGAGATGGAGATCGTCTTCATGTCGCGCCCGGCCTTGGCCGCGCGCTCGCGCAGATCCTTCAGCGCGGGCAGGATGACCTCGGCCGCGCGGCCGCGCGGGAACCATCCGTCGCAGAAGTCCACCACGCGCTGAAGCGTGTGGCCGCTCTCTCCGCCCAGGAGAACGGGCGGGTGCGGCTTCTGGGCGGGCTTGGGCCAGGACCAGATCTTGTCGAAGTTGACGTGCTGGCCGTGGAACTCGGCCTCGTCCTTTGTCCAGATCTCCTTCATCGCCCGCACCTGCTCGCCGAGACGCTTGAAGCGCGTCTTGTAGTCCGTGCCGTGGTTCTCCATCTCTTCGGCATTCCACCCGCCCCCGATGCCGAACTCGAAGCGCCCGCCCGAGAGCACGTCGAGGCTCGCAACCTCCTTGGCGGTGACGATCGTGTCGCGCTCGATGATGAGGCAGATGCCCGTGCCGATCCGGATGCGCTTGGTCGCCGCCGCGGCGGCCATGAGGGACACGAACGGATCGAAGGTGTGGGAATACTCCGTGGGTAGCTGGCCGCCGCTAGGGAAGGGCGTGCGGCGGCTCACCGGGATATGCGTGTGCTCGGGAACGAAGAGCGACTCGAACCCGCGCGACTCCGCCTCGCGGGCCAGCTCGTCGATGCGAATCGCGTAGTCCGTGGCGAACATGCAGACGCCGATGTGCATGGGAACCTCCCGGGGTTAGTCGAATGCGCCGTGGTGGAGGGGAGTCTAGCGGCGAAACGGCGCAAAGTCCAATGCTCCCCGGACCCACTCCTGTTACTCTTGATCCGGCTCGCGGCGGCTGTCAGCGGGGCGAAGCCGACGCTACCATCGGGGGAGCGCATCACGCGATGAGCAATGGTCTCGGCAGGTGGGGCCGGCGGGTGTACCGCCTGCGCTGGTGGCTCTTCGGCCTCTCGGTCCTCTCCCTCGCACCTGCGCTCTGGGTCGTGGCGCAGGGGGGTAGGCTCGAGACGGGTACGGTGCTCGTGACGACGGAGTCAGGGCGGGCCACCGACCTGATGGCCCGTCAGCTGCCCGGGCAGCCCGTCTCCTTCGACCTGATATTCGGCAGCCCCTCCTTGAAAGCCACCGATCGCGCCTTCCGGGACGAGGTAGCTCGGGCGCTGGCGCCGCTCAAGGCGGACCCGAGGGTCGCGCGGATTCGCGCGGCGTACGACAGCGAGCCGCCCGACCCCGCGTCTCTCTCTCGCGACGGCCGCCACGTCCGCGCGGTGGTCGAGCTCAGAACCCGCTTCTCGGGCCAGGCGTCGCTGGGGTTTTCTTCGGTCCCGCCGGAGGAGTATGCCTCGCTGCGCGCGCTGGTGCGGTCGAGCATGCTCGAGGTTGTGGCGGCCGGTATGGTCCCTCTCAACCATGATTTCGGCGAGGTGGCGAGGCGGGACCTGCATCGCGCCGAGCTGGTCATTCTCCCGGTGGTGGCCCTGTTCCTGCTCCTGGCCTTTGGTTCGGCGGTGGCGGCCCTGCTGCCGCTCGGGGTCGGGATCCTCGCCATGGTCGGAGGCCTCGCCGGCACCGACCTCCTGTCACGCCACCTGTCCGTGTCGGCCTATGCTCCGAACATCGTCAGCATGATCGGGCTGGGCGTCGCCATCGACTACTCGCTGTTCATCGTGAACCGCTTCCGGGAGGAGATCGCGCGCCATCCGGTGCCCGAGGCTCTCGAGGCCACCCTGGCTACGACGGGGCGGGCCATCCTCTTCTCCGGCGTGACGGTGGCCATCGGGCTCCTCGGGATGCTGGTGCTCGGATTGGGCAATATCGGCTCCTTGGGGCTCGCGGGCACCATCGTGGTGGTGCTCTCGGTCGTGTATGGATTGACCTTCCTGCCCGCGGCCCTCGCCATCCTGGGGCCGAGGGTCAACGCTCTGTCGCTGCCTGTCTTCCGTCCTGTGCAGCTGGACTCGGGCCCGGGTTTCTGGCCCCGGCTCGCGACTCTGGTCATGGCGTATCCCTGGCGCGTCTTCCTGCCCGTGGCGGCTCTCCTCCTGCTGCTGGGGCTTCCGTTCATTCACATCCGGCTCGGCGCGGGCGACGTGTCGTCGCTGCCGCCCTGGGCCGAGGCCCGCCGCGGCGCCGAGCTGCTCCGTCGGGAATTTCCCGGCGCGGCCGCCACGCCCATTGTCGTCGTCCTCCGGTACCGCGACGGATCGCCACTCGAGCCCGCGCGCGTGGGGCAGGCCTACGACCTGAGCCGCTGGTTGGCGCAGCGGCCCGGCGTCAGCGGGGTGCAGAGCGCGATGGACCTCGCTCCGTACATGAGCCGCGAGGAGTATCAGCGGCTGGTCAAGGTGCCGACCGCTCTCTGGCCGGAGGAGATGCGGGCCGCTATGGCGCAGATCGTCGGCGAGCGCATCATGGTGCTCGCGGTGTCCACGGAGCTGCCGGCAGGCAGTGACGAGGCGCGGTCCCTCGTCCGCGCCATTCGCGCCTCACACCCGCCGGTGGACGGCGAGCTACTCGTGACGGGTCCCACGGCCTTCGACCTCGACTTCATGGGCGTGGTGGCGGGCAACGCCCCCATCGCCATCGCGCTCGTCGTGGCCGCGACCTACGTGGCGCTGCTGATCTTGCTCCGCTCCGTGCTGCTGCCGCTCAAGGCCGTCGTCGTCAACCTGCTCTCGATCAGCGCCTCGTACGGGGCCCTCGTGTGGATCTTCCAGGAGGGCCACCTGGCCGAGTGGCTTCACTTCACGCCGGGGCCCATCCAGACCGCCACGCCCATCATCATGTTCTGCCTCATCTTCGGGTTGTCGATGGACTACGAGGTTCTCCTCCTCAGCCGCGTGCGAGAGGAGTACGAGCGCACCGGAGATAACGTGCAGGCGGTGGGCGCGGGATTGGAGCGGACCGGGCGGCTCATCACCTGGGCGGGCGCCATCATGGCGAGCGTCTTCTTTGCCTTTGCGCTCGCCGACTCGGTAGTCATCAAGACGGTGGGGGTGGGGATCGGGATCGCGGTCATTCTGGACGCCACCGTGGTGCGCGCGCTCCTGGTGCCGGCGACGATGCGGCTGATGGGGCGCTGGAACTGGTGGATACCCGCGCCGATCGCGCGTCTCTGCCGGTGGGTGTCCGCCCCCGCCGCCCGTGAATACTCTTCGGGCGGCGGGTAGGGACTCAGTTCTCGACGAAGGCCTTGAGCGCCCGGCCGCGCAGCGGGTGGCGCAGCTTGCGGAGCGCCTTGGTCTCGATCTGGCGGATGCGCTCGCGGGTGACCGAGAACCGCTTGCCGACTTCCTCGAGCGTGTGCTCGCCCTCGTCACCGATGCCGAAGCGCAGGCGCAGAATCTCCTTCTCCTTGGCCGAGAGCGTGCCGAGGGCCCGCTCCACCTGATTCGTCAGGTCCTGGCTGATCAGGTTGTCGTTGGGCGACTCGGTGCTCTTGTCCTCGAGGAAGTCCCCCAGCTCTGAGTCCTCGCCGATCGGCGTCTCGAGCGAGAGCGGCTTACGCGAGGACTCGAGGATGAGCCGGACCTTGCGCGCGGGTACTCCGGTCTTCTTGGCGAGCTCCTCGGGCGTGGGATCGCGGCCCATCTCGTTGACCAGAGCGCGGTTGACGCGCGAGATGCGGTTGAGCGTCTCGACCATGTGCACGGGGATGCGGATGGTGCGCGAGTGGTCGGCGATGGCACGCGTGATGGCCTGGCGGATCCACCAGGTGGCGTAGGTCGAGAACTTGAACCCGCGCCGATACTGGAAGCGGTCCACCGCCTTCATGAGACCGATGTTGCCTTCCTGGACTAGGTCGAGCAGCGTCAGCTCGCTGCCGAGGTAACGCTTGGCGACAGAGACGACCAAGCGCAGGTTGGCCTCCATGAGCTCGCGCTTCGCCTGGCGCACGACACGGTCGTGCTCTTCGATCACGCGGAGCGCGGCCTGGAGCGTCTTCTTGCCCAGCCCGATCTCGCGCTCGAGGGCGCGGATGTCCTTGGACGTCCTCGCCTCGGCGAGGCGCTTCGCCTGGCGACGGACATCGCCCACCAGCTGGTCCACGAGCCCGGGCTTGAGCGGCAGCTTCTCGACCGCGGTCTGAATTGCCGCGCGGTTCTGGGCGATCCACTTGTGGTAGTTCGCCCGCGTGGTCTTTCCGCGGCGCTTGTCCTGGAGGGACTCCTGGAGCCGCTCGATCTCGCGCTCGAGCCGCCGGATCCGCGTGAACACGGCCAGCAGCGGCTTGATCTCATCGGGCTTGGGCTCGCCGCCCTCGGGCAGCACGATGACCTCGTCGAGTCCGAGCTCCGCGTGCCGGATCCGGTCCACCCGCGCAAGGAGCTGGGCTGTCGCCATGGGAATACCCGCCAGCGCCCGGCGGAGCTGGATTTGCCCTACTTCGATCCGGCGGCCGAGGCTGACCTCCTGCTGTGCGGTCAGCAAATGGACCTTCCCGATCTCCTTGAGGTAGAGGCGGACGGGATCCTCGGCCGGCGCCGCGCTGGGGCGTAGCGCCTCCTCGGACAGGGCAGGGGTCTCCTCGAGGACGACCTCCGCGACCTTTTCCTCGTCCTCGAGCTCGGTTCCCGTCGGTTCGGCCTCGATCTTGGGCAGGGCATCCTTGCGCACCCTGGGCTTTGGCTGTGCGATAGGCGTGCCGGTACCAGGGTGAGCGGCCACGTGGATCTCTGAGTCGCCTGTCTCCCTGAAAGTCATGTGCGTAATTTCTCCTTACTGTTTTAGACGCTTACGAACGCGAATCCGTTTCAGATTTTCACCCTCGAAAGTTAAACTTCCGCCCGCGTTCCAGCGTTCCCTAATACCCCGTTTTTATTACCGACGGTGGCCAGGAGGGTCTTATTCGCAGGCGACTGCGCGAGGGCCTGGGTGGGGCTGCTCCGGCGCCTTTCCTGACCGGGGTTATTGTTGGCGCTCGAGGAGGAGGTCGAAGCCCACGCCGACCTCATCCTTGACTGGTAGCAGGAGGTATTGCGGGGGCTTGATGCCGAAGTCGCTCATCTTGAAGCGACTCTCGCCGCGTACCCAGAGCCGCCCCTGCTTCAAGCGGACTCGACCCGAGAAGCGCTTCACGCGCTCGATGCCGGCGATGGATAGCCGGCCCTGAATGGTCAACAGCGTGTCCGTATGCTCGGCGACGCCCGGCGGAAACGAGGGCGCCTCGACAGTCTGGATCACGAAGTACATCGTCGGATGGCGGTCGGCCGACAGGGCCTTCCACATTTCCTTGTCACGTCCTTCGTTGCCGGTGCTGAGACCTGCCACCTGCACGGTGAGGCGGCCGCTCACGCCGCGGCTCAGGTCGTCGGCGTCCGCCTCGAACTCGCCCGAGAGGTCGCGGCAGTAGCCGCTGAAGTCGGCCGGAGGGAAGCTCGCGTCGAAGGACACGATGCTCTGCCTGGACACGGGAACCCACCGGGCCGGCTCGCCGAACGCCGGGGATGTTCCCAGCCCGGCCATGACGAGCCACACGAGGGCGGCGGCGGAGCGCATGGGGGTGGATAGCACGGCCGCGCGGCGCGGGTCAAACGCGGGGTGCAGGCCCGAGCCGGGAAATCGATTGACACGACCGGAGGAAGGGTCCTATCGTCAAAAACCCACATATGGCCGCTCGCGTGCGAGAATCGGACTGATGGCCGTCGCGCCGAGCGCCTCCCACAGCTTCACGGTTCGCCTGGCGATCCTGAACCGCACCGGCATGCTGGGACGCGTCACCATGGTCATCGGCAAGGCCGGCGGTGATATCGGCGCGGTGGACCTGGTCGAGATGACGCGCGACCGCGTCTTCCGCGACATCACCATCAAGGCGCGGGACAGCGAGCACGGCCAGCGCATCATCGACAAGCTCCGCCGCCTGACCGGCGTCACCATCGCCAACATATCGGATCGCACCTTCCTCATGCATCTCGGCGGCAAGATCGAGGTGCGAAGCAAGGTGCCGATCCGGACGCGCGACGATCTCTCGATGGCCTACACGCCCGGCGTGGCCCGCGTGTGCATGGCCATCAAGGAAGACCCGCAGCGCGCCTTCTCGCTGACGATCAAGCAGAACACCGTGGCCATCGTCACCGACGGCACCGCGGTGTTGGGGCTCGGCGACATCGGCCCCGAGGCGGCGATGCCCGTGATGGAGGGCAAGGCCATGCTCTTCAAGGAGCTGGCCGGGGTGGATGCCTTTCCCATCTGCCTGGATACGAAGGACCCGGAGAAGATCATCGAGACCGTGAAGCTGATCGCCCCCGCGTTCGGCGGCGTCAACCTCGAAGACATCTCGGCCCCGCGCTGCTTCGAGGTGGAAGCACGGCTGCGCAAGGAGCTCGACATTCCCGTCTTCCACGATGACCAGCACGGCACGGCCGTGGTGGTCATGGCGGCGCTCCTGAACGCGCTCAAGATCGTCCGCAAGGAGCCGAGACGCCTCAAGGTCGTGGTGTGCGGCGTGGGCGCGGCCGGCACCGCCGTCATCAAGATGCTGCTGGCGCACGGGGTCAGGCACATCATCGGTGTGGACGAGCACGGGACGATCTACCGCGGGCGCGCCGCCGGCATGGACTTCATGAAGACGTGGGTCAGCGAGGCGACCAACCCGCAGCAGGTCAAGGGCAAGCTTGGCGACGCGACGCGGGGGGCGGACGTCTTCATCGGTCTCTCCGTGCCGGGCGCTTTGAGCCTGCGTGACCTCAAGCGCATGGCTCGGGACCGCATCGTCTTCGCGATGGCCAACCCGGTGCCCGAGATCCAGCCCGAGCAGGCCATGCGTCACGTGCGGGTCATGGCCACCGGGCGGAGCGACTACCCGAACCAGATCAACAACGTGCTCTGCTTCCCCGGCTTCTTCCGCGGGCTCCTCGACATCCGCGCCCGGCTCGTCAACGACGAGATGAAGCTCGCGGCGGCGCACGCCATCGCCTCCTGCGTGGCGAAGCAGGAGCTCGGCCCCGAGTACATCATCCCGAGCGTCTTCAACAAGAAGGTCGCCCCGGCCGTGGCCAGCGAGGTGGCGCGCGCGGCCCACAAGACCGGCGTGGCGCGCCGCCGGCCGCGCGCCGACTCGTCGATCTGGTCCTGAGCGCCGTGACGGCCGTGGCCGAGCCGCGCTGGTCCGTGATCATTCCCGCCTACGATGAGGCGCTGCGCCTGCCCGCCTACCTCGCCAAAGTCGTGGCCTACTTCGACGGGCGGGGCGAGCCCTACGAGGTCCTGGTCGTGGACGACGGCAGCCGCGACGACACAGCCGCGCGCGTGCTCGAGGCGCAGGCGGCGCATCCGCCGGTGACGCTCCATCGTCTGGGCGCGAACCACGGCAAGGGCTTCGCGGTCCGCACGGGCATGCGTGCGGCGCGGGGCCTGTTCCGGCTCATGGCGGATGCCGACGGCGCCACGCCCATCGGCGAGGTCATGCGCCTCGAGGCGGCGATCCAGGCGGGCGCGGACATTGCGGTCGGCTCGCGCGCGGTGCGCGACCCGTCGGTGAGCCGTCAGGTGCGGCTGCACCGCCAGCTCTCGGGCGAGCTCTTCAATTTCCTGGTGAGGCGGCTGGGCGTGCCGGGCATCAAGGATACCCAGTGCGGCTTCAAGCTCTTTCGGGGCGCCGCCGCGGAGACGCTCTTCGGCGAGCTCAGGACCGACGGGTTCGGCTTCGACGTGGAGCTGCTCCTGCTCGCGCGCCGGCGGGGCTATCAGGTGGCCGAGGTGGCGATCAACTGGGCCGACCAGCCGGGCTCGAAGGTCGGCGTGTGGAAAGACGGCCCGCGCATGCTGGCCCAGATCCTGGCGGCGCGCCGTCGGCTGACGCAGTCGGGGAAGGAGCCGCGGTGACGTCGAGGCGCTCGCAGGTCATCCAGCCGTTTCTCGCCGTCGAGGTTTTCCAGCGAGCGCAGGAGCTGGAGCGCGAGGGCAAGGACATCATCCACCTCGAGTTCGGCGAGCCGGACTTCGACACGCCGCCGGTGATTCGCGAAGCGGCCGAGAAAGCGCTCAAGGACGGCCGCACACGCTACGCGCACAGCCTGGGCCTCGTGCCGCTGCGGGAGGCCATTGCGGAGCACTACCGTGCGCGCTACGGCGTCACCGTCTCGCCTGAGCAGATTCTCGTGACCGCGGGGACCTCGCCCGCCATGCTGCTGCTCTTCTCGAGCATCCTCGACCCGGGCGACCAGGTGCTGCTCACCGACCCGCACTACGCCGTCTATCCGAACCTCGTCCGCTATCCGCAGGGCGAGTGCCTCTACGCGCCGACGTGGGAGGAGGACGGCTTTCAGTGCCGGCCCGCCGAGTTCGCGTCCCGCCTGTCTCCCCGCACGCGCGCCATCCTCGTCAACTCGCCCGCCAATCCCACCGGCGCGGTGATGACGGCCGGGAGCCTCGCGGCGATGGCCGGGCTCGGTCCCCTCGTGGTGTCCGACGAGATCTACCACGGGCTAACCTACGAGGGCGCCGAGCACAGCATTCTCGAGTACACGGAACGCGCCTTCGTGCTCAACGGCTTTTCGAAGGCCTACGCGATGACGGGATGGCGCCTGGGCTATGTCATCGCCCCGAGGGAGTTCATGCGGGCGCTCCAGACCGCGTCCGGCAACTTCTTCATCTCGACCAACGAGTTCATCCAGTGGGCGGCGCTGGCCGCGCTGACCGAGGCAAGCGAGGACGTGGCGCGCTTTCGCTCGATCTTCGACCAGCGGAGACAGGCCATGGTGGCGGGGCTCAGGCGCATCGGGCTCGGCGTCGCCGTGACGCCGACGGGCGCCTTCTACGTCCTCGCCAACGCGAAGCGTTTCGGGGCGGATTCCAAAGCCCTCGCCTTCGACATCCTCGAGCACGCGCACGTCGGCGTGACGCCGGGGGTGGACTTCGGCAGCCGCGCCGAGGGATTCCTCCGCTTCTCCTACTCCAACTCGCTCGAGCGCATCGAGGAAGCCATCGCGCGCATCGGACGGTATCTGCGGGAGCGGCCCGCATGACGGGCGAGTGCATCATGTGCACGCGCGTCGCCGGCGAGGGCCCCCTCTTCATTGCCGACCTCGGAACGAGCCGCGCCTATTTCAACGAGGACCAGTTCTTTCCCGGCTGGATCTTCGTGGTCCTCAAGCGCCACGCCGTCGAGCTGTACGATCTGGAGGCCCGCGAGAGGACGGCCTTGATCGAGGAGGTGAGCCGCGCGGCGCAGGCCGTGGCGCGGGTCTACCGGCCCATGAAGATGAACTACGAGCTGCTCGGCAACCAGGTGCCGCACATCCACTGGCACCTCGTGCCGCGCCTCGCGGGCGACCCCGAGCCCCGCTGGCCGGTGTGGCGCGTGCCGCACGACCCCAAGCCGCTGCCCGCCGACGAGACCGCGCGGCGCATCGCCCTGATCCGCGCGGCGCTCGGGTAGGCGCGCCACCGTGGCCGAATCCGCGCCTGCGAAGAAGGCGAGGGCCGCCAGGATCCTCGCGCGGCTCGCCAAGGCCTATCCCGGCGCCGCCATCGAGCTACGCTTCGGCAGCCCGCTCGAGCTGTTGGCGGCGACCATCCTCTCCGCCCAGTGCACCGACGAGCGGGTGAACGCCGTGACGCAAACGCTCTTCACGCGCTACAAGCGCGCCGAGGACTGGGCGCGGGCGCACCCGCCCACCCTCGAGCGAGAGATCCATTCGACGGGTTTCTTCAAGTCGAAGGCGCGCTCGCTGGTCGGCATGGGCCAGGTCCTCTGCGAGCGCCATGGGGGCGAAGTGCCCCGAACCCTCGACGAGCTGACGGCATTGCCCGGCGTCGGCCGTAAGACGGCCAACGTCGTCCTGGGCAACGCCTTCGGCATCCCGGCTCTGGCCGTGGACACTCACGTCAGCCGCGTGTCGCTGCGGCTCGGGCTGACGCGGGCGGAGGATCCGGAGAAAATCCACGACGACCTCTGCGCCCTCATTCCACGGCCGAAGTGGACCCGGGCGACCCACCTGCTGATCATCCACGGGCGGCGCACCTGCGGGGCGCGCAAGCCCGCCTGCCCGCGCTGCCCGGTTCGTGATCTCTGCCCATGGCCTGGGAAGACACGGCCAGGGTAATGGGCTAGTCAATTGTGTCCTATGAGTAATTGAATACTACCTGTTGATGCGGATCTGCCAAGGTATCGCCCTTCCCCAAAGCTCCGACAGACGGGATTCCTTTTCAGACGAGTAGGCATCTTTCAGATGTTGGAGTAGTTCGTCGTTCGGTTCAAATAGCTCTGAGCGTGGAAACCAGAGTGGCTTATCGTATGGCCCCTGTAAAGGCTTGACCAGGGCGCCCTTCTCGTCCCACGACTCAAGATAGACCAGGTTCGCCCCACCATCGACAGATCTTAGTATGCAAGTGACTGTTTTCACGTGGATTCCTCCTAGGACCCAAAATCTTTCGGGGAACGCTTGACAAGGCCGACAGATTCAGTATGATGCGAATTAGCAACTACACGAGGAGGACAACGATGGCTGCGAAGGATAACGGAGAGCGGGTACCCCTTCCGCCGTACATCTCGTACAAGACCTTCTTCGGGTTCATTCAGAAGCTCAAGCAAACCGCAATACCTGAACGGATCGATGCCAGCCTCTTGCGGTCCTACTCGGGTTCGGTAGCTCGTCAGATCATGGCCGCCCTCAGATATCTCGGGCTGATCGATGAAGCTGGACAGACAACAGACCGCTTGAGGGCACTCGTCAAAACCTTCGGCACCGGGGAATGGCAGGAGCAGTTGACCGGTATGGTGTCCGATGCTTACCAGGACGTAATCAACAACCTCAAGCTGGACACAGCAACGCCCGGTCAATTGGCCGAGCGATTCAAGGCTCGCGGAGCAGAAGGGGGAGTCCAGCAGAAATGCATCGCGTTTTTTATTGCGGCCGCGACAAATGCGGGCATGAAGCTGTCTCCGCACATCGTGAATCGGCCCCGGGCCAAAGCTGATCGAAGCCGTCCCAAAAAGCGCGCCCCGATGGGGGACGATACGGGGGACGCGGGGTTTTCTGAGGGAGGGACGAGCATCAGTCCGACTGGTACCGTCCGCTTTACTCTGCCTATTCCTGGCAAGCCCTCGGTCGCGCTCGTCCTGCCCGCCGACCTTGAGCTGGACGATTGGACGATGGTGGACTCGATGGTAAAGGCGTATGTGCAGCGGAGAAGCAAGGCGTGAAAAAGACTGAAGCCGTGGCCCGATGTTTTGGACCACGGCTCCATGCCCTGGTAGCTCAAACGGATAGAGCTCCGTGCCTGCTAAGCCGGGGGCTCCCAGTTCGAGTCTGGGCCAGGGCACCAATTTCAGCGGGGTACTCGGTGCTGATAACACCGGGTACCCCCAACCCCGACGTACCCTGTGAGAGCCGGTCGGGATCGAGGCTAGTAGCCTGACCGTAGTGTAATTCTCTCGCGGGGGCTCGGATAGCAGAAAAAAGGGGCCCCCATGAACGTCCTGAAGCACGACAAGAAGCTGGCTGTCCTGAGTGCCTTGGTTGAGGGCAATTCCATCCGCGCCATCGTCCGCATGACGGGCGTCCACAAGACCACCATTCTGAGACTCTTGGAGGACGTGGGCTCGTGGTGCGAGCGCGTCATGGATCAGCGGATGCGCAACCTCAAGTGCGAGGTGGTGGAGGCTGACGAGATATGGAGCTTCGTCCAGAAGAAGCAGCGGCGGTTGACCGAGGAAGAACGCCGCAACCCTGAGCTTGGCGATCAGTACACCTTCGTGGCGATGGACCCGACGACGAAGCTGGTGCCCCTGTTCGTGGTGGGAAAGCGGAACGCGATCACCACTCGCGCTTTCGTTCGGGAGCTTCGCCAGCGGATTCCGGGCCGTATCCAGTTGAGCACCGATGGCTTCGAGCACTACGCCAAAGCCGTGGAAGCCACCTACGGCGCCGATATCGACTACGCGCAGATCATCAAGTCGTTCGCGCAGGACGACGGCGGCAGGGGCCGCTATAGCCCGCCCGTGGTGGTGGGCGTAGAGAGAATCCCGATCATGGGTCAGCCGGATCGGAGCTTCGTCTGCACGTCTTACGTCGAGCGGAACAATCTCACGATTCGGATGCAGATCCGACGCTTCACGCGCCTGACCAATGGCTTCTCGAAGAAGCTGGCCAACCTCAGAGCGGCGCTGGCCTTGCATTTCGCGCACTACAATTTCTGCCGGATTCATGGGTCGCTTCGGGTGACTCCGGCGATGGCGGCGGGTCTCACCGATCATGTGTGGGACCTGGCTGACCTTGTGGCGTGATAGACTCGCGGTCGAGATGTGGCGTGATGTGCAACGTATTGATCTGGCTTGACTTGACGTCGAGGGGAATAGGAGCTGCCCGGCTCGGGTCGGGCAGCTTCCCTCCTTTTTCCCGCAAAATGTACCAGTACCACGGCCAGAGCGTGGTTGACTCGCCTGGGGTTTTCCTATAGCATTACCCGTTGACAATTTGCGGAAGAGCGAACGCCAAGTACTTGACTTCTAAAGCGGGAGACGGGTTCAGATCATGGCGACAGCAATGCCGAAAGAGCATGAGATCGAGCGCAAGTGGTTCGTGGTGGACGCCACGGACAAGGTGCTAGGGCGGCTGGCCAGCCGAGTCGCCCACGTGCTGCGCGGAAAGCACAAGCCCACTTTCGCCCCGAACCTCGACGTGGGCGATCACGTGGTGGTGATCAATGCCGAGAAGATCCACCTCACGGGCCGAAAGCTCACCGACAAGATGTACCGGTGGCACTCCGGCTATATCGGCGGTCTGCGCGAGGTGAGCGCGGAGCGCATGCTCAGGAGCCATCCCGAGCGCGTGGTCGAGTGGGCCATCCAGGGCATGCTCCCCAAGGGGCGCCTCGGCCGCGCCATGGCACGCAAGCTCAAGGTCTACAAGGGATCCGATCATCCGCACGCCGCGCAGAAGCCGGAAGCCCTGCCGTCCGGCGGCCGGACCAAGAGTTAAGAGCGGGAACTGAGACCGGGAACTGACACAGGATCAAGAGGAGAGCGAATGGCCGCAGCGACGCAGTTTTACGGTACGGGAAGACGGAAGACGTCGGTGGCGCGCGTGTGGCTTCGCCCGGGAGGCGGCCGCATCCTGGTCAACCGCCGCCCGTTCGAGGACTACTTCCCGAGGGAAACGCTGCGCAT
>WNFC01000710.1_pt1 | contig 43404 bp, 42 predicted proteins | sample 5400541 | NCBI WGS metagenome assembly WNFC01 (sample SAMN13153342, study PRJNA577476) | soil metagenome | isolation source: 120 cm saprolite under Douglas fir tree site 2 hole 2 replicate 1 | place: USA:California | collected 2015-04-18 | reverse complement strand
GAGCGGCTTTGGCATTCTCGTCTCGGTCGAGATGATCATCACCGCGGCGCTCGGCGGCATCGGCACGCTGCTCGGCCCGTTGCTCGGCGCCGCCATCTTGGTGCCGCTGAAGACGGCGACCAACAGCCTGTTCGGCGGCGGCGGCTCGGGCCTCACCTATATTCTCTATGGCGGCATCATCCTCGTCCTGGCGCGCTTCGAACCCGGCGGCTTGCTCGAGCTGTGGCGGCGTATTGCCGCCTGGGCGAGCCGTAAAAGATCGGTGACCCGTGCTGCTTGAGGCGCAGGCGGTTTCGCGCGCCTTCGGCAGCTTCATGGCGCTATCGAAGGCCGACCTCGTCGTCGGCGAAGGCGAGATCATCGGGTTGATCGGGCCGAACGGTGCCGGCAAATCGACCTTCTTCAACTGCCTGGTCGGCGATCTCGCGCCGACCAGCGGCCGCGTCATTTTCGCCGGCACCGACGTCACTGACGCCTCCCCCGAGGCGCATGCGCGGCTCGGCATCGGCCGCACCTTCCAGGTGCCGGCGACTTTCGAGGAGATGACGATCCTCGAGAACGTCATGGTCGGTGCCTTCCTGCGCCACCCCAACCGAAACGACGCGCGGGCGAAGGCGCGCGAGATCGTCGAGTTCGTGGGTCTCGGCAGCCAGATCGATCAGCCGGCGCGCAGCCTCGGCACCCCAGGCCGCAAACGGCTGGAGATCGCCCGCGTGCTGGCCAGCGAACCGCGTCTCATCCTCCTTGACGAAGCGCTTGCCGGGCTCACCCCGGTCGAGATTCAGGCGGCGATCGAGCTGGTGCGACGGATCCATCGGCGCGGTGTCACGCTGGTCATCGTCGAGCACATCATGGAGGTCATCCTCAGCCTGACCCAGCGCGTGCTCGTTTTCAACCAGGGGCACACGATCGCCAGCGGTAGCCCGTCGGACATCGTCAACGATCCGGCCGTGATCGAGGCCTATCTCGGCCGCCGGCGGGAGCGGCGGCGGCGCGCATGAGCGGCGTTCCGGCGCTCAATGTCACGCACCTCGAAGTTCGCTACGGCGATCTCGTCGGCGTCGCCGACGTCTCGCTCACCGTCGCGGAGGGCCAGGTCGTCGCCCTGCTTGGCTCGAATGGCGCGGGCAAGACGACGACGCTCAACGCCATCGCCGGGCTGGTGCGTCCGAGCGGCGGCAGCATCACCTGGCGGGGCGACGAGATCAGCAGCTTGCCCGCCTATGCCATCGTCCCCAAGGGTCTGGCGCTGTCGCCCGAAGGCTGGCGGCTCTTCGTCAACCAGACCGTCGAGCAGAATCTGCGCCTCGGCACCACGTCGCTCGCCGATAAGAGCCGGGTGCCGCAATTGCTCGAGCGCGTCTTCGCCATCTTTCCGCGCCTTGCCGAGCGGCGGCGTCAGTCCGCCGGCACGCTGTCCGGCGGCGAGCGGCAGATGCTGGCGCTCGGTCGCGCCCTCATGAGCGAGCCGAAGCTGCTGCTGCTCGACGAGCCCAGCCTCGGCCTCGCCCCGGCAATCGTCGAGACGCTTTACGACACGCTGTGGACGCTGCACGGCGAGGGGCTGACGCTGCTGCTCGCCGAGCAGTCGGTGCCGCTAGCGCTCGAGATCGCCGACTACGCCTATGTGCTGCAGACCGGTCGCACCGTCCTCGAAGGCCCGGCGCGCCAGCTCGAGGACGATCCCCAGGTGCAGAAGATCTATCTCGGCATCAAGGACGATCCGACCGCTGCCGGGCCGCGGTGAAACGAGGAACGGAAGACGATGACCAAGATTACGAAGGTTCGCTGCTGCGCCCTGCGCATCCCGCTCGAGGTGCCGACCGCGTTCTCGCAGCGCGCCGTTACCGAGCGGCACTACGCCATCGTCGAGATCGAGGGCGATGATGGGGTGAAGGGGATCGGCTTCTGCTATGCCGGCAGCGCCGGGGGCAAGCTCGTCTCGCTGGCCGTGCGCGAGCTCTTTGCGGCGAAGCTGATCGGCCAGGACGCCCATCGCGTCGAGGGGTTGTGGCAGGAGATGTACCAGGAGGCGCTGCTGCAGGGCCGCGCCGGTGCCGTGATGCGCGCCCTCTCGATCCTCGACATCGCGCTGTGGGACCGCAACGCGCGCGCTGCCAAGCTGCCGCTCTACAAGTTCCTCGGCGCCGTTAGGACCGACCGCGTGCCGGCCTATGCCAGCGGTGGCTATTACCTGCCGGGCAAGACCCCGAAGAAGCTAGGCGCCGAGGTCGCCGCCTACGTCAAGCTCGGCTTCAAGGCGGTAAAGATCAAGGTCGGCCGCCACGCCGATCCCGGTGAGGAGCGGGCGCGCATTGCAGCGGCGCGCGATGCCATCGGCCCCGATATTATTCTCATGCTCGACGCCAACAACGCCTGGTCGGATCTGCCGACGGCGTTGCGCTTCATGCGCGTCTACGAAGAGTACGATCCCTATTGGATCGAGGAGCCGTTCGGCCCCGACGACATCGACAACCATGCGCGCCTCGCCGCCTCGACGCCAGTGCCGGTGGCGACCGGCGAGATCGAGGTCGGCCGCTGGCGCTTCAAGGAGCTGCTCGACAAGGAGGCCGCCGCCATCCTGCAGACCGACGCGGCCGTGTGCGGCGGCATCAGCGAGTTCCGCCGCATCGCGGCGACGGCGGCGAGCTATGGCGTGACGCTCTGCCCACACTGGTTCCACGATCTGCACGCGCATCTCGTCGCCAGCACGCCGAACGCGCGTTACGTCGAGCTCTTCCCCGACGACAAGGTGCTCAATTTCCGCCGGCTGGTCGACCGTCAGCTCGTTTTCAAGGACGGCGACATCATCCTGCCGCAGGAGCCCGGTCTCGGCTTCGGCTTCGATGCGGCGGCAGTGAAGAAATACGCCCTCGAGCCGTGGGGGTGAGGGGCGTGGCCCGCGAAGGCCACGCCCCCGGCAAGTCTCAACCGACCTCGCTGAGATCGATCTCGAGCTGTTTCCAGTTGAAACCGCTCGGCGTTGCGCCCTTGGCCTTGTCGATCCAGTCGCGGCTCAGCACCGCGTATGCCTCGTCGCAGTAGGTGTCCCAGAACTGCCACGTCATCTGCAGCAGCTTGCCCCACGTCACCACGCTCAGAAAGCGGTCATCATAGCCAACGACCGGAACGGCATGACCGCCCCACGAGCCGGGCGCACCCGTGCCGGTCGCGCCGCCCGGCGGCACCGACCACGCCGTCTGACCCTGGGCGCTCAACGGCAGGGCGACGCCGATGTAGCAATTGCCGAAGATGTTGACCGCATCCTTGATGTGGTGGTGATTGCCCGGCTCGAGCGCGACGAAGCCGGCGATTTTATCGCCCCCGATGCCCTTCTTGCGCCAGAATTTCAATACGTCGAGCTCGTTGGCGCCGTGATCGGTGCTGGGATTGCCCGGCTGATATCCGGTAATCGCGGAATAGGCGGCAATGATGGTGGTGTCGTCGAGCACTCGCGGCGCACCGGTATAGGTCGTCCATTGCTCGATCATATGGCCGGCGGCGGCGCACGTGCAGTCGCCCACCGTATCGTTCTTCATCATCGGCCAGTTGGCGACCTTGCCGGCAAAATCCACCCGCGCCGGCGGCGCGGGCAAGGCGCTATCGAGGTAGCCCGCCAATTGGAGCGTCCGCGGGTCATGCCGCGCCGGATGCTTTCCGAGCTTCATCGTCGAATGGTTGATGCGCATGGCTTTCTCCGTCTTCCCGGGCCACAGCGCCCGGGCCGATCAACCTACCGGAGAGAGCCGCGCCGACCATGTGAGCCGTCTCACATCATCGGAGCTGCCGCAGGACCGCCGAGCTCAGGCGGTCGTCGGGACTTCCTGCCCGGTCGCCCGGTTCCGATCCCGGCGCGCCCGATGGCCAATGCTGAGAACCATCAGCGCGGCGAGGAGACAGGCGATGCCGGCGACCATGAAGGCATCGAAATAGTCGCCCCAATAAGTGCGGATCGCGCCCGCACCGAAGGCGGCGACGGCGGCGCCGACCTGATGGCCGGCGACGATCCAGCCGAACATCATGCCGGCTTTCTCCTTGCCGAAGATGTCGGCCGTGAGCCGCACGGTCGGCGGCACGGTGGCGATCCAGTCGAGCCCGTAGAACACCGCAAAGGCCGGCAGGCCGAAGGTCGGGTTGTCGAGCGCCAGCGGCAGGAAGAGCAGCGAGATGCCGCGCAGCCCGTAATACCAGCACAGCAGGTAGCGATTGTTCCAGCGGTCGGAGAGCCAGCCCGAGGCGGTCGTGCCGATGAAGTCGAAGACGCCCATCATCGCCAGCAGGCTCGCCGCCATCACTCCGGGGATGCCGTGATCGATACAGGAGGGAATGAGATGCGTGCCGATGAGGCCGTTGGTCGACAGCCCGCAGATGAAGAAGCTGCCGGTCAGCAGCCAGAAATCGCGCGATTTGGCGCCCTCGCCGAGCGCCGCGAAGGCGGCAGCGAAGGGGTTGCCGGTGCTCACCGGGACCGGCGGCGTGCCGACGGCGTCGCCGAGCGGCACGAGGCCGAGATCCGCCGGGCGGTCGCGCATGAAGAGACCGATCAGCGGCACGGTGAGAAGACCGGCGCCGGCGATGGTCAACACCGCGGCACGCCAGCCGTAGGCCTCAACGATCGACTCCAGGAACGGCAGGAAGACGAGTTGTCCGGTCGCCGTGCTGGCGGTGAGCACCCCCATGACCAGGCCGCGATGTTGCGAGAACCAGCGATTGACGACAGTGGCGGCCAGGGCGAGGGCCATCATGCCGGAGCCACAGCCGACGACGATGCCCCAAAGCAGCACGAGCTGCCAGGTGGCGGTCATCAGCGAGGTCAGGCTGACGCCGAGCACCAGCGTCGCCATGGCGACGGCCATCGTCTTGCGCGCGCCGAGCCGGTCGACCAGCGCGGCGGAGAACGGACCGAGAAAGCCGTAGAGCACGAGGTTGAGCGAGACGGCGAGCGAAATGCTGGCCCGCGTCCAGCCGAATTCCTGCTCGAGGGGCACAATTAGCACGCTGGGAGTCGCGCGAATGCCGGCCGCCGCGATCAGGGTCAGGAAAGTGATGGCGGCGACGATCCAGCCATAGTGCAATCGGCCGCGCGCCACGCGCTCCAGAGATACCATCGAAACCTCGATCCTAGCGATGCCGGTTGACGATGCAACCCGCCAGTGATAGAGACAGGTCTGTCTACAAGTCAACGGAATTTCCCGGCGTTTTTAATATGGCTGTCATGCGCAAGGCGAAGGACGTTCGACCGCCGCCGCCAGTCGACAAGTCGGCGCGCGAGCGAATCTTGGCAACGGCGACCGAATTATTCTACCGCGAGGGGATTCGGGCCGTCGGCATCGATACGATCATCGCCCGTTCCGGCGTCGCCAAGATGAGCCTCTACCGCAATTTCGCCTCGAAGGACGAGCTCGTCGTCGCCTTCCTCGAATATCGCGACGGCATCTACTGGCAGTGGTGGGACCATGTGATGGCGCGCCATTCCGACGATGCGCGCCGTCAGATCAGTGATCTCTTCGCCTCGCTGACACGGCGGGTCACCAGCCCGTTCTATCGCGGCTGTCCATTCATCAATACCGCCACCGAATTTCCCGATCCCCACCATCCGGCACGCGCCATCTGCCTTGCCAACAAACGCGAGCTGCGTCGCCGTCTGAGGGGCCTGGCGACGCGCGCTGGTGCGCGCGATCCCGAGATGCTCGCCGATCAGCTCCTCCTGCTGATCGAGGGCGCGTACGCGGCAATGCAGAATTTCCGTTCGCGCGGCCCCGTGCCGAGCCTGCAAGGCGCCGCCGAGGCGTTGCTGGCGGCCCAGCTCGGCGCGAATTGATCGCGGCACGCCTTCGGCGATCGTCGACCTCGCCGCTGCGTGGTTCCTCTGGTGGCGGCCCAGCCATGGTGGCATCCTGCGGTCGCGTCGCCACAAGGCGCTGAGGGGATTGCTTGCCGGGACAAGACTGGCTCTACGAGGCCAACCAGTGGCTGATCCTCGCGATCAGCCTCGGCATGCTTCTCGCCGTCACCGAGATCGGCTTCCGCCGCGGCCGCCGGCGCGACGGCAGCGCCAACGCGACGGTAACCCAGATCACCACCTTGCAGGCCGCGGCGTTCGGCATTCTGGCGCTTCTCATCGGCTTCACCTTCGCGATGGCGCTGTCGCGCTTCGAGGAGCGCCGGGACGTCGTGCTGGCGGAGGCCAATGCGATCGGCACGGTCGGACTCCGGGCGCAACTCCTGCCGCAGCCTCAGGCGGATGACGCAATCCCGCTGCTGCGGCGCTACGTCGACTTGCGACTGCGTCTCGTCGAGGCCAATCTCGATCCTGACGAATTGCGGCTGGTCGTATCGCAGTCGCTGGAATTGCAGCAGGCTCTGTGGGCCGATGCGGTAACCGCCATCGTGGCCGATCCGCGCCCCGCGGTGAGCGGATTGTTTACCCAGGCGCTGAACGAGATGATCGACCTTCACGCGAAGCGCCTGGCCGCCTTGACGAATCACGTGCCGGACACCGTTTTCGTATTGCTCTATATGGTTGCTGCAATCGCGCTCGGATTCGCCGGCTACGGATGCGGGCTGGGCCGTACCCGCAACCTTGTTGTGACCACCGTCATGGCGTTTTTGGTGGTATTGACGATCACTCTCATTCAGGATATCGACCGCCCGCGTCGTGGCTTGATCCACGTCAGTCAGCAGCCAATCGTCGACGCGCAAGCCGGGCTCGCCAAGCCTCGCTAGATGCATCCCGCTGAACATCCGACAGGTCGATCATGATATTGCAGCGGGTCTTCGCTTTCATCCTGTCGGCGTTGAACTGGCTGATCGAGACGATGCTGCCGCGAGTGGTCGTGATCGCGCTCCTCCTCGTCCTCGGGCTCGGCCTTCTGTTCGTTCTGGTGGGCTGGCGCGGGCGAGCGCGCGTCCTAGCGCAGCCCAAAAGACGCCCGCCGCCCCACGCCTAGCCGTGCCTTGTCAAAGGCGATCGCCCTGTGTCACGGTTCGCCGCCACCTCTTCGGCCGGGAGAAGCCAATGAAGGGCTATGTCGTCACCGTCGAGTTCGATGTTGCGCCGAGGCAGTTCGACGCTTTTCTCCGGCTGATAATCGAGAACGCCGAAATCTCGCGGCGCGACGAGCCAGGCTGTCAGCGGTTCGATGTGTGCCGGCCGCATAACGTCGAAAACCGTATCTTCCTCTACGAGATCTACGATGACGAGGCGGCCTTTCAGGCGCATCTGCTGACCGGCCATTTCAAATCCTTCGCCATCGCCACCAAGGAGATGATCGTCGCGCGCAAGATCGTCGCCTGCGACTGGATCGCCTGACGGCCAGGAAGACAATAGGGGAAGTGCCATGCAGGCGCGCTCGCCTCCGCCCTGGCGACGCTGCGGCAGCGCTGAGGCCGCATCATTATTCTTGACAGCAAGGGACCGCAAGAAAACTGTAACGAAACAGTCACCCCTCTCCGGCGGAGGACTTCGCGACGGGTACGTCCATTCTTCTTGACCTGCTTGCCGACATAGCGTTGCTGTTATGGGGTTTGCGCATGGTGCGCACGGGCGTGGCGCGGGCCTTCGGGGCCAATCTTCGCCACGTCGTAGCGCGCGGTACCGCGAATCGGTTCTATAGTTTTTTCGCCGGCCTCGGCGTCACCGCGGTTTTGCAGAGCTCGACGGCGACCGCCCTCATCGTCAGCGCCTTCGCCAGCCGCGGCTTGATGCCGGTCGCCGCCGCGCTCGCCATCATGCTCGGCGCCGATGTCGGCACCACCCTCGTCGCTCAGCTGCTGTCGCTGAAGATCGCGTGGCTTTCCTCGCTCTTCATCTTTGTCGGTGTCGTCATGTTTCTCGGCGGCAAGGTGACGCGCTGGCGCGATGTCGGGCGCGTCGTCATCGGGCTCGGCCTGATGCTCCTCGCCTTGCGGCTGATCTTCGCGGCGTCAGAGCCGATGCGCGACGCGGCCGGCATTCATGCGTTGTTGGACGCACTTGCCGGCGACACGGTGCTCGCCATTCTAGTCACCGCGCTGCTCACCTGGCTCGCCCATTCGAGTCTCGCCGTCGTGCTTCTCGTCATGTCGCTGACCGCCGTCGGCGTCGTCCATATGCCGGGCGCTCTCGTCCTGGTCCTCGGCGCCAATCTCGGCGGCAGCATTCCGGCAATTCTCTCCTCACTGTCGGAGGGACCGGAGGCTCGCCGTCTGACCTTCGGCAACGCGGGGTTCAAGCTGGCCGGCGTGCTTGCGGTGGCGCCGCTCGTCGGGCTGGTTGCGCCGTATTTGGCGCTGATTGAGGACGATGCGGCGCGCCAGATCGTCGATTTCCACATGTTGTTCAACCTCGCCTTGGCCGTGGTCTTCCTCGGCCTGACGCATCCGGTCGCGGCGCTCGTCGCGCGCCTCGTGCCGGCCCGCGACACCGCCGGCGATGACGAGCCCGGTCGCCCGCGCTACCTCGATCGTTCGAGCATGGACTCGCCGAGCGTCGCATTGACCTGCGCGGCGCGCGAGACCATGCATATGGGCGACATCGTCGAGACCATGCTGCGCCAGAGCATGACGGCGCTGCTCACCGACGATCGCAAGCTGGTCGGCGAGGTCGAGCGGATGGACAACGCGGTCGATCGCCTGCACGAGGCGATCAAGCTCTACGTCACCGAGGTGACGCGGGTGAATCTCGACGAGGCGGAAGGACGGCGCGCGACCGACATCATCACCTTCACCACAAATCTCGAGCATATCGGCGACATCATCGACAAGAACCTGATGGAGCTCGCCGCCAAGAAGATCAAGAACAAGCGGCGTTTTTCCGAAGACGGCGTGGCGGAGCTGACGGCGCTGCACCGGCGCGTGCTCGACAACCTCAAGCTGGCGCTCGGGGTCTTCATCTCCGGCGACGTCAAGATCGCCCGCCAGCTCCTCGACGAGAAGGTGGCGATCCGCGACGCCGAGCGCGGGGCGGCGGAGAGCCACCTCGCAAGGCTGCGCGAGGGCCGCATCGAGAGCATCGACACCAGCTCGCTGCATCTTGACGTGCTGCGCGACCTGAAGCGCATCCACTCCCATATCTGCGCCGTCGCCTATCCGATGTGGCGTGACGCACATGGTGGCGTGACGCACATGGTGGCGTGACGCGGCGAGTATCTCCACTGCGCCGCGATATACAGTCGACGCATCGTTAAGCGAAACAGGGTCTCACCGATGGTGTTCCCGTAGGAAAGCGACGCCGCTTGGTTGCGTGCGCCGCGGGCCTTTCGGAGGATTGATCATGAACACCAAAGAGGTGATTTCAACGCTCAATGAGCTCATTCAAACCAGCAAGGACGGTGAGGAAGGTTTCCGCACCTGTGCGGCTGGCGTCAAGGGCACCGAGCTCAAGGCGATGTTGAACGAGGCGGCTCACCGCTGCGCCCAGGGCGTCGCCGAATTGAAGGCCAAGGTTCGTGCCCTCGGCGGCGATCCCGAAAAGAGCGGCTCGGTGGGCGGCTCGTTGCATCGTGGCTGGGTAAACGTCAAATCCGCCATCACCGGCAAGGATGAAGCCGCGGTTCTCGCGGAGTGCGAGCGCGGTGAGGACACTGCTAAGCGAAGCTACGAGGCCGCGCTGAAGAAGGAGCTGCCGCCGGATCTGAGAACGATCGTCGAGCGGCAATACCAGGGCTTGATGCAAAACCACGATCGCGTGCGCGATCTAAGGAACGCAGCGGCTCGCGCCTAGGGTCGAGTTTTCCGCCGCCATCAGAATCCTGGATTGAACCGCGTCATGACGCCGGCATCGTTGACCGCGGCGATGTTGTCGGCGTCCCTGCGGTAGGCGAGGTTGAAGCCGAAGCTCGCCATGTTGTCGATCGGCACGTTGTAGCGGAGGCCGAAGGCGGTTTCGCTGCGCCCGCAAGAAAACGGGAGGAGGGGACGAGTCGCTCAGTCGCCCATTGACGGCATGGTCGATGTAAGGATATAGGTGACCTAGATGTAACGAGAGTTGTTACATCAAAGAGCGGGCGATGAGCGCGAATAGTCGGCTGACGGTGGCAATTCACATCCTGTCCTGGATGGCGCTCGTCGAGCGGCGGCGACCCGATCCGGTGACCTCGGACAAGATTGCGGCGAGCGTCAATACCAATCCGGTGGTGATCCGGCGCACGCTCGGCCTGTTGCGTCGCGGCGGGCTCGTCCGCGTTCAGCGTGGCGCCAATGCCGGCTGGAAGCTGGCGAAGCGTGCCGACGCCATCACGCTCCTCGACATCTACAGGGCCGTGGAGGATGCGCCGCTTTTCGCGCTCCACGCCACGCGACCCAATCAGGCCTGCCCGATCGGGCGCGGGATTCAGCCGGCGCTGAAGCAGGTCTACGCCGCGCTCGAGGACCAGCTCGGGCGACAGCTCAGGAAACTGACGATAGAGCAGGTGCTGACCGAGACGCTCGCCTGACGGCGGCGCGGCGCGACGGCCCAAGGGGGACAAACCCGGACGATCGGGGAGGACATGAGATACGCGCGGCTTGCGAATGTAACTATTATTGTTACAATTGGAGATTGGAGATGGAAAACCGCCTCATCGTGCTTGCCCTCGGCACCTTCGCGATCGGCACCGACAGTTTCGTCGTTGCCGGCATCCTGCCCGACGTCGCGCGTTCGCTCGGCATCGGCATCGGCGCCGCGGGCCAGCTCATCACCGTCTATGCAGCGGCCTACGCCGTGCTGACCCCCATCATGGCCGCGTTGACCGCCCGCTGGCCACGCCGGCGCGTGCTGCTCTGCGGGCTCGTCGTTTTCGTCTTCGGCAATCTCGCGACGGCGCTCTCGCCCGGTCTCGCCCTCGTCCTCGCCAGCCGTGCTGTCGCCGGGCTCGGCGCCGCCATGTTCACCCCCGCCGCCAGCGCCAGCGCCGCCGCGCTGGTGCCGCCGGAGCGGCGCGGCCGGGCGCTCGCCATGGTCATCGCCGGGCTGAGCGCCGCCACCGCGCTTGGCGCACCGACCGGGACCGTCATCGGGACGCTCGGCAGCTGGCGCCTGACCATGTGGTTCGTGGCTGCGCTCGGCGCGCTCGCCGCGCTCGGCGTCGCCGCCTTGCTGCCCCGCATTCCCGGACCGCCGCCGCTCGGCCTGCGTGCGCGTCTCGCGCCGCTCGGCGATGCCCGCGTCGCGGCGACGCTGGCGACGACGCTGCTCGTCTTCGGTGGGCTCTTCTTCGTCTACAGCTACATCAATCTTGTGCTCGACCGCGCGACCGGCGGCGACGGCACGGTGTTGGCGGCGCTGCTGGCGGTATGGGGCGTGGCGGCGACGATCGGCAACCTCGTCTCCGGCCGCCTCACCGATCGCTTCGGCAACCGCCCCGTGATCAACGGCGCCATCGTCATCCTGGCGGCCGATTTCGTGCTCCTGCCGTGGGCCGGCGCGACGCTGCACGGTGCCGTCATCGTGCTTGTCGTCTGGGGTCTCTGCGGCTGGGGTCTTCTCGCGCCGCAGCAGCACCGGCTCATCGCCATCGCCCCGGCCATCGCTCCCATCCTCCTCGCCCTCAACGGCGCCGCGGTCTATGCCGGCGCCGCTGCCGCGAGCGCGATGGGCGCCATCGCCCTGCGTGCGCTCGACGCGCATCGGCTCGGGCTCTTCAGCGCCGCCGTCATACTTGCCGGTCTGATTGCCGCCGAGACCGCACAGGCTCTCATCCGCCGCCGCCGCTCGGGCACCGCCTCGGCGGCGGTGTCGCAGGTCGCCGCGCGCAACTGAGGCGGCGAGGCATGCCGTCGCGCTTCATGGTCAACCTCGAATCCAGTCTGCGCCGGGAGGGTCCATTTGCGCGAACGCCGGCCGCCGACCCCAGCCATCGCTCCCCTTTACGTTGCGGAAACTGCGATTCCGGTACAACAATCGTGAAAACGCGGGCACCGTCACCGAGGCGATCAACGGATGCTGACGCAAATGCCACGGTGGAAAGCCGCGCTCCTGTCGGCGCTCCTTGTCGCATTCTCTCTCTATGCGGCGTGGACGATCACGACGGCATCATCGTTTCAGGCCTGCGTAGCCGGCCAGGCAAAGTCGATCGCCGTACAGGCCAAGGAAGCTCCGCGACCGCAGCTGCTCGTGCTCGCCGACTACGCCGCGATCTATGGGCGCTGCGGCTGGTACGTCGTCTATGGCTATCGCGATGCGGTTATTGCTCTTTGCACAGGGCTGATCGCTCTCTTTACCTTCACCCTCTGGCGGGTTGCCCGACGATTGGCGGAAGGCGGCGAGCGGCAATTCGGGCTTATGCAGCGAGCCGTCAATACGGCTGCCAACGCTACTGCCGCAGCCGACAGACAAGCCGCGGTTGCCGAGCGGTCGCTCGAAGACCTCGAGCGGCCATACATTTTCGCCAGCCGTCTTGAATTCGCTATCGCAACCGATGAAATTTCCGGTCCGCACTTCCTTCTCGGATTGACGAATTACGGTCGTACCCCTGCGATCATGAAATCGTATTGGGTTGAGCTGTTGATGAAGAACCAGACCGACAGTCAGAAAGACGACATTTTTGCGGAGTGGAACCAACCGATCTCGCAGGTAATCGCGGCGGGCGGCGTATGCGATAACATGCGACTGCCGTCCCGCGTGGTTACCGAGGGAACGATCGGAGAAATCTGGCGGGGATCACTCCAGGCGAATTTGACTCTTCGCCTGTCCTACGACGACGTCTTCGGCCAACAGCACGACGAAAGCTTTTCTTACCTCTACCTGCCAAGCGCGCGCAGCTTCGTAAGAAACGACGGCAACGAGAGTGACCAGGACCGGTAGCGCTCCTGCGCGCGCCGCTGCCCATCTTGAAGCCGGCGATCGCCATGGCCTTCCCTGGACGAGCACTCGCCATTAGGCTTGCCTCCGACGCCAATTCCCAGCGCAGCAATCACAGGTGACTCCGATGGTTTCCGTCCGCGAACCCATTCTGCATCCGATCGACGTCGACGATCTGCGGCCGACCCAGATCACCGTCGGCATGCGCGAGGTCGAAGCCAAGCGCAAAGCCTGGCGCGGAAAGAGGAGCAGCAAGGCCGGTGAGTTCCTCGGCAAGCACATGATCCCGGTGATCCGCGGCCCCAAGGACCGCCACTATGTCATCGATCATCACCATCTCGCGCGTGCGCTCCATGACGAAGGGGTCAAGAGCGTGCTGGTCACGGTGGTGAAGGATCTGCGGCGGCTCGAACGCGACGCCTTCTGGTTCGTGCTCGACAACCACAATTGGATGCATCCCTTCGACGAGGAGGGTCGACGGCGCGGCTACGAGGACATCCCGCGATCGGTCAAGGATCTCGTCGACGATCCCTTCCGGTCGCTTGCCGGCGAGCTGCGGCGCGTCGGCGGCTTCGCCAAGGACACGACGCCGTTCAGCGAATTCCTATGGGCCGATTTCCTGCGCCGGCGGATGAAGCGCAACGCTGTCGAGACGGATTTCGCCGGCGCGCTGGAAGCGGCGGCCGAGCTCGCCAGGGGCGAGGAGGCCGACTACCTGCCCGGCTGGTGCGGCGTGGTCGCGCGGTGATGCGGAGCCCGCCACCGGCGCGAACGGCGGGCGGCCACCGGTTCACTCATCGATCAGCCTGTCGCGGGCATGCGCGCCGAGCGCGGCGGAAAGTCGGTGCGTGACGGCGCGCATGAGGTCGGGCGTGTCGCGCGCGAAGCCGTAGACCCAGCCGGGGAAGTCGAGCGGCTTCTGCACCGCCCAGATCTCGTCATGGCGGTCGGGTGGAAGAATGCGGACGGGATCGCCGACCGCGATCCAGCCGATCGGCACGGTGCTGTCCGGCGGCAGACGGGTGCGCAGATGGACCGTCGCATGTGGGCGCACCTCGGCACCGCGCCCGAGCCAGGCGCCGTGGAAGATGGCAACAGCCGTCGCCACGAAGACCTCGCCTTCCAACGTGGCGCCGACGACATGGGCGTTGGGTCCGATCAGGCAATGATCGCCGATCGTACAAGGATGTCGGCGGCTGGCGCGAATGACGGCGTTCTCCATCACGATGCAGTCGCGGCCGATCCTGATGGCGCCGCCGTCCTCGCCGATGATTCGGGCGCCGTGGAGGATGCGAGCGCCGGGGCCGATGACGACGTCGCCGCAAACCGTCGCGTCCGGTGCGATCAAGGCCGTTGGATCGATCGCCGGGCGTTTACCCGCGTGTTCGATGATCATGGCTTTCTGCCTTTCGTCTGGCTTTGCGTGCCGCGCTCGAGAGCGGTTGCCCTGGTGCCGATGGGGCACAGCGGGCCCTGGCAAAGCGCGTGGTCGCACAAGCGGCAGGTCGTGCGTGCGAATCCACGTGAGCGAGTCGCCTGCGCCAGCATCTTGTCCAGCGCGCGCTCGAAGCCGGCACGCTCCCTCGGCGACAGGCTCGCGATCAGCGGCTCGATTGCCGCCAGGCGCGCCCGCTGCAGGGTATCGGCAAGCCGCGTGCCGGCTGCGGTCAGCTGCAGGGGGGCCGTCCGTCCGGCGCGGTCCCGACGCACGACCAGCCCGCGGCGGATCAATCCCTCGGTGACCCGGGCGGCGGTCGGCTGCGCAATGCCGCCGATCGCCGCGAGGGAGGTCGCCGTCATCTCGCCGCGATAGTGCAACGTCAGGAGCAAGGCGGCGGCACTCGGCGAAAGGTTGCCGAACGCCTCGGCGAGGCCATCGCCAAGCAACACGCCCAGGGCACCGAGCTTGTTTGCGCAAATCATATGCATAGCCTATGCATATAAGGCAGTCGATGCAACGCGAGACTTTCGGCAAACGTTACTCGGCGTCATCGCGGCGCTGACACGAGAGCAATTGCACGATGCATTGGCATTGAGGCCGGAGAACCTCTGGCCGCGCACTTCGTTTCGTCTCTTAGTGGCACGGGGCCGAAGTGCTGGCATGTCAGCTTGCGCGACCGCTGTCTGAGGAAGAGCGGACGAATCACCAACATGCCGAAACTGGAGCGATTGACCCCCAGCAGACATTCCCAACGCCTTCCAAAGCGTTTGTCCGAGCCGTTACGATGCCTTCTTCCAGCCTGGGGGCGGGCATGAAGCGACGTGAGTTCATCAACCTGATTGGCGGTGCTACGGCGTGGCCGGTGGCGGCGCGGGACTGTGTATGTCAGTCCGCAGGGCCTATGCCGGCTAACGCCGATCAATAACCGTCGACTTCGACGACTGCCTCGGCAAAGGCCTGCGGGGCTTCCTGGGGCAAATTGTGACCGATGCCGCTTCCGATCAGTCGATGCATGTACTTGCCCGAGAATTTCTTCGCATAGGACGTGGCGTCGGGATGCGGTGCGCCATTTGCATCGCCTTCAAGGGTGATCGTGGACACGTTGATGACCGGAGCCTCGGCGAGACGCTTTTCCAGATCGTCATATTGCGGATCGCCTTCAGCCAGGCCGAGTCGCCAGCGATAATTATGGATCACGATGCTGACGTGATCCGGATTGTTGAAGGACGCTGCGCTGCGATCGAACGTGGCATCATCGAAGTTCCACTTCGGCGAAGCGATCTGCCAAATGAGCTTTGCAAAATCGTGCCGGTATTTGTCGTAGCCCGCCCGACCGCGTTCCGTGGCAAAATAATATTGGTACCACCATTCGAGCTCAGCCTGTGGTGGCAACGGCATCTTGTTGGCTTCAGGGCTGCCGATCAGATAACCACTCACGGAGACCATGGCCTTGCAGCGCTCCGGCCAGATCGCGGCGATGATGTTGGCTGTCCGCGCGCCCCAATCATAACCGGCGATGGTCGCCTTCTCGATCTTGAGGGCATCCATCAAAGCGATGACATCGACGGCCACCACCGATTGCTGGCCATTCCGGAAGGTTTCACTTGAGAGAAAGCGCGTCGTGCCATAGCCCCGCAGATACGGGACGATCACCCTATAGCCCGCCGACGCCAAGAGAGGGGCAACATCGACATAACTGTAAATGTCGTAGGGCCAGCCATGCAGAAGGATGACCGCAGGACCGTCGGCGGGACCGGCCTCGGCGTAGCCGACATTCAGGACCCCGGCATCGATCTGCTTCAGTGAGGCGAAGGACGTGTTCGTTCCCGGCTTGATCGTGGACAGTTGCGTCGGTTTCGGCGTGCCGGTCTGTGCGTTCGCAGACCCGATCATGCCGAGCTGGGCGGCGGCGATGGACAGCGCCGCAGCGCCGACGAAGCGGCGCCGCTGATGGTTGATTTCTTCGAACATTTCGATCGTACCCATCGGTGAACCTCCTTGGTTCGATGGTTGTGCTTCACTGCATCTATGGGCATCGATGAAGGTGACTGGGTTCACCCGATCGAGGCCCGCCAGGGCGCAGTGATCGGGTGAATAGCGCTTTGCCGTGGATCAGCCGAACGTGAAAGCAAACGCCTCCACGCCCGGACTAAGAAACTCGATCTGGAAATGTCGATCAGCGATGGGCTTGGGTTGTCGGATCAGCTGATACAGACGCTGTTCGGTCACTGTGCCGTAGCCTTGTTCGTCAACGTCAATGCCGTGAGCCGCGCCTGGCGGCTGTCCATCGATCAGCACGCGAAATCTCACCGACGTTCCTGGCGCTGCTGGGCCCATGACGAGATGAAGATCGCGCGCGTGAAACCGGTACGCGATGCTTCCATTGGGCTTGTTCAGTACCGCGGTTTCCTTCTTTACCGTCCAATCGCCAGACAGCCCCCATTCATTCAGGCGCAATCGCGCGGGCAGTTCATACATGCGAGGCTTATCCAAGACCGCCCCACCGGGCGATGCAAAGCTCTGGGTGCGCTCATACCCGACATAGTTTTCCGCAGACTTGAGGCTGCCCCAATCGGCGGGTGCTTCGATACCGCGGGCATCTACCGATACGGGCTCACGGTCGATCCCGCCCATCCCCGCCTCGGCCAGTAATTCTTGAATAATCATTTCCGACTGTTCGTATGAGCCCTCGCCAAAATGATGATGTCGAACACGCCCCTGCGAATCGATGAAATACAGCGCCGGCCAATATTGGTTCTTAAAGGCTCGCCATATGACATGCTCATTATCCACTGCGACCGGATACTCGACCTGCATCGCTTTCACGGCCGAGCGAACATTGTTAATGTCTTTTTCGAATGCGAACTCCGGCGCATGGACGCCGATCACCACTAGTCCTTGATCCTTGTATTTCTCGGCCCAGGCGCGGACATAGGGAAGTGTGCGCAGCCAGTTGATACAGGTGTAGGTCCAGAAATCGATGAGGACGACTTTTCCGCGCAGAGCCGCTGCCGTCAGAGGCGGCGAATTGGGCCACTCGTTCGCGCGCTCAAGAGAAGCCAACTCGGATTCACTAGCAATTGGGCCAGTGGGTAATCCGTGAAGGAACGGAACCCGTACCCCTGGAGATGTCGTCGGCTGCGGCATGTTCATGTCTCCTCCAAAGCCTGCAACCGGTGCCCCGATTGCGGTGGCGAGTACCGCGGCTACCAAGAGCTTGTTTGTTTTCATCGATGAATGCCCCTCTGGATTCCGATCGATGTTGCCGCACTTGCACGGGAGCCGGCGCACAACGCGCGCGCCGAACGCTTCAGATCGATTTGCGGAGCGATCGGAACGCCTCTCGGAGCTCGGCACTAAAGAGTTCGGGTTCTTCCCAGGCGGCGAAGTGACCGCCCTTGTCGACCTCGTGGAAGTATATCAGGTTGCGATAGGCGCGCCGGGCCCATGTCTCCGGGGCTTGATAATACTCGTCCGGAAAAACCGTGATGGCCACCGGGAGCGAGATTTCGTCGGTCTTCTGCGCGGCCGCAATAACAACGGGTCGTCCGCCGTTCTCCCAGTACAGCCGCGCTGCCGACGTCGCGCTGTTCGTCAGCCAGTACAGCGTGATGTCGTCCAGCACGTCGTCTTTGGCGAGCAAGCGCTCGGGCTCGCCGTCGTTATAGTCATAGATGAAGGCCGCAAGCCCCACCGGAGAATCCGTCAAAGCGTAGCCGATCGTCTGCGGCCGCGTGCCCATCATCGCGGCGTAGGCCCTTTTCTTTTTGAATAGATTGTCGAGGGCGTCGAACGCCGCGCGTTCCTGATCGGAAAGTCCCGCCGGCGCGGGCCCGCCGCTGGCGAGCACGGTAGCCACGTCGGGCGGGACCGTCGCCGGCAAGTTGATGTGGATGCCGAGCAATCCTGCCGGCGCCTGGCGCGCCATCGCTTCGCTGATGGGCGACCCCCAGTCGCCGCCCTGGGCCACGTAACGGGTGTAGCCAAGGCGCTTCATCAGCTCCGCCCAGGCTCGGGCGATATGGTCAGGGCCCCAACCGGTGCCCGTCGGCTTGCCGGAGAAACCGTAGCCGGGCATCGATGGGATGACGACGTCGAACGCGTCCTCGGCACTCCCGCCGTGCGCGGTTGGATCGGTGAGCGGACCAATGGTCTTGATCTGCTCGATCACCGAGCCCGGCCAGCCATGGGTGATGACCACCGGCAGCGCATTGGGATGCTTCGAACGAACGTGAATGAAGTGGATATCGACGCCGTCGATCGTGGTCACGAATTGCGGCAAGGCATTCAGCTTCGCTTCCGCCTTGCCCCAGTCGTAGCCGCTGCCCCAGTACTTAACGATCTCCTGCATCTTGGCCAATTGACCACCCTGCGACCGATCATTGACGGTTTCCTTGTCGGGCCAGCGGGTTTCACGAATCCGGCGCCGCAGGTCGGTTATCGCCTTTTCGGGCACATGGACGCGGAACGGCCGGATCGATTTGTCCTCATTTGGCTGGACGCTCGCTGCCGCGGACATCTGCGCAAATGTCTCCGCACCGCTTGGCGCCGGCGTTTCCGCGTGAGCGGCGGCAGCCATGGCTGACAGCGAGAGCGACAATGAAAGGACATATTTTCTGATCACGGCAATTCTCCTTGAGACGGCTCACGCGTGGAAGCGGACGGCGCCGGAATGACGCCGACCGCTTCCAAGGTTTCAGCGCAGCGGCTTGAACGCGGCCCTCAGCTCCTGGACGAAGATCTCCGGCTGCTCCCAGGCCGCAAAGTGCCCGCCTTTGTCGAGCCGGTTGTAATGAATGAGCTTGGGAAACGCTTTCTCTGCCCAACTCCGCGGGGCTGCATAGATCTCGTCAGGAAAGACGCTCACGGCAACCGGGATGGAGACGTTTTTGACGTCGAAAAAGGCTAGCTTGTTTTCCCAATAGAGACGAGCCGAAGAGATCGCTGTGTTCGTCAGCCAGTAGAGCGTGATGTTGTCGAGCACGTCATCTCGCGTGAGGCCCTCGGGCTGTCCGTCGAAGACGCGTGCCATCAACGCGTAACTGCGCGCGTCGTGATCGAGTATCCACGCTGCGAGGCCGACGGGGGAATCCGCAATCCCGTATAGCGTCTGCGGGCGGTTCGCCATCTCGATGGCGTAGCCGAGGCCGTGTTTGTTGAAAAAGTCCAGCTGGTCATACGCATGCCGTTCGTCGGCTGAGAGACCGGATGGCGGCGGGCCGCCGAGCTGGAGTGCCTTTGAAACGTCGGCTGGAACAGTGGCAGGCATGTTGGTGTGAATGCCGAGCAATTCCGGAGGTGCCTGTAGAGCCATCTGCTCCGTGATAGAATCCCCCCAATCGCCGCCTTGCGCCACAAATCGCGTGTATCCGACGCGCTTCATCAGCGCTACCCAGGCACGTGCGATGCGGACGGGGTCCCAGCCCGTCGTGGTCGGCTTGCCTGAAAACCCGTAGCCCGGCATCGACGGAATCACCAGATGGAAAGCGTCCGATGCGCTTCCGCCGTGTGCCGTGGGATTGGTCAGTGGATCGACAATCTTCAGCTGCTCGATGACCGAGCCGGGCCATCCGTGCGTGACGATGAGCGGCAACGCATTTTCATGTTTCGAACGAACGTGAATGAAATGAATGTCTAGCCCATCGATCTCGGTGATGAACTGCGGTAGGGCGTTCAGTTTCGCCTCGCACTTGCGCCAATCGTAATCTGTCGCCCAATAGCGCGCGAGTTTCTGAATCGTCGCGAACTGCACGCCCTGCGACTGATCTGCGACGGTCTCCTTTTCGGGCCAACGTGTCGCCAACACGCGTTGGCGGAGATCGACGAGTGCCGCTTCCGGAATGTTGATGTGGAAGGGGCGGGTCGCGTTGTCTTCGGTCGTACCCATCGGTGAATCTCCTTGGTTCGATGGTTGGCCGGCCAGATGCGCGGGAAGCAGGCTGAAGGCACCCGCGGCTGCTGCGGTGGCAAGAAAGCTGCGCCGGGTGGGCGATAACGATATTGCGGACATGATCATTCTCCTTGGTGGAAATGCCACGTCACTGTCGCTCGCTCCGCATCTTACGGATTTCGTCTCGCTCTGCGCAACTGGCGGGAGGCCTCGTCGTTATCCAAACATCGAGTCAGCGGCTCGCCGCTGGCGTCGGCGCAATGCCATGGAGCAGCGTCCGCGGTCGCCATCCCTACGAAAAGACCGCCGCCTCTTTCCTGGGCGTGCTCTGCTCGGCTGCCAGCATTGACTGGATCAAGAGGGGAGCGGCTCTCGTACCTAGGATGAACGGCGTTCAGGCGCGCAACGCTGAGCTGCGCATGATAGGAGCTGATCGATCCCACTCACCCGAGCGGGGCGGAATCGAAGAGGCTCGTGCGGCGGCATCCCGGAAGCTCGAACTGGAGCCAACGTTCACGATTACGAATTGGACGCGCAGGTCCGGGTTCACGAGCGCGCAAGCGCGGCGCTAATAGCAGGTTTCCGCCTTGGCTGGACTGCCGGAGGGATGATCAGGGAACCCGGCGCGCCTCGCCGTGATGCCGGCCGCCGACGACTGCTCTCTATTATTGACGTATTCTCCATCGCTCGCACGGAGGACCGACTCAAAGTGAGGTATCTTCGCCTATCGTGGGAGGTCCGTTTATGGCACGACTCGAACCTTCCGCAATGTCCGCTATCCGGTCGCTATGAGGTGCGAAGCGGACCTGCAATAAGCGGCGCTCAACAAGCTCGATTTAGTACGCGTGCCTTGATCATTCGCTCTTGACCGAGAGGTCCGAATAGGATAAATATTATTTCCATATCGGATCTATGGCGGCGCACATGATGATCAGAGCCTCGAATGTCGACCTCCTGGATTCTCTTGTCAGGAGAGTGCCGCCCCATCGGATACACTCGTCCTCCTGTATTTTTCCTGTTATTAACAGGAGCGCGGCCATGAAGCGTATACGATTCAGGCGCCCGAGCCGACCGATGGTATCCGGTTTTTCGACGCTGCAAGGGTGCCGACCAGACGCCACAGGAAGCGGCAAAACAAGGGGAGGATAGTTGATGAACGCGGCCAAAACGACAACGTCCCGGGAACCGCTCCTCCTCACCCCCGGCCCCTTGACCACGGCGCCGGCGACGCGGGCGGCGATGCAGCGCGACTGGGGCTCGCGCGACGGCGCCTTCATCGCGCTCAATCGCAGCATCCGCGACCGGCTGGTCGCGCTGGCAGGCGGCGAAGGGACCCATGTCTGCGTGCCGCTGCAAGGGAGCGGCACCTTCGCCGTCGAGGCGATGCTAGGCACCTTCGTGCCGCGTGGCGGTAAGCTGCTGATCGTCATCAATGGCGCCTACGGCCACCGCATGGTGCGCATGTGCCGCGCCATGGCTCGTGAATTCGCGACCTACGAGACTGCCGAGGACACGCCGCCCGATCCTGCGCGCATCGACGCGCTGCTCGCCGCCGACGCCGCGATCACGCATGTCGCCGCCGTCCATTGCGAGACGACGTCGGGCATTCTCAATCCGCTAGCGGAGATCGCTGCAACGGTGGCCGGGCGCGGCCGGAAGTTGCTCATCGACAGCATGAGCGGTTTCGGCGCCCTGCCGGTCGATGCGCGCGCGATTGCCTTCGACGCGCTGGCGGCGTCGGCGAATAAATGTCTCGAAGGCGTCCCGGGGATGGCTTTCGTCATCGCCCGCAAGGAAGCGCTGGAGTGCTGCGCCGGCAATGCGCCGACACTCAGCTTCGATCTCCTCGACCAGTTCCAGGCAATGGAGAAGACGGCGCAATGGCGCTTCACCCCGCCGACCCACGTCATCGCCGCGCTCGGGGCCGCGCTCGATGCGCACGCGGCGGAAGGCGGCGTCGGCGAGCGCGGCGCCCGCTATCGCAGCAACCGCCGGATTCTTGTCGACGGCATGCGCAAGCTCGGTTTCGAGACGCTGCTGCCGGACGCTCTGCAGGCGCCGATCATCGTCACCTTCCACATGCCGGCCGATCCGCGCTTTCGTTTCGAGAGCTTCTACGACAGCCTGCGCGACAAGGGCTTTGTCATCTATCCCGGCAAGCTCACGGTCGCCGACAGCTTCCGCATCGGCTGCATCGGCCAGCTCCACGAGGCCGATATGCGCGGTGCGCTGGCGGCGATCGCCGAGACGCTTGCCGAGATGGGCGTGACGCGATGCGGCCGTGCGAAAGCGGCGTGACGGAGTATGAGGCGCCGTGGCTAGGCGGCGTTCCTTTGCGTCATCCGGTAGAGCTTGACCGCCGAGATCGCCGCCATCAGCGGCGCTCCGATCGTGGCGCCGATCAGCACCGGGGTGAGCCAGCCGAGCCAGGCGGCCGGGCCGAGCAGGTAGAGCAGATCGTCGAAATCGAAGCCGCCGCCACCGTTATAGATCCGCATGCCGGAGTCGAGGCGGCGCTCGAAGGCCTCGGAGAGAATGTTGCTGACGACGATGCCGCTACCGGCAAGGATGCCGAGCGCCACCGCATAGTCGCCGAGCATACCGTCGCGTGCGCCGATGCCGATCGCGACGAAGAACAGCGCATTGACCAGCGTATCGCAGGCATAATCATAGGCATGGCCCCAGGCGGTCGTCTTGCCGCCGATGCGGGCGAGTTCGCCGTCGGCGCGGTCGAGAAAGGCCGAGACGAGCCAGAAGACGCCGCCCCAGACATCGGCATTCCGCTCGCCGAAGACGAAAAGGGCGCAGGCGATGAGGCCGGTGACGAGGCGCGCCGTCGTCAGATGGTTGGGCGTGACCGCCGTGCCGAGCAGCGGGCGCACGGCGATGCGGGCTAGCCGGTGGGTCCAGGAGCCGTGACCGCTGCCGCTGATCGCCTGTGGGGCAGCGGCGGCGCCGGTGTCCTGCCGCTCAGACGCGGAAGACATAGCTTTTGCCGGGTTCGCGTTCGATGTCGGGTGGGAAGTTGCGGCGTTTCTCGGCGAAATAGCGCTCGCGATGATCGCCTTCGCGCGCGCGGTTGTAGGTGACATAGAGGACGCGCCGCGGGCCGTCGGAGAGGTTGGGTTGCGAGCCATGCGGAACGTAGCTGTCGAAGAAGACGACGTCGCCGGCGCGGGCCGACAGGGGCTTGAGCTCGAAGCCCGCCATGTCGCTCGCCGAGAGCGGCCGCCATTCGGGGCCGAGCAGGCCACGCTTGTGATGGCCGGGAGCGATCTCCAGGCAGCCATTCTCGGCGGTGGCGTCGTCGACCGCCACCATCACCGTGATGAAGAGCGAGGCGTAGACGCTCCAGCCTGCCTGCTGGTCCTGATGCGGCTTGAAGCCGTCGCCGCCGGGCAGCTTGAAATTGATCTTGTCCTTGAACATGACCGCAGGCTCGCCGAACAGCACAGCGGTGTCGTCGCGCAGCTTGCCGTTGAGCAGGTCGTCGAAGGCGGCATGGAAGGGACAGAAATTCTCGACGCGCTGGATCAACCGGGCCGTGGGGTCGCGCAGGCTCGGCTCGCCATAGACCATGTGACGGCCGGGCACTTCCGGCGCTTCCAGCAGCTCGCCCGTCCAGCGTTTCAGCGCCGCGATCTCCGCCGCGTCGAACATCGCCGGAACCACGACGTAGCCGTCGCCGTCGAAGCGCGCGCGGTGCTCGGCCGACAGCAGACTCACCCGGCAGCTCCGGCCACGGCGGCGCGCGTCGTCGCGACGTCAAGCAGGCGCGGGAAGATCGCGGTTTGAGCGTGCCGCACATCCTCGGCGAAATCGATCTCGGTCCACGGCAGACCGGTCACCTCGGCATAGCCGAAGGTGCCGGGCGCAGCTGCGAGCACCATGTCGCGCAGCGGCTCCTCGTATTCGAGCTGCGCGCTGCCCTGCCGAACATAGTCGTCGGCGCGCGCCGCGAGCGCGGCGGCGATCGGCGGCGTCAGGCGAAAGAAGCCAACCGATTCGCCATGCCAATCATGCGCGACCTGTGGCCGCTTGTGGAAATCGACGATCCGGTCGTCGCGGATGCAAAGCTTGACCGGCTCGTCGCCCGGCGCGATCGCACGATCGAGCAGAAAGCAATTGGCAGGATCGCCGGTCAGCAAGCGCGACATCAGACGCGCATCGTAGAGCACGTCGGCATCCATCAGCAGGACGGGCTCGCCGCTCGTCAGCACGTCGCGACCGCTCCACAAGGAGACGACGCTGCCCTCACGATAGCGCGGATTGTCGATCGTGCGAACCTGCTCGCCGAGGCCGAGCCGGGCGATCTCCTGGCGTATCGTCTCGGCGAGATGGCCGACCGTCACCGCGATATCCGTGATCGCGAAGGAATGGAGGATCTCGATGTGGCGCTGTAGGAGAGATTTGTCGCCGAAGCGCAGCAATGCCTTCGGCATGTCTCGGTTCGGGTCGCCAAGGCGGCGTCCGACCCCAGCCGCGAGGAGCAACACCTTCATTCGCGTTCCACCCGTCTGATCCTGACCTTGAGGGACGATTCTTGAGGGACGATAGACGCCCGCTGTGTGGCAGCCATAAACACCCATGGCGTCGAGCGCAACGAAAAGTTCATTCGGGCGTAAGGGAAACGCCTCGGCGGCGCGCCGCATTCCTTGTCACCTCGGCCCGGGAGACCGGTCGACGATGCCGCCGGGACCGAGATGGAGATGGCTCAGAGTCCGCTCTTCATGGCGCATGCGCCACGACAAGAGTTTCTGGGCAAATTCCAGCACGAGCGGCCGATAGGCGGGATCGCTGGCGCGATCGCTCAACTCGTCGGGATCGCGCACGAGATCGAAAAAGAGCGCAGGCAGTGCAGCAAAATGAACATATTTGTAGCGCTCGTCTCGGATCACCGCGAGGCTACATTCCTCGGAGGCGAGCCCGAGCGCCGTCTCCGGACGGAGGCTGCGGAGATCGCGAAAATCGTATTCCCAATGGACCTCGCGCCGCCAGTTCGCCGGGATCTGTGCGGCGAGGAAGGGTGCAAGCGATTGACCGTCGAGCTGCGGCGGAATGGCGAGACCGAGAAAATCCAGCACGGTGGGCGTGATGTCGATTGCCTCGGTGAAGTCGTCAACGGCGAGGCCGCGGGGCGCCGCGCGCGGATCACGGATGAGCAGCGGGATGTGGAAGGCGGCATCGAAATATCCGTCCTTGCCGATCATCCAATGGTCGCCGAGTTGCTCGCCATGATCGGCCGTAATGACGATGAGGGTACGCTCATAGGCGCCGCTTTCGCGCAACGCATTAAGGAGGCGGCCGAGCTCATCGTCGACTTGGCTGATCATGCCGTAATAGGTCGCCCGCAGCTGGCGCAAGGCGTCGTCATCGAGCGCGCCGAGCAGCGGCTGTCGCTGCTCGGGCAGCGGCGCCGCATGGCTCCTTGCCAGGTGATAGGCGAGCCACGGGTGCTGCGCCGATTCCTGCTTGCGGTCCTCGGCGCGACGAAACGGCGGCACGGCGGCTGGGTCGTACATCGCATTGTAGGGCTCCGGCGCGATGAATGGCGGGTGCGGGCGCAGATAGGAGAGGTGGAGAAACCAGCCCTCCGGACAATCCCTCAGATGCGCCAGCGCCGCGTCGGTGAGGAACCGCGTCTCGCTGTCCTCGGCCCGGTACCGGGTCGGCGCAAAGGTCGGTCCCGGCGTGGAAGTCCCGACCTCGCGCGGCAGCCAGATGTCCTTGGCGTCGGTCGGGATGGCATAGCCCTTGCGCGCGAGATCTACGAGCCAGGGACCGTGTTGCATCGAAAGGATAAGTGCCGGGGTGAAACCGGGCAGGACGCCTTCATACGTCTCGAGCGCGGGATCACCCGCCGAATAGAGGCGAGGGTCGACCGAGGTATCGGTGTAGCCGAAGAGTACTGGGTCGTAGCCCAACCTGCGGGCCTCGCGCGCCAGGTTCGTGTGGCGATCATCGAGCGGAATGCCGTTGCGCACGGAGCGGTGATTGTGCGCGTAAAGACCGGTGAAGAGCGAAGCCCGGGCAGGTCCGCAGGGCGAGGCTTGCGTGTAGTGACGGCGAAACAAAACGGCGTCAGCCGCGAGGCGGTCGAGATGCGGCGTCCGCAAACAGGGATGACCCACCACCGAAAGACAATCGGCACGCCATTGGTCGAGGGTGATGATAAGAACGTTCGGTCTGATCTCGCTCATGTCGCCTTATTATGGCGAAATGGATGCCGGCGGAAGCGCCAATGCGCTGGAGTGGCCGATCGGGAATAAATGATGAACGACGAGATGGCAGAAAGCCCAATCGACCGCACGCCCACCCCGCGCACGCGGACGAGCCTGGCGGACGACCTTGCCCTGCTCGGCATCGCGCCCGGCATGACCCTCATCGTCCACGCCTCGCTTGCCCGCATCGGCTTCGTGGTCGGCGGCGCGCCGGCGGTCATTTATGCACTGATGGATGCGCTGGGACCCGACGGCACGCTGGTCATGCCGACCTTCTCAGGCAGCCTTACTGATCCTGCTACCTGGCGCGACCCGCCGGTCCCGGCAGACTGGCACGCGCTCGTCCGGGCCAACATTCTGCCCTTTGACGCGGCGCGCACGCCGACGCGATTGATGGGGCAGATCGCCGAGCAATTCCGTAGCTGGCCCGGAGTTCAGCGCAGTAACCATCCGGTGACCTCGCTCGCTGCCTGGGGCAGGCACGCTCGGTATCTCGTCGAGCGCCATTCGCTTGCCTGGTCGCTCGGTGACGAAACGCCCATGGGTCGGCTCTACGAGCTCGACGGCTGGATCCTCCTGCTTGGCGTGGACCACAGTCGCAATTCCTCGCTCCATCTCGGCGAAACGCGTGCCGCGCACGGCCGTCGCAAGCTGCGCCGTATGCCGATCGAGCGCGGCGGCCGGGTTGTGTGGGAGGATTTCGCCGAGGTCGACGACGATCGCGGCCGGCTTTTCCCGCTGGTCGGCGCCGACTACGACGCCACCGGCGCGGTGCGGATCGGCAGGGTCGGCTCGGCCGAAAGTCGGCTGATGCGGCAGCGCGATCTCGTCGATTTCGCCGCCACATGGCTCGATCGCCGACTGGCGCCCTGAATACGTTACCCCGCGCTGCGGCGCAGCGCCGCCGCGGCGTTCGATTGGGCATCGCCGCGCGATTCGGGCGGCACCTCGATGACGAGGTTGGTCGCCGGGTCGATCAGATGCATATGACGCAGATCCGCGGTAAAGCGCATCTTCTCGCCGGGTTGCTGGGCGTCGGCGGGGTTGACGCGGGCACAGATCTCGGTGCCGTTCACGGTGAAGAACACCATCGTCTCCATTCCCATCGGTTCGATGACCTCGACGGGGACGGTGAATTCGACGGTACCTGGCTCGCGATGCGCGCGAGCCTCGGTGATGTGCTCTGGGCGCAGGCCGAGGACGAGCTCCTTCTGCGCATGGGGTCGATAGCACGCGGTGCGCGACGCCGGCACCGGCAGGCTGAGGCTGTCGCTGAGGCGCACTGATAGCGCCCCGGCATTTTCCTCGACGCGGCAGGGCAGGAAGTTCATTGCGGGCGAGCCAATGAAGCCGGCGACGAAACGCGTCCGCGGGCTGTGATAGAGATCGTTTGGCGTGCCGACCTGGTCGATCGTGCCGGCATTCATGACGACGACGCGGTCGGCCAGGGTCATCGCCTCGACCTGGTCGTGCGTGACGTAGACCGTCGTCGTCTTGACCTTCTGATGGACTTTCTTGATCTCGGTGCGCATCTGCACGCGCAGCTTCGCGTCGAGGTTCGACAACGGCTCGTCGAAGAGAAACACTTTCGGGTTACGCACGATGGCACGCCCCATGGCGACGCGCTGGCGCTGCCCGCCTGAAAGCTGGCGCGGCTTGCGGTCGAGAAGCTCGGTGATGTCGAGAATGCGGGCGGCGTGATCGACGCGCTGCTTGATCTCGGCCTTGGGGAATTTCTTGAGACGGAGCCCGAACGACATGTTCTCGAAGACGGTCATGTGCGGATAGAGCGCGTAGTTCTGAAAGACCATGGCGATGTCGCGGTCCTTCGGCGGCAGGTCGTTGACGACGTCGCCGCCGATCAGAATCTCGCCGTCGGTGATCTCCTCGAGGCCGGCGATCATGCGCAGCGTGGTGCTCTTGCCACAGCCTGACGGGCCGACCAGGACAACAAATTCCTTGTCAAATATCTCGAGATCAATGCCGCGGACGGCGAGCGTCTCGTCGTATTTCTTCGTAACCTTGTTGAGCGTCACCTCTGCCATTTGTCGGTCTCCAGCGTCCCGCAAAGATTAAAAGGAAGGCCGCGCTGCATGCGAGCGCCTATCCCTTGGTGGCGCCTGCCGTAAGACCGGCGATGTAGTAGTCCATGAGAAAGGCGTAAATGATCAGCGGCGGCGCCGCGGTGAGCAGCGACCCGGTCATGATCTGCCCCCAATTGTAGACGTCGCCCTTGATCAGCGTCGTGATTATGCCGACCGGCAGGACGAGCTGATCGGTCGACGTGGTGAAGGCGAGCGGGTAGAGGAAATCGGCCCACGACACGGTGAAGGCGAAGATGGTGGCGGCGATAATGCCGGGCAGGGCGACCGGGATGAAAATGCGCGTCAGCATCTGCACGTAACCGGCACCATCGATCAGCGCCGCCTCGTCGAGTTCCTTCGGGATGCTCGCGAAATAGCCGATCATGATCCAGGTGCAGAACGGCACGCTGAGCGTCGGATAGAGGATGATGAGCACCCACCAGTGATTGATGAGTTCGATTCCAGTGGTGTCGCGAATATAAGCGAAGATCTTGAACAACGGGATGAAGAGCAACGATTCCGGGATGAGGTAGGTGAGAAATACGCCGGTCGCCAGCATTCCCGATCCCCAGAATTTCATGCGCGCCAACGAGAAGGCCGCCGGCACGCTGATCAGCATGGTAATAGCCACGACGCTGAGCGACACGACGGCCGAATTGCGAAAGAAAACTAGGAACTGCTTCTGCGACAGCAGCGCGAAGTAGTTATCCAGTGTCGGGTGAAAGACGAACCAGGGATTGGTAACCGCGGCGATCTCCCCGCTCGACTTTAGCGAGGTGATGAACATGTAGACCGGCGGCATCAGGAAGAAGATGACAAAGATGAAGAGGAAGATATAGGACCAGATCAGCGCCTTGCGGCGCGTACGCGAGATGCTGCCGGGCCGGGCGGTGGCGGGTCGAGCGCCGGATTCTGCCGTCGCCGCCATCTCAGGCCTCGTTGCCGCGTTTGCGCACGCCGCGCAGGATGAAGATCGCCGCGATGCCGAGGATCGGGAACATGAAGAGCGAAACCGAGGCACCGAGTGGAATGTCGTTACCTTGGATCCCCAGGCTGAAGGCCCACGTCGCGAATACATGAGTCTGATCGACCGGACCACCATTGGTCAGGATGCGGACGATGTCGAAATTGGCGAAGGTTACGATGAGCGAGAAGAGAACGGTGATCGATATGATGTTCCGCATCATAGGCAGCGTGACGTACCACAAACGCTGCCACCAACTGGCGCCGTCGATCGCCGCCGCCTCGTAAAGCTGCTCGGGTACCGACTTGAGCGCCGCCAAGTACATGATCATGAAGAACGGCGCACCATACCAGACATTGACCAGGATGACGGAAAAGCGCGCCCAATTCGGATTGCTCAGCCACGCAATGCGGTCGAACCCCAGTTGTTCGAGGAGATAGTTGAGCGCGCTGTAGTCGGGGTCGAATAGCCAGAACCAGGCGACCGTGCTCATTGCGGTCGGGATGACCCAGGGGACCATCAGCATGCCGCGCCACTTGCGCTGGCCTTTGGCCGGAAGATTATGGACGAAATTGGAAACGAAAAAGCCGATCAAGGCTTTGAAGAGGACTGCGCCGACGGCGAAAATGCACGATTGCTTGACGACCATCAAGAAGGTGTTGCGCTTGAACAGAAAGAGGAAATTGTCGATGCCGACAAAGCGAACCATCGACTTGTTGAGTGTCGCGAGATGGACCGAATAGAAGGCCGGATAGATCACCAGTGCCGCGATCAGCACGATGAGCGGAAGCGCCATGACGAAGGCGATCATCGATCGCCGGCGCGCAAATTTGCGCATCGTCATCCGCCTGCCCACGGCCGTTGCGCCAATTCCGCGAATTGCGGTATCAGCCATCGTCCAATCTCCCTCAGTCTTCCTCGCCGACAGTCGGTAGCTGATGCCGGCGTGGTCCGCTTCCTGTTCAGATCGGGCTTATCCGGCGGCGAATGGCCTGCGCGAATGGCGAGCCGTTTCGCCGCCGAGATTGCCCGATCGGCTTATGTTCGCATGAACCCTTCGAGTTCTTCCGAAGCCCAGCCGATAGCTTGGTCAATCGTCTGGCCCTGTTGCGTAACCTTGGCGATCATCTTGGTCATGGTCGCCTGGGTGTAGATCTGGTTGGCGATCTTCGGTGGCGCGGGCGCCGCCGCGAGCGACACGATCTGCTCGCCGCGCGGTGGGTAGTGGTAGACCGTGCCCTTCGGTGGGCCGACCTCTTCCCAGGTCTTGAAGTCGAGCAGCTTTTCGAAGGAGGGCAGATCGTAACCGCGACTCGCCGCGACCAGCTGCTCGATCGCAGAGCGCTGCGAGATATAGGTAATGAGGCTCTTGGCTGCCGATTTATTGGGCGAAAAATTCCAGATCCCCAAGAAGTAAGGCAGGCCAGGTGTATAACGGCCCTTCGGGCCCTTTGGCGAGGCGAAGGTCCAGCATTGCTCGCCGACCTTGGGATTGTCGCGGACGGCGACTGCCCACGCCGAAGGTGGGTTCATGATGAGCGCGCTCTTGCCGGCTATTAGGATCTTGTTGTTTGAGGCATCATCATAGGCGTAGGTATCCGCCGGCAGGAACGGAACGAGTTTCTTGAACCATTCCATCACCTGTTTCACGGCGTCGGACTTGACCGTGATCTTACCTTCCTGGTCGACGAGCGTAGCACCATAGCTCGCGAATACGGCCCCCACCCAATCGACCGAGTCGGTTGTCTGGCCGAGCCCCAGGCCGAAAGGATAGCCGCCCTTTTGACACTTCTCGGCGGCGGTTAGGAACGTATCCCACGTCCACTTCTCTGAAAGCTCCTTATCGGGCTGCGCACCGGCCGGGTACATCTTGGTGAGGTCGAGCCCAACGAGGTCCTTAAATAGATCAATGCGCGCGCAGGGCGGCTTTACCTGGCTGCCGGTCGTCGCCGGTACAGCGACCCAGTGCCCATTCAACTTGCCGAGATATTCGACGGCACCGCTGACCTTGCCGTGGTCGGCGATCAGCTGTTTCATGATGTCGTCGACCGGTTCGAGACTTTCCGCCTTGTCGAGCGCCTGCCAGTTTGGAAACTGCAGGATGTCATGTCCCGATCGCGCCTGTTGCTCGGCAGCGATGGTCAGCAGGTTCTTGTCGCCCTGCGATGTGATGTAGTCGAGGGTGATCTCGACCTTTTCCTTGGCCGCCCACTCGTTGCAGAGCTTGGTCAGGGTGTCGTTGGCGCCGGGGACCCAATGGTCCCAGAAACCGATGCTCAACTTACCGGCCGCGTAGGCGCCGCGGACATAAGGCGCGGCAATTAGCGCCCCCGTGGCTAGGGCGGTCTGACCGAGAAATCTACGACGCGACAGTTTTCTGGTTCTCATCGAGGCGTCCTCCCATGGCTGTTCCGGGCACTCTTCCACCCTCCGTGCCGGGTCGCGCGATCGCTCGCGAGAACCCCTAAAGAGGACGGGACATTTCTTATTATTGCGAAGGTATCTCCGCTTCCCTACTGGGGTCTAGCGGAATGTTCCACGATTACGACGATTTGACCTCCGTCAACCGCTGATCCCACCTTTCCCTTTCCTTCGATTGAGCTTGGTGGTTCGATCGGGCCGTCACCAGATGCCTGGAGGGGGAAGATGCAAGCAAGAGACGTAAAAACAGCTGCCGATGCCAAGCGGATCGTCGAGGCGCGCGCCCTCAGCCATGTCAAGCTCGGCCTCGTCGACATTGACGGGGTAATGCGCGGCAAATATGTCTCGCGCGACAAGTTCTTCTCGGCCCTCGAAGGTGGTTTCGGCTTCTGCGACGTCGTGCTCGGCTGGGATTCGAACGATCAGCTGGTCGACAATCTCAGCTATACCGGCTGGCATACAGCCTATCCCGACGCGCCGGCCCGCATCGTGCCGGAGAGCTGTCGCGAGATCCCCTTCGAGCCCACGACACTATTATTCCTCGCCGAGTTCGCACCGCCGGCCGAGGCCTTGTGTCCGCGTGGCCTGCTGCGCCGCGTCATCGAGCGCGCCCGCGGCTTGGGCTTCGAGCCCTACAGCGCCCTCGAATACGAGTTCTTCCTGTTCGAAGAAACACCGCATTCGGTGCGGGAGAAGAATTACCGCAACCTCAAGTCGATCTCGCCCGGCTTCTTCGGGTACTCGACACTACGGAACTCGGTCTTCGCCGAGTTCTACAATGAGCTCCTGACGATGTGCGAGACGATGGACATGCCGATCGAGGGTCTCCATACGGAGACCGGTGCCGGTGTCCTCGAGGCGGCGATCGCCGTCGATGCCTCGCTCGCTTCTGCCGACAAGGCTGCCCTTTTCAAGACGTTCACCAAAGTGCTGGCGCAACGCCGCGGCTGGATGGCGACCTTCATGGCGAAATGGTCAAAGGACTGGCCGGGGCAAAGCGGCCATCTCCACCTTTCGCTCAAGGACAAGACGGGAAAAGGGGTGTTCCACGATCCCGAGGCGCCGCACCGCATGAGCGCGACCATGCGCCATTTCCTCGCCGGTCAGCAGGCGCTGATGCCGCAGATTCTGGCGATGATCTCGCCGACGGTCAATTCCTACACCCGCCTCATTCCAGGCTTCTGGGCACCGACCCATGCCACCTGGGGCGTCGAGAACCGCACCTGCGCCTTGCGGGTTATTCCCGGGTCGGCAAAATCGCAGCGCATCGAGTACCGTATCGGCGCCGCCGACGGGAACCCCTACCTCGTGGTCGCCGCGGCGCTCGGGGCCGGGCTCTGGGGGATCGAGAACAAGCTCGAGCCGACGGCACCGATCGAAGGCAATTCCTATGCCGTGGCGCACCCGGAAAAGCTCGCCCTGCCGGCGACGCTGTGGGACGCGGCACAACGCCTGAAGGCATCGAAGGCCGCCCGGGCCCTCTTCGGCGATGCCTTCGTCGAGCACTACGCGGCGACCCGGGAATGGGAGGAGCGCGAGAACCGCAAGCATATCTCGGATTGGCAGTTGCAGCGCTATTTTGAGATCATTTAGAAGCGATCTCGCTGGGATCGGATCGGACAGCTGCTCCACAATTGAGTCGGCGAGCAACGTATCTAACTCACGGGAAAGCCATTGTCGTAAGCGGCAAATCGCCGTAAACAAGGTCTTGTCGTCCGGGCATCGGCCCGGACGACAAACGTTCTCGGGGCGGGGTGGAACTCCCCACCGGCGGTGATGGCGGGAGATCGCCTAAGCCCGCGAGCGCTCGTCGACAATGCCGGCGAGGTCAGCAGATTCGGTGCGATGCCGAAGCCGACGGTTAGAGTCCGGATGGAAGAGAACGGGATGTCGTCGTCCGGCGATGCGCATCGCCGACGATAGCCCGCGCGCCCTGATTCTGGTCGGAATGCTTGAGAGGAAGCACCATGAATCAGCGCTATCAGGACAGCAGAAATGTTACGGCAATGGGGGTGACGGACGGCTATGCCGGCCGCATCGCCTTCGTGCAAGCCTGCTGGCACAAGGACATCGTTGATCAATGCCGCAACTCCTTCGTTGAGGAAATCGCCAGGCTTGGCACCGCTAGGGATGCGATCGATTTCTTCGAGGTTCCCGGCAGCTTCGAGATTCCGCTACAGGCGCAGATCCTGGCGAAGAGCGGTCGCTACGCCGCCATTGTCGCGTCGGGATTCGTTGTCGACGGCGGCATTTACCACCACGAATTCGTCGCCGGTGCGGTGATCGACGCGCTGATGCAGGTCCAACTCGAAACCGAAGTGCCGGTCATTTCGGCGGTGCTGACGCCACAGCGTTTTCACGACCATGACGACCATCGCAAATTCTTTCACGAGCATTTCGTCATCAAGGGTGCCGAGGCAGCGCGCGCCTGCGTCAGCACGATCGCGAATATGAACCACTTGAAGAAACTCTGCGCTTAGGCGTAAGCACACTCTGATGCCTCTAAGCGACGACGTAACCTATCGAATATTCAGGACCCAGCGATGAGCAACACCTTGAGAACGATCTCACCGGCCGATGACCGCGTCTATGTCGAGCGGCCGTTGGCGAGCGGTGGCGAAATCGAACGCGCGCTTGCCGTCGCACGGCGCGCGCAGCCAGCGTGGCGACATGTCGCGGTAGCCGAGAGGGCCGCCGTGATCGAGCGCTTCGTTGCCGCTTTCGAGCGCAATGCCATGGCAATCGCCGAGGAAATCTCCTGGCAGATGGGGCGGCCGGTCAAATACAGCCCGGGCGAGGTGAGGGGACTGGCCGAACGGGCGCGGTATATGGCCGGGATTGCCGATGAAACGCTTGCCGATCGCGCCATCGAACCGAAGGCCGGCTTCACCCGCTTCATCCGGCACGAGCCGCTTGGCGTGGTCTTCGTTGTGGCACCATGGAACTATCCCTATCTTACCGCCGTCAATGCCGTCGTGCCGGCGATCCTCGCCGGCAATGCGGTGATCCTCAAGCACTCGCACCAAACGCCGCTCTGTGCCGAGCGCTTTGCCGAGGCGTTTGTTGCTGCCGGCCTGCCGGCGGGCGTATTTCAGTTTCTCCATCTCTCCCACGAGGCTACCGAAGCCGTCATTGCCAGCGATGACGTCGATTTTGTCGCCTTTACGGGCTCGGTTGCCGGCGGTCACGCCGTGCAGCGCGCGGCCTCGAGGCGCTTCGTCGGCACTGGACTGGAACTCGGCGGCAAGGATCCGGCCTATGTCCGCGCCGATGCGGACGTGACTCATGCGATCGACAATTTAGTCGACGGCGCTTTCTTCAATTCCGGCCAATCCTGCTGCGGGATCGAGCGCATCTATGTTCATGGCGATCTCTATGACCGCTTCGTGGACGGCTTCGCCGCTTTGACACGAGAATACATGCTTGGCGATCCGCTCGATCCGGCGACGACTCTCGGCCCGATGGTGCGCGCCAGCGCCGCCGATTTCGTCCGCGGCCAGGTCGCCGAGGCGGTTGGAAAGGGCGCGCGTGCCCTCATCGCTTCCACCGGCTTCAAAGCCTCGCGCAAGGGCACGCCCTATCTTGCGCCGCAGGTACTGATCGATGTCGACCATTCGATGCGCGTGATGAGCGAGGAAAGCTTCGGTCCCGTCATCGGCATCATGAAGGTCGCATCGGACGACGAGGCAGTGCGGCTGATGAACGATAGCCCGTACGGCCTCACCGCCGCGGTGTGGACCGCCGACGCCGACGCGGCCATCGCCATCGGCAACCGCATCGCCACCGGCACCTGGTTCATGAACCGTTGCGACTATCTCGACCCCGCTCTGGCCTGGACCGGGGTCAAAGATTCGGGCCGCGGCTGCACGCTTTCACGGCTCGGCTTCGCCGCGCTGACCCGGCCGAAATCCTTTCATTTGCGGATATCGACGACATGACCAAAGAGAACGCGAAGCTTACCAACGAGACATTGCGCGGCAATTGGAATTACCCGACGAGCGTGCGCTTCGGCGTCGGTCGCATCGCCGAGCTGGCCGACGCTTGCAAGACCGTCGGCATCACGCGGCCGCTGCTCGTCACCGATCCCGGCCTCGCCGGCATGGCGATGGTGCGCGATGCGGTCGCGGCGAACGAAAAGGCCGGCGTGCCGACGGCGGTCTTCAGCGATCTGCGCGGCAATCCCGTCGCGAAGAATGTCGAGGACGGCATCGCCGTGCTGCGCCGCGGCCATCATGATGGCGTCATCGCCTTCGGTGGCGGCAGCGCTCTCGATACCGGCAAGGTCATTGCCTTCATGGCGGGGCAGAGGCGGCCGATGTGGGATTTCGAGGATATCGGCGATTGGTGGACGCGGGCCGACCCGGCTGGCATTGCGCCGATCATCGCCGTGCCCACCACCGCCGGCACCGGCTCGGAGGTCGGCCGCGCCGGCGTCATCACCGACGAGGCGACGCATACCAAGAAGATCATCTTTCACCCCAAGATGATGCCGGCGATCGTCATCACGGATCCGGCGTTGATGGTCGGCCTGCCACCGCATTTGACGGCGGCGACCGGGATGGATGCCCTTGCCCACAATCTCGAGGCCTATTGCGCGCCCGCCTACCACCCGATGGCGGACGGCATCGCGCTCGAAGGCATGCGGCTGATCAAGGAATGGCTGCCGACAGCCGTCGCCGATGGCAAGAATCTCGTGGCACGGGCGCAGATGGCGGTCGCCGCCAGCATGGGCGCCACCGCCTTTCAGAAAGGGCTCGGCGCCATTCATTCGCTAAGCCATCCCGTCGGCTCGATTTATGACGCCCATCACGGGCTGACCAACGCCGTTTTCATGCCCTACGTGCTCGCCTTCAACCGCAGCGCCATCGCCGAGAAGGCGGAACGCCTGGGGCGCTATCTCGACCTCAAGAAGCCCGGACTCGCCGGCCTCATCGACTGGGTGCTCGAGCTGCGCCAGACGATCGGCATCCCGCACACTCTCGCCGGGCTCAAGGTCGGGCCGGAGCGTTTCGACGAGCTCGCGGCCATGGCGGCCGCCGATCCGACAGCGAGCAGCAACCCGGTGAAGGTCGGCCCGACGGAGCTCAAGGGCTTGTACGAAAACGCGCTGACGGGACGGGTCGGCTAGCGCTTACAGGCTGAATCCGAACAATTCGGCAAAGCCGCCGCGTCCACGCGGCGTGATCACCACCGCTCGGCTGTCGCGTTGCCGCGAGATCCAACCGAGATCGAGGCAGCGCGTCGCGAGAGCTGCGCCGATCGCGCCGGCAAGGTGCGGACGCCGCTCGCTCCAATCGAGGCATGGCCGGCAGAAGGTACGTCGCTGCCGTTCCGCAACGATGAAATCGATACCGAAGCCGCCGAGCAGTCGCCTGCCTTCATCTGTCACCTCGCCGCCATCCTCGCCGAGGACGATGCAGTGCTTGCTCACCAACGCGTCGGCAACGGCAACGCCGAGCCGCCCGGCCAGGTGGTCGTAGCAGGTCCGCGCCGTCCGTAGCGCATCATCGACCTTCGATGGCGAACGATGACGCGGCGGCGCCACCGCAGCCACCGCCATGACCGCTTCGAGCATGCGGCCGACCAGCGGCGAGGCGAGTCGGTAGTAACGATGGCGACCCTGCTTTCTGAGCGATAACAGTTGGGCCTCGGTGAGCTTGGCGAGATGGCCGCTGGTCGTCTGCGGCGACACCCTGGCCGCGAAGGCGAGTTCGCTCGCCGTCTGTGCCCGACCGTCGGTGAGCGCAGATAGAATGTTGGCCCGTGCGGGGTCGCCGATCAGCGCCGCGACCATGGCCATGTCGATTGCCGTCGTCATGGCGGAAATCTAGTCACTTCACCTGTCCCGATCCAGCCACGACAATTCGGCCACGGCCGTAGTGCTGGAACCGACAACAGATGCAGCGCACGCACGATTCAGTAGCCCGCGGCGCGGCACTCGCCATGACCGGCGGCCCGACCTTCCGAGCTTCACGACAGTTGCGCGACGACCATTTCGCGCGGCGCCCGCCGCGTCAATAGTTGCGGCTCGCCATCTGTGACGACGAGATTTTCCTCGTGGACGAGGATCTTCCCGGCGCCGTAGGAAGCGCTCGGCTCGATCGTCAGCACCATGCCCGGCCGCAACGGCGTCTTGTCGATCGGCTTGTTCGACGGGAATTCGGTCATCACCTTACCGAGACCGTGACCGAAACGCCCGACATTGCCGATCGGAATGCCGGCCGCCTCGAGGACCGCGGCCTGCGCGTGGAAGACGTCGGCGGCGGTATTGCCGGGAACTGCGGCGGCGATGCCGGCCTCGGTCGCCAGCCACAACGCATCCTGCACCAATCGGGCGGCCTTGGGCGGCGGTCCGATCGCGATATTGCGGTCGAAATCGCAGTAGTAGCCTGCGTATTTGGCGCCGGTATCGATCAGCAAGATGTCGCCTTGCCGCAGCTTGCGGTCGGTCGGCCCCATGATGATGCTGGAATAACCGCCTTTACCCGTGCCGATCGAGGTATAGGGCACCTTATCGGCGCCGCGCAGCAACAGATCGGCCGCGAATTTGCGGCAGATCTCCTTCTCGCTGTCGCCCAGGGCGAGCAGCCCCGGGAGGGCGTCGAAGGCATCGCAAGCGATGGTGCAGATATGGCTGATATGGGCGATCTCGGCCTTGGATTTGATGAATCGCAGCTCGCGCATCACCGGAACGCAATCCGCCATCGCGAAAGGCTGGATCGCATCGCCCAGACGCAGCAGGTCACCGGGCGCCATGCCGAGCCGGGTCTCCTGGCCGAGCTCGACGCCGAAACGACCGTAGCGCCGCTTGATCCGCTTGATCGCGCCAGCGAGAAGATCGAGCCCCTCGTTCTCGGGAACCGGCGACGGCCAGGTCAGGATCGACTTGCACCACGATGTCGCCCGCCAGTTCGTCTCGCCGATCTCGGGTATGATGCCGGTGGCGTCGCCGATGCGCGGCAGGACAAAGTACCAGGGCCGGGTCGGGCTGCTCCAGGCGAATTGCGTGGTAAAGCCGGAGAGGTACTCGAGATTGGGCTCCGAAGTTACCATGATGCCGTCGAGTTTTTCGGCGGTCATCAGCGCGCGCGCCCGCTCGACGCGCCGTGCGAACTCGGTAGCGGTGAATTTCGCGACCTCGCGGTGATTGATCGTTTTCATGTCGGGGTTCTTTCGCTGCGAGATCGGTGCGGGCTATGTTAGTCGCGATCGCAGCAGCGCAGCAAATACGGCGATTGGCATGATGGCGACCGGCAGAGGCCCGACGAGCGAGGAATTCGCCTTCCGCCTGGCACGCGTCGAGGATGCGCCGGCCGTCGTGTCCGTCATCCACCGTGCCTTCGCGCAATATGATGGCGAGCTCGCTCCGCCGTCGGGCGCCATGGGCGAGACCCCGGCGACGGTGACGGCGCGGCTCGGCGACGAACGCTGTGTCGTCGCCTTGGATGGGACGAGCCTGATCGGCTGCGTCTTCTACGAGGTCCGCGACAAGGAGGTCTATTTCAGCCGGCTTGCCGTTCTGCCGGACTATCGCGGTCGCGGACTGGCGCGGCGGCTCATCGCCGAGGTCGAAGCGGCGGCGCGCGCCGCTCGGATCGCCGCGGTGACGCTTGGCGTGCGCATCGCGCTGACCGACAACATCGCCTTCTTCGCCGCGCTGGGCTACCGCGAGATCAGCCGCCACGCGCATTCCGGATTCAGCCAGCCGACATCGCTTACCATGGAAAAACGCCTCGACGCGACCACATGACGCCATCAGAATGGTTTGCGCCTCGCGCCGGCCGTGCTAAATCCCGCCCAGTGGTCTTAGTCCGCCGCTACCGGGAGATTATTCGATGGAAGTTTCTGCATCCAGCCAACCGAGCGGTGTCTATGCCGCCGCTCTGACCCCGCTGAACGCAGCTCTCGAGCCCGATCTGGTGCTCTTCGTGCGGCATTGCCGCTGGCTGCTCGACAATGGCTGCGACGGGTTGGCGCCGCTCGGTACCACCGGTGAGGCGAACTCGCTATCGGTCGCGCAGCGTATCGCGCTGATCGAGGCCGCCGCAGGCTCGGGCATCCCGATGGCGAAGTTCATTCCCGGCTCCGGCTCGTGTTCGCTCGCCGATGCGGTCACCGTGACGCGCGCGGCCGTCAAGGCCGGCGCCGCCGGCGCGCTGCTGCTGCCGCCTTTCTACTACAAGAACCCGACCGAGGACGGCCTGTTCGCCTTTTTCTCCGAGGTCGTCCAGGGCGTCGGCGACGCCCGCTTGCGGGTCTACCTCTATCACTTCCCGCAGCTCTCGACGGTGCCGATCACGGTGCCGCTCATCGGCCGGCTGATGAAGGCCTATCCCGGCACCATTGCCGGTCTCAAGGACAGCTCCGGTGACTGGTCGAACACCGCGAAATTGCTGCAGGAGTTTCCCGGTTTCGGCGTCTTCTCGGGTTCGGAGGAATTCCTGCTCGCCAATCTGCGTGCCGGCGGCGTCGGCTGCATTTCGGCGAGCACCAATGTCACCGCAGCGCTTGCACGGCCGGTTTATCTCGCCTGGCGCGACAAGAACGCCGATGCCATGCAGAAGGCGCTGACCGATGTCCGTCTCGTGCTGCAGAGCTATCCCATGCAGGCGACGCTGAAGCAGGTCGTCGCCGCGATCAGCGGCAACTCGGCCTGGGTCAACCTGTTGCCGCCGAACCGTCCGCTCACCGCGGCGCAGGCGGGCGAGCTGATGACGCGCCTCAGCGCCATGCCGCAGATGAGCGCCATCCTCGGCAAGGCGGCGGTCAAGGCGGCGTAGCACATCTCAGGGCGATGATCCCCCAGGCACGGTAATCCTCTCTCCCCGGAGAGAGCGCAGGGTGCGGGGAATCGCTATGCGGCAATGACCCCACCCAACAAGACGATTCTCGTTACCGGGTTCGAACCCTATGGCGGGCGACGTGGCAACCCGGCAGCGGAAGTCGCGAAGGCGTTCGACCGGTCGACGATCGGCGGTTTTGTCGTCATCGCGGCGATCTTGCCGGTCAGCCATCATGGGTTGCTGGCGCGTCTCGGCGAGCTCATTGACGCAACGCGGCCGTCGATCATTATCAGTCTCGGCCTGGCGCCGGGCGAGAAAATGATCCGGCTCGAGCGTTTCGGTCTCAATCTTCTCGATTTTGAGATTGACGACAATGACGGTGCCCGCCCCGCGGATGCGCCGATCGAGGTCGACGGCAGCACGGGTGTGCGCGCGAGCTTGCCGCTGCGGGCGATCGAGCGGGCGATGCTCGATGCCGGCATCCCGGTCAGGCTGTCGAGCACGGCCGGAACGTTCCTCTGCAACGCGACGCTTTATGGCCTCATTCGTATCCTCGAGAAACGTCTTCCGGCAGCGCTCGGCGGCTTCATCCATCTGCCTTATCTGCCCGAACAGGTGGCGCAGTTGCTCGATGCCGGCAAACGCGACCGGCGATTGGAGATTGGGCAGCGCGCCGACCTCGCCTCGATGGATCTGGCGACGCAAATCCGCGCGGTGACCATCGCGATCACGGAAACGGTTCACGCCTTTGCGTCGCGCGACTGACCGGCATGCATTTCAGCGGTCACGAGCTCACTCAGCTGATTTCGGCCTACGGTTATTGGGTTGTCATGCTCTTCGTCGGGGTCGAGAGCATCGGCATTCCCTTTCCCGGCGAGACGATGCTGCTGGTTGCCGCCATCTATGCCGGGACGACCCATAACCTCGACATCGCGCTGGTCATCGCGGCGGCCTCGACCGGTGCCGTTCTCGGCGACAATATCGGGTTTTGGGTGGGCCGCGAGTTCGGCTACGAGCTGCTGCTGCGCTATGGCCGCTATATTCACTTCGATCAGACGAAGATGAAGCTCGGCATGTATCTGTTCCTGAAACACGGCGGCAAGGTCGTCTTCTTCGGGCGTTTCGTCGCCGTTCTGCGCGCCTTTGCCGCATTCCTCGCGGGCATCAACCAGATGGACTGGCGACGCTTCCTCGCCTTCAATCTGGCAGGCGGCGTCGTCTGGGCAAGCGTCCTCGGCCTGCTCGGCTACAATCTCGGCAAGGAGGCGCGGCACCTTCTCGGCACGGCCGGTATTTTCATCCTGCTGATCGCCAGCCTCCTTCTCATCGTCGGTTTCATCGCCATCCGGCGCAACCAGACGCGGCTCGAGACGGAGGCGGAACGCATCTTTCCTGGTCCCCTCGCGCATCACATCGGCAAGCACCGAGGGGAACCGTGACCAAGGCGGCGGCTCAGAGCTTCGGCACCTGCATGCCACGTTGCACGGCCGGGCGGCTCGAGATCGCCGTGAACCAGCGCCGGACGTTGGGGAAATCGTCGAGCGTGATGCCCTGCCACTCGCAGCGCGCCGCCCACGGGTAGCACGCGATATCGGCGATCGAATAGTCGCCGGCGAGGTACTCCGCGGCGACGAGCCGGCGATCGAGGACGGCGTAGAGGCGAGCGGCCTCCTTCTCGAAGCGCTCGATTGCGTAGGGGATGCGTTCCGGCGCGAAGCGTCGGAAATGATGCGCCTGGCCAAGCATCGGCCCGAATCCGCCCATCTGGAACATCAGCCACTCGATGGCAGCCACGCGGGCGACCGGCTCGCTCGGCAGGAGCTTGCCCGTCTTTTCCGCGAGATAGATCAGGATGGCGCCCGACTCGAAAACCGCCAGTGGTCCTCCGCCCGGTCCGTCGTGATCGACGATCGCCGGGATCTTTCCGTTTGGGTTGATGCGGCCGTTCGGCGTCGCCCAGGTGTAAAGATCAATCATCGCGAATTCTCCTAGTTCGCGGCCGCGCTATCGCGGCGCTGGTCGGCAATGGAACGGATCTGCTCGCGCAAGCTGTCATCGGCGCGCATCAGCCGATCGAAGTCGCGCGAAGAGAGGCGCAGCAGCTGGCAGAAGCCGAGGGCGACGACATCCGCGCTGCGCGGCCGGCTGTCGAGCATCGCCAGTTCGCCCACGAAATCGCCGGTGCCGAGCCGCACCGGGCGCGGTTCGATCCGCACTTCGACGGCGCCGGAGGAGATGAAGAACATGCTGTCGCCACGCTCCCCCTTCCGCAGAATGACCTCGCCCGGCAAAGCAAGCTGCGCCCGTAACAGCCGGCATATCTTGGCCCGCTTGCGCGCATCAATCTGGGCAAAGATGGCGACGCGCGCCACGAGATCCGCGCGTTTGAGGCCGAGATCGAGCCGCGGACGCTTCTCCGCCGCGCTGCGCCGGTGGCCGAGGCTGCGCATCAAATCGTTGAATACCTCGGAGGTAACAATCGATTCGGCGCGCAGGCGCTGATATTGCTCCTCTTCCAGGCGGATGGCCCTGAGGGTAAGGAACTGCGTCTGCAGGGCGCTCGCGTAACCAGGATACTGCAGCATGAGAGCGTCGATGGCCTGGCTGATGAGATCGAGCCGCGTTGCCAGCGCGGCATCGACCGTCTTGCACGGACCATCGCCGAAGAGCCGGCGCAGCTGGTCGGCATTGAACGCCCGCAATTCGTCGACGACGACGCGCGCCGTCAACTGCGCCTCGAAGCGAACGGCGATCGCCCGCGCCAGCGGCCATTCGATGCCGAGATAGCGCTGGAGCGCCAGGTCGAAGCGAAAATCGCGCGGGAAACCGACCACCTTGGC
>WNFC01000387.1_pt1 | contig 43434 bp, 35 predicted proteins | sample 5400541 | NCBI WGS metagenome assembly WNFC01 (sample SAMN13153342, study PRJNA577476) | soil metagenome | isolation source: 120 cm saprolite under Douglas fir tree site 2 hole 2 replicate 1 | place: USA:California | collected 2015-04-18 | reverse complement strand
CTGCCGCCGGCAAACGGTCCGCCACCCCCGCCGGGCAGCGCCGGCTGCACCAGCCGATCCTTCATCTTCTCGAAGAACTGACCGTGCGAAGTCCATTCCGGGTTCCACAGCCCCGGTGTCGCATGCACCGCCGCGGTGATCCCGAGCCGCTCCAGCTCCGCCCAAAGCGGGTCGTAATAGGGATGGTTGAAATAGCGGTCTTCGACAAACATCGGCCGGATGAAAACCGCGCGAATGGACGGCATCGCCGCCACCCGCTGCAATTCCTCGAGCGCGAAATCCATGTTCTGCAGCGGCAAGATCGCCGCCGCAAAAAGCCGCCGCGGCGCCGCCGCGCAGAAATCGGCGACCCAGTCGTTGTAGCCCCGCGCCAGCGCATGAGCGACGTCCGGGTCGCGCACCAGAAAGAACCCTTCGGCGAACCAGGTCGGGTAGAGGAGCGTCTGGTCGACGCCCATCGCATCCATGTCGGCAAGCCGCGCCTTTGGGTCGGAGGCACCTTCGGTCATCGGATGCCTTGTGTGCGGGTCCAATTCGCCGATCGCATCCCAGCTCATCCCCGGCCGCCACAGCGCATGTCGTGGCAGGTTGGGGTTCGTCGTGTCGCGGAAGATCTCGCCGTTGATCTTCAGATACGAGCCGGTCCGGCCGTCCTGCCGCCACAGCGCGTGCCTGCCGAGCGTGCGGTACTCCGGCGCGAGATATTTCTCCCACAGCGCGGGCGGCTCGACGACGTGCGAGTCGCTGTCGAACACCGCAAAATCCTTTGTCGTCATCCGACCCTCCCGCCGCACCGGCGCGGTCACTCCGCCGCGGAAAGCCGATGCTCGACGCTCGCCGTCGGCCGTTCCGCATCGATCAGACCGGCCATCAAGCGGCGAAACTGATTGAGCGCGTTGTCCGACGAGGTTCCCAACATCACCGGGTGCGGCGTGCCGTCGATCGTGTGCTGTTGCGCTTCGATCATTGCGTTGTCTTCGGCGAAGGCTTTCTCGAAGACGGCGAGCTGCTGCCGCGAATTCTCTTGCGTGGCGTGGCTCTTCGGCAGGCACCCCGAATAGTAGTAGATCGTCTGGTGCTCGGTGATCGGGGTCACCGCCTGTGAGGTCATCGACCGCCACAGCGGCTCGGCGGACGGGGCCTGCATGCCGCACGCGGCGGCGGTGCCCGGCGGGAACGACTGCGTCTGAAGCAGAAAGACGCCGGCAACCATGTAGTCGTAGGACGCCCACATGTCGGTGCGGGTGCCGGGCGGCAGGTCGAGATAGCCCGGCGCCGGGTTGTCGACGACCCAGCGCGAGATGCGCAGGCCGCGCTCGATCGGCGTTATCGTCGGGCGGCTCTCGCCCCAGCTCATGCTGTTGCGGCCGAGCGTGTTCTGATGCACGTAGCTGAGATGCGACAGGTCGAGCAAATTGTCGTTGACCAGCTGATAATTGGCGTCGTAGCCGAGCCGGCCGGTCTGCATGTGCCAGTCCGGGTCGCCGTGCTTCAAGGCGCGCGGGATCAGCGCCGTATCGGCGAGCGCCGGATCGCCCATCCACAGCCAGACCCAGCAATCCTCTTCGACCGCGGGATAGGCGCGGACCGCGGCCTTCGGCGGGATCACGCTTTGCCCGGGGATCTCGACGCAGCGTCCCGACGCGGCGAACTTCAGCCCATGATACATGCAGCGCAAATCATCGCCCTCGATGCGTCCGCGCGACAACGGCGCCAGGCGATGACAGCAGCGATCCTCCAGTGCGGCAACCCCGCCGTCGCCCGTGCGGTACAAGACGATCGGCTCGCCCAGCACGGTTCGGGAGACGAGATCACCGCCGTCGAAATCGTGGCTCCAGCCGGCGACATACCAGCAATTGCGCAAGAACATCGCGGATCCTCCTCGTGCGGGTCTGCCCGCCTCTATCCTCTATCGGGTGACGGCGGCCTCCGGCCGCAGCGACTCGCGGATTTCTTCCTCGGTCGGCCACCAATCCGGGCGCTGGATCTCGGTGACGCGGTCGCGGATGATCGTGCGCGGCGCCTGCACCTTGTAGAGGCGGCGGGCGTTGCCGCCGAGGAATTTGGCCTGGTGCTCGACCGGCAGCCCGTATTTCTGCATCGTCTCGATCGCCCGCCAAGCGTCGTCGCCGTCATGGTGATAGACGTCGGACGACCAGGCCAGGATGTCGCCATAGAACTCCGGCAGGCGCGCCGGCGGCGCCTCGTCGCCCTCGAAACCGGTCATGCAATGCTCGGCGAACGTTTCGCTCGGCAGGCGCTTCAAGGGCGGCAGCCGGCGTTCGTTGCGATAGAGCCGGTAGGCCTTGTCGCATTCGTCGATCAGAAAGCTGAGCCAGGTCGAGGATGCCTCGAACACCGCGGCGTTGATCTTCGGGTGCCGCTCGAAGAAGCCCGACATCAGCACCATCGTCACCCAGAGCGCCGCCTCGGCCTGGAAATTCTGCACGTTCGAGAGGAACGAGTGCGGCAGGCCGGCGGTCGCGATCGTGCGCCGGATCAGCTCGGCGCCGGAATACTGCTCGCTGTAGCCGCTCGGCTTCAAAGTACCGAAGGCCGGGAACGGGTGCATGCCGTAGACCATGCCGGTTTCTTCGAGCGCGTCCCAGACCGGCTCGTATTTCGGCTGCAGCGGGTAATTGCCCAGCGCATCCATCGGCCGGACAAGCGCGACCCGGCAGCCCAGGGCGGCGACGCGGCGAACCTCCTCGACCGCGTAATCGGGATGCTGCATCGGAATGAGCGCGGCGAAAAACAGCCGATCGGGATCGGCCAGCGTGTATTCGTAGGCCCATTCGTTGTAGGCGCGGCAGAACGCCTTGGCGCCGAGCGCGTTTTCGAGCCAAGGATAGATGTCGATCTCGGTCGGGATGATCATCACCTGATCGATGCCCTGAACGTCCATGTCCTTGAGGCGCGGCTTCGGCTCGTAGGAGCCGGCATGGTCGAGATAGGCGACCTGCTCCTGGGTCAGTGCGGTCTTGGGGTTCAGGTTGCGCACGTTGAGGGCGCGCTGGATGTCGTGCTTGACCCCGGGACCGGCATTGGTGATGACCCGCATCGTCCCCGGGATCCCGCCCTTGCGCGGCGAGCCGAGCCCGATTCCGGCGCGGCCGTTGACGATCAGGAGCTGGCTGTCGGCATCCCACCAGATCGTCGATTTCAGGGCATCCAGTTCGTCGCGGGTCAGGAACTCATGCGCGCGCTCCCAGATCAACGGCGGCTCGGTGACATGGGCATCGCAATCGAAGGTCGCGAAATCCTTGGTCATCGGCGCGAAGCGTTGAACCGGCATGTGGTGCCTCCTCTCAGAGCGACGATGCGGGCTGGTCAGTCTTCAAGCCAGCCCGGCGGCACGGTGACGCAGCCATGGCGGGCGAGGATAGCATCGATTTCCGCCATGTCGGCGTCAGGAACGGTCCAGCCGAGGGCGCCGAGGTTTTCGCTGACCTCGGCGGGCTCGCGAAAGCCGACCAGCGCGGTCCCGATGACCGGATTGCTCAGCGTCCAGCGCAGCGCGAATTGCGGCAGGGTCTTGTCGTGTTTGGCTGCGAGGCGCTTGAGATCCTCGACCGCGCCCAGGTTACGCGGAAAATGCTCGGGGCCGAACAGCGTGCGGAACAGGTTGAGATTGCCCATCATGCCGCCGCGCGAGCGCCAATCGCTCTCCTCGAACTGCATGCCGGCGTGAAAGGTGCCGCTCAACATGCCGTAGGCGAGCGACCCGTAGGCCATGACGCCGATCTGATGGGCAGCGCAATAGGGGAAGATCTCGGCCTCCATGCGGCGGTCGAACATGTTCCAGCCGTATTGCACGACATCGACGCGGCGTAGCCGCATGGCGGTCTCGATCTGCGCCAGGCGAAAATTCGACACGCCGATATAGCGCGCCTTGCCCTGCCGCACGATGTCGTCGAGGGCCTGCATCGTCTCGTCGAGCGGCGTCTCCGGGTCGGGCCAGTGCACCATGTAGACGTCGACGTAGTCGGTCTGCAGCCGTTTGAGGCTCTTGTCGATCGACGCCATGACACGCTGGCGGCTGCTGTCGCGCCGGTTCGGTATTTCCTCGTAGCCGACGCCGAATTTGGTGACGATCGAAACATCCCGACGCCGGCCGCCGAGCGCGCGGCCCACGGCCTCTTCCGACACCCCCATGCCGTAGGCTTCCGCGGTGTCGAAGCAGGTGATGCCGTCGTCGATCGCCTGCCGGACAGCGCGCTGAAACCGGCTCTCGTCGATCCGGCCATAGGTGCCGCCGATTTCCCAGCAGCCGAAGCCGATCGCCGAGACCTTTAGATCGGTCTTGCCGAATGGCCGATATTCCATGCGCTTCCCCGGCGGTTTTTGCTCGAGCGCTGGCTCCCGGGGCAGTGTGACTGAAATCTCATCCGGGGGCCAGACTCGCCTCGGCCGGTTGTTATTGCCGAACCCGCGTGGAACACTCCGCCCGCGAAAATCGCAGGCGCGGCGAGGGAGGGGACGCAAATGGCTCAGATCGGGGATTCGAAGGGCGAATACCGCGGCACCCAACACCGCAACGACGGCGACCTGAAGGCGTGGCTGGCGAAGCGGCCGAGCGAATCCGCGCTGGAGCCGAGCCTGCCGATCATCGACCCGCACCATCATTTCTGGGACACCCCCCAGCGCGGGCGCTACTTCCTGCCCGAGCTGTTGGCGGACATCGGCGGCGGACACAACATCGTCGCTACGGTTTTTCTCGAATGCCACGCGATGTATCGCAACAGCGGACCCGCCGAAATGGCGCCGGTCGGCGAGGTCGAGTTCGTCAACGGCATCGCGGCGATGAGCGCGTCGGGCAATTACGGCCCGTGCCGCGTCGCCGAGGCGATCATCGGCCACGCCGACCTGACGCTCGGCGCGCGGGTGCGCGATGTGCTGGAGGCCGAGCTCGCCGTCGGCGGCGGGCGCTTCCGCGGCATCCGCTATGGCGTCGCTTGGGACGGCAGCGACGCGGTCGGCAAGTTCGCCGCCCGCTTCGTGCCGCCGCATCTGGTGCGCGACGGCAAGTTCCGCGAGGGCTTCGCCCAGCTCGGCCGGCTCGGCCTCAGCTTCGATTCCTGGCAGTACCATCCCCAGCTGGCGGATGCGGTCGACCTCGCCCGCGCCTTTCCCGACACCACGATCATCCTCAACCATGTCGGCGGCGTGCTCGGCGTCGGACCCTATGCCGGCCACCGCCAGGAGATCCTCGCCGCCTGGAAGAAGGACATCGGCGAATTAGCCAAATGCCCGAACGTCAACGTCAAGCTCGGCGGCGTCGGCATGGTCTCGTTCGGGTTCGACTTCCACGAGCGCGACGTGCCGCCGTCGTCCGAAGACCTCGCCGCCGCGTGGCGCCAGTACATCGAGCCCTGCATTGAAGCGTTCGGGGTCAACCGCTGCATGTTCGAGAGCAACTTCCCGCCGGACAAGCAGTCGGGCGGCTATACCGAGCTGTGGAACGCCTTCAAGCGCATCACGGCCAACGCGTCGGCGGCCGAAAAGACGGCGCTCTACAGCGGCACCGCTGCGCGGGTCTACCGCCTGACCGCGCCCTGATTCGGCGACACGCCAAAAGCTAGGAGACGAAATGGCCCTGCTCATCGTCAACCTCGACAAGCAAATCGGCAATGCGCAGGCCTGGCGCGACACCTTTGCGGCGCAGCTTCCCGATCTGGAAATTCGCATCTGGCCGGAGGCGGGAGAGGTCGCGGACATCGAATATCTCGCCTTCATCCGTCCCGATTTCGACGTCCTCCCCGAATTGCCGAATCTGAAGGCGATGTTCAGCCGCTCGGCCGGGGTCGAAGCCTTCATCGATCATCCGCTTCTGCCGAAGGTCCCGCTCGGCAAGGTCGAGCCTTGGGGCGGCGATCCGATGATGACCGAATATGTCGTCATGCACGTCTTGCGGTTTCACCGCGACCTGCCCGGTTATCAGGAGGCCCAGGCCAACCGCGAGTGGCGCCGAACGAGGATCGTGCGGCCCGAGGAACGGCGCATCGGCTTTCTCGGCTACGGCCTGATGGCGAAACCCCCGGCGCTGGTGTTGAAGTCGCTCGGATTTCCGGTCTCGGCTTGGGTTCGCTCGCCGCGGTCAGCCGAGGAGGTGCCGATTTTTCACGGCCCCGGCCAGCTGGAGCCGTTTCTCAACCAGACCGATATCGCCGTCTGCCTGCTGCCGCTGACGCGGGAAACCGAGGGGATCTTCTGCGCCCGCACCTTTGCGATGATGCCGACAGGCGCGATGCTGGTGAATGTCGGGCGCGGCGGCCATGTGGTCGCCGAGGACCTGATCGCCGCGCTCGATTCGGGGCAGTTGTCTTACGCCGCGTTGGACGCGCTGCGGCCGGAGCCGCTGCCGCCGGAAAGCCCGCTCTGGCTGCACCCCAAAGTCACCGTGATGCCGCATGTCGCGCGGCGTCCGACCGTCGCGCAACTCGTCACCGAGATTGCTGCGAACATCCGAAGCATCGCGGCGGGCGGCCCGCTGTTGCAGGAAGTCGACACCACGACCGGGTATTAGAGGGCGGACGGTACCTCCGATGGCGCGGCAGCCAAACGGTTGCCTGGGTCGCTCTCCGCCGACTCCGGGGCAGGCGAGCGGTATTCGACCAGATAGCGCGGGCGGTTGCGCACCTGCTCGTAGATCCGCCCGAGGTACTCGCCCATGATGCCCAGCGTAATCAGCTGGATCGTGCCTAGCAGCAGAATGACCACCGCGAGCGAGGTCCACCCTTGCACGACCTCGTTTTCCATGAACTTAACCACGATGAACGCGAGGTATAGAAGCATCGCAAGGCTGGAGCAGAGGGCCGCATAGAACGCGAGCCGCAAGGGCCTGGTCGAGAATGCGGTGATCGCGTCGACCGCAAGTAGGAACATGGTTCGCCATGTATAGCTGGAGACGCCATGCTGTCGCGCATTCGCCACATACGGGACGGCGATCCGCGAGTATCCGATCCATGATACCATCCCGCGCAGAAACGGACGGCTGTCTCGCAGGCTCAACAGATCGCGAAGCGCTGCTCGGTCCAGCAACTGGAAATCCGCGGCGCCCGGGGTGATGGGTGTATCCGACAAGGCCTGCATCAGCCGATAGAACGCGCGCGACGTGAACCGCTTGCCGCGGCCGGCATCGCGGGTTTCCTCACGGACCGTCTGAACGACCTTGTAGCCCTTCTGCCAGGCTTCGACCATTTGCGGCAGCAGGGTCGGCGGGTGCTGCAGGTCGCAATCCATTGTGACGATGGCGTCGCCGCGCGCCGTCTCAAGCCCGGCCATAAGTGCCGCCTGGTGGCCGAAATTCCGCGTGAACGAGATCATCCGCACCCTTGGGTCCTGCTGAGCCATCGCGATGAGCCGCTCCCGCGTGCGGTCGCGCGAGCCGTCGTCGACATAGATGATCTCGATCTCTACCGGAGTTGCGCTCAGCGCCTGGAAGATCGCATCGCGCAAGGGCAGGATGCTGTCCTCTTCATTGTGAGCCGGCACGACGATACTGAGCAGAGGACGCTTCATTGGTCGTTACCGTTTGCTAGTCGAGCGGTCGCCTAGCGGTCGGCAACGCTGAGCATCACCGTTCCGCCGAAGATCAGAATAAAGCCGAAAAGCTTGAGCGCCCCGAACGCTTCGTTGAGCACCACGATCGCCGCTACGGCCGAGCCCGCCATCGTCAGCCCGATCGCGACGGGATAAGCCATCGACAGCGGGAACCGGGCGAGGATGACGATCCAGACGCCGAAACTCATGACGTACAAGACGAAACCGCAGGTGAATTGAAGGAACGCGGGCGTCAGAAGCGATCCCGGCAGCGGCACAGATTGCAGCGTCGGCAGTGTCGATTTCACGACCACAAGCCCGATGGTGCTCGCGACCGTGTAGATCCCGAAGAGCCCGACATCGACGAGGACGCGACCGGTCTTAGGATCCATCACTGTCCTTCTCGCTTGCGCAATATTTGGTCGCAGCACGCGAGCCGCGGCCGGCTTGCCTCGATGTACCCGTAAAACGCCAAATGGCGGTGCGGCAGCGGAAACCAGCGGACCCTCACGTCGGTGAACAGATGCTCGATCACCGAAAGGATCTCGGCTGCGGTGTTCAGGTGCTCGTGCCGCATGACTGGCGCGTAGGCCAGACCGGTGCGCGCGCGATAGGCGATTGCGGTCGTCAGCCGCCAGGCCAAACCCCATAGCAAGCCGCCCTCGGCGGGGATGCCGGCCTGGAAAACCCCACCTTCCCTAATCAGCCGGGCGCTCGCCGCGATGATTGCGGGCATTTCCTCGAGATGTTCGAGCGCGGCCACCGAGAGCACCCGATCGTACTGCTCGGATCGCTCGATCTCAAAAACACTCGCATACTCGGAGTCGATGCGGCGACGCAGCGGGCTTTCCTCGAACAGCGCTTTCATCGGCTCGACGACGTCATATCTCGATGCTGCCGGCTCGAACCCCAGGTGGTTCAGGGTTCCCGCGCCAAGTTCCAGAATGCGGTCGCGGGGGCCGTGTGCTGCGGCGATGCGGCGATGCATCCAGCTTTCCAGCATCGCCGTGGCGCGGTAAAGCAACCCGCCCCGGCCGCCGCGGTTGATTTGGTATTCGTCGAGATAAATCCCTGCATTGCCGGCCGGCAGCGGCGGCCGTGCCCGTGGGTAGCTGTCCAGAAGAGCCTGGACAGACGAAGCCGAAAGCCGGTCGGGCATCACTGTCGCGCTTTCAGAAGGCCCGGTCGATAAGCCGACCGGAATTCGGGCCGACAGTCGAGGGAACACAGACGACCATGCGCGGCGAATCCTGACAGTTCGGCGCCGCCGCGGCTGCGTTTCTGATCTCGGCATATCCCGGCAGGTTCTCAAGATAGACAGTGATGCTGCCGACCGGCGGCGCAGCTTTGGCGGCGGCCTCTTCGGCGGCGCAATCGGCGTGATGGCGGGCCGCATACACCGAGTTGACCGGCACTCCGACGAAGGTTGCCAGTAATTGGACCTCCATCGCGATCGCCATACTGGTCAGCGGCCGCGGCGGCAGGCAGGAAAACGACGGGAATATTCGCACTGTAGCCGAGGCTGCCAGCGCGTGTTGCCACGCCGCGGCATCCAATACCGTTGGCGCAGGCTTGGTCACTGAATCCGCGAACGCGGTCCGCAGTGGCGCGGTATCCACCCATTGCAGCAATGCCGCCACCAGCAGCAGAACAGCGCCGGAACGGTGCCGGGTCGCGGTCAGCACGACCGCTGCCGCAGCCACTGCGTAGAGCGCCGGCCACACGAAGCGCCCACTTGACCGAAAACTCTCCGCGATCGACAGCACGATCCCCCCCGGCGACGGGATTGTCCCGACGCACCGAAAGCCAAGGCAAAACATTGGGGTGACAGCGAACGCCACAAAACCCAGCAGCACGAGCCAGAGGAGGATATCTGTCCGGCGAGCGCGACTGATCCAGTTTACGAGGTCAGGACCCGAGACGAAGATCAACAACAGGATGCCGGCGCCGAGATAGCTGAACCCTTCATACTGCCCTCCCGACGCGTCGAGGATCCCCGCGAATATCCCGAAGGGCAGAATGCCGCTGAATTGCGGGAACACCGGCGACGCCAGGTTCAGCGAGAAAAACCCGTAGCCCTGAGCGGCGGTTGATCCGGGATTGCTCAGGTGTCCGGATAGGGCGATCGTCGCCGCGATTACCGCAGCGAGGACCGCGAGCACCGTCAGCCCCGCCGTTGCCCGCAATTGGCGATTGATCGTCGTCTGGGCGATTGCGGCCACCACCAGCGCGGTGACCATCGCGAAGATGTAGGCATGCGTCCAGAGCGCCAGCACGCAAAGCGACGCCGAAACGGCCAGGCACCAGGTCGGCGAGCGACCCCTTCGGCAGGCGACATAGAAGGCCAGCGCGAGGATGACCTCAAATTGTGCCATCAGGGACATATGCCCCCACCGATAAAGCATGGCCGGCATGGTACAGCCGAGGATGGCGGCGGCGCATGCGGCAGGGATCGTGCGGGCGCCGAGAAGACTGACCAGACCTGTCAAGGATGCGCCGGAGGCAACAAAGCAAGCAATCGTCCACACGCCGTAAAGATTGATCGACGCCCCGGTTGTTTGGTAGACTATCCGACCAATAAAGGCAACAACAGGAATGCTGTCCGTATAAATGATATTGGTCCCGCCTGGGTATCCTAGCTGTGGAACCTGGAATATCGGGAAGTCCCAAGGGCTCTTCATAAAAGCATAATAACCGCTGAGCGCGGTTGTCATGTCGGCCCAGCTGATCCCGCCTCCGACAAGCCCGCCCGGCTTCGTCCAAAAAATCGCCGTGCCGGTCACGAAATCCGCGGGCAATAGGTGCCAGCAGAACGCGGCTGAAATCAGGAGGCTGACCAGTTGCAGGACAGCAGTCGAATGCGGCGCGCGCAGGAGGCTCTCCGTGACGCCGCCGTCCAACCGTTGCCGCTGTGAGCGAGACGCGGCGAAACCATCGGTGCCGCTGGCCGCCATGTCGCAACCCTTTACGTCGCTTGCCTGAGGAACCGCCCTAGCAGCAATACTATCTGGGCGCCAAAACATAAGCTTGGGTTAATCCCCTCTAATCGTCCGCCGCGGCCGCTACCGCCCGGCGGGGCGGGCCGCGCACCAGCAGCAACAATGGCAGGGACGCCAGGATGACGATCAGCATCAGCGTGAAATCGTCAAGATAGGCGATCATCGCCGCCTGTCTTGTGACCTCGTGATTGAGCGCGGCAATCCCCGAGGGGGTCGTCAGATTGAACGGGGCGGCGAGAAACGGCGCCTGCGCCAGCGGGTTGTCGGGGCGCAGCCATTCGACCAGCCGCGAATGCACGATCTGGGTGTTCTGCGTCAGCTGGGTTTCGAGGATGGCGATGCCGATGCTGCCGCCGAGCATGCGCATCAAGGCGCGGATCGCGGTTCCCTGGGTCAGGATGTGGTGCGGCAGGCCCGAGAGGGCCAAGAGGTTGAGCGGCACGAACGTGCAGCCCAGCCCAAACCCCTGGGCGAACCCGGCGAAGAGGATCGGTCCCGACCCCATCAGCAGCGAAAATCCGGTCATCTGCCATAAGGAGGCCGCGGTCAGCAGGAACCCGATCAGGATGAACAGGCGGTTGTCGACCCGGTTGATCAGCCGGGCGACGAGGAACATCGCGAGCATCGTGCCGAAGCCGCGCGGCGCCATCATCCACCCAGCGTCGAACACCGGGTAGTTCATCAGCACCTGCATCATCGACGGCATCAGCGCGAGGGTCCCGCTGAGGATCATGCCGACCCCGAACATCAAGAGGCTGCCGGCGACGAAATTCGGGCTCTTCAGCAATTCGCGATTAAGGAACGAGCGCTCGCCGGTCGTCATCGTGTGGACGACCAAGAGGTAGAAACACAAGACTGCGATCGTCGCCTCGATCCAGATTTCGGTCGAGTGGAACCAGTCCTTGATCTGGCCGCGGTCGAGCATCAGTTGCAGCGACCCGACTGCGATGCTCAGCATCGCAAAGCCGAACATGTCGAACTGATCGCCGCGCATCAGGCGGGACTGGCGGATGAAGGCGAAGACGCCGAACGCGCACAGCGCCCCGACCGGCAAGTTGATATAAAAGCACCAGCGCCAATCGAGGTTTTCGGTCAGCCAGCCGCCGAGGGTCGGGCCGATGATCGGCCCCATCATCGCGCCGGTGCTGAAGATCGCCATCGCGTAGGCATGCCGCTCGCGCGGATAGATCGTAAACAGCGTCGCCTGCCCGAGCGGCACCAGCCCCGCGCTGCAGACGCCTTGCAGGACGCGGTAGAGCACGAGTTGGGTGAGGCTCGTCGCGGCCCCGCACAGGGCCGACGCGATGGTGAAGCCGATGATCGAGGCGAGAAAGATGTACTTGACGCCGAAGCGCCCGGCGAGCCAGCCGGTCAGCGGCATCATGATCGCCGAGGAAACGATATAGGACGTCAAGATCCACGAGATCTGGTCTTGCGAAGCAGACATGCTGCCCTGGATGTGCGGCAGGCAGACATTGACGATCGTCGTATCGAGCCCCTGCATGACGCAGGCGACGATGACCGTCGCGGTGATCGCGCCCCGGTTGGCGACCGGCGGGGTGCTCTCCCCCCTCATTGCTCGCACCCGGTCATCGGCCGCGGCGGGTTATCGGCGCGCGAAGCGAGTTTTGGGCGATGACCATCATCAGCTCGAACGTATCTTGCTTAGGTATACAGGCAACCATCGCTGCTTGTCGCGCGACCGCCCAACCGGTCGAGTTGCATGGCCGTCGTGCGTCCTTCGAGACGCCCGCGACGCGCCAAATCGACAGCACGCCGATCGATGTCCCGGCTCAGCGGTGAATCGTCGCCGGCGTCCAATTGGCGGCGCGGCGAGCGAGCCGGTCGTCGGTGTTTTCGCCATCGTGATCGACGGCGGCGGGCTCTCGGGTGAAAGCGGCCCGGTCATCGAGGCAATTGGTGTTGATGACGGCGCGCGTACCGGAAGCGGTCTCGCAGATCGCACCGAGATAGACCCCGCAGCGCCGGCAGATCAGGAACTCGGCGGTGCCCGAGCCGAAGCGGTAGCGTTCGACGAGCGACCAGTCCTCGGCCTCGATCGCGGCCGACCCGCGCGGATCGCTCGCCGTGCGCGTGCCATGGGCACGGCAGAACGAACAGAGGCAGGCGCGCAGCGCCGTCTCCTCGGGTGGCTGAGATAGGCTGAGGCGCAGCCGAAGATTGCCGCAATGACAGCCGCCGTGGTGTGTCGTCAATTCTTTCTCCCGCGTTCAGCCCGGCCAAACCATCCTCAGTCATGTTGCAACAGATGCGGCGCGGTCAACTAACCGCTATATTCGCCGGTCACCAACGCTGCCCCTCCAGGGCGCCGCGCCAATCCGGAGGACGCCATGCATCTGATGTATTTCACCGAGCAGCCGATGTCGGCCTATCCCGCCGAGGAAGGCCTGAAGTTCGGGGCGACGGCGCTGATGTTCTCGAACAAGTATTTCGACCCGGTCGCCGGCAGCCGGCTCTATAACGAATATCTGGAACACTACCTGCTCGTCGAGGAGATGGGCATCGACGGCATCATGCTGAACGAGCACCACAACGCGCCGTTCTGCATGCAGGCAAAAGCCAATATTTTTGCCGCGATTCTTGCCGCAGCGACGAAGAAGGTAAAAATCGTCATGCTCGGCAATCCGCTGCCGCTGGCCGAGAATCCGGTGCGGCTCGCCGAGGAGCTGGCGATGATCGACATGATCTCGCAGGGCCGGCTGGTCTCGGGCTTTGTCCGCGGCGGCGGCCAGGAACAGCTCGCCAACGGCGTCAACCCGGCCTTCAACCGCGAGCGCTTCGAGGAAGCCCACGATCTGATCGTCGCGGCCTGGACCCGCGAAGGCCCGTTCCGCTGGGAGGGCGCGCATTACCAGCACCGTGTCGTCAACCCGTGGGCCGTGCCGCTGCAGAAGCCCTATCCGCGGGTGTGGATCCCGGGCGTCATCAGCCCCGAGACGGTCGTCTGGGCGGCGCAGCACGGCTATCCCTACATCGCGCTCAACACGCCGGTCGAGCGGACGAAGCAGATCTGGCAAATTTACGACGATACGGCGGCCGAGGCCGGCTTCCGGGGCGGTCCGGATTATCACGGCCTCCTGAAGCAAATCCACGTCGCCGAGACCGAGGAAAAGGCGATCGAGAACGCCGCCCAATTCCGCTGGATGCAGGGCGAGTTCACCGGCCTGGCCCACCCGGTGTGGAGTACGCCATCGGGTTACGGAAGCCCGGTCAACCGGCGCGCCTTCGTCGAGTTCGCCTCGGGCCGCGCCATGAACCCGCGCGGCCGGCCGTCGCTCGAAAAACAGATGGAAGAGCTGATGATCATCGCGGGCACGCCGAAGCAGGTCATCGCCAAATTGCGTATCCTGCTCGAAGAGACGCGGCCCGGCATTCTCGGCGTCTGGGGCAATGACGGCAACGTCACGCACCAGGACGCCAAGACCTGCATCCGCCTGTTGGGCCAGGAGGTGTTCCCGGCATTGCGCGAGATCGCCAAGGAGCTCGACCTGAAGAGCCCATTCGAAACCAACCAGCCGGTCAGCGTCGACTATATGCCCGGCCGCCGGCAGCCGGCACGAGCGGCGGCAGAGTAGCCGCCCGCGCGATCGTCAATCATCAACGAGTGGAGTCGTTGTCATGAACCAGAGCGATTTCGAAGCCGATCTCCGGCGCGAAGGTTACGAGGTCTTCTATGGCGGCCTGAGGGCCGACCACGTGAACCCCGACCACACGCATGACTGGGACGCGCGCGTCATGGTGATCGGCGGCGCGATCACGCTGACCCGCGAGGGCAAAGCGCAAACCTTCCAGGTCGGCGACAGTTGCGCGGTCGCGGCCGGTGAGGTGCACGCCGAACATGTCGGTCCGCAAGGGGTTGCCTACATCGCCGGGCGCCGCGAAGCTGCGGCCTGAAGCCCCCTCGCCTGGACAACCCGCAGATATGCGGCACACCCGGGCCGGTTATTGTTTCAGGGGGCGGCCGGAAGCGGAATCGAACTGCCGTCCAAGGATCCCCACCGAGGGGAACGTTTTAGGCGCGAGCATCCAGTGAGCCTGGGTGCGCTCACGCGACGGCGGCGTTGCGACAACCCCGAAAAGGCGAGACGATAGCCGTCGCGAGCCCGGGCATCCGGGAAATGTCGGTGGGGGAGGGGCCTATGAAATATGATGTGGTGATCGTCGGCGGGGGAGCGGCGGGATGCGTGCTGGCCAGCCGATTGGCGGCAAACCCGGAGACTTCCGTGCTGTTGCTCGAAGCCGGGTCGGATTACCCCGATCCAGCCAATCTTCCGGACGACATCAAATTCGGCCACACCCGCTTCGCCGAAGCCCCGGACTCGCAACACAACTGGGCCTTGCGGGGCATCATCACCGAGGAGCAAGGGGCGATCCACGTCGCACAGGGCAAGGTGATCGGGGGCGGGTCGTCGATCAACGGCCAGGCGATGCAGCGCGGCTTCCCCGAGGATTTCGACTCTTGGGCGGCTCTCGGCAACGATGAATGGTCGTATGCCAATATCCTGCCATACTTTCGCAAATCGGAGCATGATCTCGACATTCAGGATGAGTGCCACGGCTCGGACGGGCCGATGCCCGTCAGGCGCCGTCAGTCGGGTCCGCGGCCTGCCATTCAGCAGGCCTTCCATGCGGCCTGTTTAGAGGCGGGGTTCGGCACCACCGGGGATAAGAATGGCCTCGACCCCGCCGGCCTTGGCGTATCGCCCTCGAACAACCTGGACGGCGTCAGGATGAGCACCGCGATGACGCACCTCAACCCGGTGCGTCATCATCTGAACCTGACGGTGCGCGGTGGGGTCTTCGTCCGGAAGATCGTCGTCAAGGACGGCAGGGCCGTCGGCGTCGAAGCCGAAAGCGGGGGGAAGGTGTTCCAAATCGAAGCCGGCCGGGTGGTGCTGAGCGCCGGGGCGATCCGCTCGCCCCACCTGCTGATGCTCTCGGGCATCGGCCCCGAGGACCAGCTGCAGGAATTTGGCATACCGACGGTTCGTCATCTCCCCGGCGTCGGCCAGAACCTGTGGAACCACCTCAGCGCCCAGATGACGTTCAAGGTCAAGGACGGCGTCTCCCTCGCCGCTCATGTCGATGCAGCGCATTTCAGTTTGCACTACACCGCCGAAGGTTCGAGCGCCGTCAACGATATGGTGCTGAGGACCAGCCCAGCGGTCGACGAACGGCGGGAGCGCGTCCCCGGGGTACGGACCAAATACCTCACCGGTGACGTTGCCCCCGAGCGGGTGGCGCGGATCTCGTGCACTCTGGGATTGCCCGACGGCTCAGGACACGTCCGGTTGGCCTCGGCCGACCCCGGCGTCCAGCCGTCCTTTGACTATCGATATTTCCAGCATCCAAACGACATTCGACGGGTGCGGGACGGGCTGCGATTGGCGGCGAGACTGCTGGAATCCGACGCGTATAAAGACGTGGCCGATCACCGGATCCACCCGGCGAACGACATCCTGGCCAACGACGACGCGTTGGACCTCTGGATACGCCAGACCGCGGGCACGGCGAGGCACGTGTCCGGGACCTGTCGGATGGGACCGGATGCAGATCCGATGGCGGTCGTCGACCAATACTGCAGAGTCAAGGGCGTCAAAGGCTTGTGGGTGGCCGACGCGTCGGTGATGCCGCGCATCCCCCGGTCGGGCGGCGCCCATGCAACGGTGATCATGATCGGCGAACGTGTCGTCGATTGGATTGCCGCAGGTTACCCCGGTAACGAGGTTCCCGGTTGTTGACGAAATTCGCGACGCAGAACTCTGCTCAGCTCGCCGGGGCAAGCTTGTCTTGCGTCTTGGTGTCGAAATCACTGGCGTCATGGCGCTCGTGCAACTGGCTCGAGGGCTCGCCGGAAAGGCGGTTGACCATGCGCCCGCGCTTCACGGGCGGCCGCTCGAGGAGGGCGTCGGCCCAGCGCTGGACGTTCTTGTACTCGTGGACCGCGAGGAACTCGGCCGCCCCGTATTGGCCGAACTTTACCAGCCCGCCGTACCAGGGGAAGATCGCGATGTCGGCGACCGTGTAGTCAGGCCCCGCGACATACTCGCTCTCCGCCAAGCGGCGATCGAGCACGTCGAGGAGGCGCTTCGTCTCCATCGTGAACCGATCGATCGCATATTCGATCTTGGTCGGCGCGTAGGCGTAGAAGTGGCCGAACCCTCCGCCGACGTAAGGCGTGCTGCCCATCTGCCAGAATAGCCACGACAGGCATTCGGCGCGCGCGGCGGTCTCCGTCGGCAGGAATTCCCCGAACTTCTCGGCGAGGTACACAAGGATCGCGCCAGTCTCGAAGATCCGGATCGGCTTCGGACCGCTGCGGTCGAGCAGCGCCGGGATCTTCGAATTCGGGTTTATCGCCACAAAGCCGCTGCCGAACTGATCGCCGTCGCCGATCCGGATCAGCCAGGCATCGTACTCTGCGCCGCGATGGCCGAGGGCCAGGAGCTCTTCGAGCATTATCGTGACCTTGACGCCATTCGGCGTCCCCAGCGAATAGAGCTGCAGGGGGTGGCGGCCGACCGGCAGGTCCTTCTCGTGCGTGGGACCCGCAATCGGCCGGTTGATGTTGGCGAACCTGCCGCCGCTCGGCTTGTTCCAACTCCAGACCTTGGGCGGCGTGTAATCGGGCGTGTCGGTCATTCGTGAAGCTCCAGGCGTCTGACAGGCGCGCGGACACCGTGCGCAATCGGCTCATCTTACACGATAGGTCGGCCGCCGACAGCGCCACGCGCCTACGTGAGCCCGCGGCGGTAGTCGCGGGGGGCGTTGCCGGTCATCCGGCGGAAGGTGGTCGAGAACGAACTGGTATCGGCGAAGCCGAGCGAGATGGCGATTTCGGTGACGGAGAGCTCGGGTTTCGCCAGGAGCGCTCTGGCGCGGTCGATCCGGCACGCGAGATGATAGTGGTGCGGCGGCTGTCCGAACGATTCCTTGAACGTGCGCGCGAAATGCCGCGGGCTTAGCCGAACCAGATCGGCCAGTGCGCCAAGCGACGGCGGCTCGGCGAGATGCGCATGGATATGCTCGTCGACCGCGCGCCGCTGCCAGGCAGCCAGGCCCCCGCGATCGTTTGACCCGGAGACTAACTCGCCGCGCTGAAGCCGCACGATCTCGGTCAGCAAAACGACGCCAAGCGCCTCCGCGTAACAGGCGCCGGTCTGTTCGCTGCGCTCGACCTCCGAAGCCAACTTTGCTGCGGTGCCCCACAGGCACGATTCCTCAAAAAACAATCGTGGGGCCAGATCCATCTCGCCGAAACCCAGTTCCGGATCGAGCAGCGGTCCCTGCGGATCGATATAAAAATAGGTGACCCGGGTCAGCGTGCGGGGATCCTGCCAGCCGTAGAACTCGTGGCCGGCCGGAACGAAGGTCAGCCGGCGGTTGAATTCGCGGCGAGTCGAGCGCGGCAAACCTTCGACAAAAGTTTCCCCGTCGCGGCGTTCCGCCCGGTGCGATGCGATCAGCAGATGACAGGGCGCGCGCAGCCGGTACTCGAACGATTCCTGCCGCGTCACCTGGACGTTTTCGGCGGCAATGCCGCGCCAAGCGGCGGCTTGCCGTTGGACGATGGTATCGGGCGAGAAGACGACGCACGCGGGAATCCCAGCCATGATGCGACCTCGATGCTGCGGCGGCGTTCCCGATAACCCCCGCGGCCGCCCGTGGCTGCCGCACTTATTTCTCGCGGCTATATCGTCGGCCGCGCCAATCGGTTCCAGGATTTCTGTTGCGGCGCAGCATGACAGCGCGCCTCACGGAATCCGTCGGTTGTCGGAATTAGCGGCGATAAACCGAGCTTTCGCCGGCATGGCGGGGTTCCCGGTGGGCTGCGTCCGCGTATGCTGCGATGCGGCATTGAGCCGCGCGCTCTGGGGGACTTGGAGCCGCTTCCTGGCGAAGGTCGTTCATTCTCCGGCGTCAACTACACCCAGGTGCCGGCGCCGCGGTGTCGCGGAATGGCGCAGCCGGTCGATCGCGAGGTAAACGACCGGGGTCGTGTACAATGTCAGCAATTGCGATACGAGGAGGCCGCCGACCAGGGCCAGCCCGACCGGCTGGCGGATCTCATGGCCAGGGCCGGTGCCGAGGGCCAGCGGCAGTGCGCTTAGCGCGGCGGCCAGGGTGGTCATCACGATGGGCCGCACCCGCAGTTTGGCGGCAAGCAGGATTGCGGCTTCCGGGGCGAGCCCGGCTCCCCGCTCGCCATCGAGCGCGAAATCGACCATCAGCACCGTATTGCGCATCGCCATGCCGACGACGAGGATGCAGGCGATCGTCGTCATCAACGTGAACGGAGTCGCGGTCGCCCACAGCGCCAGCAGCGCCCCAAAAGCGGCAGACGGCAACGCCGAGAGGATCGTCAGCGGGTGGGCGAAACTCTCGTACAGCATGCCGAGCACGATGTAGACCGCGGTGACGGCGATCAGGAACAACGCCAGTTGGCGACCGCCTGTTTTCGCCGCCTCGCCGGCCTCCCCGCGAAACCCGGCGCGGATGTCATCGGATAGATGGACGGTCGTTTCGAGCTGACGGATCGCGGCGATGGCCTGTCCGATGCTGACCCCCGGCGCGGTGTCGAACGAGATCGTCACCGACGGGAACTGCCCGTCATGGCGCATCCACATCGTCCCGTGCTTGCGCTTCAACTGCGTCACCGCGGCAAGCGGCACCTCCTTGCCCCGGCTGCCGGGGACGAAGACGTTCTGCAACACGGACGGGTCGGCCTGGGCCGCGCGGTCGACCTCGAGGATCACCCGCGAAAAGTCCCGCGGCAGGTAGATCGTCCTGATCTGGCGCTGGCCGAATGCGTCATAGAGCGTGTTGTCGATGGCGAGCGGCGTCACGCCCATCGCGGCGGCCCGCACCCGGTCGGCTTCGAGGGTGGCCTCCAGGCCGCTTTCCTCGTTGTCGCCGATGACATCGACAAAAGTGCCGCGCATCCCCGCGATCCGCCGACGCATCAGATCAGCCCATTGGTAGAGCCGCACCGGGTCGTCAGCGGTCAATGTGTACTGGTAGCGCGAGGCCGACCCCTGCACGCCCAGGGCAAGATCCTGCACCGGGGTGAAGAACACCCGGACGCTTTCGATGTGGGTGATCCGTTCACGCAGGCGGTCGATCACCTGCTGGACGCTCACCCGGCGTTCCTCCGGAGATTTGAGGCCGACCATCATCTGACCGCTACTCAGCACCGAGCCGTTGTCGGTGCCGATATAAGAGCTGAGCCCGGCAACCGCCGGATCGTCGAGGATGGCGGTGATGACCTCGCGCTGGATCTTTTTCATCGCCGTGAACGAGACATTGGCGAGGGTGATCACCCGGACATAGAGGATGCCGGTGTCCTGCGTCGGCATGAACGCCTTGGGGATCGCGAAATAGAGCGAGAGGGTGCCGCCGGCCACGCCAAGCGTCACGATCAGCGCGATCGCACGATGTCGCACCATCCAGGCAAGGCTCGCCGCATAGAAGCCGGCGAGAGCCATCGCTCTGCGCGTGGTGCGGCGCGCGCGAAACGCTGCATCCGACAAGAAGCGCCCGCACAACATCGGCGTCAGGGTCAGCGACACCGCCGCCGAAAACACGATGACCAAGACCAGCGTCAGGCCGAACTCGCGAAAATAGCGGCCGACCACGTCGGGCATGAACAAGACCGGGATCAGCGCCGCGACCAGCGCCGCGGTGATCGCGACAATCGTGAAACCGATCTGCCTTGTGCCGTTCAGCGCCGCCGGCAATGCGCCCTCGCCGTCCTCCCGACGGCGCAGGATGTTCTCGATCACGATCACCGCGTCGTCGACGATGAATCCGACGCCGACGGTCAGCGCCATCAGCGACAGATTGTCGAGGGTGTAGCCGATGATTTTCATCGCCGAGACGGTCGCGGCCAGCGCCACCGGGATCGTGACCGCCGGGATCAGCGTCAATGTCAGCCGCTTCAGGAAGAGCGCGACGACCGTCACGACCAACACGATCGCCAGGGCGATCGTCGCCTGCACATCGGCGATCGAGGCACGGATCAGGAGGGTGCGGTCGTAGACGACGTGCACTTTGACGGCGGGCGGCAGCCAGCGCTCGATCTGAGCGAGCGCCGCTTTGACCGCATCGACCGTCTCGACGACATTAGCATCGGGTTGCTTGAAGACCCACAGCAGCACGCCCGGCTGATCGTTGTACCAGCCGGCGAGCCGCGTGTTGATGACGCTGTCGACCACCTCGGCAACGTCGCCAAGCCGCACCGGCGCGCCGTTGCGCCAAGCAACGGTGATGTCGCGGTATTCGGCGGCCGTGAAGAGCTGGTCGTTGGCCCCGATCATCCAGGTGAGGCCACTGGCAGAAATGCCGCCTTTGGGCAGATTCATCGTCGCCGCACGGACCGCCTGGCGCACCTGCTCCAGCGACAAATTCATGCTGGCGAGGAGCCGCGGCGCGGCGCGAATGCGCACCGCCGGGCGCTCGGCGCCGGCGACGTTGACCTTGGCGACACCCGGCAATTGCGACAGTTTCTGTGCGATCACGCTGTCGGCATAGTCGTACATCTGCTTGGGCTCGACGATGTCCGATGTCAGTGCGATGGCGATGACCGCCCACCCCGATGGGTTGGCCTTCCAATGCACCGGCGGCTGCGGCAGATCCTTCGGCAGGTTCGGGCCGGCGGTGTTGATCGCCGCCTGGACCGCCGCCGAGGCGGCGTCGATATCGCGGCCGAGCTCGAACTGCACCGTGATCTGGGTGCCGCCGGTAGCACTGAACGACCCCATCTCGGCGATACCCGGGATGATCCCGATCTGGCGTTCGAGCGGCTGCGCCAATGAGATCGCGATCGTGTCGGCGCTTGCCCCCGGCAGCCCGGCCCAAGTGCCGATCGTCGGCCGGTCGACCGAGGGCAGCGCGGCGATCGGCATGCGCAAATAGGCAACGAGGCCGAGCAACAGTACACCAAGCGCCAGCAACGTGGTCGCTACGGGACGCAGAATCGGCGCGCTGAACGGGTTCATGCCGGGGCCGGCGTCCGCGCTGCCCTGCGTCGCAGCCGCTGTTGCAGCCAGGAGAAGCCGAGATAGATGACCGGCGTCGTGTATAGCGTCAGGAACTGGCTCAGCAACAGCCCGCCGACGATCGCGATGCCGAGCGGCCGGCGCAATTCCGATCCGGTGCCGGTGCCGACGGCAAGCGGCAGGGCCCCGAGCAGAGCGGCCATCGTCGTCATCATGATCGGGCGAAACCGCAACAGGCAGGCCTGGCGGATGGCCTCCTCCGGCGACATGCCCTGCTGGCGCTCGGCATCGAGCGCGAAGTCGACCATCATGATCGCGTTCTTCTTGACGATGCCAATGAGCAGGATGATCCCGATCAGCGAGATCAGATCGAGCGGCATGCCGAACAGCATCAGCGCCAGCAATGCGCCGACCCCGGCCGACGGCAGGGTCGACAGGATCGTGATCGGGTGGATGAAGCTCTCGTAGAGCACGCCGAGCACGATGTAGACGCTGACGATCGCCGCCAGGATCAGCCAGCCTTCGTTGTGCAGCGAGGCCTCGAACGCGGCCGCGGCGCCGGAGAGGCTTGCGGTGACCGTCTCGGGCAATCCGATCTCGGCCTCGGCGTCGTGCAACTGCGCGATTGCTTGGCTCAGCGAGGCGCCGGCCGCCAGGTTGAACGAGATCGTGACTGCCGGAAATAGGCCCTGATGGGTAATCGCGAGCGGCGCCAGCCGGCGCTCGGCGCGGACCATTGCGGCGAGCGGCACGGCGGGCGACGGCTGGCGGAACCCGCCGGCGATCCCGCTCACCGATTCGTCGCTGCTCGCCGCCTGCGACGCGGATTGGGTGATGTAAACCCGGTTCAATATGCCGATATCGGTGCGTTGCGCCGGGTCGAGCTCGAGGATCGCGTGATACTGCGTCAGCGGCCCGTAGATCGTCGCGATCTGCCGCTGGCCGAAGGCGTCGTACAATGTCTGGTCGATTGCCGCGAGGGTGACGCCGTACCGCGCCGCCGCGGCGCGGTCGATCGTCAGCATCATTTGCAGCCCCTCTTCCTGCTGATCGCTCGCCGCATCGGCAATCGCCGGGCGGCTCTGCAACGCCTGAACCAGGCGGGCGGCGTAGCGGCTGAGCTCGGCCGCGTCGAGGTCCTGCAACACGTATTGGTACTGGGTGCGTGCCGCGCGGGTCTCGATCGTGACGTCCTGAACCGGCTGCAGATGCAAGGTAATGCCGGGGACGACAGCCACCGCGCGCCGCAGGCGCTCGATGATCTGCTCGGCGGTGGCACGGCGCCGGTCGGGCGATCCGATGTCGATATAGAGCCGGCCGCTGTTCAAGGTCGAATTGATCGTGCCGACCCCGACAAAACTGTCGACCGCCACGACATCCCGGTCCTTTTGCACGATATCGGCGAGCGCGCGCTGGCGTTCCGTCATCGCCGCGAACGAGACGTCCTGCGCGGCGTCGGTGATGCCGACCAGGAGCCCGGTATCCTGAACCGGCAGAAAGCCCTTCGGGATCGCGACATAGAGCCAGAGCGTGGCAACGAGTGTCAGGAAGGTGAAGCCGAGCGTCGCAAGCCGATGGCGCAACACCCAGTCCACCCCTTCCATGTAGCCGGCGCTGATCCGGCCGTAGAACCGCTCGCTCCAGCGGAACAGCGCACCCCCGTGGCGGCCGGGCGGCTGGGCATGGAGCAGCCGGGCACACATCATCGGCGTCAAGGTCAATGACACCGCCGCCGAGATCAGCACCGCCAGCGACAGGGTGATCGCGAACTCGCGGAACAGCCGGCCGACCACCCCGCCCATCAGCAACAGCGGCAGGAACACGGCGATCAGCGAGATCGTCAGCGAGACCACGGTGAAACCGATCTGCCGCGCCCCTTTGAGGGCGGCGGCCAGCGGCGCCTCGCCGGCCTCGACGTAGCGGGTGATGTTCTCGATCATGACGATCGCATCGTCGACGACAAAGCCGGAGGCAATCGTCAGCGCCATCAGTGACAGATTGTCGAGGCTGAAGCCGAACGCCGCCATGCCCCCGAACGTGGCCACCAGCGACACCGGCAGGGCGATGCTCGGGATCACCGTCGCCCACAGCCGCCGCAAGAACAGAAAGATCACCAGCACCACCAGCACAACCGTCAGCACCAGCGTGAACTGAACATCGCCGATCGCGGCGCGGATCGTCACCGTGCGGTCGGACACCACCGAGACTTTCAGCCCCGGCGGCAGCGTCGCTCGCAACTTCGGCAACAAGGCGAGGACCGCATCGACGACCTCGATCGTGTTCGCGCCGGGCTGACGCTGGACATCGAGGATCACCGCCGGCTTGCCGTCGTACCAGGCGGCGAGCTCTGCGTTTTCGACCGAATCAACCGCCCGCCCGATATCGCGCAGCAATACCGGGGCGCCGTTGCGGTAGCCGATCACTGCTTCGGCGTAGGTCGCCGCGGTGAACAGCTGATCATTGGCGCCGAGCTGGAAGGCTTGCCGCGCCCCGTCAAGCTGGCCCTTCGGGAGGTCGGTGGTGGTCGCCGTCACGGCGCGCCGCACGTCTTCGAGCGACAATCCGAGACCGGCAAGGCGGGCGGCATCGGCCTGCAATCGCACCGCGCGGGTCTGACCGCCCTCGACCGTCACGGCGCCCACCCCGGAGACCTGCGACAGTTTCTGCACGAGGGTGGTCGCGGCCATCTCGTTGACCTCGTGCAGCGGCATCGTCTCGGAGGTCAGCGCCAGGATCAACACCGGGACGTCGGCCGGATTAACCTCCTGGTATGTCGGCGGACCCGGCAATAAGCCGATCGGGATCCACCCCGAGGCTGCGTTGATCGCGGACTGCACGTCCTGCGCCGCCGCGTCGATGTTCCGCGCGAGGTCAAACTGCAAGGTGATCACGCTGGTCCCGGCGGCGCTGACCGAATTCATCGTGGTCAGCCCGGAGATCTGGCCGAAATAGTGTTCGAGAGGCGCGGTGATCGAGGTCTCCACGACGTCGGGCGAAGCGCCGGGATAGCTGGTCACCACCTCGATCGTCGGGAAATCGACATTGGGCAGCGCGGCCACCGGCAGCGCCCGGTAGCCAAGGAGCCCCAAGCCGACAATCGCGACGATCAACAGGATTGTCGCGATCGGCCGCAGGATGAACGGGGCGGACATCTCCAGATACCGCCTTCAGCCGGGGTTTGCCGGCTTCGGCTCACCCTCGCGGTGGATGATGTCGACTCGGGTGCCGCCTTCGAGGCGGAAATGTCCGTCTGTTACAACCTCGTCGCCGGCCGCGGCGCCCTTCTCGATCAGCACACGCCCCTCGACTGCGGGGCCGGTCGTCACACCGCGCAACTCCGCGGTCTGGTTCGGCTTGACCAGCCAGACGAAATCGCCGCGCGGACCATGGCGCAGCGCGGCGGCCGGTACGGTCACGCCGCCTTTGCGTACGTCGATCGTCACCCGGCCGTTGACAAAATTCCCCGGCCACAGCTTGAAGCCGGCATTTGGAAAGCTCGCCTTCAATTTGATCGTCCCGGTCGACGGGTCGACCTGGTTGTCGACCAGTTCGATCGTGCCCTGATCGAGCGGCGTCTCGTTGTCGGGCGCCAGTGCAGTGACCGGAGCGCTCGCCTTGCCCAGGGTCAGACCCGATTGCGCCACCGCGCTCGCGGCATAGGTGAACACGACGGAGATCGGCTGGAGCTGGGTGATGACGACGATCGGGTTGGCATCCGAGGCATGGACAAAATTGCCCTGGTCGACCTGGCGGATGCCGACGCGCCCGCCGATCGGCGAGCGGATCGTCGTGTAGCCGAGCTGGTTGCGGGCGTAGTCGATTTGCGCCTCGTCGCTCTCGACCTGGGCGCGGTACTGGTCGACCAGCGCGCGCTGCTGATCGACCTGCTGCCGGCTGGCGAAGTTCTTCTGGACGAGATCTTCGTAGCGCTTGACGTCGAGCAGCGCTCCGGCGAGCTGAGCCTGATCCTTGGTGCGGGCCGCCTCGACCTGGCGAAGCTGGGCGGCGAAGGGCCGCGGATCGATCACCGCAAGCGGGTCGCCGGCCTTGACGTCCTGCCCTTCCTGGAACACGATTTGGGTGATCTCGCCATCGACGCGGCTGCGGACGGAGACCGTGTTGTAGGCCTGTACCGCCCCGATGCCCGAGAGATAAACCGGCACGTCTTCGATCCGCGCCTTGGCGATCGAGACCGGCACCGGCGCGGTCGCGCGTGGCGGCGGCGCAGGCGCGGCAGCGGACCACGGCAGGCTACTGACAAGCACCGTCACACGTGCCGCATCAACCGGCATCATGCCGAAATAAAAGGCTGCGACGACGCTGAGCGCGAGCAGCCCCGATAAGAGCACCGACGCGCGCGGCATCGATCGACCGGAAATGGCGCAGAACTCGCTCTCTCCTTACGCGAAAGCGCGCACTCTGCCAAGGCGCCTGCCGCCGGTTCGACCTGGTCCGGTTCGCGGCCTCTGCGTGGAAGGCTGAGAGGCCGCCGATTGCGCACAAAGGATCGCTTGACAGTCGGCATTCCGCCACCGCGCAATGCCTCAATTACAGCCATTCGCCCCGCTCCTGGAGGAAAGGCCTCCGCGCATGTCCAACCGTCCCCCATCCTCGCATCCCGATCGGCGCGACCTGATCAAGGTCGGCCTGCTTGCCGGTGTGTCCACGATCCTGCCGTGGGAACCGGCGCGTGCCGACATCGCGCAGGTCGCGCGCAACCGCACGATGATCCTCGTCTGGGGCGGCCGCGAGGGGCGCTGGGTCGATTGGGATTTGTGGAACCCGTACTCGATCGGCGCCAACCACCAGAACGGTCCGAACCTGATCTACGAGCCGCTCGCCTATTACAGCGCCTTCGCCGACAAGACCTATCCGTGGCTTGCGGAGAGCTATCAGTTCACGCCCGACTTCAAGCGGCTCACGATCAAGACCCGCTCCGGAATCAGCTGGAGCGACGGCGTGCCGTTCAGCGCCGAGGACGTCGCCTACACCCTTAATGCACTGCGTGATCTCGGCCCCAAGGTGCGCTGGGGCGTCGACGTGCAGCAGGCGGTGGCGAAGGCCGAGGCGAGCGATGCCAACACGGTGGCGATCGAGTTCAATATCCCGTCGCCGCGCTTCTTCTTTTTCATGACGTACAAATACGACATCGGCGTCTACATCGTCCCCAAGCACATCTTCGAGGGGCAGGACTGGACGACCTTCAAGCATTTCGACCTGGCGAAGAAATGGCCGGTCACCACCGGCCCGTGGCAGGTCGTCGATGCGTCGCCCCAGCAAAAGGTGTTCGATCGCCGCGCGACGTGGTGGGCCGTCGAACGCAAGCTGGCGCCGCTGCCGGCGGTCGAGCGCAACATCTGGCTGCCCACCGCCGGCGAGCAGCAGACGGCGCAGGCGCTGATCACCAACCAGCTCGATGCCGGCACCGGTATGCAGCCCGCCACTTTCCCGACGGTGTTCCACCAGAACCCCAAGGTCATCACCCATACCGGCCAGAACAAGCCGTACGGCTACATGGATTGGTGGCCGATCTCGCTCTACGTCAACAACGAGCGGCCGCCGTTCAACGACAAGGACGTGCGCTGGGCGCTCAGCCATTACATCGACCGCCAGCAGCTAGTCGAGGTCGGCTATCTTGGCGCCAACACCCCCTCGCAACTGCCGCTGCCGCCCTACCCGCCGCTGGCGCCCTATTTCGACGCGGTCAAGGATTTACTCGCCAAATACGACACCAACGAATTCGCCCCGAAGAAGGGCGACGCGCTGCTCCAGGGCAAGGGCTTCAAAAAGGATGGCGACGGCTTCTGGACCGACGGGCAGGGGAAACGCCTCGCCGTCAACATCATCGGCTTCGGCGCCTCGGGACCGGCGATCGGCCCGGTGCTGGTCGAGATGCTGAAGCGCCGGGGCGTCGAAGCCGGCATGGCGTTGCCGCCCGATTTCGACAGCCGCTTCCAGAAGGGCGAATATGACGGCGCGATCTACGGCCATGGCGGCTCGGTCAACGAGCCCTATGCGACGCTGCGGCTCTACCAGGGCGCCTCGATCGCCGTTCCGGGCGCTCATCAGGCGAATTTCGCGCGCTGGAAGAATGCCGATTACGACAAGCTGGTCGATGAAGCCTATGGCGTGGAGCCGAACGACACAAAGAAGCTGGCCGAGATCTGGCGCCGCGCGATGGAGATCTGGCTCCCCGAATTGCCCGATATCCAACTCGTGCAGAACATCCACCGCATTCCGTGGAACACGACGTACTGGCGGAACTGGCCGACCGAACAGGACGCCTATGTCAACGGGGCGCATTGGCACCTGACGTTCGCCATGGTGCTGTGGAGCCTGCAGCCGGCGTGAGCGCTCGGCTGGTGAAAATGCTTGTGGGCTTTGTCGGGCAATGACGCCTGGCGCCGGCTGACCGATGCAGGCCGCCTATATCGCGCGCCGCTTCGGCGTCTTTGTGCTGATCATCTGGCTCGCGGCGACGCTCAACTTTTTCCTGCCGCGCCTCTCGGGGCAGGACCCGGTGCACAACAAATTGCTGCAGCAGGCGGCGCTCGGCGGCTATGTGCAGGCCGGCATCGAGGAGATGACGCGCGAGTACGAGCAACGATTCGGCCTCGACAAGCCGCTATGGCGCCAATACCTGACCTATCTGCATGACGTCTCGCGGCTCGATTTCAACTATTCGATCGCCAACTACCCGCGAACCGTGCGCGAGCTGATCGCCGACGCCCTCCCGTGGACGCTCGGCCTGCTCGGCACGACGACGCTATTGTCCTTCGTCATCGGGACGCTCCTCGGCGCCCTACTCGCCTGGCCCAGAGCGCCACGCTGGATGCGGTGGCTGATGCCGCCGCTGTGGGCGCTGCACGCCATTCCGTTCTTTCTGCTCGGGCTGATCCTGACCTATATCTTGGCCTTCCAGATCCCGCTTTTGCCGATCTTCGGCGGCTATTCGGCAGGCGCCGTGCCGGCGCTCACCTGGGGTTTCGCGTGGGATGTGGTGAGCCACGCCCTGCTGCCCGCGCTTTCGATCATCCTGGTCGCGACCGGCGGTTGGGCGCTCGGCATGCGCGGCATGATGGTGACGACGATGGGCGAGGATTATGTCGTCTTCGCCGAGGCGAAAGGATTGAAGGCGTCGACCGTATTCACGCATTACTGCCTGCGCAACGCGATCCTGCCGCAGGTCACCGCGTTTGCGCTGGCCTTGGGCCAGATCCTCTCCGGCGCGGTGCTGGTCGAGGTCATCTTCGGCTACCCCGGCATCGGAACGCTGCTCTACCAGGCGATCCGCGAGAGCGACCATTTCGTGATCCAGGGCATCGTCTTCATCGTCGTCGTGGCGCTCGGTTTCACGACGTTCGTGCTCGACGTGATTTATCCCTGGCTCGACCCCCGCATTACCTATGGCCGGGCGTAATGCACGGCGCCTATCGCTATCTCCGGCGCAATCCGTCGCTGGCGCTTGGCGTCGCGCTGCTCGCCGCGCTCGCGCTGTTCGTGGTGATCGGCGGCCTCTTGGTTGATAGCGAGGACGCGAGGCCGCTGTCGGTGCCGACGCTGCTTCCGCCGTCCTGGGCCCATCCGTTCGGCACCGATCGGCAAGGTCGCGACCTGCTCGCGGTCATGGTCGTGGGCACGCCGCTGACCTTGCGCATCGGCTTTGTCGCCGGCGTGCTCGGCGTCGGCGTCGGCACTGTCCTCGCCTTCGTCGCCGCCTATTACCGCGGCGTCCTCGACACGGTCATCCGGGGCATCGCCGACATTGGTTTGACCGTGCCCGGACTGTTGGTGCTGATCATCATCGCGGTGTCGATCAAGGGCACGCTGACGGTCAATCAGATGGCGATCGTCGTCGCCTCGCTCGCCTGGCTCTACCCGACCCGCACGATCCGCGCCCAGGTGCTGTCGTTGCGCGAGCGCGGCTACGTTGAGGTGGCGCGTCTTTCCGGGATGAGCGGGCCCGGCATCATCTTCCTCGAGCTGATGCCGAACCTGCTGCCTTACCTCGCGGCGACGCTGGTCAATTCGGTGTCGGCGGCGATCCTCGCCTCGATCGGCCTCGAAGTGCTCGGCCTCGGCCCGATCGATGCGCCGACGCTTGGCATGACCCTCTATTGGGTAAATTTCAACGCCGCGATGATCAACGGCTGGTGGTGGTGGTGGCTCGCGCCGACCGTGATCATCGTGACGGTCTTCCTCGGGCTCTTCTTCCTCACCGTCGGTCTCGACGAGATCGCCAACCCGCGGCTGCGGAGCAGCGCGTGAGCGAGCCGCTTCTGAGCGTCGACGGCCTGCGCGTAAGCTTCGCCCACCCGCAGGGCCTGGTGCGCGCGGTGGACGATGTCAGCTTCGCTCTCGCGCCGCGCGAGCGTTTCGGGCTGGCCGGCGAGTCGGGCTCCGGCAAATCGACGCTGGTGCTGTCGATCCTGCGCATGATCAAGCCGCCCGGCCGGATCGACGCCGGCGAGGTGCGGTTCCTCGGCACGCCGATCGCGGGCTTGGACGAAGAAGCGATGCGGGCGCTGCGCCTCGCGGGCATCGCGCTGGTGCCGCAGGGCTCGATGAATTCGCTCAACCCGGTGCTGCGCATCGGGCGGCAGATCGCCGACGCCTTCGCCGACCACGGGCTGCACTTGACCCGGGACGAGGAGAAGCGGCGCGTCGTCGCTCTCCTTGCGGAGGTCGGCCTGGCGCCAGGCGTCGCACGGCTCTATCCGCACGAGCTGTCCGGCGGGATGAAGCAGCGCGCCTGCATCGCGATTGCCATCTGCCTGCGCCCCAAGATGATCATCGCCGACGAGCCCACCAGCGCGCTCGACGTCGTCGTGCAGCGCCAGGTGATGGCGACACTGGCGCGGGTGCAGGAGGACCTTGGAGCGGCGGTGATCCTGGTCGGCCACGACCTCGGGCTGATGGCGCAGTTTGTCGACCGGCTCGGCGTGATGTATGCGGGCCGGCTGGTCGAAGTGGCGTCGATCGCCGAGATCATCACCCGCCCGCGCCATCCCTATACCCAGGCGCTGATCGCCTCGCTCCCCTCGATCGAACGCCAAGGCACACTCGCCGGTATCCCCGGCCTGGCGCCGCTGCTGCGTGAGCTGCCGCCGGGCTGTGCCTTCCATCCGCGTTGCAAGCTGGCGACCGATCGCTGCCGCAGCGAGACGCCCGCGGTGCGCAACATCGAGGGCGCCCAGGTGGCGTGCCACCTGGCCTGACGCGATGGTTCCGCTGATCGAGGCCGTCGATGTCAGCAAGCGCTTCGCCGGGGGGTTCGGGCGCGAGGCGACGCTCGCCCTCGCCGGGCTGTCGCTCGCGATCAATAGCGAGAAGCCGTCGATCATCGCCGTCGTCGGCGAGAGCGGCTCGGGCAAGACGACGCTCGCGCGCCTGCTGCTCGGTCTCGCGGAGCCGAGCGGCGGGGAGGTTCGCTACCGGGGCAGCGATCTGCGCAAGCTCACGCACGAAGACCGACGCGCGTTCCGACGCGACGTGCAGGCGGTGTTCCAGGACCCGTACGGGGTCTACAACCCGTTCTATCGGGTCGATCATGTGCTGACGACGCCGGTGCGCCGCTTCCGCCTCGCCACCTCACGTCGACAAGCACGGGAGTTGATCGGCGAGGCGCTGCGCGCCGTCGGGTTGCAGCCGGAGGAGATCCTTGGCCGCTTTCCCCACCAGCTTTCGGGCGGCCAGCGCCAGCGCGTGATGGTGGCGCGCGCCCTGTTGCTCAAGCCGAAGCTGATCGTTGCCGACGAGCCGGTTTCGATGGTCGATGCCTCGCTGCGCGCGACGATCCTCACCTCGCTGCGCAAGCTCACCGACGAGCATGGCATCTCCATCCTCTACATCACCCACGACCTCGCCACCGCCTACCAGGTGAGCGACTCGATCCTCGTTCTTTACCGCGCTCAAATTGTCGAAGCGGGCGCTGTGGCGCGCGTGGTGGCGGCTCCCCAGCACCCTTACACGCAACTGCTGATCTCGGCGATACCGCGTGCCCACGTGGCGCGCGACTGGCTCGCACAGGAAGACGGGGGCAGGCGCAATGGCCTCGCGCTCACGGCGGAGGGCTGCGGCTTCGCCGACCGCTGCCCGCACGCGATGCCCGACTGCCTTGCCGCGCCGCCCGCCCTACGCCGCACGGAGCCGCAGCGCGCGGTTGCCTGCGTGCGGTTTCACGATCACCCGATCCTCCCCGCCGCCGATCTTGGCGAGGTGTTGTCGCTGTAGTTTTACTGCCCCTCAGGCGGCCTGCCTTCATCGCGTAACTTTAGCTGCGCACCACCGTAATTCCGGTTTTACCGAGGCTGACCCACAGTTCGGTGCCGAGGGGGTGGGGATCCGATGTGGATCGCTCGACGACAAACAGGCTGCCCAGCGCGCATTCGACCGTGTATTCCATGTGCGTGCCGAGATAGGCCGCCTTGGCGATGCGCGCCGGCAGAGACGGCGTCGGCGGCCGGTCCGGGGTCAGCAACAGCGCGTCGGGCCGGATCGCGACTTTCACCGGCCCGGGTGCCGCGCCGCGGTGCGGCAGGCTGAGTTCGAGGCTTGCCAGCCTGACCCCGGCCCGGTCGCCGGACCAGTCCGCAAGCTCGGCGTCAACCATATTGGCGTCGCCGATGAAACCGGCGACGAAAAGGCTGGCCGGCTCCTCGTATAACTCGCGCGGCCGACCGCTTTGCGCGATCACCGATTGCGACATGACGATGATCTGATCGGAGACCGCCATCGCCTCCTGCTGGTCGTGCGTCACATAGACAACGGTCAGGTTGAGCCGCAACTGCAATGCCCGGATATCGTCGCGCACCTGGCGGCGCAACTTGGCATCGAGGTTCGACAGCGGCTCGTCGAACAACAGGACCAGCGGCTCCAAGACGAGCGCGCGCGCCACCGCGACCCGCTGCTGCTGCCCACCCGACAGCTCCGCCGGATAGCGCCGGTCGAGACCGGTCAGCCCGACGAGAGACAGCTTTTCCGCGGCCAATTCGCGGGCCCGCCGTTTGGGTGCGCCGCTGACGGTGGGGCCGTAGGCGACATTCTCCAGCACGGTCATGTGCGGGAACAGCGCATACGACTGGAATACCATGCTGACATCGCGCTCGCTCGCCGGCAGCTGCGTTATATCGCGGCCGCCAATCAGGATGCGGCCCGCGCTGACCCGCTCGAGCCCGGCGATGAGGCGCAGCGTCGTTGTCTTGCCGCAGCCCGACGGACCCAGGACAGTGGCCAGCGTGCCGGCGTCGACGGTAAAAGAAATGTTGTTTACGGCCGTGGTGGTGCCGTAACGCTTGACCACCGATTGAAACTCGACCGCTGCCGAGGCTGTAATGCTCATGGCCGTCAGCCGACCCCTTGGATCGCGACAGGCGCGAGCCCGGGGCGTCCGAGGCGGCGCTCGCCGACGGCAAGCTGTATCAGCACGACCACGGCCAGCATGATCAGGATCAAAGTCGAGGAATAAGCGATTGCCAGCCCGAACTCGCCAGCCTCGACGCGGCCCACGATATAGGCCGTCGCCATATTGTATTCGGCCGAGACCAGAAAAATGATCGCGCTGACGCTCGTCATCGCGCGGACAAAGGCATAGATCAATGCGGCAATGATCGCCGGCCGCATTAGCGGCAATATTACCCGGCGCAGTGTCGTGAAGGTGCGCGCCCGGAGCATCAGCGAGGCTTCGTCGAGGCTACGGTCGATCTGGCTCAGCGCCGCGATGCCGGCCCGCACACCGACCGGCATGTTGCGGAAAACGAAGCAGACGATGAGGATGAGCCCGGTGCCGGTGAGCTCGATCGGCGGCACGTTGAAGGCCAGGATGTACGACACGCCAACCACGGTGCCCGGGATCGCGAAGCTCAACATCGTCGCGAATTCGAAGGCGCGCTGCCCGGTGAATCGGGAGCGCGACAGCAGGTAGGCGGTCAGCATGCCGGCGATCGCGGTCAGCGGCGCGGCGATGGCCGAGATCTCGACCGTCGTCCACAGCGAATCCCATGCGGAACCGGTGAAATGCAAACCGTCTGCGGTGTATTCGATCGAAAATGCCGTTACATAATGATGGAGGGTCGGGGTGTAGTCGCGCCCCACAGTCTTGACCATCCCGCCGATGAAGATCGTCGCGTAGGTCGCGATCGTCAGCAACAGCCACAACGCCACAATGCCATAGCAGAACCAGGCGAGCGGGCGCGGCAGCGGCGGGGCGAGCCCGGCATCGCCCTTGCCGGTCAGCGTCGCAAAGGAGCGCCGGCCGAGCCAGCGGTGCTGGGTATAGAAGACGGCTAACGTGAAGCCCAACAGAACGATGGCCAGCACGGCCGCGCGCCCGCGGTCATGGGCCGAACCGACCACCGCGTAGAAAATCTTCGTCGACAGCACCTCGAAATTGCCGCCGAGGACGAGAGGGTTGCCGAAATCGGCCAGGCTCTCGACAAAGCCCAGCAGGAAGGCATTGGCGATGCCCGGGCGCATCAGCGGCAATGAAATCGTCGCAAAGATCGTCCAATTGCGCGCCCGCAATGTCTGTGCTGCTTCCTCCAGCGTCGGACTGACGCCCTGGACGACACCGACCAGGACGAGGAAGGCGATCGGCGCGAAGGCGAGAAGTTGTGCGAGGCACACGCCCGGCCACCCGTAGATCCAGCGCGATCGCGCGATGCCGAACCCATCCGCCAGGAGCGCCGATGCGGCGCCGGCGCGGCCGAACAAGAGGATCATCGCCAGGCCGATCACAAAGGGCGGCGTGATGATCGGCAGGATTGTCAGTGCTCGCAATGTGCTCTTGAACAGAAACCCGGTGCGCGTGACGATCAGCGCGCTGGCGAGGCCGAGCACGGTACTCCCGGAGGCGACCGCTACGGCAAGGAACAGGCTGTTCCAGGCCACGCCGCAACTGAATTCGGAATAGACGCAATCGAGGCCCCACACCGAACGGTCGAAGAAGGCGGCGATAAACTCCGCCGGCGCGAAGCGGCCGGAATTGTCCTCGACCGCGCTCGCCAATATCGTGGCGACCGGGAAGAACACGAACAGCGCTACCAGGGCAAGGATCAACCCCAAGGCCGATGCCGTAAAGGCATCGCCGCCGCAGGCGCCGCGCGCCGCCAAGCCGTGGCACAGCAACATCAACAAAGCGAGCATCGTCAGCAAGGCGCCATAGCCCATGCCCGCCTGGGTCGGGCCTGATGTGCCGAACAAATCGGCAAGCCACCCGAACGACCAGCCGCGGTGACCGATCGCGATCCCTTCGAGGCCGAGCCAGACCAGCCCGGCCACTCCGGCCCAGATCAGCCATCGGCCGCCAACCGCCGCATTTTCGCGCGGCCGCAACAGCGGGATCAAACCAAGCAGCAGAGGCAGCGTCAGCGGCAACAGCCAGGGCCGCCGCTCGGAAAGTCCAAGCGCCAGGCCGGAGGCGGCCGGGCCGAACCCATAGGCAGGGTCGAGATACCAGGGCAGGAATGCGAACCCGATCCAGCCGAGCGCCAGCCACAAGCCGACCGGCTTTGCCACCGCCGACACGGCAGCGTCCGCGGCTTCTAGCGCGGCAGGTTTTTCACCTCATTGTCCCATTTCGCCAACAAGCGCTTGCGCTCGGCCGAGGAGCCGTATTTGGCAAAGTCGTAGTCGATAAACTTGATCTGAGAGAAATCGGGCGCGCGCAGCGGCGCCTTGGCCTCCTTGTTGGAGGGCACCTGATAGGATTTCGACTCGCCGCCGAGGATTTGCGCCTGAGCGGTCAACGCCCAGTCGTACCATTTTTTCGCGTTGTCGAGGTTCCGCGACCCTTTGATGATGCTCATCGAGCCGATCTCGTACCCGGTGCCTTCGCACGGTGCGACAACCTTTATCGGGGCGCCGTCAACGATAAACGTAACCATATCGTGCTGAAAGGTGATGCCGATCAGGGTCTCGCCGGTGCTTGTCGCCTTGGCCGGCGCGGCACCGGATTTGGTGTATTGATTGACGTTGCGGTGCAACCGCTTCAGATAATCGAAACCTGCCTCCTCGCCCATCAGCTGGATGACCGTTGCGAGCAGCGTATAGGCGGTGCCGGACGAGTTGGGATCGGCGACCTGGACCTCGTCGCGAAAGCGAGGATCGACCAGATCGGCCCAGCATTTGGGCTCGGCTCCGCCTTTCTTCTTCAAGAGCTCGGTATTGTAGCCGTAGCCGAGCGCGCCGGCGTAGACCCCGACGGCGCGGTGCTTCGACTGCTCCCATTGGCGGATCGCCCAATCATGGATCCCGGACAGGTTGGGTGAGCGGTTTTCGACGGTCAGCCCTTCCTCGGCGGCCTGCATGTGCGGGTCGCCGGTACCGCCCCACCAAATGTCGCCGCGCGGATTTGCCGATTCGGCCTGGATTTGCGCATAGAACTCGCCGGAGCTCTTGCGCGTCATCGCGACCTTGATCCCGGTCTGCCGCTCGAAGGCGGTGACCATGGCGCGGCACCATTCCTCCTGCACCGCGCAATAGACCACGATGTTGCCCTCCGCCGAGGCGCTGCGCGGTGTCAACGTCGCCGCGAGGGCAGCGAGCGCCGCTCCCGCAAGCGCGAGGTGGTTCAGCATCCGCGGTTCTCCCCCTGGGACGTTTCTATAGTGAGCGTAGCACTTTCCAGTTGCGGACATCCGTCTGCGCCGCGCCGCTACTATTCACAACCGGTCGGGCGAGCGTGAAATCCACGTCCTTGATCGCTTCGGCGCAGCGAGCGGCGATCGCCGCCAGCATCTCCGCGTTCAGGTCGGGCCGATGATCCTGGGTGACCCGGTCCAGCGTATAGAGCAGGCTGATATGCGGCGGGAGGAGCGCCGGCGCGCCGACGATGTCGCGCAGCCCCTCGCGAAATTGACGCAGGCCTGGGCTGTTCTCGATTTCGATGAACACGGCGCGGAATGGGGTGATGACCGCGCCGGTCACCGCCGTTTTCGCCACCGTCAGCGGCAATAGCCCGCACTCCTTGATGTAAGCCGCCGCAGCATCGAGCACGGCGAGGTCGCCGGGTACGCTGCACACCGTCAGATGCGGACGAAACGACACGGTCTGGTGCTCGCCGGCCATGCGGTCGATCAGGCTCTGGAGCGCCTGTTCCTGACGGCCCTGCGGGCGGAGCCAAATCGAGGTCACCTTAGGCGGCACTCGGCATCACACGGCGCAACAGCGCGACCGATTGCGTGACGCCCTCGATCGGCGGCAAGGCAAGATCCTCGTGCTCGATCGACAACACGTCGTCGTATCCGATTGCGGCGAGCGCTTGGCAGAACCGGCGCCACCACGCCTCGTCTTGTCCGCGACCCAGAGTGACGTAATTCCAGGCGCGGTGCTCGAAATCCTGCGCCGGCCTAATTTCGATCCGCCCGTCGCGCGCCAAAACTGTCGGTTCGAGGCGCGTGTCCTTGGCATGGACATGGTAGATGGCCTCGCCCAGCGCGGCGATCGCGGCGAGCGGATCGGCCCCCATCCACAGCAGATGGCTCGGATCGAAATTGACGCCGACGGTGTCGCCGACCGCCTCGCGCAGGCGGAAGAAGGTGCCGACGCTGTAGACGTTCTGGTGGCCGTGCAGTTCGAGACAAAGCCGGGAGACGCCCTGGCCCCGTGCATAGGCGGCAAGGTCACGCCAGTACGGGATCAGCACCTCTTCCCATTGATAGCGCAATATCGCCTGCGTCTCAGGCGGCCAGCTCGTCGTCACCCAGTTGGCGTTGGCGTCGCCGGGCCCGCCGGGGCAGCCCGACATCATGACCACCCGCTCGATGCCCAAAAGACCGGCGAGCGCGATCGTCTTATGCGTCACTTCGCGGTGTCTGCTTCCGGTCTCGCCGGGATGCAGCGGATTGCCCGAGCAGTTGAGGGCGCTGATCGAGATGCCGCGGTCTTGGAGCGCGGCCATGAACTCGCGGCGCGCCGCTACGCTGTCGAGCATCCGGTCGAGCGCCAGATGCGGCGCCGGCGACCAGTTGCCCCCGGCAAATTCCAATTGCTCGATGCCGAGTTCGGCGGCGGTGTCGAGAAGCGCCTCCGGCGACAGCGCGCCGAGGCTGTCGGTGATCATGCCGATCTTCATCGCTGCCCTCTCACAGACCCGCTTGCGCGACGCAAGCGCTCAGATTGGCAAATCCCAGTCGGGCATACGCGAGCGGCGGTGCCTTTTCCGGATCCTGCTCGGCCTCTACCACAAGCCAGCCGCGATAGCCCGACGCCGCGAGCGCGCTGCACACCCCGGCAAAATCGATAGCGCCGTCACCCGGCACGGTAAAGACGCCGTCGAGCACGGCATCGAGAAAGCTGGTATCGGCGGCGCGGACCCGGGCGAGCACGCCCGGCCGGACATCCTTGCAATGGACATGGGCGATGCGGGGCCCGTAGCGCCGCGCGAGCGCGGCCGGATCGCTCCCGGCGAACGCCAGATGGCCGGTATCGAGGAGGAGACCGACGCTCGCCCCGGTCGCCGCCATCAGGCGGTCGATCTCGGCTTCGCTCTCGACCACGGTGCCGATGTGGTGATGGTAGGCAATGCGAATGCCGCGGCGTGCGACGCGCCCGGCAAGCTCGGTCAGCCGGGCGCCAAAATCGCGCCACTCGCCATCGCGAAGCCGCGGTCGGGCTGACAGCGGACGCTGCCGGTCGCCGGCGATGCTGCCGCTGGTTTCGGCGTAGACGAGGACGGCGCATTCCATCGCCACCAGCAAGGCGAGATGCCGCTCGATCGCCGCCATTTCCTCGTCGACCGAACGAACGAGGAGGCGGCCGCCGTACCAACCCGAGATCAGCGACAGCTCGTAGCGTTCGAGAACCGGCCGCAGCAGCGAGGAATCGCAGGGGAATTTGTTGCCGAGCTCGATCCCGGCGAACCCCGCCTGGCGCGCCTCGGCAAGGCAGGCTTCCAGCGGCGTGTCGCCGCCCAATTCCGGCAAATCGTCATTGCTCCAGCCGATCGGGCTGATGCCGAGACGCACGGGCATGATCGGGGCTCGCCGTGTTGCTCCGTCGGGCGAGCTTACCCGTCGGAATGCGCGATTGCGACCGCGAAGCGCTGCTTGGTATCGTGCCTCGCAAAAGGGGGCGAGATAGGCCGATGGCAAACCGGGCCGCAGCATCGTGGTGTTCGACCTCGGCGGCGTGTTTAGCCTGATGCGCGGCCTGATCTCACACCGATGAACTCATCCGCCACCTCGCTCGAGGTATCAGCGGCAAGCGTTAGCTATGGCGCGCATCGGGTGCTCGATCGGGTGTCGCTCAGCGCGGCTGGCGGCGAATTCATCGCGCTTTTGGGGGCCTCGGGGTGCGGCAAGACCACATTGCTGCGCGCCATCTGCGGCTTTGTCGGGTTGACCGGCGGCTCGATCGCGGTCGGCGGTCGCGACATCACCAGCCTGCCACCCGACAAACGTAACATTGCGATGGTATTCCAATCTTATGCCCTGTGGCCGCATATGACGGTGGCGCAGAATATGGGTTATGGACTGAAACTGCGCGGCGTCGGCCGGGCGCAGATCGCCCAGCGCGTTGCCGCGCTTCTCGCGATGCTGCGCCTGGAGGGGCTCGGCGAGCGCAAGGTGACCGCGCTCTCCGGCGGTCAGCGCCAGCGCGTCGCTCTTGGCCGCGCCCTCGCCATCAACCCGCAGATCCTCTTGCTCGACGAGCCGCTGTCCAATCTCGATGCGCGGATCCGCGAGGAGGTGCGCCACGAGATCAAGACGCTGCAGCAGCAGCTCGGCATCACCACCGTGCACGTCACCCACGACCGGCAAGAGGCCATGGTGATGGCCGACCGCATCGTCATCCTCGACGCCGGACAAGCCGCGCAGATCGGCACCCCCGAGGAGATCTACAATCACCCGAATTCGCCGTTTGTCGCGAGCTTCATGGGCGCCGGCAACATCGTGCCGCTCCGGCTCCACGCCGCGGGCGAGCGCGTGGCGATCGCCGCCGGACCGTTCGGCGACGGCATCGAGGTCGCCGGCGCGCTGCTCGCCCCGGGCGGCATCGGCTTGCGCTCTGAAGAAACGGCCGTCGATGCACATTTCCGCAGCGAGGACGCGCGGCTGTGCCCGCCTGGTCAGGCCATCGACGGCGTTCTGGTATTGCGCGGCGAGATCGTCCAGTGCTCCTATCCCGGCGGGTTTTACCGCTACGCGGTGCGGGTCGGGCCCCACCAATACCTAGTGGACGATATACGCCGCATCGCAGTCGGCGAAGCGATCGGGATCGCACTGCCGGCGGCGGCATTGCATCTCTACGCGGCAACTCAATCCCAAAACCCACAATAAACAGGGGGCGGAAATGCAACGAGTCAACACCATCATCGCGATCATGGCGGCGCTCGCCATCGGCCCGCCGGCCGCCGCACAGCACGCGGTAACGCTCAACCTCGTCACCGCGGGCGACCAGAACATGGTCGATTACGTCAAGGACTATCTCGGACCAATGTTCGAGAAAGAGCATCCCGGCGTCACCGTAAGGGCGGTCAGCACCGGGCCGGGCGACGCGGGTTCGCAAAAGATCTACGAGAAGCTCGACGCTGAAAAGGCCAACGCCAGCTGGGACATCGACGTCGCCGTCATCCATCAGAAGGCGGCCGGCGAGATGGTGCCCAAGGGGTTGCTCGCGCGCTACACGTCCGAGGTACCGACCGACAAGCTCGTCACCACGCCGGCGGCAAAGCTGGCGCTCGGCGCCAATGTCGACGGCTATGTGATGCCGATGTTCAACAGCCAGACCGTGATCGCCTACAACACCACGATGGTCAAGGATCCGCCGGCGAGCTATGCCGCGCTCGAAAAATGGGTCGCCGCCAACCCCAAGAAGTTCGGCTACAACGGCATCAAGGGCGGCATGTCCGGGGTCGCCTTTGTCGTCGGCTGGATCTATTCGATGGCGCCCAATGCCGATCGGCTGATGAAGGGACCCTATGATCCCGAGACCAAGAAGAGCTGGGATCAGGCACTCGCCATGCTGGCGGCGTTCAACAAGAACGCGGTGCTGACCCCAGGCAATGCCGGAACGCTCGACATGCTCAATCGCGGCGAGATCGCGATGGGGCCGGTCTGGGTCGACATGTTCTACACGTGGCAGGCCGACGGCAAGATCCCGCCGACCGTGAAGCTGAAGCTGATCGGACCGGGCATGCCGGGTCAGCCGATGTATTACGTGGTGCCGGCGAAGGCGGCGAACGCCAAGCTGGCCGCGGAGTTTGTCGCGCTGGCGACGAGCCCGAAGGTGCAGGCCGACGGGATCGTCAAGCGCTTCAACTGGTACCCCGGCATCGACGCAGCTTCCGTCAAATCGCAGCTCGATGACGCGACCTGGCAAAAGCTGTTTGTCGATGTGACGCCCGAGGATCTCGCATCGAAGGGCAAACCGTTCCCGATCGCGCCCTATTTCAACGACATCCTGGAAAGCTACGAGCGCAAGGTGCAGTAGGCGGGTTCGCTCATTCAAACCGCGCGAGCGGCCAAGCCCGTGCCGGAGCGGCGGCCTGTCCTCCTGCTGCTGGTCGCGCCGGCGTTGGCGATGGTGCTGGTGCTGTTCGTCTATCCGCTTGGCTATTCGCTCGTCTCCGCTTTCACCGACCGGAGCGGGCAGCCGAGCCTCGCCAATTTCGCCAAGACGTTTGACCTCTATGGCACCGACATCGCCTTTACGCTGGTCATCGTCGTCGCCTCGACGGCGCTGATCGGCCTGTTGGCGGCGGCGATCGGCGGCTATCTCGTGCTCGGGGCGCATCCCGCCGCGGTGGCACTTCTCAAATGGCTCTACCGATGGCCGCTGTTCGTCCCCTTCATCGTCGCCGCGCAGTGCATGCGCACCTTTCTCGCCAAGAACGGCATGCTGAACAACACGCTCGACGCGCTCGGCATTGTCGATATCGGCACCTTGTCCGGACTGCTCGATTGGCGCGGCATCATCGTCACGTTCGTTTGGAAGGAGACGCCGTTCGTCGCGCTCCTCGTTTCGGGGGCGATGGCGGCGCTCGACCGGGCGGGCATCGAGGCGGCGCGCAACCTCGGCGCCGGCGGCATTCGCATCCTCGTCGAGATCCTGATACCGCAGGTCGCCGGAGTGATGACGGTCGGCCTTGTTCTCGCCTTCGTCACGATGCTGTCGGTCTTGTCGGTGCCGATCATGATCAGCGGCGGCTCGCCGACGATGATCACCGTCGACATGGCGTTCCGCGTCAACTCCTACAGCGATTACGGGGTTGCCAACGCGCTCGGTTTTGTCTCCTACCTGATCGCCGCGATGGCGGCCTGGGTTTACCTCCGGCGCACCATGACCGGCGACGCCGCGCCATGAAGGCGACGCTCGGTTGGCTGTTGCGCGGCGGCGCGCTCGGCATCGTCGCGTTCGCGATCTTCGGGCCGCTCGCCAACCTGGCGCTGTGGGCGGTCGCGATCCAGTGGTATTTCCCCCACAAATTGCCGCTGACCTATGGCTTCCGATATTGGGGCGAGGTGTTCAAGCCGACCAGCGACGCCTTTGCCTCGCTCGGCACCAGCGTCGTGATCGCAGTAATCACCGTCATCGTCTGTCTCTTGCTGGCGGTACCGGCGGGCTATGCGCTCGGTCGCCGGTTGTTGCCGGGGCGCGCGGTGATCCTGCTGATTCTGTTGCTGCCGCAAGCGTTTCCAAGCGTCGCGGTCTATCTCAACATCGCCCGGCTGTTTTATATGATCGGGCTCAACGGCACGATCGCCGGCGTCGTCCTGGTCCACGCCGTCCACGGGCTGGTCATCGCGGTGTGGATCGCGGCGGCAGCCTTTGCCGCAGTTGATGGCGAGCTCGAACTCGCCGCCCGCAATTTGGGCGCATCGGCGCTGCGCACCGCGCTGACCGTGACGTTGCCACTTGCCGCACCCGGCCTTATGGCGGCGGCGATCTTCGTCTTTCTCGAATCGCTCGACGAGTTCACCGGCACCTATTTCGTCGGCGTGCCCGATGTGACCACGTTGCCGCTGATCATGTTCACCGCGAGCCTCGCCGGGAACTACCAGATCGCGGCGATCACCGCATTGATCCTCTTGGTGCCCTCGATCGTGTTCATGCTGTTGATCGAGCGCTTCCTCAACACCGAGATGCTTGCCAAGGTCGGCTGATCCGGAGAGAGATGATGCTTGATTACCGAACCGGGGCTGGCGCTTTAGGAATATTACTGCTGCTCGGTACCGCAGCCGGTGCGCAGCAACCCTCCAATCCGCAAAATCTCCCGCCGGCGACACAGCCTTCCACGGCCTGCGCGGTGCAGGCACCGGTGTGCGCGGTTCTGGCGGGCGATCGGCAGAGTTACTGGAACGAGTGCCTGGCCCAGCGCGCTGGTGCGATCATCCTGCGCGCGGGCGAATGCCCCAACCGAAGCTTCATCGGGTATTAGCCGGTATCGCCAGGATCAAATTGCAATGGCGCAGCTCGTCTGCAGCGACTGGAGCGCGGCGTCGGCGAGCGCCAGCGCCCTGACCCCGTCGGCGCCGCCGACCAGCGGGGCCGTGCCGTTGCCGATTGCATCGATGAAGTGATCGAGCTCACGGCGATACGCCTCGGCATACCGTTCGAGAAAGAAATGCAGCGGCTTTTCGCTGACAATCCCGTCGGCACCGGCAAAGCCAACCGTGCTCTCGACCACGTTCTCGGCGCGCAACGCGCCTCTCGACCCGAGCGCCTCGATGCGCTGGTCGTAACCGTAAACCGCACGGCGGCTGTTCGAAATCTGGCATAGCGCGCCCGAGCGCATGCGCAGGGTCACCACCGCCGTATCGACATCGCCCGCTTCGCCGATCGCCGGATCGATGAGCACGCCGGCGGCGGCAAAGACCTCGACCGGCTCCTCGCCGGAGAGCCAGCGCGCCATGTCGAAATCATGGATCATCATG